>Ga0208768_1000175_pt1 | contig 48418 bp, 51 predicted proteins | sample AntAceMetag02UK1_FD_184760 | JGI IMG/M metagenome (GOLD analysis project Ga0208768, IMG submission 184760) | Saline lake microbial communities from Ace Lake, Antarctica - Antarctic Ace Lake Metagenome 02UK1 (SPAdes) (version 2) | ecosystem: Environmental > Aquatic > Non-marine Saline and...
TTTTTCGTCTGGACCGCATATATAATCATTTTCTTTTATTTCATAGATTACTTCTATTTTATTTGGTCCACTCGTTATATTCACTTGTTCGATTGAATTCATTACATATACATTGTAATTCCGTTTAATTCTTTTTCCAGTAGATTTATTTTATTTTATTTTATTTTATTTTATTTTATTTTATTTTACGTTGTTCTACTTTAACTTGTCTAGAATATCCATATGCTTGAACTTCGTTTTTGACGAAATACCAAGATAAATTTTTGTATCGACTGTCTTAATCTTTACTACGTTGTTATATACTTCCTCCCAGTGGTCAGAGGTTTTTAGCACAGGAACCGAAATATTAGTAAGAAGAATATACAAATTTTCCACCAACTCCTCATTCTCTGTAGTCTTGTTGCTGTTTTTCATATTATCTTCGTTTACAATCATATTCTGTATGTTTTTTATATTGCCAAATACAAAATCTAATGTGATAATGTTGTTCTTATATAAACTAGTAAGAAACATACTCATAGCTCGCCTTTTTTCATTTATAATATTCATCTCACAAAACTTGTCATAATTCTCATCAGGTGAAACAAACTCCATTTTCTTAAATAGCTTCATAAACTCATTAATATTAAAGGTAATAATATCGGTCATAAATTCATACCGATTTTGTAGTTCGCTAGTCAACCTCGCATAAACATTACTATTGAATTTATTAGAAGTAGCCATAGTAAATATAGCATATCCAATCTTATTAATGTATTCCACATCATAGTTTTCATTCGCACTGATTTCATCTAGTATAACAAATAACTTTTCAATAATCTTGTCATATGTTTTTTCAGTTAATTTATTAATTAACAGACGAATACCGTCAATCTCCTTTTCAATACCATCCTTTTTGACAAATTCTGTCTTTTGAAAACTACGAAGAGACTGCCAGTCATCCGACTTGATATCATCTACAGGTCTTCTTTTCTTTTTATAATTAGACTTCTCATTATTATTCGTAAAGGATGGAGTCCTCACATAATTAGGAGAACCTACTTGTTCAGAAAGGGAATTAATGAGTTCAATCGTGGTTTCTGGTAATACAAAGCCATTATTATTTGCCCATTTAATATTTTCAAAATCCGAAATAGTATAAACTACCGTAGCCATCTTTATGATATACAGCTAATAAATTTATTATTTTATATCAATTTTATAGTAAATAATAAATAATGTTTCGAATATACTTAAATATTAAAATGTAGTTGTATTATGGATCCTACTAATATAGAAGTGAATAATTGGGATGAATTAAATTTAAAAGATGATTTATTACGTGGAATATACAGCTATGGGTTTGAAAAACCAAGCCCTATTCAAAAAAAGGGTATTATTCCTATGTTAAGTGGTAAAGATGTAATCGCTCAGGCTCAGTCTGGTACTGGAAAAACAGGCGCATTTACAGTTTCTACACTTCAAATGGTTGACTTATCTGTAACTGAAATTCAGGGTCTAATTTTAGCACCTACTCGTGAATTAGCTGTCCAAATTCACACAGTTATTTCAAAACTAGGCTCGTTTTTGGAGAATTTAAAGTGTTCATTATTAATCGGAGGACGTTCAATGGAACAAGATATAACCGAACTAGTGCAGAATCCACATATTGTCGTTGGAACGCCGGGACGTGTTTATGATTTAATTCGAAGAAGAAAAATAAACACAAAAACAATTAAATTGTTGGTATTAGATGAAGCAGATGAAATATTATCTAGTGGATTTAAGGAACAAATTTACAATATTTTTCAATTTTTAGGGAACACTGTCCAAATCGCATTGTTTAGCGCGACTCTTCCTACCGAGATTCAATCATTAACCGAAAAATTTATGCGTGACCCAGTGAAGATTTTGGTCAAAACCGAGAGTGTTACATTAGAAGGCATTAAACAATATTATGTTGCTCTCGAATCAGATGCTGACAAATATGAGACAATAAAAGATTTGTATGAATCCATCTCAGTAAGTCAATGTATTATATATTGTAATAGTATCAAGAGAGTAAATGACTTATGTGAAGCCTTGACAAAAGATAACTTTCCTGTATGCTGTATTCATAGTGGTATGGACAAGGATGAGAGAACAAAGGCATATAAAGAATTCACAAATGGTTCTTCCCGTGTATTAATTTCATCCAATTTGACTGCTCGAGGCATCGATGTTCAACAAGTTAGTACAGTAATTAATTTCGATTTGCCAAAAGATATTCATACTTATATTCATAGAATAGGTAGGTCTGGTAGATGGGGGCGAAAAGGAATGGGAATTAACTTTATTACTAGAAGAGATGTTAGAAAAATAAAGGAAATTGAGCAATACTATGACACACAAATAGATGAATTGCCTGCTTCAATTAGAATCGTACATGAGTAATATAATAGTCAAGTCATATGATAATGAATTCGTATAGAATCAATTTATTAATTAGTCGAATATACTAATTAATGAATTCAACATTTGAATTACCTATTTTCTATTTGGAAAATAAAGAAAAAGTAGACAATAATATAATCGATGATTTAGAACTATTGGAATTAAATGAGGAGAGTGAAGAGAGAAAATGTCTCTTGGAAACAATCATAAAACCAAAATCAAAGATTGGCGTTGAAAAATTGAATAAACTATGTGAATATTATACAAATAATAAATTATTCTTGAAACAAACCCAATCAATAATCGGCTCGTGGAAAAAAGACGATAACCTCGAAACAAAACAAAAACAATATGACGATTTCTACGATTTATGGAAAAATATAAAAAACGATGAAAATTTCACAGACCGTTATTACTATGTCGATATGAATTTTTTCAAGTTCTTAAATCATTCCCCACAATTTCTTCAATTACTTAGTCTTTATAATTTAGTAAGTCCAATACTAAGTCTTATTTTACCGATTATTTTATTGCTAGTGCCTTTTTTTATGTTGAAATTTAGTGGAATAACAATAACATTACAGAGCTATTACAAAGTACTGGTTAATATTTTTTCCAAACACGCATTGGGAAATGTATTTACCATAATGGAGGATATTTCTTGGGAAAAACGTGTCTATGCGATTATTTCAGTAGTCTTTTATTTTTTCTCCATTTATCAAAACTCCATTGTTTGTTATCGCTTTTACAAGAATTTCCAATCAATTCATATTGATTTATTTTTATTGAGAGATTATTTAACAACCACCATTGAAAATATGAATATGATTGAGACGTATTGTGTAAAACATAATACATATTTGCCGTTTTTACAAACGATATATCCTCACAAGGAATATTGTATGAAATTATTAGCCGAACTAAACGTGATAACTGAATTTGATATAAAGAAACTACATACAAAATCGCGCCAAGTAGGATATATAATGAAATACTTTTACGAATTTCATATAAATAAGGACATACAGAATACGATAGAGTTTAGTTTTGGTATGAACTCTTTTATGGAACATATGAACGGATTGAATGAACTACATAGAGAGAAATTAATCAATAAATGTAAAATAGGTAAGAAGACAAAAATGAATAAAGCCTATTTCCCATATTTAATCTATAGTGACCCGGTGAAGAATGATATCGATTTAAGCAAAAATATTGCCATTACTGGACCAAATGCTTCAGGGAAGACGACAATATTAAAGACTGTTCTATTTAATTTGATTTTCTCTCAAAGTTTCGGATATGGATTCTATTCTAGCGCAACAATTACTCCATACAATCATATTCATTGTTATTTGAATATACCCGACACATCAGGAAGAGATAGTCTATTTCAAGCCGAAGCAAGAAGATGTAAGGAAATAATTGAAAGTTTAGAAGATGGTAAAAAACATTTTTGTATATTCGACGAATTGTTTTCTGGAACGAATCCAAATGAGGCATGTGCTAGTTCTTATGGGTTTATTAAGTATTTAATAAATCAGAAAAATATTGATTTTATATTGACGACGCATCTGATAGACTTGTGTAAAAAGTTGGAACCAATTATGGAGAATAAACATATGGATGTAACGAAGACGGACGAATTTAATTTTATGTATACCTATCAAATTAGAAGTGGGATTTCGAATGTCAAGGGAGGCTTAAAAGTGTTATTTGATTTACATTATCCAGAGTATATTTTAGATGAGTCAAATAAAATATTGAAAGAAATGTAAAATAAATTACGTTTACATACAATTTAATTAATATCTAGATTAAATAATAATGTTTGAAATCTTAACCAATCCTAGTACATTGCTTTGTTTAGGCGTTGTATTTTTATTAATATCTGTATTATTCTTTTATTTTAAGAGGAATATCTCTCTTTTAGAAAGAGCACAAATGGAACAAGCCAGAATTTTACAATCGTTTATTACGAATATGGAAATGTCACAACATATGTCACAGCAAATGTCACGTGAGTTACCAAGTCATATGCCACAAAATATACATTCTATAGATATGAACAACCATCATTCTGTTCCAAATGAACAATCGTTAATTGATGTTTCTGATGAAGGCGACAGTGATGATAGTGATAGTGATGATGGTGACAATGATGATGGTGACAGTGATGATGGTAGTGATGATGGTAGTGATGCGGTAAGTAATGATGCTGTCATCATTGGTAATAATGTATCTAATGGTTCATATCTTATAAACTTATCTCAAGAAAATAATGAGAATGGTGATATAAAAATTGTTCATTTACAAGACAACAATTTAGAAGAAGTTCATCCAGAAATATTAGAAATTAATGCTCTAAATAATTCAGATGAAGACGATGAAGACGATGAAGACGATTCACTGGATGATTCCAGTATAGATGATAATTCAACTCATTCTTTATCAGAAGAGGAACAACAAATAGTCGAAGAGGTGAAAAAAGAAAAGATACCTCTTGCTGATTTCAAGAGTTTAAGTGTACAAACTTTAAGACAAATCGCAGAAGACGGGGAATTCATTAAAAAGGGAGAGAAAAAGACAAAAAAGGATTTGCTTAGTTTATTAGAAAATACAAAGAAATAAATCGAAATACATTTTCTCTCCACCTATATATAAATGAGTTGGGGAACATGTTATGCCGGTTCTAATAATATTCATTTCGACTTCCCGCCAATTATGGCAGATGGAAGAAATTTCGCAAAATGGCAACCTGGAGCAGTAATCAATCAACAACTTCGCGAAGAAAATAACATCAAGTCGAATTGGCAATACAGACAATATTTAACAGAAAACGCGAATTCTATTATAAAATCGAATCAACTTGAAGCTTGTGATGAATGCTGCTATTGTCCTGCTTTAAGAACAGGAGAGCCTATTTCAAATACTCCATTTTTATACAAATCATGTATGGATAAATCTCAACCATACGGGTATGAAGACAGTGACTTGAAGAATGTATATTTATCTTCTTATCAACTTCAAGCAAGAATGATTGCGCCATCGATTACACAAGAGCAATTATTACAACAAAAATACCCGAATCCGAATTAAGCAAATCGTTCAATAAGCATTGTAACATATTTATTGAATTTAGTAAATAAACAAATAACACATATCTAGGTATAATGAAGTTATTAAGTATTGATGTTGGAATAAAGAATCTCGCTCTTTGTTTGTTTGATATAGAAAACAAGGATAAATATGAAATTGAAAAGTGGAATGTAGTAAGTTTATGTAATGAAGCCATAGTAAATTGTTCATGTGGAAAAAAAGCAACTTATTGCTACGATAAAAATTACTATTGTAAAAAACATAGCAAAGAGTCCGGTCGTACTATCAGTCCAGCCGAATTGGAAATAAAGAAATTGAAAAAGAAAAAAATAGGCGATATAAAAGAGACATTAATAACCCACCAAATAGAGTTTGACCCCAAGAAAAGTAAAGTCTCATTATTGGAATACTTGGAATCGGAATTTGAAAAGAAATACGTGCTCCCATTTTCAAATACGGTGAAAACAACTGACTTGAGTCTAATTGAGATTGGTATTAATTTGAAAAAAACATTGGACGAGTTATATGGAGACACCAAAATAGATACTGTTATTATTGAAAATCAAATAAGCCCTATAGCAAATCGCATGAAAACACTACAAGGAATGATAGCCCAGTATTTTATAATGAAGGATACAAATGATATTCATTTCATATCAGCTGCTAACAAATTGAAAGACTATGTTTCTAAAAAAACTACATACAACGAGAGAAAAGGCATAGGAATTGAGATATGCGAAGAACTATTAATTAATAACGAATTGTTTGGAAATCATTTAGACATGTTTCACAAACACAAAAAAAAGGATGATTTAGCGGATTGTTTTCTACAAGGCATTTGGTATTTAAGAGATAACATTATATATAATTAATGTGTTTGATTTAAAATTAAAAGTTCTAATTAATTTATAATGAGTGAACCTGAAATTATTGATATTAGTGATTTTGATTCTCAACATACGATTAATATAAATAATTCTGGTGACGATAGAATAGGTAAATCATCCAATTTTGGTACCGGAATTGAGTTATTAATGAACGACAAGAAGAAAAATTCAATAGGTGGGGGGAGTAATCGATTATCTAGCGATATTGATGTGAATGATTTAAATAATTTAGAAGATGAATTAAACGATTTATCAATACCTAAAAAGAGTACACATGCTGCGAAATCTAGCATCTTTTCGACTTCTTTTAAATTAAAAGACGACCAGGACGACGACGACGATAATATTAGTATATCTGAACCCTTAAATTTGGGTGCTTCAACCAAAGAGCAATCTTTTGAAGAGAAAAAAACATGGGATGGTTATGGTAAGTTTAATGATATTCCAATAAATCCAGATGTCAGTAAATCCCAAGCAGAACCAAGAATGAGTCGCGAAGAAGCATTGAAAGAGAAATTCACTTATTTACAAAAGCTGGAAGATTTAGAGAGAAAGGGTGTGAAACTCACCAAGAAATATGACATGGAATCAAATCTTCTTGAGATGAAAGGTGAATATGAGACGATTGTATCAGAGAAAGAGAAGAAGAATGCTGTAAAATTTCAAGGAAAAATGCTAATGGCATGTATTACCGGACTTGAGTTTTTGAATAACAAGTTCGACCCGTTTGATGTGAAATTGGATGGGTGGTCAGAGCAAATAAACGAAAATATTGACGATTATGACGATATTTTTGCCGAATTACATGAAAAATACAAGTCAAAGGCAACTATGGCTCCAGAATTAAAGTTGCTCTTTCAACTGGGTGGTAGTGCGTTGATGGTTCATATGACAAATAGTATGTTCAAATCCGCTATGCCTGGTATGGATGATATTATGCGTCAAAATCCGGATTTGATGCAACAATTTACAAGTGCTGCTGTAAACTCAATGGGGCAGACGAATCCTGGATTAGGTGGGTTTATGAATTCTATGATGGCCGGACAACAACAACGCCCCCCCCAGCAACAACAACAACAGCAACAGCAACAACAACAGCAACATCAACATCAACAGCAACAACCTCGATATAACCAACATCAACAATTTATGCCTCAGTCTAATGGTTCACCACCCCCACCTATTGCTACACAAGGACCAACTTCTGCTCCTCCACCAGTAAGACCAGGATATGTTCCTCTTTCAAATAGACCAGATATTAACGCAAGTCGTGATATTCCACCATTAGAGCAATCAAGAAGACCTGAAATGAAGGGACCTAGTGATATTTCTAATATTTTATCGGGTCTTAAAGTGAAAAAGACGGAAGTAAATATTCAAAATGATAGGGATGAGAAAGGAAGTACGATTAGCATTAGTGAATTAAAGGAGATGCAAAACGATAATATGCCATTGAGAACCAAACGTAGAAAATCAGAACGTAATACAGTAAGTCTTGACATCTAAACAAATTTAGTATAATATTCCAAGTTACATCGACTAATCTAATCTAACAGATAAAGTAATAAATATATATTATTTCAGTATTATATATATTTATGTTTGAAAATGGTCTTTTTACACCTTTGAATATTCAAGTTCGCACAAAAATACGAAAATAAAAAATCAAAAGTATAAAATCAATAGTTGTGCTTACCGCTTTACTTCGGCTTTAACAACGATTGTCTTACTTTTTCTTGTTTCTATGCCTTCGGCAAAACAAGTGAAAGACGATGCCCTACTGAACTCTTCTGGCCGATTGATAACAGCCAGTTTTTTGATTAAAACATTGCTTATAACTTGGGAAGACGGTGAAAAATATTTTTCTCAGCATTTAACAGATTATGATCCAGCCAGTAACAATGGAAATTGGCAATGGGTTGCTTCAACTGGTGCGGATTCATAGCCTTACTTTCGCATATTTAATCCATGGTCACAGTCCGAAAAATATGATACAGACGCAGATTACATTAAAAAATGGATACCATAGTTACATTCTGTCCCAGCAAAAGCTATTCACACCTGGAACACCGAGTGGGAGAAATACACAGAAAATAAATATCCGAGTCCAATCGTGGATTATGAAAAACAGAGGAAACGGGCATTAGAAATGTACAAAAAAATTGTGTAAAGTGTTGAACGTCTTAGATTTTATTTATTTGATACAATTTTATCATATCAAATATTCCTATGTTATCATAAATATTTACTGAAATACCAACATCCGGTATGGGAATAGATTCGTCTATTATTACTTTGGATTCATCTACCATAATAGTCATAGTGTCGTTCCTGCTACTACCAACATCTGTTAAAACATTGATATACAGCGTATCGCACATTGTATTTACAAGTTTATCTATTTCACTCGTTTTTTTAGATTTTCTCCTTCTAAATTGCGGTTGGATATCAATTCTATAATTTATATTTCCATTGATATCATTGTATTCATTCACTGTATCACACACACAATATGATTTATTGATATTTATACAGTTACGATTGGTAACATCATTAAAAATAGTTTCATTTGTTTTACTTTCATTGTCTAAATTATATTTAACAATCTGGTTATACAATTTGTTATTTTTATAATCAGTGTATGTTATACTCATCCGCATCAGACTTATATTATATTATAGTAGTATGTTTATGTTTATTTTCTTGGGTTGTTTATTTTATTGGTTTGTTTCCTTTTCTTGGTTTGTTTCCTTTTCTTGGTTTGTTTCCTTTTCTTGGTTTGTTTCCTTTTCTTGGTTTGTTTCCTTTTATTGGTTTGTTTCTTTCCATTTTTTCGATTTCGCCTTGTTTTTTGTTTTCTTCCACCAGAGTAGTTAAACGCATCATCCTCAAAATCTAGGTATTCTAGATTGCTGTCTATTAATTCTGTTTGACCGGGCAACTTCTCCAATAAATATGTTTTTAAATTATTTTGTTTTTCATCTTCTGATGTTCCTGGTGGAAAAGGTTCTTTCGTATGTAGTTTATACCAATCCTTAATATATTCAATTACTAATTTTTGGGGGTTAAAGGCAATGATTGCTTTTAATAGTTCGCATTGTTTTTTGGTCTCGTCGTCTTCATCTGTTTCATTTGATATTAATATTCCACACGGAGTTACTAACGAATTTACGATGCGTTCCAATGCGCCGGCAGCACAAGTCATTGCTACGTCTCCTTCACCTTCATATGCTTGAACGCATTCTTGAATAAATGTATTTACGTAATTATCCTTGAAGGGGCTGCTTTGTTTATCTACATAGTTTAAGGTATAAAAAATAGAATCTAGAAATTCCGTACTCATATCTGAGTAATTCAACCTATCTAATCGCTGTGTCATTATTTGATTCAAACCGTTACGTTTTGTTTCTTTTTCGGTGTCCGATTCTTCACTGGCATCAATCATCGTGGCGATTGACGTCTTGATAAATGTAGGAAAGTCTAAATCCAATGGACGTTCTGGTGAGCCAGACTTTTCTTTTAAAATTTCGTTTAATTTGTTGTAATTAATCTTGCCAGCTGCTTTGTGTATTTGATATGCATCTACCCTCACATACTGTGATTGCTCTCCGAATATCGGTTTATTTTCATCGCTCATAGCACTATCGTCAAACATATTCGCCCTTCTAGTTACATTACTAACGTTCCAATTATTTAGTGGCCGGTCAAATGTCATAGCTTGATTAAACATCGACTCCATATCTGTTACATTGCTAACGTTCCAACCAGCTAACGGTTGGTTAAACACCAAACAACCATTAAACATCGACTCCATATCTGTTACATTACTAACATTCCAATTATCCAATGGTTGGTCAAAACTTTCACATCTGCTAAACATACCATTCATATCAGTTACATTGCTAACGTCCCAATTATCCAATGGTTGGTTAAAATTGAGACAATCACTAAACATACCATTCATATTAGTTACCTGGGTAACGTTCCACTTATCCAATGGTTGGTTAAAAATGTGACATCCCCAAAACATACCATTCATATCAGTTACCTGGGTAACGTTCCATTTATTTAATGGTTGGTTAAAACTTTCACATTCGTTAAACATATACACCATCTTAGTTACATTGCTAACGTTCCATTCATTTAATGATTCATTAAAATCGGTTAAACCCTCAAATAATCCAGCCATATTAGTTACTCGGCTAACATCCCATTTAGATAGGGATATTCCCTGTAAATATATAGGTAACGAATCACGATTATCAACGTACAATCGTACTAACTGGCGTATATTATCATCTGTAATGTTATTGTTGGCAATAGTTTCTATTTGATTACTCCCACTAAATTCTGCCATTTATATGTTTACATATTATATTTTACATTTGTTACACTGACTTTCAAATATATTTGTAAATACATATCGTCAAACATTAGACTTTATTTTATATTATTATTGTAGTTAAGGTAGAATGAATAATGACACTACACATACACATACACATACACATACACATACTTCAATTGAAGAGATATTTATTATATTCGTAATAAATGATAAATTTGTTCGATGGGAAATGTTTTCTCCGAACGCGTCATTACGTGATATTTATACGGTATTACAAAATAAATATCGTATTCGATATTGTACATTACACTTGGACGATGTATATTTATCAATATATAATCGGTGTAAATTATACGAATTGTGTGAAACAGACACTGCTACATTGTATATTACAACAGCCGATAAAAAATATACTCTATCTAAGAGCATATTCTAATTTATGTTTTGTTTACTCCGTGTCATAAGCACAGTAGCACCCTTATCTGCTAATCCACAACATCCTAGAGAAGGAGAATGTCCTAGGATTGTCGAACCATCTTGTAGTTGAACATCAGCTACATATGGCGTTTTACATTGCTGTGAGGGTCGCTTTACGATTTCACCGGAATAAACATTTTCCAAGTCAACCAATAAGATGGACATATTTTAGTATTTGACAAAACGATTTACTATGTTATTCAGTTCAATTTTATTATGTTTTGTAACATATTCTTTATCTCAATTTCATAAGTATATAATAGTTTGGCTACTACATAACCTAATAAATACCCAGCAACAACTTGTATGAAATTATGACAACCTTTCATAATTCTAGCATACCCCATTAAAATGATAGGAAAGTTATAGACGAATATACTAGTCCAGTTATTTTTTGTACTACGCAACCATAACATATTCATTAAGAATGAGATTGACGTAACATGACCTGACGGAAACCCGGATTTATGGTCGACTAATCCACCCATGTTAAAAAGCGAACAATCCATAGCGCCATTTGGTCGTTTAAATATTGGAGCATACCATCCAGTAGTTACTTCCTTTATAAAGTCATGAAAAAATAAACATAGCCCAGAACCCAATATCAATGTAGGTTCTAAACTAAATAAAATATAGATGTTTGCCAAGAGAGCAAAGACAGAGATAAAATCATATATAGAATCTATTTTCACAAACATTTAATTATTATATAAGAATTAAATATTTATTTTTCGCATATTTACACATATTCGAGTTATATAGTGCCTTTTTTTAAGTTACTACTTTCTGTTTTTTTTCGTTCGCCTTCTATTGTCAGTTCGTTTTCCACCAGTATAAGTGGTAGTAGTGGTGACTGTTTTTTTTACAGGTGGTGGATGTCTAGGTTTATTCAATGTATCAACCTGACGTTCGCTTAATGGAGCCGTTTTACCAAGTGGTTTATCTAATCCAACTAAAGAATAATAATCAGTCACAATACCCTCTCTCTTTTGCATACAATTCAATCGTGTAGATTCTATAAACGACAAGTCATTACCCTTGTGTAATACAAAATTTATCTTAATTTCGACAATCGGAGATTTCTGTCCAGGAACTGGTGTTATTACATATTTATTGTTCCAATTATAACTGTTGATAGCATATTGCGATTGATATATAAAAAAGCTAGCACCTTTTTTGAAAAATAAGTCCAATATAAATTTAATGTTGTTATAGATAATACCTTTCTTCTGCGCATCAGCTATAGTAATAGGTTGATACATTTTCTTTTCTTGTAGCATAGTAATAAAATTATCAAGTTGGGCAGAAGAAAGAAATATTTTTTTTATGTCATCGTCACCTAAATTCTTGTCAAACAAGTCCCGTTTTAATTTAATGGAAGGTATAAAAAATATATTGGGAAACAAACTATATAATTTGGGGTTGGACATACTAGGACTATACTTCATATCTGTGACAATAACTCCATTTATGGTAGAGGCATCAAATGTAACCTTCAATATATTATTACTCATCTTATAATAATAATATATTATTTCTTAATTACTATCTACCATAAATTCAATTATCGGTCAAACTGTGGTACTGATTTAATAAGTTTAAATTTCTCTCTTTTTCCTTTTGTTTCTTTGCCTTTTCAAGTGTCTCGATTGCCTTGTTAATTTCGCTGTCACTAATGATTCCGTCTTTGTTTGTGTCAACATTAATGCGGAGATATTTATCTGGCAAAACACAGAACTTACTTTTATTATTTAATAAGAATTCCGATAAAATAACAAAGACAGCAGTTAATGTAAGTGCTACGACAATATCTCTTGTACCCATCCAAGCCATCGTAAATATAAGAACCTCTCTGGCTACATTGTATTTAATATACGCTTCCATTGAATCACTTAATTTAATTTCAACAAATCTAGAACCAATGTTTAATAAAATCATCATAACACCTGTAAAATATTTACTACTATTTAATACATCTAAAAATTCAAACATTTATATAATATATATATTATCATTAGAAAAAGTATTTCTCTAAAACAAACCTAATCTTCTTCCAAAATCTTTAAAATTCGTATTAAAATGAGACGTAAATGTCTCTTGAGCACTTCTGAACGTACGCAGATGAGGTCGTACAGTTTGTCTAAAATAACTAGTAAAACCTTCTTGTTTTGGAGGTACAAAAACTATCGATATAACAAATATAATCAGTACAATTAGTAGTTTTAGTTTATTCATATAAAATATGTCATTATTTTATTGTTTGTCTATTGTTTTTTTATTACCAGCTCTCGGTCAACTGGTTGAGTATTAGAGTCTTGTGGTCGTAAATTTTCTTCATTAGTTAGTTGTTCGACGGATGAAACTATTTCAAACTGACACTCTTCATCACATGGATTACATGTGTCTCCTGAAAATTTAATATCAGGAAAACTAGTTTTGATTAAATCAGATGTAATCTCCTTTCCATCTTTCATCAAAATTCCATTTTTACAATTAGTTTTTTTAAACATAGAGACACTAGATTCTTCTTTAGATTCTTTAGAAGAATCATCGTTATTTTCCATACCCTCAATTACATATTGATTCATAGAAATGACTAATAAAAGGGCTAATATTCCTGCTAAAACATGAAAATGAGCAGCTATTACAATGAATACAATAAATACAATTTTTCCTAAAACATGATTGAAGTTAAACAAACGATTCATTCTTATATAAATTAAAAATATAATTTTTCCGTAGGTTGATTAAATTATTATCTGTATTTTTTATAAGTAAATGTCTTTAGCAATGTATGCCTCTGATTTTAATAATGAAGGTACAGAAAATAATATTATTCAAAAAAAAAGAGAAGGTATGCGAAATAAGACCTTGAAACGTCGCGAACCAATCAAACCCAATAATAATGTTGATGTAATGAGAAAACGAATTCAAGATGCCGACGATGATGACGACGACGAAGAAGGTAATTTAAGTAATTTTCAACCGCTTCAAAACCCTAGTTCAGTTGGTGTAGAACGTATGGAAAATAGTATGCCCCATAATATGGAAAATGGTATGGTTGAGAGAATGGACGCACAACAACAAATGCAGCCAAATTACCATAATCAACCACAAACACAAAAAGAAGGTTTTACACAATTACCAAGTGAATATGCCAAACAATATTATCAACAATATGTGCCCTACTTCAATCAAGGTTCAGATGATACTAGTCCAAATGGTGTAAACAAGGATGAATTGCTTACGAAACTAAATCAAATAATTTATCTATTAGAAGAGCAACAAGACGAAAAAACTGGAAACGTAACTGAAGAATTAATCTTGTATTCCTTTTTAGGAATATTCATTATCTTTATAGTCGATTCATTTGCTCGAGTTGGAAAATATGTAAGATAAAACGGTACACGACAGACAATTACAAACAATAACTACATTCGATAATTCGTTTAATATTATAATTAAATATATTATCATTTCTCATATGGAAAATAATAATATTTTGATAGAGACTATAGAAAAAGAGCAACAACCGCAACAACAGCAACAGCCGCAACAACAGCAACAGCCGCAACAACAGCAACAGCCGCAACAACAACCACAACAACCTAATATAACAGATGTTGAAATTAGAGATGAGCACACCGCTTTAAATGTGATGGTATCATTCCTTCATTTAGCTCAAAAAAGAGGAGCTTTTAATCTTCAAGAATCAGCCAAAGTTTGGGAATGTGTAAAAATATTTATGAAGCAATAATATTTTTAATTTTATATTGTATAAATATAAATGAAAGCGTCTTCTAATTTTATGAGATATGTCCAAATAATGGCGTTCTATGTATTGATTTCATACATACTTTTCCCACTAATTGGATATTTTATGTTTGGAAAAACATTACAATCAGCCGGCAATGGGTTTGCCATTGGAAGCATTGTTTCCATAGTATTATGGTATATATATGGTAGAACGCTAATTACCTCCTAGTTGGAACGCAATCTAATCATCTGTTTTACAGTAAAAAATAAATTTAACCTCATAATAGATTAAATTTATTGAATCAAACAAAGTCAAACGCTTGTCTTGTCCATTTATTCAGGTTTTTGGAATATATACAAGTATTGGTGTTCCATTTGTGCCATGAGTAAATCGACTTGGGCATAGGTAATAAACCCGACTTCTTTACATTGGTTGATAACTGTTTGCTTAGAAGGTATCCACATTTTATGAATATTTTGTCTCGTTTTTTTAGAACCAGGTGTAGTATCTTTAAAAATTTCTTGAAACTGAACCACGTCATTTGGGAATATTTGGAAATCCGCCTTGTAATCAAAATTATTAAATACCACGTTGGATGTAGTGATTCGTTTTTCGGCGAAGCTCTGAGGATTTACCATAATAAATGGCTTTGCTGCTGGCACGACCGGGTCGAACTTATTTTTGTCTACGAGTTGAACTATAAAAAAACCACCAGGTCTTAACCAGTTAAATACGTTTTGTAAAAAGGTGGTTTTATCTTTGTAATAATAATAATTCATATTCAAACAAACAATGTGTGTAAATTGTTTATGTTCAAATGTCATAGCTTTCAATGGAGAGCCTTGAATAAAATTTATTTCCGGATATTCTTCTTTAGCATATTTTACCATCGCTTGAGACTCATCCAATCCAATCACTTTACTTCCTTGTTTATGAAATTCATTCGCAACATGTCCGGTTCCACTTCCAATTATCAAAATATTACTTTCAGTAGTTGGTTTGGTTATATTTTCAATGCTACCCACCTCATATTGATTTACTATCTCTTTATAAAATAATTCGTCGTATATATTGACGTAGAAATCATCAAATAAATTAATGCCTTTTTTCACCACAAAACTCTCCTTCTGGTCGATAAAACCTTCTTTAACCGGTGTATGTGATTTGTAAATATTCACTAAAATAAATACTAGTATCAATACAATTAATAAATGAACCCATACAGGCATTTTATGTAAAAATCTTTCTAGTCTGGTGTAAATTTTTATAAATGGCGAATAGAAACTGTTCAATTCCATCTTATATGTATATTTATGTTATTTTTTTTATAGGAAAATTTATATGAATGAATATGAAATTAATGATATAAGGTCTGAAAAAGAATTTAATGGCATTACTTTTTCCAAATTTAAAAGAACGGAGGTTAAAAGGGAATTACTAAATAGTCTTGCGGCCGGACGAATAGAACAGGCGTTACATTGGAGTGCCGAATTTATTTGTTGTGGATGTTTCATAGATTTGTGGGATATAATTTTAAATTTTGTCGGAAAACATATTCATTTAGGTAATCCTAAATTACCCATCTATTTGGAATTGCGATTCAAGAATTTTAAAGAGATTATTTCTACTTATATTGGTGTTGAATTGGATATGCGGAACAATGACAAAGTTCGAAAACTATTTGCCGAAATCATAACAATTCTTTGTAACTCAAAAAAGAAACATTCTATCGAAAGTATTAAAATAAAGAAACAAGAAGAGTTTGATATGACCTCCATGTCCAATAAATTAAAGGCTCCTACAGTTCAATATGCGACTGCCATTTTTCAAAAAGATGATCCAAAAGAATTATTTATTGCTATAAATGAATTTGCTTATCATGTTTCTAAAGATTCATTAAATTCATTAGAGGCATGTTATTGGTTAGAGTGGATTATGGAATTTGAAAGTTTATGTAAGAAGAAGAAGGAATTTTGTATCTGCGAAAAAAGGACATTCGTTGTAGTGGATGAAAAATGCCATAAAGAGCCAATATGGTTGATATGGGATGTGTTATTTCACACAAGTTCGACAAGTAAAAACGAGATATCTAAAAAAATATTAAAAAGCTTATTCGAACTCTTTTGTGTGCGTTATACATCTGGTACTAAAAAGAAGAGGAAATACTTGCTTTATTTTGCTATTTCTCTCTTGACTGACAAATTTGAATCCAATATTGATATTATCGAAAACAAAACAACGGTAGATAACATTACGAAGAAAATAAATCTCATCTACAAGGAAATTAAAAAAAATGAACAGGCACCAGTAGCAAGCTATCTCTTTACAGGTCTTGAAAAGAGTAATAGAGAGAAAACATTTGAAAAATTGGAGGCGTTAAATAATATGAATACCATTATTCGTAGTTAGTTAGTTAGTTCGCCTATTTATGCTACGGCGGTTGTATTGTAAGTGTAATACCTAATACTTAATTGATAATATTTTATAGGTAACAAATGTTACTAAATAAAATAAAATGCCACCCCACAATGTATCGAGCATACCAGTCATCCATTTATAATTCTTAAATATGGCAATATTGGTAAAGTCAAAAACACCATATACACACAACCCCAATATAAACGCATCGGTTGGTGATTTTCTCTCTAAAATGATAAATTTATATAGAACCAATACTAACAATATGTAAGAACCTACTACACCATAGATATTTAAGGTCATTTCTTCCTTTTGAATGCCCTTGACCATTTTGGCGAATAAAGGTCCACCAATATTGGATAAATAAAGGCCGTCTAGTGCTAACATGGAAAATGCTGGAATTATATAATCCATTTATTATATATTACCTAGTTTTTTAATTTTTATTTTTATATAAGCAATTTTATATATGGAACGTATTAGCAATAATATTCCCTCTGGTATAACAGCAGATATAGACGCATCTCCTAAAATATCCCAATCCAATTCTAATGATGGGTATTTTTCTACAAATGGTAATACAAATTATACAAGAATAGGAATGATTGTAGTGATTCTGTTATTTTTAGGAGTCAACATCTTTTCTTATTTAGGTGATTTTCTTCAAATTATTAAAGAAGCATTGGCTCCTCTTCTTAAAACTATTCTAGAAAGTTTGGGGTATGTTGTTACAGAAACGACCAAAGATGTAACACAAATTGCGGCATCAGGTGCTAAATTGGGTATAGATGTTGCGGCCGGAACAGTAGAAAGCGGCATTAATGTGATTCAGGGACAATTAGATTTAGAACAGGGTGCCAATCAAGGTCAAGGTCAACGAGGACAATCCCCTTCTCAACCCAATAATATGCCCAAGCAGAATTTATTGTCGGCATCCCTATCAAGTGCTCTAGCAGATGCTGAATATAATAGCGAACCTATGCCTGACGATTCTATGAGTTCTACACAAAGATTGGGTCCTGGTAAATCTGGATATTGTTACATTGGCGAAGACAGAGGTTTCCGTAGCTGTATTGCTGTTAGAGACGGAGATGTATGTATGTCGGGTGATATTTTTCCTTCGCAAGCTCTTTGCGTAAATCCTTCCTTGAGAGAATAGAGAATAGATTAGATAAATACAATAAAGTCTGATTAGAAGTTATGAGACTTTATTGTATATGTATATGTAATTACCCTAGATTCCCCTTTTTTCCTACAGGAAATCCTAACATACCTGGCGCCCAAGCATATTGAGGCCATTTGGTTCCTCCAGCCAAATAAGTTCGACGAACAATATAATTGGTGAGAGGTACGGTTGGATAATTTGTAATTCGTCTAACTGGCCCAGGTGTATCGTTTTGGTTCGTCAATGCCCAATTTCTACTCACATTTGGACATAATAATACCGACGAATTGTCCAATACTAAATTATGCGTATTTGAATATGTATGTGTTTCACTTTGACTAGCAAACGTCTGTCCTCTTTGTCGTCCAATTCCTCTCGCTAGTCTAGAATAATGCTGTTTTTTAGAGAATCCAGCACCATTGTTTTTATATTGAAATATTACCGCCTTGCGTTTTTCACTTAAATCGTCGTATGTCATTGGATTACCATTTGGTAAAGTAGCTCCACTTAAATCAACACAATCCCCTGATGCCCTGGACCAGATGGTTGTTTGATTTGCCAAATCCTGATTCCACGTACAACCATTTCGTGCCGAGACAATATAATATACATATAATATTACCACTCCACTCCCACCTGCGCCTGAAAAATTACTTTCATCTATGTTTCCATTTTGGCCGGCACCCCCCCCACCAGAATTCGGTCTTCCATAAATAGAGTCCGCCGCAGATATAGGAGTAACGGTGCGACATAGAACTGGTACACCAAATGCTGCATTCCCTCCTCCTCCTTCACCACCATATCCCCCTCGCCCAAAACAATTACCGGCGGTATCGTCAGTATTGCCACAATCCATTTGACCATAAAATGAACCGCCACCTCCACCTCCACCATAATATATTCCATTCACCAAAGGTCCAAAATTACCACTATAACTACAAGTCCCTTCTCCTGACACTAGATCTGTTACCCCCCCATCACCACCTTTACCATCATAGCCTGGTCCTCCACCGCTGTTTCCGCCAATACCCGCACTTGATACAGTCGCGGCTCCCCCCCCCTTACCACCATTCGCATTGTATCCCAGTATAGAACACGCATCCCCATCGTTTCCTGGAATGTTGTTTCCAACCAGCCCTCCTCCAACCGCTGATCCACCACTTCCAATGATGACAGAATATGGGACATTTGGAAGAATCGTAAGATTAGTATTATATATAACCTCACCGCCTCCACCTCCACCTCCACCATTGTATCCACCTCCAATGGGGTCCCCACCAGGGTCGAATCCAGGTGGAGATTTTTCTCCTCCAGAACCGCCACCACCTACAATAAGAACGTTTGCTATATAGCTGATATTATAATCTTCACAATTCGTCGTTGAAAATGTTATTGAGTTACTAATATCAAATGTAAATATGTGTTCGTTTCCATTAACCACATGTGAACCATTTATTCCATCTAATTCATATAAAGTCGTAAATAGTAGAGGAGAACAAGACATTTACTAAGTATATAATAACAATTGAGATTATTGTTATTATATTCTATCTAAACCGTTGATAAATAGATAGTAGATAGATAAACCATCGGTAGATAAACCATCGGTAGATAAACCATCGGTAGATAAACCATCGGTAGATAGTAGATACTAGATATTTAAGGGTTATATCCATCTTTATTTCCCATAAAGAACCATCTTAAAGATAGATATCTGGGCATACTTTCGGTCATGTCTTGACCCACCATTTTAAGATTCGGTCCATTATCAACGATACTTTGAATTTCTCCAGTGCCTAAACCATAGTTGAAATATCTCAATTCAGACATATATCCCGAAAATCCACCATTCATTGCTACAAATACGTCGCCATAGTTTTGTTTCGGAACCCCCTTCATAATTAGTCTCTTGGCCAATTTACCATTGATATATGTATCTAAATTATGGTTTTCAACACGTAATTGAACACATACCCATTTATTAATAGGAATATCGTCAATAGTGACGCGCTCCTCAATATCATTAAATGTATTCATAACTACCACTAAAGAATTGGTATTCGGGGCAATATACAAACCCGGGGCATTATTAGGTTGGTTCATTCCAATGGGTTGTTGTGTATAATTAATATTGTCATTTCCCTTGTGGAAGATGTGTCTAAATTGACCTTGTTGATATACTAAATCGTCGATGAATAGCCATACGGAATAAGTAAATTCTATTCCCTTTTCTTGGTTATCTGACCGAACAAGTGGTACAGAACCATTTGAATTGGGGTTCTGTGGAATTACCATCATATTTTTACCATTAACCATACCATTGATTAGATACGGTGACTTGCTATATGAAAATAACCATGTTAACAATTGAATGCTAAATCTTATAGCAATAATAAATACGATTAAAACTAATAGTAAGAAAGCGACTTTTGCTACTAAACTATTTGATTCTAAAAATTCCTTTGTGCCATTTACGACATTATTACTTTTAAAACTATCAAATGTTCCTGCACCAGATGAAATAGTTCCAAATTCTGACATTTCTTATATATAATACATAAGAAATTTAGATATAATATTAAATTTTATTCTTGTGAATTATTCATTGTGAATTATTCATTATTGATTGAGTTGTTTCATTTATTTACAGGGTTAAACTACCTTGTTGTTGTCCATCCTTTAAATATTCTATTCTAACTTGATATGGGAAATCAATGCCTCCACCTCCATAACCACTACGATAGATGTTATAGGCCTCTTGGGGATTTAATGAATTGGCATAGTAATGAATATTAGAAGTATATCCAGAAAAACCTCCTTGAGGTGTTACATATACGGGCGCGTCGTTTGCTATCTTAGCAACACCTGGTAGAACACATGTTCTTACAAGCTTTCCGTCGATATATATATCCATTGTTCGTCCATATAAGCTAACAATGACATTGACCCATTTTTGAACAGGAACATTGTCTACATTACAAGTGTGGGTAGAAGCCGAAGTAGCAGCCGACTGAGCAGAAGGATATACCGTTGTTTCAATCTTTAGATTATTTTCAATTGCTCCTAAAACAATGGAAGGACTTGGGTTTAATTCTTTATCTAATCTTCCTAAAATGATCTTAGGCTCGCCATATCTATAACTCCAGTCATCAATGTAAAACCAAACAGAATAGGCATAATTGGACGCATTACTTTGCGCTAAATCACTTGCCGAAATCTTCGTAACCTTTTTACCATCAGTTAACCCGACTAGTTTGGTGTTATCTCCAATAAACCATCTTATAAGAATGATTAATAATAATACCAATACAACTCCTATTACAATATTCATAACAGACATAGCCATAATATAATATACAGTTAGAAATTTTCTAAATTACTGGAGGATTTAATTTTTTTACAGAATTATATGCCCAATTAATTTTACCTCTTGAAATCGCATTCCTATAATATGTTACGTTACATATACCGCCGTAAATACCAGATGTCGTGCCTGAAGTCATCATTGTATCATCATTATAAGGAATAATACCTGGAGTAGAAGAAACTAATTTGTTATTTATAAAAATGTCCAGTGTCGCGCCATCATAATTTACTATTATGTGATTCCATCGCTGCATATTAAACTCGGTTGTCTCGTAAACAATTATTTCGTTTTTACCTTCGGTCTCCATCTTAATTCGTAAATTATTTTTTGATACATTAAATAAAATATTAGGTTTGTTTCCTATATTTAATAATGACGTATAATTATCATAACTTGAATTAGTTTCCGGTGGGAAAGAATCAATATATATCCAACTTGATATGGCGTATTGATACTGAAATTTATCATCTACAAAATTTACATCACGAAATGTTCCTAAATTAGTTTCCACATTTAAATTGACTGGTTGTTTTAATAGCTGTTGTGAATTATGTGTTAGTATTTGTTCCATTAACCAAGGGTATACAAAATACAACCCAATTAGTACTAATTCAACTAGTAAAAGAATCACAATTGGCTTGGTAGTGAGTTGATATTGGTATTTAATATAATCAGTTAAGTCTAGTAATAAACAAGGGACATATGTTATTATTTTCAATAATAATTTACCCCACGATGGCTTAGTTTCACCAGGTTCTCCTCCGTGTATACCAAAATATTTGACTGCTATCGTTAATAATCCAACCACTATTAAAATATTTAATCCGAACAGAAAGTATGTACTAAAATTCGTATAATACGATGCCATATTGAATAAAAAATAGACGATGGCTATTATTAAAATAATCGAAAACATAGATGTAAATACCTTGCCAAAATAACTGAGTGCCCCCGCATTTTCTACATTTTCAAAAGTGTTCTTCTTTTTTTGATAAAATAAAAATGCCATGATGATTAAAAACCCTCCTAATAAACTTAAAAATATGCTTGCTCCTCCATTCTTTTCAGTAATCAATTCGTATGGATTGGTCGTGTAGATTACGATAATTGTGATAACATAGACTAACAGACCCATTAAAAGTCCAACTTCCATTTTATAAGTAGATGTGTAAAATTTTAACAAAGCCAATACATATCCAATCATATTTATTATTTTTCCCATAGTTTCTGTGGCGGTTGAATCAAATACAGGTGGTTCCTTTTTTTCAGTTGGCGAATCTCCTCCTATTAATATATTTGTTTTATTTTGTTGTTTGTTGCCCATTAATAAACCATTAGAAATAAATTACAGATTTTCCATTGCTGTTTTTCGTCCATGACAATCTCTACATAAAGCTACTAAATTATCGACGTGGTTAGAACCTCCATTATCTAATCGTATTTTATGATCTACTTCAAACCACGCTGGCAATTGTTTTTGGCAATGTCCGCATTTCCAACTTTGCTGGGAAGCGACAAATTTCTTTTTTGTCTCGCTAACACACCTTTTTGTCCCGGTTTTACCAGACTCCATAATACGGTTAATTTGCTGTTGTTGAGGGTCAAAACCTCCACCACCCCCATCTCCACCACCCATAAAAGGGGTTTGATTTGTAAAATCGGTAAATGGAGTAAAAATGTCTAATGTGGATTTGGCACTTGGCATAAACTTTACAATGTTAGTTAGTTCATGCACAAGTGATTGGGATTGATATGGATTCTTTTTCAAATATAAATAAATACTTAATCCGGCAAAAGCAAACCCGGCCATTTTAAAGTACTTTTGCCAAGACTGTAATATTTTGATATAATTTCCGTCATAATATGTATTTGCTATAAAAAATCCAGATACCGCTAAAATTAAGAATTCTAATTTCATATACTATAATATAATATTTATAAAGTTTATTTTTTATCAATATTATTGCGACCGTTTCTGATTATTTTTATTTCGTCATTTTCTTTTTTGTCTTCGGTTTCTTTTTTGGTTTTAGTTTCAACGTAATATTGGACTTGGAGTTGGACCTGGACTTGGAGTTGGACCTGGATTTGGACTTGGACTTGGATTTGGACCTGGACTTGCTTCGACTAATTAAATCATCTACTCTAGTAGGCGATTTATTAATATCTTTGCTAATAGAATAATTACGTTTAAATGTGGATACTGATAATAACGTATTTTCAGAGTCAATTATTCCGTTCAATTCTTTAATGGAATTTATTAGTTTATTTATGTCTATTTTCTCTCCCCCATTTGAATATATATGTTCTACGAGTAGTGACCGAACTCTGTTCAAGTATATTTTTTTGGTCTCTTCTTCTAACTCTATATTTGCCAAATCTACCTCAAAATAATTGTAATATACAGTCATTAGTCCAAATACATCACTATTATACATGTATACGTCCATAAAATATGTATCCATATCGAATTCCATATCAACATTTGTATATTTCATTAAAATATCGGTTATATAATTGGATAAATAATAGAGATAATATCCATATTCAATCAGGTCATCATATTTCACTTCAGATAAATAGGTATCGTTATTAATGCCTGGAGAGAAAATCATCTTAAATAACATAATATTATCCACAGAATAATCATAATACCTAGATGATTTAATCAAGTATTCATTTATGACATAATTTCTAACATTCATAATATTAAACAATATTATCCCGTCTTTTACTCGCTGTAAAAAAACATTATAATTTAATTTGAATTCATTTGACAATATCATAGAAGAAAAAGGCGTATTAAATTGTAAAGGACGATTCATAATTTCCTCGGGAATCTTATTATCTTTCACAACTCCGGCTAATCCCCAATCAATAATACGTGTCTCTAGATGTTTATCTATCATAATGTTTCTATCCTTTAAATCGTGATGTATGACTCCAGCCTCATTCATTGGACGAACACCATATTTAAGTAACCGGATCACCAAATCATTTAATAAAAACATATTTTCTCTCGTTATTTTTCCATTACCCACAATCCAGTCATGTAAATCAATACCAGCGTCTGGCATATTCAGTATAGTTAGTCTATCCAATCGGTTATTAACATTCTTCTCACTTATGTTATAGCGTGTCAACGCGAAACATTTTTTATCAAATTGTTTCTTATCTTCATCATTCAGCTTATCCGGCTTACACATTTCAACATCTAATAAATAATATTGTTGGTGATTTTTTATGGTCGTTAATCTATCTTTTATTCGCTCAATCTCTAACATTTCCTGCTCTCCATGGCGTTCAATTGACATTTTACTAACTCCATCTATTCGAGTATCTTTACCTTTACATTTTAACGCGGGTTTAAATATACATCCAAAACCACCTGAAGCTAACGCTTCCCCCCCCGACCGATTTCTCGACCGATTTCTGGACATTTTTCTCTTTATAGTTCTATTGTTTCTATGATTCATTGTTCCATTATTCATTTATATTCACGAGAGAATTATTTTTTGTACAAATAGTAACCACCTATTAATAATCCTATGATTATTCCTCCAAAAATTAGCTTCTTTCTATATTTTATTTGCTCACGTAAGATGATTTCCTTTGGTTTATACAATTCATAATAAGCATCAAGTGATTCGGTTAATGTCATTTCATCTTTACCTAATTGAAGATTGATTTTATTATGAATAAAATGTACCCATTTTAAAAAAGAATCCTTTCCTTCTAAATACGGAGAAACTGGATATTTATCTAATAAACCACTAAATTTATTTCCTATTTGCGGATGAGGAATAAATATAGGAAGATTTGTGATGAAATCGTAATATTTTTTCTGGGTAACCTCGTTTGCTTTTAATGGATATGCCACTGCCATTGTCATTAATATAAACCAAAAATGAGGTCCCCATACATTAGGATCAAACATTTTTTCTGTCATTAATTAGAAACAATATAAAAAGATAGACAATTAAACATATAGCGATATGAATAATAAATCATTTAATTTTTGTAATAATTGTGGAAAAACAGGACATATATTTCATAATTGTAAACATCCTATTACAAGTATTGGTTTAATTAATTTTAGAATATATAATAATAAAATCCAATACTTGGCAATTAAACGTAAGCATAGCTTAGGATTCGTTGAATTTATGAGAGGAAAATATCCATTACATAATTACGAATATATAATAAATATATTCAATGAAATGTCAAGTTATGAAAGAGAGTTAATAAGAACGGTCACATTTGATGAGTTATGGAAATATTTATGGGGTGAACAATTTGGAATTCAATATAGAGGCGAAGAACGTGTATCAAGAGATAAATATGATGCTTTAAAGTCAGGGGTAGAAAATAAAATAGAATATAATTTAGAACAAATTCTAAACGAAAGTCATTCTATCTGGGAAGATACAGAATGGGGGTTTCCAAAAGGAAGACGAAATTATCAAGAAAAGGATTTAAGTTGTGCTTTAAGAGAATTCGAAGAAGAAACCGGTTATTTGAGATCAGATGTTCAGCTAGTTCAAAATATTATTCCATACGAAGAAATATTTACTGGTTCAAATATGAAATCATACAAACATAAATATTTTATAGGTCATATTGATTCTAATATTCAACCAACCCATACTTTCCAGGAAACTGAAGTAAGTGAGATGAAGTGGTTCAATTTTGAGGAATGTCTACAACATTTTAGACCCTATAATTTAGAAAAAATCAACATATTAAACAAGTTGAATCATGTTTTACAAGATTATAGCCTATATTAGGAATTATAGACTATATTAGGAATTATAGATTTTATAAATTATATTAATAAGATAGATTATATTAGTAATATATAAGTTATGGAAAAACCCAAAAGAAAACCTATAAAATTAAAAATTAAAACGGTTATTCCAGAATTGACAGAAGAAAACATTGAGACAGTTTTCAATGATAATTTTGAAAAAATAGATTTAGATGATGTTAATTACAATACTTTTTTAAACAATAAAGAAGTCTTAAATAAACAATTCATTAGTCAACATAACACCGATTTTTCGAATTTATATCCTTCTTTAGATGACAGCGTCTTCAATATTAAAATAGCAGAGAAGAAAGAATTCAACGAGACCAAATATGACGGTACTCTATATAATATTGAGGAGCAAGCAAAAAAGTTATGTGAGGCCGATTTTGAATTGGTGCCACATCAGTTATTTGTTCGCAACTTTTTAAGTTTTCAAACACCATATAACAGTTTATTATTGTATCATGGTTTAGGAACAGGTAAAACATGTAGTGCGATAACTGTCGCTGAAGAAATGAGAACCTATTTGAAACAATTAGGAATTACACAGCGTATTATAGTGGTTGCTTCGCCCAATGTTCAAGAGAATTTTAAATTACAACTATTTGACGAAAGAAAATTAAAATTAGTTGACGGATTATGGAACTTGAGAGCATGTACCGGCAATAAATATTTAAAGGAAGTGAATCCAATGAATATGAAAGGATTAACAAAGGAAAAGGTGATAAAGCAAATCAATAATATTATTCAGAATAGCTATTTATTTTTGGGATATATAGAATTTGCTAATTATATTGTGAAAAAATCAACCGTAGACGAAGAAGACCCTAAAAAAAACAAATCTGAGATGATAAGAAAATTGAAAAAACACTTTAATAATAGATTAGTTATTATTGATGAAGTTCATAATATCAGAATTAGTGATGACAAGCAGGATAAGCGCGTGGCCCAAGAATTATTTAAACTGGCTAAATACGTAGATAACTTACGTTTATTGTTTCTCTCTGCGACTCCGATGTATAATAGTTACAAGGAGATAATCTGGCTTCTTAACATAATGAATTTAAATGACCATCGTTCAACCATTGAAATAAGTGATGTTTTTGATAAAAACGGAAATTTATTAATCGGCGCAGATGGGAAAAATATTGGAGAAGAATTATTGAGGAGAAAAGCGACTGGATACATATCTTTTGTGCGCGGTGAAAATCCATATACATTTCCGTATCGCATTTTCCCATCTCTTTTCGATATTTCACATACGTTTAAAGAAATGGCTTATCCCAGAAAACAATTAAATGGCAAGGCAATTATTCAATCATTGGAACATTTAGACGTATATGTAAATGAATGTGGTTCTTTCCAAGAGAAAGGTTATAACTATATTGTTTCCAAAATTAAAGAAAAGGCAGGTAAAACCAAAGCGGGATTGCCTAGTTTTGAAAATATGGATTCATTTGGATATACGATATTACAAAAACCACTTCAAGCTTTAAATATGGTGTATCCTCATAAATTATTAGAAGGAGAAAAACCATTGTTTGATGCGAAACTGTTACTCGGTAGCGAAGGACTAAAAAGAACTATGAAATATACAGAAACGACCAATCCTCCTACTAGAAAAAATTTCGAATATAAAAATAAAGAGTTTGGAGATTTCTTTGCTCCCGACAAAATTGGAATGTATAGTTCTAAAATTAAAAGCATTACGGATAATATTATGAATTCGGATGGTATTGTTCTAATTTATAGTCAGTTTATTGACGGTGGTGTCGTTCCAATCGCACTCGCCCTAGAATCACTTGGATTTACCAGATTCGGCACAAAAGCCTCCAGTTTATTTAAAACGCCTCCACATAAACCGATTGATGCCAAAACATTTTTAACACGCGATGAAATGGAGAACCCATCTGATTTTTCACAGGCTACGTATACAATGATTACCGGCGAAAAAGCATTATCTCCAGACAAGGTATTCGATTTGAAAAATTTAACGGATGAAGATAACAAGAATGGAGAGAAAATAAAGGTAGTAATTATTTCAATGACTGGATCAGAAGGAATCGATTTTAAAAACTTGAGACAAGTTCATATCCTAGAGCCATGGTATAATTTAAGTTTAATAGAGCAGATTATTGGTAGAGCAGTAAGAACATGTAGTCATAAACAATTGCCGTTTAAAGAGAGAAATGTGGAAATATTCTTGTATGGAACCATTATGGCGGATGGAGAAGAAGAAGCAGCTGATTTGTATATTTATAGATTGGCTGAATTAAAAGCCGTTCAAATAGGTAGAGTTAGTAGAATAATGAAGGAATCCTCTGTTGATTGTATATTAAATATTGACCAAACCAATTTTACAGAAGAAAATATGAATACCATCGTTAAACAGCAACTATCAAATAAGATGATAATTGACTTTCCTATAGGTGACAAGGCAAACACCGTTTCATGTGATTATATGGATACATGTAATTTCAAATGTAAACCATTTAAGACGATAAAAGAAGAAGATATTAGATTAGACACATATGATGAAACATTTATAATCCTGAATACAGATAAGATTATTCAAAGAATTCGCGATTTGTTCAAAGAGAAATTTTTTTATAAAAAAGACAAATTAATTAGTGAAATAAATGTCGTTAAGAATTATCCATTGATTCAAATAAACGCAGCATTAACTGTGCTTATAAACGACCAGAATGAATATATTATCGATAAATATGATAGAATTGGTCATTTAATAAATATAGAAGAATATTATTTGTTTCAACCAATTGAATTAAACAATGACAATATTAGTGTTTTTGATAGAAGAACTCCGGTTGATTTTAAACACAAAGAAGTTAAAGTACCGATTCAAATGAAAGATGAACCTATATTGAATATAAAACAGAGTTCTAATATAATTGGTAATGAATCTAAAACAACAACAGAACAAGCTGGATTAAAAATAATAGAAAATATAAAATCCAATTACGAAACAGCAACAAGTACAAGTAATATACCTGTAATAAACCGTGGGAAAGACGATTGGTATGTATTGTTGGCATTATTAAATAAATCCAATTATTTCTCCACGAATATGGGCATGAGCAATGAAACGTATAAATCATTTATTATGGCGCATATTTTAGAAAATTTATCCTTTGGACAGTCTGAAGAAGTCTTGAATTATATTTATTTCAAAGATGAAAATAGATTAAATGACAATGAACGACAAATCAAAAAATACTACGACGAACATTTACTAAAAAATAAAGGAATAATTGGAATTATTATTCCCAAAGAGAATAAACAGTTTTTATTGGTAAAAGGAAATGAGAAATGGGAAAATGGACAACAAGAAGATTATACAGATTTAACTCCTGAACTAAAGAAATTATTGATAAAGACAGATGATTATAACGATTATGTTGGGTTTATAGGTAACTTTAAGAACGAATATAATATATTCAAGGTAAAGCATATGACAGATAAACGTAGTAAAGGAGCTAGATGTGACCAAGTCGGCAAATCAGAAACAATAAGCCTATTAAATACTATTATTGGTGACAATAAATATTCAACTGAGAATACAAAAGGCAAAAATAAAATTGAATTTTGTGTATTACAAGAATTATATCTACGACATTTTGATAAAATTAAAAAAAATGAGAAACGTTGGTTTTTAAACCAAAGTGAGTCTATACTTAATAATATTGAAAAGGTATCATTGTAATTATTCAACAAATGGTATTATTATTATAATTAAAAATTGAACAGAATTAAAGATTAAACTATAATATAATATTATATTAGTAATGGAGGCTTCAAAGATTAAAAAGGATTTGCGTAAGAAGAATGAGCTGGGTATATATATGAACTCCTTATTATCGCGTAAGATTCAAATATCTTTTAATAAGATAGGTAAGAATATTAAGGAGATACTTGAAAATTTAATCAAAAAGGAAATTGAAGGAAAGTGTACAATCGAAGGGTTTATTAAGCCTAATTCCACCAAATTATTAACTTATTCTAGCGGAGTCTTATTCGAAAATGAAGTCGAATTTGACGTAGTATTTGAATGTTTAGTATGTTGTCCGGTAGAAGGTATGCTTCTTAAATGTAACGTTAAAAACAAGACGCAAGCCGGTATTCGGGCTGTAACTGATGAAGAAAACTCACCCGTCGTTATTTATCTAAGTAGAGACCATCATTACAACAATAAATATTTCAACACAGTCAAGGAAAGCGACGAAATCACAGTTCGTGTGATTGGTCAAAGATACGAATTAAATGACAACCAAGTCAGTGTAATTGGTGAAATAGTTGAACCGAAAGTGGATAAATTTAAAAAGAAGCCTAGATTAGTTATTCAAGAAAACATTTAAAAACAACTGATATTATTATATAATGACCGATTTGAACTGTTTAAAAGAAAGAATCGAGAACTTGAATAAGTTTCATCAAGTTGAAATTTTAAAATTGTTAAAAACAGATGATACGTGTAGATTGAATGAAAATAAGAATGGAATTTTTATTAATCTCACCAGTTTAAATGATAAAATAATATATGAAATAGAGAAATACTTGGAATATGTTCAAAAACAGGAAACACAGCTAAGTGAAACTGAGACACAAAAGAGCATATTAACAAATACATTTTTTAAAGATAGTAAAGATAGTAAAGATAATAAAGACAATACATCTATTACATTAAATGCTGAGTTCTAGTCTGATTGAAGGTATGACAAAATATATGCTAACCTTAAAAAACATGTCTAATATTGATATTATTATGAACGAAGAAAAACCAAAAAAGCCGGTGGTCGTGTTGAAAAAAAATATTGCGAATATAAATGATATTTTTTTCCCAAAACAAAGAGACCCATTATTTTGGTGTTTTTACATCATATTAAATGATACATACGCATATGAAATGGTTCCTAATTTTTTTATTACTGAAAAAGAGACAAAATATAAATGGATTGAAGAGTTTCGTGGAAGAAAAGAACTATTTAAACCAATCAAGGTTAGTAGAAATACTGTGGAAGATGAATTAGCTAACGCAAAGGCCATTACGATGACTTCTATAAAGGCATTATGTCATTTAAAAGAGAAGAACATTTTTTATGTAGATGACAAGAAATATTACGAAATTATAGTGAATGATGAAAATCCGGTGTATCTTATTGAAAAAATCGAAGGTAAATTTGGATTAAAACATCAAATATCAAAGGAGAAGATTGATTATTATCGTACAAATTATTGGAAACTAGAAAATTTAGATAAACCATTAAAAGCGGTATCTAGTTATAAATCAGATGAACTCAAGGATATATGTAAAAGATTACATATTGAATCACATAGTCTGACGAAACCACAAATGTATGAAAAAATCTTGAGTAAATTATAATATCGACCGATTTGAATAAACAATCATAAAAACAACTAGAATAAATTTATTTAAATTAAAAATTGAAAACAAATATAAAATAATATGTTCAAGTATATATACAATATGCCTGAATTAAATTCACAGCAGCAATTTGATAATATCGTTAATAAATATTTAGAAAACGTTGCCAAAGTAGGTGATGGTGTTCCCGAATTTGAGATTCGTTTTGGAACACGAGGCATTAAGCCTATTTCTAAAATCGACTTTGACAATGTTATTCAAAAGCTAAAGTCATCCGGGTTTGAAATGCTGGATGTGAATGCCTATAGTTTAAAGATGAAGAGTCAATACTTGGATAAAAAGACAGGTCAGACAAAAGAATCGAATGTTCGCGTCGAATTAAATGGCATTCAACAGATTCAAAAATATTGTGAAACGAATACCCTGAAAAATTTAATGCCTACTTTTACGCAAAAAAATTATGCCATGGTGGATAGTAAACCAGTTTATCCGGTTGATATAGATGATTTTAATTTACGCGCATCCTTTCAAACTGAGAAAAACGTCTCATCGTATGGTGCTTTCGCTGAAAATATTGTTTCATCTTGGACAGAAAGCAAAAAGACTTTTCGATATCTGAATAGAACCTCGTTTATTCATAAAGATTTGCCGATTCGTTTCGATTTAAGTATTGTAAAAGACGGCGAAATGGAAGAGGTTGAATACAGAGGTCGCAAGAAGTATCAATCTAAACCCGAATATACAATTCAATCTGCCAAAGTATTTGACAACATAGAAAAATACGAAATAGAGTTGGAAGTTTTAAATAATAGTGTTGGTGCGGGAACCGACTACCCCAATAGTAAACTACTATCAAAATCTTTAAGGAAAGCAATCATATATGTGTTGTCTGGTCTACAAAATACAAACTATCCTATTCCATACAGCGAAATAAGAACGGTTGGTAATCAATACTTGAAACTCGTATATGGTAAAGAATACAATGAAAAGATGAGAATGAAACCCAAACTGTTTTTAGGGCCGTCTTCCTCTACTTTACAAATTTCAAACATTGCGCCTATTAATGATGATACTGTTATACCAAATATTCGTAACGATTATACTGTTACTGAGAAGGCAGATGGTATGAGAAAATTACTTTACATTAATAAGGATGGAAAAATATATTTGATTGATACAAATATGAATGTTCAATATACTGGATCGATGACAAAAAACGTTGATTTGCTTGAAACGATAATAGATGGGGAGCATATTTTACACAATAAAAGGGGTGAATTTATTAATTTATACGCTGCGTTCGATGTGTATATTGTGAATAAAAAGGATGTGCGTGCGAATTCATTTATTCCTCCTCCTCTCGATGATGAAAAAGAACCGGTTTTAACCAAGTATAGATTACCTGTATTGATTAACATTATTAAAAATTTGGGGGCTATATCATCAATTGCCGATAAACCATCACCATTGCGTATAGAAAATAAGAATTTTAAAGCAGAAAATAAAGATGTTAGTATCTTTCAATGCTGTAATACGATTATTGACCAGCAAAAACAGGGTCTATATGAATATGAAGTCGATGGTTTAATCTTTACTCCGGCCTATTTTGGTGTTGCTGCCAATAAGCCTGGAGAAGCCGGACCATTGACGAAGCCTAGTTGGGAACATTCGTTCAAGTGGAAACCAGCTGAATTTAACACGATTGATTTCTTGATTACTACCAAAAAGCATGTAAACGGTAGCGAAGATTTTGTTGGAAACATTTTCCAAGAAGGAAACAATGCCGCAGCCTATGAACAATTATCTCAATATAAAACATTGGTTTTGCGAGTTGGATTTGACGAGAAAAAGCATGGTTATATTAACCCATGTGCGGATGTTATTAATGACAAACTACCTAGTTTTGTTGATGGAGATAGAGGAGTTGAACGTGAAGAAACATACAAGCCTATGCCGTTTTATCCGACCAACCCATTTGATTCTGACGCAAATATATGTAATATTATGCTACAATCCGACGAAAGTGGTAATAAACAACTATTTACAGAGGAAAAGGAGGTGTTTGGTGATGGTATGATTGTTGAATTTAGATATGATTTTACGCGTGAGAACAAATGGAGATGGGTACCATTGCGTGTTCGTTATGATAAAACAGAAGAGTATAAGAAGGGGTTTCCACAATATGGCAATGCTTATCATGTCGCCAATAACAACTGGCACTCTATTCATAATCCAATTACAGAACAAATGATTCGAACGGGTGAAGATATTCCGGATGAGTTAGGAGACGACGACGTTTATTATAATCGGGTATCTGGACAATCTAAAACCAGAGGTCTAAGAGATTTTCATAATCTGTTTGTTAAAAAATTATTAGTAACTGGTGTGGCAAGTAAGGGAAATACACTCATTGATTATGCTGTTGGGAAGGCTGGTGATTTCCCCAAATGGATAAATGCCAAATTATCGTTTGTATTTGGTATAGACATTTCAAAGGATAATATTGAAAATCGTATTGATGGTGCTTGTGCTAGATATTTGAACTATCGCAAAAAATTCAAGGTAATGCCCAACGCTTTATTCGTACACGGAAATTCTTCTTTTAACATTAAAGAAGGGGACGCATTATACAGTGACAAGGCGAAACAAACAACCAAGGCTGTATTTGGTGAAGGACCAAAGGATAAGGACAAGTTAGGTTTGGGTGTATATAAACAATATGGTAAGGCGACTGAAGGATTTAATATTAGTTCATGTCAGTTTGCGATTCATTATTTCTTTGAAAATAAAAAGACGCTTAACAACTTCTTAAGAAATGTCAGTGAATGTACCAAAGTGAATGGATATTTTGTAGGTGGCTGTTACGATGGAACTGCTATATTTGATTTGTTGCGTGGAAAACCGGCTGGTGAAAGTGTATCTATTTTGGAAGATGATAAGAAAATCTGGCAAATCACAAAGGGATACGAAAAGGATACCTTTGAAAACGACGAAACCTCATTGGGATATGCCATTGATGTATTTCAAGAAACAATCAATAAGACATTCCGCGAATACTTGGTTAATTTCGAATATTTGACTAGGGTAATGGAGAATTACGGATTTGTATTATTGACCAGAGATGAATGTGTTGAAATAGGAATTTCTAATAGTGTAGGTTCATTCCAACAATTATATGGACTACTTGAAAATGAGGTTAATCGATATCCTAACAAGAGAAATGATTATGGCGATTCGTTAAAAATGACCCCCAAAGAAAAACAAATATCGTTTTATAATAATTATTTCATATACAAGAAAATTCGCAATGTAGATACAAGAGCAGTTTATAATACAATGGTTGGAAGTTCTAAATTTCAAGAACAACTGAATAAACAAGACGAAGAAGATGCTGAGAAGGTTGCCGAAAAAGAAGAACAATTAATTAAACCAAAGGCTCCTAAAAAGTTGACGCGTAAGCTTAAGTTGGTTCCATCTAGTAAAGATAGTCAAGAGAGTAAGAGTAGTAACACTGGTAAAACTGGTAAAACTGGTAAAACTGGTAAAACTGGTAAAACTGATTAAGAATAATAAGACCATTTAAAGGTTAGAAATGCGAGTAAGAATTAGAATTATGATAGTTACTGTATAATAAAAACAACATAAATATATTTTTATTATAATATTTATCATTATGAGTTATTTTTTATTACCAGATATTCATACTAATATAGATAATATACATATTCGTACAAAAGACGAGGACAAACTATTTATTAGTTTGACATTAAACAGTTATTTAAATAGTGCTAAAAAGCAAATAGATGAAAACTATGAGCAGTGGGATTATATTAAAAGATATACAAACCCATATGAATTTATTCATACGGTTGTTCCAAATTGTAAGTATTCGGTTAGCAAAATGAAACCATTGTCGCGGTCTTTTTATAAAATGGTAGAACTGGTAAATATGTTTCAGTTATTTGATGATTTTAACGATGAACCCATTAATACATTTCATTTAGCCGAAGGCCCTGGTGGATTTATCGAAGCAACTGATTATTTAAGGAATAACCCAGAAGATAAATATTACGGAATGACTCTAATTAGCAGCGACCCGAATGTTCCTGGATGGAAAAAAACGAATAGTTTTTTAGAAACACATCCAACTGTCAATATAGAATATGGAGCAACTGGAACAGGTGACCTATTAGATGTGAATAATTTGAAATATTGTAATGAGAAATATAAAAATACGATGAATATTGTCACGGCTGATGGGGGGTTTGATTTTTCTATTGATTTCAACCAACAAGAAACCTTAGCTAGTAATTTGTTATTAGCACAAGTTAGTTTTGCTATTTCAATGCAAAAAGTAGGAGGTCATTTTATATTAAAGATTTTTGATATATTTACTAAAACTACATGCGATATTATGTATCTATTGTCTACGCTATATAAACAAGTATATCTAGTGAAACCATATACAAGTAGATTAGCCAACTCTGAGAAATATATCGTATGTAAAGGTTTTAAGAAATACCCCAGATTATTGATTAGTAATATTATTAATACATACTCATCACTAAAGACGACCGAAGTCATTACCGGGATTTTAGATTTTAAGTTAGATTATTTCTATGTTAACAAGATTGAAGAATATAATGCTATTTTTGGACAACAGCAAATTGAAAACATTAATGCTACTTTGACTTTAATTTCTTGTAAAAACAGAAATGAACGATTAGAAACATTGAAAAAAAATAATATTCAAAAATGTTATCATTGGTGCGAAAAAAATAATATAATTCATAATAAAAATTTAATTCCTGTAAATATTTTTATAACCTAAATTTTAGATGGTGTAATTATTTTTTCTGGTTTTATTTTATTTTATCTTAATAATATACAATGAATAATCTATTAAAATTGTGGAATAGAACTTCGGTTGTTTTAAAGGTATTGGTCGCGGTCGCTATTATCGTTGCCATCTATTTATCATTTTTTAGACGAAAGTCTTTTTATGAAAATTTTGGTAATCCCGCTTCTTGTACCTACTATTATATGGAACAATGTGGTCACTGTAAACGTTTTTCTCCAGAATGGGATAATTTCGTTCAATCATATACGGGACCGGTTACATTGCGTAAAGTTGAGATGAACGAAGCAGGCGATGATTTGGAAAAATATAATATTCGTGGATTTCCGACAATATTAATCGTTGATGACAACGGAGAATCCAAAGATTACGATGGACCAAGAACAAGTGAAGCTTTAACTAAATTTTTAGATGCTATGTAGATAAATAAGTCAATCTATTGATATCAGCAAACAACTCAAAATAAAAATATTTATAGTGGTATTTTTATTTTGTGATTCATAAAGTTACTTATTGTTACAAATAGAAAAACATATTTGTAGCAATAAAACAAATATACATAATAAAAATAAATTCATTTCTCATTTGTTATGGTATTGTAAAAAAATTGAACCGAATATTATTACATAAATATATTTTATCTTGTGAATGACTATGTCTGGTGAAACTATGACTGCTAAAAATAATAGTATTAATAATGATATTACAACAATATATATAAATTCTCTTCTTTGTATATTTGGATGTGTTCTTGGAATTGTTAGATTATCATTGGGTTTATTAAGCAGTAGTTTTATTATGATTGGATATGGATTATCACTATGTTCTATATCTGTTGAAAAATCAATGACATATGTTTCAGAAGATATTAACGTTTTATATGTGAATAATATTATTCAAACTATAACTGAAATTGTAAATATAACGCTTAGTAAAACTGAATACGATATTCATTTGTTTAATAATCAAACAATATCCGAAGTAAATGATGAATATGACGGAGATGATGAATCTGATTCGGATGATGATGATGATGAAGTTACTAAAATTAATAATATATTAGAACCTCTAGAGACGACAGATGATTTACAAACCAACAATGATGAGGATGATGAGGATTATGCCGACCTACCTGACCTAATTCCATTTAATTACAATGAGGAGGATGATTATGCCGACCTACCTGACCTAGTTCCATGTAATTATATTGATGACGATATCACAGATGTAACAGAACAATATCTAGCAGAACGTGAAGCAAATAAGGTTGTTGTTGATTTAACAAGTGATACAAATGAAACACACTAAAAATAAAAATATCCATAAATAAAAACAACCTCCTATAAATTTTTTATTGCGAAAAATCGTGGTAGAGGTAGAGGCTATAGATTTGTGATTGAGTAAAATGGTCTAATTTACAGCTCCCCAGAAAGAAGATAATGTTTGGCCAGGACCACAATTCGTATTTCCATTCGCACAAACTGTTTTTTGCCCGTTTCTTCTCCAAGCAATCGGTGGATTGTATTTTGATTTCAAGAAATAAGATGTATTTCCATCGTAATTACCCTGGTATTTACCAGCATTCGCTGCAGCTTCACCAAACGCACTTCTAAAAGACGCACCATTCTTTGTGATTGTATCGTACTTTAATTTAGCCAAACGTGTTCCATTATCAACAGCACCCTGAACTGCGTATTGAGCATTGCTTGGTTTATATGTAGTATGATTGCTACATTGTCTTCCAGTTTGATAAGGATTGGTACAATTATTTGTATTAAATTCGGTTGAATTATTAACAATATAAGGAGAATCGTATGTATTACCCGCAATTTCTTGGATAGATTGCTTTTGACTGTATAATTTACAACGAGCTTTTAGATATGCTTTATTATCACTATAATAAGATTTGCTTAACAATGTAACCGCTGATTTAATTATGTTGTTTTCAGGAGTACAGCATATAGTTTTTGTAGTATAAATACCAGTCTGAATTTGATAACTACCCGAAGCATCTATTGCTCCAATTTGAATAACCGCATTATTTTGAATTTTATTGTTTGTTGTTCCACTTGCTATAGTGATAGAATTTTGGGGTTTTATAGATAGATTACTAGACTGTAACATTTTATTGTCAAACGTGATATATAAATTATTACCGCTTCCATCACAAGAACAATCGGCATTATTCGTATATCCCCTAAATACAGTTCCACCTGGTCTGTCAACGATACTAATAGACGCGGTACTTTGACCACTTTGGCCATTTACACTAAGTTGTCTTCTCCAATGTTTCATTGGATATGCCTTGCCAAACGGTCCAATATAATTTTGAGCAATATTGAAATTCGTCTCAGCTGATGTTTGTGGGTTATGTCCTACATTAATATTAGGTCGTGACATTCCACCCATTACACCAGACGAGGTTGATGGCATTCCATTTTCGGAAATCCCTTTTATGTCAACAATCGGTTGTTGTGTAGACGTTAAAGTATTTGAATAACTAAAATTAATGGGTTTAGACATTTTAATATATAATAAAGAAAGAAAAATAATAACTGACATACAAATATATTATTGATACACAAATAAAATACCAATAATATATAAAATGATTATCCAATTCGTAACTATATTTTTTATTTTACTCATATTAGTTTCATTTGTTCGTGCTCTTACTAAACAAAAACTTATTGAAGGAGCGGTCGGAACATATCAAGCTTATGCGGAAGATCCTCTTATTTTAGCGAAGAAAAATGCTGCTAATATTGAAGTATTAAAACAGAGTATCGATGAAATATCAGGTATAACTCAACAAGTTAAAACAAATACCGGCGCAATTGATAAAAATACCAAAACTATTAAGAGTTTACTTTCATCCATGTCACCAGTATCAAACGACGATTCTAAAAAAAACCAGGCATTAGTTGACGAGGACCCAAAAACATTTAATATGTAACAAATTCAACCGGTTTATCTGTAAAAATAAGTAAAACATTTTATCTGTAAATATATATATATAAAATGTCAACTGGAAATTTTTTTGAAGAAGTAATGGATGATGTTAAAGGTGTAGAACAAAGAATATTAGGACCAGATTATCAATATTGGAAGCAAATTAAATCACCCGGACAAATGGGAATGAGTTCAAATGGTTCTATTTCAGCGATAGCAGCAGATGTAGGAGGTTTAATAAGTTATGTGGAAGTATTAGTTACTGGCAAAGGTAACGCATCTGTTACTGGCGGACCGTTGGGAAATAAATTTTTTTTAAAGACAGCCGCCACGTGCAAGGATAAAACATCAAAAGAAATAGTCGACCGTTATGTTTATGTAAATAATGTGCCGAATGGGTCTATTCCTTTTATAAGTAGTGGAATGAATATGAATTTCGGTGATTTTGAAGGTTTAGTGCCTGGTACTTTAAGTAACGTATCTGCGCTTAACCCAATGCTAATATTTCAAGCTTTTATGTCTGGTTCCCAACCTGAATGTGAAGAAATTACATTAGAAACAATAGACGTTAATAATAACAAGGGAACTGAAACAAGACATGTTACAACAACCGATTTAAAAAATATGAATGCATGTGATTTTAAACCACTCAGTAATAACAACCCAATAACCGGAGCAGCATGTCGCGAATCTTTCACAAATAGAAAACGCACAAGGGTGCCTGATGATTTCCTAGTAAAATTATTTTACGCATCGTTGGGTGTGTTGGGTGTATATCTGTTAATTAATGTGATGAAACGAATCAAGGAGAGAAAATAAAGTGATAAATAAATTAATAAATTAATAAATTAATAAATAACTTGTTATAGTTTGTAAGTTATTTATTCAGTATTGAAGTATGCTATGCTAGAAAAAGAGTAGCACATTTTATTTACTCTTTGTTTTGTTCTTTTTCGTTTTCTTTTGGTTGGTCTTGTTCTTTTGGTTGGTTTTGTTCTTCTTTGTTTTGTTCTTCTTTGCGCGTTTTTTACTCTTACCTCCTTTGCTAATGATACTTCTAGGTACACGATTCTTCTCCATTGATTTTTTAAGTAAGTTTGTTTTTTCGTCTACGCTTAATTTATCCCACTTAGAACCGAGATTTCTTTGTAAATGTTTAGAAAACATATTTACTAAATCTTCATCTTCCTCCATTAGTTGAACTAATTGTTTGTGAACTTCGGGGTCATGTTTGGCTCTATCCCTTAATTCCAGTTCGCGCTTTCTATATTTCTCTCTTTGTCTATCACTTGCTCTATCTCTCATACGCGACTTACTAATAGCATATGACATATTATATTATATACTTAGATTTTTGTAAATTACATCCTCTTAATATTTGCGAGAATAAGGTCGCCCCTTTCTTCCGGATTTCGATTTAGATTGTCTTTTGCCTTTACGGTTGTAATATTTATCACTTTTATGTGTAACAAAATCCCTTTTACCTTTGCGTGTTTTAGATGACATGCCCTTTTTAGGATTTCCACCTTTCATTGATTTGGCATGTCTTCTTCTTCTTCGTCCACCCATTGTAGCACTAGGAGTAGGAGCAGGAGTAGGAGCAGAAGATTTAAACATACTTGTGAAACCGGACCAAGCATTGGACGCATGGTCAGTTAAAGATGTCTCCTTTTTTTCAGGTGTTGGAACGGTTGATGTAGAATAATCCATATTATATAATAATAATAGAAAATATTATATAATCTCTTCAAAATAAACAAAAACAAAATAAAATAAACAAACCATTTCATCATCAATCTACCAAGTATTTAGACTATCTAGATAAATATCTACAGTTTAAAGTTTAACGCGTTTGTAAAGTTCTAAAGCAGCTAAACCTCCTGCCACTTGAGCGAGTATATATGGAATTAGATCGTTCTTGGGTAATTTACCAGCAGCAACCATCATAACAGATACAGCAGGATTATAATTTCCGCCAGAAATAGCACCTCCAACTAATATGGCAATGGCTAAAGCAGCACCAATGGCTAAAGCATTTCCAGTAGCCAAAATTACGTAAAGGAAGAAGAGGGTTCCTAAAAATTCAACGAGATATTTATTCATCATTTTATATACTTTGGTTATAAAAAATTTACGCATATATTTGTCTATTTCCCGTTCCAGTTACAGTTGAACCGCCCCCGGATTTAAATGGATTCGCTAAAGCCCCCTTCTTTTTAGGGGCGACTGTCCCTCCTCCTCTAACACGCGCTAAAGAACTATTTACTACCGTAGTATCATTCGGTTTACCTTGAAATGAGACTGTCGATTTTAATGTAGAACTCTTACCGATAGCGTTAATTTTTTTCATATATATGTGCTGCGATGAATCATAATGGCCGCTTAATAATGTTCCTCCACCAGAATCTTTAATATATGTTTGCCTAGCATTGGAAAACATTGAATCGCCAGAGGATGGATAGAATTTTTGGGGCATACCCATTTGTGTATTTACAATCGCATTATTGCCTCTATTCTTTAAAAGTATACCTTGATCAGCAGGACCTGTAAATCGATATGTAAACTGAAGACCAGACATTTTATATATAATAGTATATATAAAATTAATTTAATTTAATGGCGAACTCTACTCCAAGCAGTGTAAGCACCGTTGTTAGCACCACCGTAACTACTGTCATTGTAATTTCTATTGGCAGCTTGTTGCTTCTTAAATTTGGTATAATCAGAACCATCGTATACCCATTTAACATTGGTAGTAGCACTAGGAACTCCACTATTATCGGGTTTGGCAAAAATACTTCCTCCTAAAAATCTACCAGAACCATTTGCGGCCAACTTAATTATACCCGTATTTACCTGATTTGAACCACCAGATGTATAGTCTACTCGGTTTAATAAATCACCGGCATTGTTAACAGCCCTGAATGGGGTAATGGCTACCTTTTTTCCATTTACTGTTCCTGATGCTGCTTGTCCGTTCCATGCTTTGCGAAGAGTAAATCGCATTTGTTCACGAGCTGAACCACCTTCCATTCCGGTTCCTGAAGTACTATTTGAGCCACCACCCAATAGTCTAGATGATATGCCTGGTCTTCCGGCAGCTACATATCCGCTATTATCATTTTGATTTCCACAACCTGGCATTATATATATATATCTCATATAAAAAATATTTCAAAATTGCTAAAACTGTAAGACTTATATTTTTATTTTTATTTTATGTCATAATTCTTGGAGCAATATTCATAGTCTGTAGTTCTTGAAACAATAATTTACAGGCATATGGAATTTCTACATAATTGAAATCTACTCTATTATCACATGTCCTACATATGTGAATTTTCATATTGTTATTATATGCCGCAATCATACCACAACGTTTACAAACATGTACATGATATTTATCAGACGCATCGTATATTCTACCTCTTGTAAATCTGGAAGCACCGTGTGAAACCATACAATCACGTTCCATCTCTCCAAATCTCAGACCCCCGTCGCGACTTCTACCCTCAGCAGGCTGTCTGGTTAGATTCACCATTGGACCAATCGAGCGACTGTGCTGCTTATCATTGACCATATGCTTCAATCTTTGGTAAAATACAGGCCCAATAAATATACTTGATTCTAATTGTTCACCGCTTAATCCATTATACATAATTTCGTTACCATTGCTTTCATAACCCACCTTTAGTAATTCTTTACGAATTGACTCTATAGATAAATCTCCAAATGATGTTCCGTCTCCAAATAAACCTAGCTCTATCAGTACCTTACCAAGTAACGTTTCTTTTAACTGTCCAATTGTCATACGAGATGGAATCGCATGTGGATTGATAATAATATCTGGCTTGACTCCTGCTGCTGTGAATGGCATATCAGATTCTGGAATAATATTTCCAATTGTTCCCTTCTGTCCATGACGACTGCTAAATTTATCACCAATTACCGGACGTCTAACTGTTCTTACGCGAACTTTACAGAAACTATACCCATCACCATTCCTATCAATGAAATTTTTATCAATATATGACTCCTCGTGTGTACGATATGTCCGACTCAAATCGTCGTATTTTATCACCTTGGTATGGTCATTTCTATTCTCCTTAATAGGTACCACCTTCGCAATAATAACATCGTTATTCTCTAGTAACGTATTCTCTGGTATAACACCCTTGTTTGTAATTTTACTGTAATTTCCATACTTCATTCCCTTTGTCTTATTCGGGTCTGGCTTACAGCGAATTTCTTCGTCACCATTAATCTTCTTATCTTCGTCCTTTTCAGTATGATAAATGGTAGCTTGGAATAATCCTCTATCAATCGAACCTTGATTAAACAGCAAACTATCCTCTTGATTATAACCGGAGTGTGTCATAATTGCGACAATAACGGGTGTTCCCGCAGGAATTTTATCCAATTTTACCATACCCATCAACCGCGTATCTACAAGCGGTCTAGCAGGATATGTTAATACATATGCGGTCTTGTCCATTCGAGTGTCATAATTAGTAACATATACACCCATTGCTTGCTTACCCATAGCAGACTGATATGTATTTCTAGGACTTTGGTTATGATCGGGAAATGGAATACAGGATGCCACTACTCCAAATATTGTGCTTGGATGGATTTCGCAATGCGTGTACTTGTAAATAAACTGACCTGATTTATATAATTCAGTTGGCTTCATAGCAATCATACTAAAACTTTGCTCTTCGGGGTCGATATATTCAATTACCGACTCGTCGATATTACAGTTTGTCAGTAAATCGTTCCATTCTAATTCACCCGTCTTAATCTTATTTACAGTAGCCTGGTTCAAAATAACCTTATTATCTTTTACACGAAGTACTGGACGAATTAACCTGCCCGCGTCTGTACATATACGAATTTCGCGATTTTTATAGTCGAATATAATGGATGAATAAATATTAACCATACCTTTGTATTTATAATCCTGAAATGTCTTGAATAATGTATGCGGGTCATCACTTATTCCTATCCAAGCACCATTTACAAAAATCTTTACCTTGTTTTCCATTTGTAATGAGGTCAACTCATCTAATGGAGTAATAAGTGGAAGTATATATTCGTGGATAGGCGCACTATTATTTGGAATTGTAATATGCGTCATATAACTCATATTTTTCACTACACCAACACTCGCACCTTCTGGTGTTTCGGCTGGACATAGAAATCCCCAAGACGTGTTGTGTAACTTACGAGGAGGAATCAGTTTACCACTCTTATCAATCGGTGTATTAATACGACGCAAATGACTTAAACTCGAAATATACGTCAGTCGATTCAACACTTGAGCAACACCTACTTTATTACTATTTACATTTTTAATGCCAAAATCACCCGTCGAAAGAGCACGCTTTAGTCCATTTTCAATAGTAGTGGACTTGACAATTTTATAGATATTTGTATTGTTAATAATACCCAAATAGTCCTCAGTAGAACGCCACGAACCATTGTTAATTTCACGAATAATTTGTTTCTGCATATCTTTTACCAGCTTGTTAAAGTAATTGCGATATAGATTATTCAATAATGTTCCTGTCAAATCGATACGCTTATTTAAATAAGAATCGCGGTCATCTGGTTGAATCCATTGAAAACTACATCTGAGAAGTTTATTTGTCATATATCCCAACATGTAAATCTTTTGAATGGCGTTATGACAATGTGGAAATAAATCATTATTCAAAATATCCGTCGTAAAGTCTCGCTTTTTTTTAATACCGGCTTCCCTATCTAGATTGATTGGTGTAAACATCGCATGACCCATTAAATATTTTATCGCATCGTCTTGTGTCATAATCGAATTTGCCTCTACAATGCTCCCCTGCAGCCCATACTTCATTCTTTTATACTTGGTTTCTTCCATATTCAAAATAATTTTCTCGCAGATTTCTTTATCCGATATTACTCCCAGAGCACGAAATACAATGAAAAGCGGAACAGGATTTTTTAGTCTTGGTATTTGAATATATATGCATGAACCAAATCCGGTAACCTTGCTTGTAATCATCATAGTAACTTGTTTTGGACTAATACATTTGAAATCAGGCACCGACTTGATTTCGGCAGACCAACTCCATTTATTATTATTTTTACTCACGTTGAAACAATATACACGATTCTCAGCAGCACGCTCTTGTCCTAGCACAGTCTTCTCACTACCATTGATAATGAAATACCCTCCCGCGTCAAATTTACATTCACCACTAACCTTTTCGTCAATGTGTTGATATTGATTCAAAACACAAACAGACGACTTCAACATAATTGGTAGCTTTCCAATATGAATCTTTGGTAAAATCTTATAAAATGTCTGACTATTCTCCAAATTAGGACCACTTCGAACAATATATTTTATATTTAAATCAATTGTCATCATTGACGCATAAGTGAAATTTCTTAATCTTGCCTCTTGAGGAAACATCAGTTTAGAGGCACCGTTGTTCTCGTGGATTTGGGGTCGATACAAGTGAAAGTTCTCAAATGTAATAAATATTTCTAAGCTGTGTTTTCCACTATCTTTGTCAAAATCATTTTCTGAACAAATTTGTACCGGATTGAACATCTCAATTGTTTTTTGTATTTGATAACTTACGAAATTATTATATGACTCCAACTGATGTCTAACAAGCTGTGCTAGATGCTGGTCCTTAAAATACGATTCTATCACCGTCCATGGCGTCTCTATATATTTCCCCAAATTTTCCGTTATTTCCTTTTCTAGGTTATTCATCTTTACTTAATATGAAACGCGTTTACAAACTATTTTATAAATCAATTTATTTTTTAATTAATATTTTTAATAAAACCACAAAATAAAATAAATATTATATGTATATGTTAAATAATCGTAATAACTTTCCAACTAAACATAGAAAACGATATAGTAAACATACTACTGATGTATCGAATAATCGTATTTACACAAACGATAATATAGATATAGTCAAAATACGTCATAATAATCACCTTCAGTCATGTAACAATAAAAAATTACTCAAATTGTTTAAATTCAACGATAATGTTGATTTAGGTGAGAATCTAATTATAAACGATAAAACTAATATAAACCCGTCCACTCATTGTAATGCAATGAATAATATACCCATTAGACGTCCTATCATTAAATCGAACAAAGTTATTACATATCTTGACAACAATTCAACCAATAAAAATGAAGACGGAACGGAACCAATTAAGATTGATAGAGAGAAAACCGACTTGTTATTAACATGTCTATTAAAACACATTGATATTGATTTTTTTGACAAATATAATTCTCCCTTATTTTCTGGTAGTCCGACTATCCCAATACAACTCACACCTGAACTGCCACCCATTGTTAACGAAGAAATAAATACCATTGTAAAAGAGCAAGTATTTATTAATGTTCCTATTGAAAATCTACTTGATTTAATAAATTTATGCGAGAAATATCCTCTAGCAGATAACATAGAATACAATATCAATATGAAGGCACTACATAATATTAAACCCTCTCTATTGGAATTACAAGAGATGATAGGTATGAGGTCAATCAAAGAAAATATCGTTGACCAGATACTGTATTTTATACAAGATTTACATAATGTATCACCCAATAACGCGGATTATATGCATGCGGTTATTTATGGCCCTCCAGGAACGGGTAAAACCGAAGTTGCCAAAATTATGGGGAAACTATTTAGTAAGTTGGGCATTTTGAAAAACAATGTCTTTAAAAAGGTCACGAGAGAAGATTTAGTTGCCGGGTTTTTAGGGCAGACGGCAATAAAGACAAAGGATGTCATTAAAGAGTGTTTGGGAGGGGTATTGTTTATCGATGAGGCATATGCTTTAGGGAATAAGGAGAAGCGCGATTCTTTTTCCAAGGAAAGCATTGATACCATTTGCGAAGCATTGAGTGATCATAAAAAAGATTTGATGTGTATAATCGCTGGATATGAACAAGAGCTGAAAGAATGTTTTTTTAGTTATAATCCGGGTCTAGAATCACGTTTCACGTGGAAATTTAGAATAGACGATTACACGCATTCAGAACTAATGCAAATTTTTGAAAAAAAAATCAAAGATTGTGGATGGCATTTAAAAGAGCCATTGGAAGAGATATGGTTTGAAAAGAACAAGGCATATTTTAAATACTATGGCCGTGATATGGAAACACTTTTTTCTAAAGTGAAAATCGTTCATAGCCGAAGAGTATTTTGCTTACCAAAAGAAGAGAAGACGCAAATTACTATGAAAGATTTAGAAAAAGGGTTTGATATTTATAAGAAAATGGGAGATAACGAAACTCGCATAAAAGAACAAGAACGGTTAAACCAGTTATATAGCACTATATATTGTTAAAATTTCTACTTTATTTTATAACTAAATATATTATGTCTGAAAAGAAAACAATATTATTTAATGAATCATTTATGACATCAAA
>Ga0208768_1000184_pt1 | contig 47278 bp, 37 predicted proteins | sample AntAceMetag02UK1_FD_184760 | JGI IMG/M metagenome (GOLD analysis project Ga0208768, IMG submission 184760) | Saline lake microbial communities from Ace Lake, Antarctica - Antarctic Ace Lake Metagenome 02UK1 (SPAdes) (version 2) | ecosystem: Environmental > Aquatic > Non-marine Saline and...
TGAAACTACTAATCATTTCCCTTGCCATGCCTGCAGGAATGATTGCTCAAACTGTTACTTCTGGTTTGACACTTGAAGAGTATGTTAATGACATCCTTCTTGGTTCTGGAGTAGAAGCCTTTAATATAGAGCTTACAGGATCTCCATCACAAGTGGGGTATCTTGAAGGAGCTACAGGGATACCTCTCACAGAGGGGTTGATTTTGTCTTCTGCACAAGCAGAAAATGTTGCGTGTCCTGATGATTTTGGCGGTGATGTGCCATTTGGAGAAGGTGTATCTGGAGAGCCAGATTTGCTGACCATTGCGAATTCAGTGCCAGGTATGATCGGACAGACCTTCAATGTGAGTAGCGTAAACGACGTATGTATTTTGGAGTTTGATTTTATTGCCACAGGTGATACCGTTAAGTTCAACTACATCTTTGGTTCTGACGAATACCTAGAATGGGTGAACAGCTCATTCAATGATATTTTCGCATTCTTTCTTTCGGGACCAGGCCTTGCCGGTCCTTATGAAGACAACGCAGTGAATATTGCCTCTGTGCCTGAAACAGATCCTGCATTGCCAGTGACTGTATCTTCTGTAAACGATCAAATCAATGATGAGTACTATATTGATAATTTTAACAATGACAATATTTGTCAAGATGGGTACACTCAAAAATTAGAAGCTATTTCGGTTGTTCAATGTGGAGAGACCTATCACATTAAGCTAGCCATTGCAGATGGGACTGATACGGCCTTGGAGTCAATTGTTATCCTTGAGGCTGGTTCGTTCTCTAGTAATTCTGTTGTACAAGTAGACCTTTCAATTGACGTTGGTGGACCAGAGAATGATATCATGTATGAAGATTGTGGTGAAGCCCTTTTAACCTTCACGAGACCGCTGGAAACTGTTTTGGAAATTGAGGAAATGGTGATTATCGCTTATGGCGGTGACGCTATAAATGGAGTTGATTATACATTCCTTCCTGATACAATTATCTTCGCACCAGGAGTTGAAAGCATAAGCTTTTTAATTGACGCTTTTGAAGACGGAATAGCAGAAGGTACCGAATGGGTTCAGTTTGAAATTCTCAATCTTGCAGCATGCAACGGTGGCGGATTAGTTAGTTATTTTGAGTTTTTTATCGCTGATGAACCAGAACCTCTTGTGGTGGAAGGTTACACGGTTGAAATGTGCATAGGTGCTGGAATAGAGCTTGAGCCAATCATTACAGGAGGGTTTGGGAACTTCATATATGACTGGTCTACAGGAGAAGATACGCCAACCATTGATGTTTCACCAGATGTAACAACAACCTACAGTGTGATTGTTGGTGATACCTGTGGCATGCCTTCAGATGATGCAGACATAACGGTTGACGTGCTTGATTTGCCGCCATTGACACTTACAACCAATCCAACAGAATTGATCCTAGATTGCGGCGCAAGTGTTAACATCATAGCGAATGCAAGTGGGGGTGATGGTGTCTATGAATATTCATGGGAAGATCAAAATGGAGCAACTCTTTTTGGTTTCGGAAACTCCCTTTTTTACTCTACATGGCAAGGAGCAGACCAAATTCATGTGACCGTAACTGATGGTTGTGGATTTGAAGAAATTGTGATCTTAGAGGTTACTTTGAATGTTCCTGAGCTCATCTTGGTTCAAGAAGAAGAGATGACTGTGCTGTGCAACGATCCGTTTGTAATTGCACCAGAGGTTTCAGGTGGACAAGCTCCATTCTTTTACAACTGGTACCAAGATGGTGTATGGTTTGATTTTAGCGCAACTGTAAATCTTACAACGTCTAGTGATATGACCATCTCATTCGATGTTCAAGACGATTGTGGACAAGTTGAGGAGGTTGACATTGAAATTAGTGTAGAAAGTCCTGCAATTGAAATTACACTCCCAGATCAGCTTATTGGCCCTTGTACTGAATTGTTCGAGGTCATTGCTGAAATCGGAGGAGGTAGCGGCGGTCTTAACTACCAGTGGTCAATAGATGGTGCTAGTTTTGGGGGAAATAACCCGAACGTGAATTACCAGACAGATGTAAATACTACGATCCAGTTATTTGTATTCGATGCTTGTGGAGCTGAAGACACTGAATCAGTTGAAATCATTATTGATAATCCTCCAGTGGTGCTCGCTGCCATTGAAGACATCAATGCAAGTTGTATAGATAATACAGCTGTTTTAGTAGATATCATTAGTGGAAGTGGAGGTTATCAATATGAGTGGTTCGTGGCAGATACCGCATACGCTTTAACTGAAGACATCATTTTACAATCTTTCAATACGGTCCCTGTTGCAGTAACCGTATCTGATGGGTGTGGTTCTTCATCAACGACTGATTTGTTGTACATCATTCCTGACATTCCGTTGAACATTGTAATGACACCAGACTCATCTATTTGTGCTGGTGACGGAATGTCAATCTCTGCGCTTGCAACTGGTGGCGAAGAAGGATTCTATTACTACTGGCCTGAACTAGGAGAGTTTGGTGCTGATCAATATGCAACGCCTTATTCTACTCAGACATACGAGGTAACAGCTACCGATATCTGCGGTGAGTCAATTACGTCTAGCGTGACTCTAGAAGTTCAATTCTTGTTTAGCAATTTCGTTATTGAGAATCTGGGAGACAATGAATATCAATATACAGCTGCTCCAGAACCGGAATGTGAAGAGTGCATTTACGATTGGGATTTTGGTGATGGTAATATGAGCTTGGAAGAAAACCCTAGTCACACTTATGATGGATTAGGAGACTACATTACCAGTTTGACGGTCACCAATGCAATTGGATGCACAGATTCAACTTATACGTTGATCAATGGTCCAATAATCCTTTATGTTCCAAATGCCTTTACGCCGAATAATGATGGCATTAATGACGTATTTAAGGCATACGGTCAAGGTATCCTTGGTTTCGAAATGGTAATCGTTAATCGTTGGGGAGAAGTAGTATTTGCTTCTGATGACATCAATACCCCTTGGGTTGGAGATCATCAGTCAGGCTCTCAATATGTTCCAGACGGTGTTTATACCTACCAGATCAAAGTGAAAGGAATTGATACTGACGCGTATGAACGTGTTGGACAAATAAGCGTTCTTCGCTAAACGAAAAGTTTTATTAGAAAAACCCTTGACCTCAGAAGTCAAGGGTTTTTTTAGTGCCAAGATTTTCGGTTTTACTATCTTCACCTGCCTTACGTTTTTGAGATCAGAAAGGAAACTGATCAGGTGAGATAAACTTAATAAGATCCATAGGATGAGTGTTCCCAAGACGAATTTTAAATCAGCTTTTATTGCCGTAACCAGTTTGTTCTTCATGTGGGGACTCATTACTGTGATGGTAGATGCGTTAATTCCTAGGTTGAAAGACATTTTTGAGCTGGATTTATGGCAAGCTAGTCTTGTTCAGTTCGCTTGGTTCATGGCTTATGGCTTGGTATCTATTCCGGCAGGAATAATGCTAGGTAAAACGGGCTATAAAAAGGGGATATTGATTGGGTTATCACTCGCGGGTTTTGGTTGTGCCATGTTCTATCCTGCAGCTGAACTCAGGGAATTCTGGCTTTTCTTGATGTCGCTGTTTGTACTTGCATCAGGTATAACCGTTCTTCAAGTAGCAGCAAACCCATATGTAGCTGTGCTTGGAAATCCTGAAAAGGCAGCAAGTCGATTGAATTTGGCACAGGCCTTTAATAGTTTAGGAACTACAATTGCCCCAATTCTTTCAGCATCATATCTTCTGAGTGATACTATTTTAACAGGGAATCAAGTGGATAAGCTAGATGGCGTGGCCAAAGAAGCATACTATGCCGCTGAGGCTGGTGCAGTCCAAAATCCTTTTTTGGTTTTGGGAGGGTCCTTCTTCTTGTTAGCCCTCATATTGGCAGCAGTGTCATTGCCTCGGATTCTAGGCGAAACGAAGGTCAGTTTTGGATCATTTAATGGGGTCCTTAAAGACCGCCGTTTGATGTTTGGAGCCCTGGGTATCTTCGTTTATGTAGGCGCAGAGGTGTCCATTGGTAGCTTCTTGGTGAATTACTTTCAGGACCTTCATATAGCTGAATTAGTAGCCTCAAATGATTCACTCCGTGGCCTAGTGAGTTTTCTTTCTGAAACGTTCTCAGGAAAGACCTTTTCAGAATTAGACCCGAAAGGAGTGGTTGCTACTTTTGGAATCTTTTACTGGGGATCAGCAATGATTGGTCGTTTTATAGGAGCAAAGCTCACCAGCATTGTTAGACCAGGGAAAATCTTGATGCTTTTTGCTTTCGGCGCGATCTCAATGACTGCGCTTTCATTGCTCAATGATGGGTTAATGGCAATGTGCTTTATTCTCCTTGTAGGGTTTTTCAATTCTGTGATGTTCCCTACCATCTTTACCATGGCGCTTGAAAATCTAAAAGACGATAAGCCGCAAGGCTCAGGTATTTTGTGCACAGCAATTGTTGGAGGGGCTGTGATCCCTCTTTTGGTAGGGGCATGTCGTGATGCCAGTGGAGATGATTTGTCATTCACATTGGCGTTTATTCTCCCAATACTTTGTTACCTCTATATCGGGTGGTATGCCAATAAATTCAAACTGAAGAAAGCCTAAATAAGACCTTCTTTGGTTTTTTTTTAGCACTGCTGTTTGGTCTCATGGCTTTTGAAACAGACTGAATTGATTTTGGGAAGCTTGAGCTTGCCGAAATCAACTACTTCGATGCCTTGTGAAATTGAATTTCTAGATCTTTTTCAAGCGCTTTATAGGCTGAAAATGACACGAATTACCTCGACATTCGTCTTGAAAAGCATTCCGTTTGGAAAGACAATGATTCAACTTTCTATTTGTAGGTTGAACAATCACTGGTAGCTATGTCTGATAAACCTTATCGGCAGTGCGCATAGAACGTTCAGAACACAGACAATGGTTTTTTGAGTAATGTTTATGAGTTACCCAATCCGGATCAATTTATTGGGTCAAAGGCTTAATAATTCTCGTTGGCAGCAATACAATTCAGACTCAATTCTATTGATAATGGGCTATTTAGTCAACTTAGAGTGGTTTGGATCCTATTTTTAGGGGGGAACAGAGATCGCAACTTGTATAAGGAGTATGAGTAGTAAATCTGATGCCATTTCGCAGGTAGAGGTGTTCAGAGATCGCATTGTTTCTTGGGGTCAGGGGTACGAATCAACAGTAGCCCGAGTTTGGGGCGCAAAAAAGAGGTATGATTTTTTTAGGAAATCAGTAGGAAATCAATAAGAAAGTTTACACTTTCGTGAACTATTAATAGTAAATTCTGTTGTTACTTTAGATAACAGGGTAGTTGAGAAGTCTTCTACCGAACAATGAATCAATAGATTGCATATGGCAACGTCGAGAAGGAAGAAGCCGGTTGAGAAAGTACTCCAACCGAATATTAGGGTGAAGTTAGATGGGAAAACTGTGATTACGCTAAAAGACATAAGTAAATTAGAGTTTTGGCGTCAGAAGTATCCTAATCTTGAAGTCCTGGATTAGTCTTCTTCGATAAATGAATCAAGTACTTCCTCAAGGCCTTCCATCTTTTTTTCGGTGAATAGGCCTTTGGTGGAATATATAACCTTTCCTTTCTGATCGATAACGAAAAGATATGAAAGGTTTTTTTCGTTCATCTTGAGCACACTAATGTAAGGATCCATGTCGCCTTTGTAAAAGAGAAGGTATGGGTAGAGGTCCTTGCGATTGCTCTCACGCATCTTATTCATGGAGATTTGATAAGCCATCTTTTTCGTTCCAGTATACATAGGGATAAAAAAGAAATTGACGTCATATTGCGCATCAAAAATCCCGCGTTTGAGAATGAACTTATCATACATAGGGGTGTACCAAGACTTCAGAGTTGCTTCTGCTTTTTTTGAGAAGGCCATTCCTACAATGGTCAGTTTGTCATTCACATCAGCAGGCACAATAATCGTTTTACCGTCAAGCGTTTCTCCTTGCAAATCAGGGAATGTCTTTCCTTTTTGAGCAACAAGAGAAAGGGAGGCTAGCAGCGTTAGTGTGAATAATGCAGATTTCAACATAAATATTTTTTTAAAAGATCAGACTTCGTGCCCCTCTATGTTGAGGAAGACGAAGTCTGACTTCAAAGAATAAAACGAAAATTTTGAATTTGAATTGTGAAGTTACAGGCCAAGTGCTTCAACCCCTTGCTCAAAGATAACGTCCACTGGAATTCCCGCGTCATCTAAACGATCAAGGTCACTTTGAAGTTGTGTGTCAATCATGCCTTTTTCATTCATCAATTGAACAACGCCTTCATAATCTCCCTCGCCTTGAAGTTTAAGAATCAATGCGCTTAAGCTATTCACTGCTTCCTCCATGCGATCGAAATCTACCAAATATTTACCCGTTGATTCGTTGTAAGCAAAAGCGTTTGCCTCTTTGAAATAGTTAAAACGCAGCATGTTTGCTTTTCCGTGAGCGCTTGAAGCACCAAAACGAACTGATCTAAAGATTCCTGCAAGAAAGGTTACGTAGTTGTCCAGTACTTCTCCCTCTTGAATTTCTCCCATTTCGAAAAGACGTGTTACCATCCATAGACCGAGGACATCTGCTTTTCCTTCTTCCAGAGCTGAACCTTGGTCTTTCAGGGCTTCTCTTACCTTTCCTTTTCCGTTTACAGTGTTCTTGATGCCAAGGCCATGGGCTACTTCGTGGAACATTGTGTTGCCGAAGAAGGCGTCAAAAGTAATGTTCTGACGTTGGCTGTCATCAATTAGAATATCAGCAATGGGATTGAGAATCATATCATATTTTGCGCGCATGGCATTTTTCAATTGCGATCTGCGCGTTCCATGTTGTTGTTGAATTTCTTCATCATTCGGAAGATTAACGGCAATTGTTTTACTTCCGGCGTTGCAGTCTCCAGCATAGTAAACTACGTCATAGGCATTCAATTGTGCGTTTGACCCAATGGCATCTTGCTTGTATTGATCTTCACAAGGGAGCTCTTTTTGCAGGCCTGGAAGCAACGCTTTGTAACGATCGAGTCTCTTGCTCCAGTTTAAGTCTTTCACTAAAACATAACATTCATGTGCTGCTTTGTAACCAAAGAGGTGGTCTTCATAATTTTCTATTGGGCCTATGATTACATCAATGTGGTTATCTTTTAAGTTCAACCAAGCGATGTCACTGGCATTGTAGCGATCAGTTTCCAGTGCTTTTGCACGTTGTTCGAGGTAGTATTTAAAGGAGGCATTGGTTGAAATGGCAGCAGCCTGTCTCAATAATTCAGCTGCATCAGAAACCTCGGCATAGAATTCTTCATGGAAATAAACATGAATCAATCTTCCTTGGCTGTCTCTGCGCAGGAAGGTATATAGACTTGTTTTAAATGGGTTGTTCAATTTCTCGAACTCCTCTTTCGTCATGTCAGCAGGATAGTACTGAGCACCAAGTGGCTTTTGGGCAATTCCTTCAAGGAAAGGTTTGTTATCATTTAATCTATCCCAAGGACCATAGTTAGCGAGGGCAAAAGCCTTTGCGTCAGGATCTGAAATTTGGCCCAGCAATGAATCTTTGCGTCCGTAAGACTCCCTCCAGAATAGATCATCCATTATTTCTCCTGCTTTGATGAGGATAGGGATGATTTGTTTGTCCTCCTCTGACAGCAGGCTCATATCTGTAGTTAACTTGAAGGTAGTATACGTTTGCTTGTCAGTATCTGTCAAGAGTGATTTGAGCATACCATCATCTGCAGCTGCAGTGGTTATTTCAGTTTCAGGCGGTGCTTCAGAACAAGCCAATAGCAGGGTTAGTCCGAAAAGTGGGAGAATTATTTTTTTCATGAGTTGGTGTAAAATAAAAAATGAGCATCCAGTGCAGGCGGCTCATTTTCAAATTCAACTTGTTAGGTTCAGCGGGGCTAAGATGCAACAGAAATTTCTTCAAACGGAGCAAAAGAGAGTACCTCTCTTCCTCTTCGCGTTAGCATATATCCATCTTTGTTTTGGATGAGGTCTTCAACATAAAGGTTGGCAACTCTTTCTCCGATTCGCGCTTGGCCGATGCTTAAAGAATGGTCATCTTCAATTCGTTTCCAGAAGTCTTTTTCAATATCGTTCAGCCGGATATACCTACCATGCTGCTGTTTGTAAGTTTGGATTACGTCCAGAATCATGTAGTCATACTTGTCCATTTGAGAAGGGGGCGTTAAGGTGAAAAATTAGTCTTTGAAATGCACACCATAATCAAAGCGATTAATCATGTGCTATCTTCGAAAATACTCTTATATATCCGAGGATTGACGCGTATTGCGAAGTATTTATTGACAAATTATCAACGATTTAGGCTATTGTGCTTTCGTTCATAGCTGAAGTAGTTTTCGAAATAGCCTCTAATGTACTGAAGGTCTCGTACTTTGTTTCCTGAGAGTAGGAAAGGATTGTGAAATTTGATAAATTTTCGATGGTGATCAATTGCAATCAATACAACGGATGCTTTACCCTTGAATGCCGCATCATAGAAGAGCGGATTTGAATCGAATCTTTTTTCATTCAGGATGTTGGTAGAGAAACCGAAACAAACCTTTTTCCCATCCTTGAATTTATTCACACAGTGGGTCATAAATTGTGCACTGTTTTCAGTTGTCATCTTTTTTGCGCGGAGGGCAGTAAGGATTGGACGCAAATACCATTTAAACGATGATGGATCTAAGAAAAACTCAAACTCCATTTTCGTCAATTTCTGGCAGGCTAGTACTAGAATGAAATCTTTATAGGATGTGTGCGGACCAACAACCAGAACAACATTTGCCTTTCGTTTGGGCAGTGTTCCCATAAAGCTCCATTGATGGCGTTTGAACCACCAGCTTGCCCAGCGTGTCATTATCGTTGCTGCTCTTCAAGCATGAAACTCCAACTCCCTTGAATGGTCGTATGGTCAAGTGCTTCGCGAAGCAATTTATGGAACACTTTGCGCGAAATATTTTCTGCTCCTAAGGTTCCAAGGTGTTCATTGTAAACTTGACAGTCTATGACCTTAAAACCACGTTTTTGCAAGACTTGAACAAGCGTAATGAAACCAACTTTGGATGCATTACTGCTGCTTGCAAACATAGACTCTCCAAAGAACATGGTGCCCATTGAAACGCCATATAGGCCTCCAACTAACACTTCGCCTTCCCATACTTCAACAGAATGTGCAATCCCGAGGTCATGCAAATTAGTATATGCTGCAATGATGTCTTCGGTAATCCAAGTGCCTTCTTCGTTGCGTTTTGCATTTTGGCATTTGCGCACCACCTCAACAAAGCTTTGATCGAATGACACGGTGAACTTTTTTTGATTGAACATATTCCGCATGCTTTTGCTGACTTTAAGTTTCTCAGAAAACAGCACACAGCGCGGGTCTGGAGACCACCAGAGAATGGGGTCAGGAGGACTGTACCATGGAAAGATGCCCTGTTCATAGGCTAATAGCAGCCTGTCTGGACTTAAATCTCCACCCACGGCAAGGATTCCTTCTTCAGATCCTTCATCAGGGTCTGGGAAAATCAATTCTTCGTTGAGTAAGTAAATGGGCATGGCGCTAAGGTAGCGAACGTGATTTGAATATTGTTCAATTTCATTAAATGGACCTTGCTCCCCAGAGATTCGGCATCTATATAAACCGTAATTTTGATGTCAATGGAATGGATTGATAAGCTTCGGATGAGTATGTCAGGTGATCTGCCTGGCAGTATTGCCCACAATCAGATGATGTCTTATGCTCGAGCGCAAGCCAATGAAGTGCGCGCTTCGCGAACAGATTATAGAGAAGGGGCAGTGCTTATGATGCTTTATCCTCATGAAGATAGGTACTTCACTTCTTTGATTGTTCGTCCTGAATACGATGGCGTGCACAGTGGTCAAATTGCTTTTCCTGGAGGGGCGAAGGAAGAGCAGGATTCAGACCTAATGGAAACGGCCCTTCGCGAGACTGAAGAAGAGGTGGGTGTTCATTCTTCTGCCATTCAAATCATTGGAGCCTTATCTGAAATTTACATACCACCCAGCAATTTTTTAGTTCAGCCATACATCGGCATCTTAACTGAGCGCCCAGCTTTTTTGCGGGATGAATTCGAAGTAGCGAAAATTCTTGAGGAGCCCATCTCAACATTCCTCATGCCCACAGCTGTTAAAGACGTAAAGGTCAAACTTCAGACGGGAATGCATTTAGACGTGAAGGCTTTTGATGTTCAAGGACACACTGTATGGGGAGCTACGGCCATGATGCTGGCAGAATTTAGGGCATTGATGTCTGACGTTTAGTGTGCTAAATATTTAACACCAGCCCTTATTTCAACGCTTAAATGATTTGCTGAAGGAGGAACAGGGCAGCTATACCGGTCATTGTATGCGCAGTATGGGTTATAACAGGTGTTAAAATCTACCACAGGCTCGTCTTCTAGTTCTCCAATGGTAATGTCCATATATCTTCCCGCTCCATAGGTTTCAAGACCACTTGTAGCATCTAGAAAGGGAATGAAAAGATAATCTGCATAGTCCATGTTTTTAATGAGGTCTAAGTTCTGATACACCGTTAAACATTGTTTTTCTCCGTCAATTTTAAACTCTAGCCTCCCATAGGCCACGTAGGTAGGCAAGCGGTCAGTAGACGTTATCATCTGAAAAGACTTTTGCCTTTTGAGTTTTTTGAACGTTGCTTTTACCCTGAAATTAACATCGATGGGGTAGTAGCTTAATCCTTCAAAATGCTCTAAAGCTTCAGGAGTCAAGATGGAAGATTCGGGATCAGCAAAAACGTGATTTACTGAATCACGCTCATGCTGCAGCTGTTTGACATAAGATGATTGTGCTGATAAGCCTTGTGAGAGCGAAGAGACAAACAGCAAAGTGATAATTCTCAAACAGTTAACCTTAGTCATAATATTTCGTAAAAAGAATAACCATGAAGATACACATGATTTGTGTACTGAAGCGGGAATCTAACAGACTGATTGTATGAATAACTTTATACTTCTTCTTTTAAGTAGCGTCATTGTGATAGGGACAAAGAGCTTAAAATCCCAAAGTTTGAAACACTTAGACTTGAGTGATCTGTATAAGAATGCGTCAGTAGAGCGCCTCGAAGTGAATGTTTTGAAATACGTAAACAATGAAGCGCAAGACGCTTGTGTGCGTGAAGTTGTTCGCTTTGACTGCCTGGGCAGAGTGACAAGGGTTCAAAACTATTTCGCTTGCGGGAAATTATTTTCAGAAGAGCACATCTATTACAATGATCTTGGGAAAGTTGAGAAAATGACGTTCTCAGGAAAAGAGTGTAGATGGGATACCTTAGAATACACGCTGACTAGAGACGATAAGAGTCGGATTGTAACGTGCTCAATGCGTGACTCCATAAGTCAGAAATCTACCCGTGAAGTATTCACATACGGACAAGAAGGCGACATTATTAAATGGCAGAAGCAGCGTCTATACGCAGACAATTGGAGAGATTCTGAGAAGAAAACATACCCTGATTACGTCACAGATCGCAAAAAGCGCACGAAAAACACCATTTCTCATATTTACAATAGAAACGGTCTCATCATCAATGAGAGTTTAGTGCAGCCGAACGGAAAAGTGGAGCGAGGTATCGTTTTTGAGTATTTTGCGAAAGGGGGGTAGTAATCCCTATTTCACCAATTTCTTATACCTGATGCGTTTTGGACCCTCATCTCCAAGTCGTTTCTTACGATTGATTTCATATTCCGAAAACGATCCTTCGAAGAAGTAAACTTGTGAATCACCTTCAAAAGCGAGGATGTGCGTACAGATGCGGTCCAAGAACCATCTGTCGTGACTAATCACTACAGCACAACCTGCGAAGCTTCCAATGCCTTCCTCAAGTGCTCTTAATGTATTTACATCCAAGTCATTTGTAGGCTCATCTAGAAGTAAAACATTCGCTTCTGTTTTGAGTGTCATTGCTAAATGCAAGCGATTTCGTTCTCCTCCAGAAAGCACTCCACATTTTTTCTGTTGATCAGATCCATTGAAGTTGAATTTTGAAACATAGGCTCTTGAATTCACTAATTGTCCGCCAATTTCAATGTTTTCATTGCCACCACTGATGACTTCCCAGATTGATTTATCTGGATCAATTTCACCGTGACGTTGATCTACATATCCAATTTTAACGGTATCACCAACTACGAAATCTCCACCATCAGGTTTTTCTTCATTCATGATCATTTTGAAGAGGGTTGTCTTACCGGCTCCGTTGGGGCCAATGATTCCAACAATTCCAGCAGGAGGAAGGTCGAAATTCAAATCTTCATAAAGCAATTTATCTCCAAATGCTTTTGTTAAGTGAACTCCTTCAATGACTTTGTTTCCAAGGCGAGGTCCGTTAGGAATAGGGATGATTAGGCGTGCCTCTTTTTCAAGGCCACCTTCACTCAACATTTTATCGTAGTTGCTCAAACGAGCTTTGCTTTTCGCTTGCCGTCCTTTCGGATTCATTTGTACCCACTCCAGCTCACGTTCCAATTCTTTTCTGCGCTTGCTTTCAGACTTTTCTTCCTGAGCCAGTTTCTTCGCTTTTTGTTCTAGCCAAGAGCTGTAATTTCCTTTCCACGGAATGCCTTCACCTCGGTCTAATTCAAGGATCCATCCGGCTACATTGTCAAGGAAATAACGATCGTGTGTTACGGCAATCACTGTTCCTTGGCATTGAGCTAAGTGTTGTTCTAACCACTGCACTGATTCAGCATCCAAGTGGTTTGTAGGCTCATCAAGAAGCAATACGTCTGGTTGCTTCAAGAGCAGTCTGCAAAGTGCTACTCTTCTTCGCTCTCCTCCAGATAGCTCAGCAATCAACTGCTCTTCTGGTGGGCAACGCAAGGCGTCCATTGCACGGGCCAATTTTGTATCTAATTCCCATGCATCAAGCGCATCAATGCGGTCTTGGACCTTTGATTGCTGATCCATCAACGCTTCCATTTTCGCAGGATCATTCAGGATTTCTTCGTCCATAAACCTGTTGTTGATGTCTTCATATTGCTTAAGCACATCTACGATTTCCTGTGTACCTTCTTCAACAACCTCGCGAACTGTTTTTGTTTCATCTAGTTGTGGTTCCTGCGGAAGGAACCCTACGGAATACCCATCAGACCAAACCACATCTCCCTGGAATGATTCGTCAAGACCAGCAATGATTCTCATTACGGTCGACTTTCCTGAACCATTTGCTCCGATAATTCCGATTTTCGCTCCATAGAAGAACGAGAGGTAAATGTTTTTTAGGATGTTTTTTCCTTGTGGTGTTGTCTTGTTGACTTTCACCATTGAGAAAATGACTTTTTTATCGTCTGACATGGGTGTTCAATTTGGGAAATGCGAAGATAGGAAATTGGTAGACAGGGAGTGGCGGTGAATGGGAATAAAGACGCTGCTGATTTAGTAAAGAGGATGCATGAAAAAAGGGCTTCCGTTAAGAAGCCCTTCAATGATCTTAAAATCAGAATCGTTTATTGAACAGTAAAACGAACACGTGATGCAGCCATCTCAATGATGTACTGACCAACCGTTAAGTTTGAAATATCTATGCGCACATTTGAAGTATTTATTTGTCCTGTAGCTACTGCGCGACCTGTCATGTCATAAACAGTGTAAAGCGTTCCAGGCGCAATGTCTGTTGTTACGTTCAAGACGTCTCTGGCAGGGTTAGGATAAACAGAAAGCGTTGCCGCTTCATTTTCTTCAATTCCCACTACTACGAATTCTTCTGCACAATCTCCATAAACGAGGTCAATGTATACTTCATCAGCAGGATTGTTTTGCAAAAAGTAATAAATTCTCCAAGCAGAACCCGTTCCTGCATAATTCCAAAGATGTCCTGTTAATTGACCTGTTGAAGCTCCAGGCTCAAGTATAAAGGCAACGGAATTATCAATTTGAAAATTAGCATCATACGGGCCTAGGCAAAAACCAGGAATACAAAATTGAACGCCTGATCCATCTGCAGCATGGCAACGTATTTCTAGTTTGGCTAAAACTGTAACAGGAGAATCACTAATATTAGTCAAGGTTACTTGGTCATAATCGAAACCGGGTTCATCAGCTAATTCTTCTGTGAAAGTCAAAAAGGTATCACTCAGTTCTAAGCTTTGTGCATTCACGGCTCCAACTGTAAGAAGAGCTAATACTAAAGTGTATAATGGTTTCATATCATCTTTCGTTTGAAGAGCAATATACAACGAACTCGCTAAACTAGTTTGTCGGAATAGGGATGAAAATTGTATTTCTGAGGTAAAATATTTCTAGAAAAAGAACCAATAATCAGGTAGGGTGCTTGACTTAAGCCTTTGTTAATTCAAGGAGTGTAATCTCTGGTGGCATTCCAACTCTTCCTGGAAAGGCCAGCACACCGAAGCCACGGTTAACATGAATGTGTTGTTGGTTGTTAGTATACAAACCACCCCAGCGCTTATAACGCAACCTTGCCGGGCTCAACTTAATCCCCAACCAAGGAATCTCGATGCCCATTTGCATGCCGTGTGTATGTCCGCTCAACGTCAAATCAATGTTTTTCTTACCTAACACCTGTTCTTCGTAATGGGTGGGGTCATGTGAAAGCAAAATATTCGGTAAGGTTTCATCTATTCCCTCTGTAGCCTTCGTTAGATCACCATGTTGAACGAAACCTTTGCCCCAGTTTTCTACACCAATCACATCAAGTCTTTCGCCATTGATGGTAAGTTGTCTATTGTCATTCAGGAGTAAGTCGAATCCCATTTCGCCATGGATTTCTTTCACGCGATTACGTGATGCCTCGCGTTCTTCTTCAGTCATATCGCCATAATCAGCGTAGTCATGATTTCCTAAGATGGAGTATTTACCATGCTTCGCTTTGAGCTCTTTAAAGATCGGAATCCAAGGCTCTGCTTCACTCGCTTCAACATTAACCAAGTCACCGGTAAACATGATCAAGTCTGGCTTTAACTCATTCACCATCTGAATGGCCTCTTTAATGGGGTCGAAATTATTCATGAAACTGCCCAAGTGAGCGTCGCTGATTTGAACAACGCGCAGCCCTTGAAGCGCAGAAGGAAGATTTTTAAATGCGACTTGATGCTCTAAAACACGAAAAGCAAATTTTCCACGGGTCACTCCGTAGAGGAAACTCACCAATGCAAGACCTGCTAAAATTTGCCCCGTACTTGTAATAAAGGTTGTCCTTGAGATTGGATTCCCAATGGTTTCCGTCTCTTCAACTTTGGGTGAAAGTGACTTGCCTATCCATGTAAATAACCACCTTGTATCATCAATTAAGTGAAAGAATGCGAGAACAAATTTTGGAACCCACAATACAAAAAAGATGGCCATGACAAACATCAATAAATTTGGATGTTCTCCGCGCCAAGCGCGAAAGTTTGTCATTGCTAAAATCAGCAAACCGAAAGCAAGAATATTCAGAACCCAATAGCCCCAATGAATGATTGAACGGTAAATACTGTTCCATTGAACAGTTGAAGAGTAGATGCCCTTGAAAGCATAAATTTCAACCAAGGCCATGACAAAAATGAATAGAATCATTGCGAGTGCTGCGTTTAAAATTGAATTTCGCATGTGGGTACAAAGGTACTTTCTTTGATTGGTTCAAATCAGTTTGTAAGTAAGAATGCAAATTTACATTGAACTCTCAGTAGGTAGACGAATGTGAGCGTTAAAAAGGTACAAATGGGTAAACAGTCTCCAGTCATGCGATTGAAGTCTTGAATTCTGAGTTTAGTAGCAATGAGCTGCATTTCAGGGAAGAGGGTGGAGTTGCTTTGACCTAAATTGAGCTCTTATCACGCGTCTACAATATAGGATAAGAACTAGCCCCTTCCCTAGGCAAAGCTCGTAACTAAATTGATGCCTCCAACAACAACTTTGCAGGCGTACGAAAGAACTTTGTAGTTGTGAACATGCTCCATGGTTTCAGAGCATTGAATGAATGGATTAGCTTTTGTGAAACAGCGTCCGCAGCAGAGGGCAGATTACGAGCGATCTGTGGTGCGATTAGAATCTTGAATTCTGAGTTTAGTAGCAATGAGCTGCATTTCAGGGAAGAGGGTGGAGTTACTTTGACCTAAATTGAGCTCTTATCACGCGTCTACAATATAGGATAAGAACTAGCCCCTTCCCTAGGCAAAGCTCGTAACTAAATTGATGCCTCCAACAACAACTTTGCAGGCGTACGAAAGAACTTTGTAGTTGTGAACATGCTCCATGGTTTCAGAGCATTGAATGAATGGATTAGCTTTTGTGAAACAGCGTCCGCAGCAGAGGGCAGATTACGAGCGATCTGTGGTGCGATTAGAATCTTGAATTCTGAGTTTAGTAGCAATGAGCTGCATTTCAGGGAAGAGGGAGGAGTTGCTTTGACCTAAATTGAGCTCTTATCACGCGTCTACAATATAGGATAAGAACTAGCCCCTTCCCTAGGCAAAGCTCGTAACTAAATTGATGCCTCCAACAACAACTTTGCAGGCGTACGGAAGAACTTTGTAGTTGTGAACACGCTCCATGGTTTTAGAGCATTGAATGATTGGATTAGCTTTTGTGAAACAGCGTCCGCAGCAGAGGGAGATCAACATCCGTCTGTCATGCGTTTAATCACTAAAAATAAAAACCTTCAAAAAAATGTAAGTTTGATTCTTAAAATAAATGAAATTTGAACAATGAAATTTAAAGTAGCGCTCCACGGAATTATACGCGCCTTAAGGAATGAAATTCACATGAAAATTCATGTGGGAGCTGCAATTTTGGTTTGTATTGTAGGGGCTTATTTTAACCTTTCAAAAGGGGAATGGATTGGAGTAACCATTTGCATTGCGACTGTTATTTCAGCTGAAATATTCAATTCAGCAATTGAGGAACTATGCGACACTTTGCACCCTGAACAGAACAAGGGCATCGGCTTGGTGAAAGATATGGCAGCGGGGGCGGTGTTAATTGTTTCAATTGCAGCAGCGGTTGTAGGGCTAATTATTTTCGTTCCTTATTTGATCGAATTAATCCATTAGCTCCATCAGTTTTGACAGCGGGAGCGGGGCTTTAATGTCAAGTATCTCCCCTTTCGTAAACACCCAATAGCTATCAATGACTTGAAGTTCACTTAGGGTAGATAGGTCATGGCTGCTGACAATCACAGTTCGCCCTTCATTTTTCAATAGCTCAATGCCCTTCCATAACTCAAGTTTCGAAGGGTAATCAAGAAAAGCACTGGGCTCATCCATCAGAATGATCTGAGTATTTTGCAGTAGCGCGCGCACAATCATCGTTTTCTGTCGCTCTCCATCACTTATCTGTTCTACTTTCGAGTGCAATACTGCAGTAAGATTGAAACGTTCAACAGCCTTGGTGATTTCTTTTGTTGTGGGCGAAGGGGTGTTCACCGAAGCACCTAATTCCAGAATTTCGAGCACTGTCAAGTCGGTCCATACACTTGTAGAGGTCTGCACAATGCTCAGCACTTTTGCGCGCTGAGCAATACTGAGTGCAGACAAGTTTTCTGAATTGATTTCAATGGCTCCTGTGATCGGACGAAGGAATCCTGCGAGGTTTTGAATCAAAGTGCTTTTTCCAGCGCCATTTCGTCCGGCTAAAATGATGAGCTCGCCCGCTTTTGCAGAGGTTGAGAACGAACTGTGTAAGGGTGTTCCATTGTATCCGGTGGTGATATCTTTGAGTTCGAGCATCAGAATACTTTTCGTCCTTTCATCAAAATGTAAATCACAACGGGGGCGCCAATGAGCGACGTGATTGCATTCAGAGGCAAACTGCTTGTTCCAATTGGAATGCGAATGAGTAAATCACATACCAATCCGGTAATCATACCCGTCAAAACCACAGCGGGCAAAATAACTTTGTGTTTTCCACTTTGCCAGATGCCACGCGCTAGATGAGGAACAGCCAATCCGATGAAGGCTATTGGACCGCAATATGCAGTAATAATTCCAGTCAGGACTCCGGTCACAATGAGGAGTAGAAATCGAAACCGTTTTACATCTAATCCCATAGACAGGGCATAGTCGTTTCCCAAAGAAAAGAGGTCTAGTCTTCTGGTATTGAAGGCGATGAGCAAGATTGAGATAAAGAAAATACTACCGAGTATGAGAACTTCTGAAGACTGAAGGTCAGAGAAAGTTCCCATGCCCCAAAAGACGAAGGAACGCAATGCATCTTTGTTCGCTCCAGCCTGCAAAACGGTCACGCCTGCTGAAACCATGTAGCCTACCATGAGTCCCAATATGAGTAAAGTAACTGCGCTTTTAATTCGGGTTGATGCGAGGAGAATGAGAAGTAAAACCCCCATTGCGCCTGAAAATGCAGCAAAAGGAATCCCGAATTGAGTGCTTACTGCTCCGCCTGTAATTAATACCACCAATGCAACCCCGAAACTAGCTCCAGAAGTAATTCCCAGCACAGAAGGACCAGCGAGTGGATTGTGAAAAAAGCGCTGCATAAGCATCCCGCACATTGCTAAACCTCCACCAGCAAACATGGCGGTAAACGCTCGCGGAATGCGTGATTCTCTGATGATCACATCGTGAATCGGGTTGGTATTCGATCCCCATAGGCTGGCCAGAACATCTTGCATCTCTATAAAGACTGACCCTAGAAAAAGTTCAGACATAAAGAGGATGAAGATGGAAATACCACTAAAAATGAATGTCCAACGCGATTTACTCACGCAGCAAAGGTTGGAAATAATGAGGGATATAGCCGTCAACAGGAGAGAAAAACTCTGGATGGATGAGGTGCATTAGATCAGCAAGAATGTATTGCGGCTCAAGCAAGGCATCACCAAAATAATCTGTGGCGGAAGCATTGCAGTAGAAAACACCGTCGTTTTTAAATGCATTTAGTGCGCTGTACCTGGGGTCTTCCTCTTTGACTTTGGCATAAGTCAATGGACTATCTTCATAAACTACTTTTCCCCAGTAATCAGCTTCGGCCGCCTTCGAAATGAAGACTTCAAAATCCATTTCAATGTTTTCTCCTTCGCGCAGATTTTCATCCCAAGAGGCATCATCAAACAGGTAATGGCCTCCAGCGTCTTTGATAAATTGTGCGATAAAGCTTGAACGCGCAGGGGCATACCACTTGCCATTGCTATGACTTCCTGTGAAAACCTCCGGTGTTACTGCGTTGGTCTTCGTTTCTTTGATCGCAATTAGGGAGTTGTACTCTGCTTCGATTTGATCGAAAATAGCATTGGCCTCTGTCTCTTTCCCGGCTAAAAAACCAAATACTTTGATCCACTCGGCTCTGCCCAGAGGATGCTTTTCAAGGTATTCTGAGAATGGAATAACGGCAATTCCTGCTGCTTCAATCAAACTGTAATCAGTATCCCCGTATGGATAAGTAAGCAATGCAGTTGGGTTTAAGCTGACCAACTTTTCGAAATCGATGTCTTTTTCGCCAGAGATATCTACTATGGAACCCTTGGTGATTTCGGCTTTGATGGACTCATTTTGAATCCACTTAGCATAAGCTGTTCCTTTCACTTTGTCTAAGCCGGCAATCTTTAAAAAGTATGCGAGATGCGCAGTTGAAAGGGTCGCGAAGTCAGGATTAGCTCCTAAGGTAACGGTCTTTCCTAGACTGAATTCATACGCTGTTGAGTCCTTTAGTAGGATGGAATACGAAAGGACAGGTTCTTCGTTGACTAAATCGAAAAATTGAACAAATCGCTCATCGCCAATGGTAGAGAAATGAAACCCTTTTGCATAGCTTGGTTTTGTAACATCAGGATCTGGAAGTAAATAGGTTTCTTCTGGCTGGTCTGTATTACAACCAGCAAGCGATATCATTACAAGAAAAAAAAGGATCGATTTCATTCAGCGTCTTTTTGGATTCTTTGAGTGTTCGTGACTTTTTCAAGCTCTTTGGCTGATTTAGAATAGCCCACTGTTTTCTGCAAAATAATGTTGTTCGGCACCGTTACGCACTCTCCATCCGTTGTGACAATGTGAATGAAAAACATAGAAATATCGTCAACACGTCCAAAAACACTTAATTCTTTGTCCTTAATATCAATGTAATCACCAATTTTTAGCGGATGACTGAAGAAGAGAAGGAGGCCTGAAGATAGGTTGGATAGAATGGACCATTGAGCAAAAAATGCAACGCCAATAACCGTTACGACTGATGTGGCGAAAACGAAGAGGTCTCTCCCTTTTAATCCCCAAATACCGAGCGAGATGATGACTGCTATGGTTAAAAGCAACATATTGATGATCTTCAATGTCATTCGCTTTCGTTGGAAACCAAATTCAAGTCTGCTCATCACCTTGCGAACTGCTTGAGCACTGATCATGCGAACGATGAACAAACCTAGAATCAAGAAAATAGTTTTGATGACTTCAGAACTCAATTGTTCAAGAATCTCCTTCATTTTTTTTTACAAAGGTAGAGAAGAAGGAGATGAATTCGGATTGAAGATTCGAGCGCGTTCGTGTGTTTCGTAACTTTCGATTTCTTAAACGACATCCATGAGCAAGAAATACGCCGAACAAGATCTTGAATTCAATAAAAACGAAGATCACAACAAGACATTACTGTCAAACCTTCGTTACAAACTTGAGCATGCTGAGAAAGGTGGGGGTCAGAAAAAAATCGAAAAAGAACATGCCAAAGGTAAAATGACTGCTAGAGAGCGGGTTGCTTATTTATTGGATGAAGGCAAACCACAAATTGAGATCGGTGCGCTGGCTGCAAATGACATGTATGAGGAGTATGGTGGATGTCCATCTGCAGGTGTTGTGATTGTAATAGGATATGTAAGTGGACGTCAATGCATTGTGGTAGCAAATGACGCTACAGTTAAGGCTGGTGCTTGGTTTCCAATGACCGGAAAGAAGAATTTGAGGGCTCAGGAAATCGCTATGGAAAATAAAATCCCTATTATTTACTTGGTAGATAGTGCGGGTGTATTTCTTCCATTGCAAGATGAAATTTTTCCTGACAAAGAGCACTTCGGACGCATTTTTAGAAACAATGCGGTGATGTCTTCATTAGGGATTCCACAAATTGCGGCTGTTATGGGGTCATGTGTTGCTGGTGGAGCATACCTTCCAATCATGTCTGATGAGTCTTTGATTGTAGATAAAACAGGAACCATCTTTTTGGCAGGTTCTTATCTGGTGAAAGCTGCTATTGGTGAAGACATTGACAATGAGACGCTTGGCGGTGCTACTACTCATTGTGAAATATCTGGTGTAACAGATTACAAGTCAAAAGACGATAAAGATTGCCTGGATACGATCAAAGGATTGGTTGATAAGATGGGGCGAACGACTGAAGATGCCGGATTTAACAGGGCCACACCTGCTATGCCTAAATTGAAGCAAGAAGAACTTTTCGGAATCATGCCTGACTCACGTGGCAAGCCGTATAACACAATGGAGATTATTCATCGTTTGGTTGATCAAAGTGAATTCACTGAATACAAGGCAGGAGTGGGCAAAACGATTATTTGTGGCTATGCCCGCGTTGATGGCTGGAGCGTTGGAATTGTGGCCAATCAGCGTGAATTAGTGAAGTCTAAGAAAGACGGAATGCAATTTGGCGGTGTGATTTACAGTGATAGCGCTGAGAAGGCCGCGCGATTCATCATGAATTGCAATCAAAAGAACATTCCATTGGTCTTTTTGACTGATGTGACTGGATTCATGGTGGGAAGCCGCTCTGAGCATGGAGGAATTATCAAAGACGGTGCTAAGATGGTCAATGCCATGAGTAACAGTGTTGTGCCGAAGTTCTCAATCATCACAGGGAACAGCTATGGAGCAGGGAACTACGCCATGTGTGGAAAAGCCTATGACCCAAGATTGATTGTTGCATGGCCTAGCGCTGAAATTGCCGTGATGGGCGGTTCACAGGCAGCAAAGGTTCTGATGCAAATAGAAGTGGCTTCGCGAAAATCACGTGGAGAGGAACTTACAGAGGAGACGAAGAAAGAGATGTTTGATAAAATCAAGAATCGATATGATGCTCAGACTTCACCTTATTATGCGGCTTCACGCATGTGGGTAGATGCGATTATTAATCCACTTGATACCCGAACATGGATCTCAATGGGGATTGAAGCAGCAAGCAATGCGCCTGCTGAGCGCCCGTACAATGTAGGAGTCATGCAAACCTAATCAGGCTGCTATTCTTCGAAACCAGAAAGCACTTCGTAGATATTCAAGGCAATTGGAAGATTCTCATTGTCTGTGCCTTTGTGTTCTAACAAGTACTCGCGCACATCAATCAATCCTTGCGTGAGGCTGGCTTCATCAACAGGTGCATGAAGGCTTTCCAATAGCGTCAATCCTTCAACTGCACACATGAAATCTCCCTCGAGTGCTTTATTTACGATCAATTCAATTTGGTTGTCTGGCTGAAATCCGCTGTTCCAAATGAATGACATGATGTGGTCATTAATGGAATCAAAATCAGTGCTCTCTAAGGCCTCTACAAGAATATCTTCCCCTTTTGATACCTTCAATGTTTCAAGCAGTTTCTTGATTTCAGAACGGACTTTACTTTCCGCTTCAGCGTCTCTAAAGGCAATGAGCAAAGGTTGAATAAGGGAATGGTTTCCGTTTTTCTCACACTTTTTTACTGCTGCAAGCACAATTGTTTCTTCGCCTGAGAAAAGATCTTTCTTGATTGCTTCTCTCTTCTGTTGGATTAGTGTTTCTTCTGCCATGGTGCAAAGATAATACGTAGGTTCGGCTCTTGGGGAACGAAAGTGAATTTTGATTCGTTTTTTTTGGCCTGGCAATAGAATTTACAATGGCCAAACGCAGCGTGAAACTACTGTTGTCTTTCCAAGATCAATAATCCTTCTTCTTCAGTTACTACTGACCATTCGGGTGATGTTCTGTAGCGCTCTAATGCTTCATTAAAAGCCTCCCATGAAGCCATAGGCCAAGGTCCTTCAGAGGCATGAACTACAATGATATTGGCGTCTAAGACAATTGGGAATTGGTAAACGCGGTCCCGCAAAGTTAAATGGGGAACCAAGGATGAATGTGCTGAAACTGTTACATTATCTGGAAGCGCATTCAGTTTGTCATGAACAAAGGATACATCGAAATTCCGTTTGTAATGGTCCGCTTTGTAAAAGCGAATTTTACTCTTATCGCTAAATTGAATCGTTCGATCCATTAAGCGAATAGTGGTGCCGAAAGTCCCTAGGAGTAAAAGAACAACTAGAACCTTTTGAACGGTAGATTGCCTGATGGATTGAATGGCCGTGAACCCGCCAATAACAACAATGGGAGCAAACTCAACTGAATACTGAAAATGAACACCCCAGAGGGCAATGTTGTCATGGAACATTTTCTGTCCAATCAACGGAATGAGCATGATGAGGTAAAGAGGTTTTCTCAGCAGTAAGTAGCTTCCTGAAAGCAAGAAAAAGGTGTAAAACTCTGCTTTAAAACCATCTGCTTCAACCATGTTGTGCTGATTGGTGAAGAGGATTTTTAAACTGTCAATAGGGTGGAAGAGCAGGTGCTTTACTGCATCTGAAAGGCTCAGGCCAAGGGCGCTAAAATGGAATCCATGGTACTTTCCGTTTGGAGACATTGCAGGCATAAACACTTGAATGACAACCAAGAAATACACAAGACTAAAACCAGCGAGTCCGAAGGCCCAAAATCGTTGCGACTTGTTTTTCCAACTCTGAAGGGAAAGGGCAGTGAAAATAAAGAAGGTCCAAAGCCCCATGTTCTCTTTTCCAATCAAAATGAAAAGTGTCAAAAGAACTACCCATTTGAACTTTTCTTCCTTGAACATTAAGAACAACCACGGAACAGCCATGGCAGCTACAACGTTGCTGTGATAGTCAAATGCGATAGCAGAAAAAAGGCCGAAATAAGCGAAAAAACAAACACTAGCAGGAAGCGCAAACTGAGGATTGATGTACTTTTGAACGTACTTGTAGATTCCAAGACCTCCTGCTAGCAAGGCAACCCATTGCACAATGAGCAGGGTATAGGTTCCGAAGATGAATTTTAAAGGAGAGAAGAGCACCAAGTACAAGTCGAAATGATCAGCGAGCATGTGCTGACTGGGCGCCCAAAACATTTTTGTATCAGGTGCCATTCCACTCATGTAACGCTGCATGGCGTTGGTATACAGCCCCAAATCAAGCGCATAAGTGCGAAAAAGGTAATGGTTCACAAAAGAAATTAAGGCATACAAACTGGCAAACGCCACTAGGGTGATGATGAGTCCTTTTGAATATGTCTTTTGTTGAAACACGAAAAGCGAAGATAAATGAAGCGGTTTAATGGCGCTACCGCATTTTGAAATTAGTTCTCAGCTCTGCAAGGGTCATGCGTAGGGTGTTTGCAGGGTTTTGAGCTCAAAACGCGGGTTCGGTGCTCAGAAAAGTTTTCGCCAGCAAGTGCTTTTTGCATGAATTGAATTACGTCGTCAATTTCCTTCTCAATTGGGAAGATACAACTTCCATGTTTTCCGCCGCAGGCGCTAACAAGTTCAACAGAAGCGTTTAGGCTAGTGTACTTTTCAAAAATAGAATAACTCCCATGAAGCATAAGGGCTCCAACGGTATTGTCTGGGCAGTAATGGTGAGTGGCAGATGCATAAGGGACCAAGTCATCACAAGTTCCGTGGTAGAGCATGATGGGACAAGCATTGCTTTCATTGATCCAATGCAGATCAGTCATAGCACCAGCAAAGGCCATAACGGCTTTGAACTGGAACTCTGGAATGAGTTCTTCAATTTCCATCTTCCCTTCGCCATAAGGAGCAAAGGCTGCCTGTAAAACGGCTTCAGCGCCAGAACTACTTCCGCTCAACATAACTGCACTGCGATCAACATAGAGGGCAGAGTCATTTTCAATCAAAAAATGTAAGGCTGATCTAATGTCTTGGGCAGCAGATTCAAATGCTTTAATTTTCTTCGCCGAAGGCTGGTCGCAATGAAAAGATTGCCCTTTCAAATACAGGTGGTAAGATAGGTTCACTACGGTGAAACCCGACTGTGAAACGGAGTCGCAGAAGTGATCAATATTGGCCTCTTTCCTGGTCCCAGTATAAAATCCGCCTCCATGAACAAAGAGCAGCGTTGGCGCCATCTCTTTGGACGAAGAATAAACATCCAATTCCAGTGCCTCACCATCTCGTACACTATATACATAGGTGTCAAAGGAGTTGTCATCTTGGCTAAAAGCCGAAAATGAAATGAGAAGAAGAAGAAAAATTAGGGGCGAAGTAAACTGATTGAACATCAACGAAAGCATTAAGTGCGTGAATTCTTATCTTTTCAAAGATAGTGCCGAAGTAACTAAAGTTTAGTTGCATTCTCCCTCCAAAGAGCGCTATTTTTGTTCATCGCGACACGCGATTTTTAAACTCCATTACATGATTAAAAAAGTACTGTACCTCGAAAGTGACCCGGTTTCATTATTTGTAGGTTATACCATGTTGGGCGAATGCTATGATTTCGATGAAATTATTACGGCTAAAGATGGAAAAACAGGACTGGAGAAACTGCAGGAAAACAACATAGATTTGATCATCATGGAGTTTGCAATGCCTGTAATTGATGGAGAAGAATTTATTTTAGAAGCGCACAAGCAGAATCCAAATAGAAAGACGCCTATTGCGGTTATCACGGGGGTTGAGTTTGAACCTTCAGAACGAAAGAAGGTTGAAGAACTTCCGAATGTGATTTTCGTAGATCGCAAGCCTATAAGGAAAAGTCAGGTACCCAAGATTCTTGAATTGTTAGGAGTAACAACTGAAAGCACTGACTCTTAGGTCCAAAATCGGACACAAAAAATAGGTTCAAATTAGAAGAACAGAATCACTTTTAGAACCGCATCAAAAAAGGTCTTGATTGCGTCTTATTAGTTGCGAATGAACTTGGCTACTTTGACCAATTCACTGCCTTTTCGCACCTGTGCAATGTAGATTCCCGTGGTGAAATCGTTCAATACAATGTGCGCTCCTGAACTCATTTGAACACTTTTCACACGTTTCCCAGTAACATCGAATAGATCAACCATAAAGACAGACTGCTGAGCGCTTTCGTCAAAAAGAAATAAACTCTTGCCGTCAGAGAAGACATTCAAATTTGGATCAAATGTGAGTTCGTTGTTGGTTGATAGCTCAATTTCCGTTTCCAATTTCATGAGTACAGGAAGGTGATCACTCATATAATAGAGTGCTTGAATGATTTCCATTGGCACTTCGTTGTCTTCTTCGCAGTCTGTAATGTTTTGATTGTAGCATGTTCCATTATTTGCCAGTGCTAAGTAGCTATCAGATTGGTAGTGAAGCGCCTCACTCTGATCCATTAGGTTTTCACTTGCCAAAATGAAGTCGAATCGGTCATCTAGTCCACCACCAGCGCCGTCACCAAAGATCTGTGATGTTCTGGTAGACTGTGTCAGAATTTCTTTAAAAGGATATGAAGATGAGGTCCAATTGCCTGGCGCGTCAATTGGATCTTCAAAAACAATTGAATTCTCTGCGTTTAGCAAGAGTTGATAGGCCGGCTCACTGCTAGAGTAAACGTTAAAGTCTCCGCCAAAAATGCAGTAACTATTAGGGTCAATTTCAGTGAGGGCATTCACAAAAACTTCAGCCATTTGAAGTCTTGCGGCCTCATTGTCAGATCCACTGCTTGATTTCAAATGCGTTACAAAGACATAGATGAAAGTGGTGTCTGCTCCATTTTGAAGTTCAATATCACGTAAAAACAGCTTGTAAATATTGATATCGCGTACGTCTGTAGTTTTTAAACGCTCCTCATCCAGTCCAAATACATCAGTGTTGTAAACAATGGCCTGCTGAAGTTGCCAATCAGAATTTTGATTTGATTGCTGGCTAATCCATGTTGAGCTTACATAATTGCCATCAAGGTCTGCACATGATTGTTCTGCAATGCTGGTAAGTCCTTCTTCTGATTTAAGCTCTTGCAACAGTAACAAATCTGGCTGCGTATAATTCAATATTTTTTTCAAGGTGTCTTGCCTGTTTAACATGCTTCCTGTTGGGAAATTAAGCACATTGTAACAAGTAACATTGATTTCAGTTTGTCCGAAAACAAGGGTGCACATCAGTGCAGTAGCAAAAGTCAAAAATAATTTCATGTCGCAAAGGTACTCCCTTACTTGAGTTCTGATTCAATTTGAATCTCATTTAACAATGTCAGGTGCACAGGACATCTACTTGCGATATGCTTTAGTCTGACGCGTTGCTCCTCTGACAGCGGCCCTTCAATGATGATTTCTTTCGAAAAGAGCTCAATTTTCTTTTCTTCACCAGATTCAGCGTCAGCATGATGCACCTGTCCATGATCAACATGCACTTCTGCGCTCATTAAAGGCCAGCCTTTTCGTTCAGCGTACATTTTTAAGGTCATCGCGGTGCAGGCAGCTAAAGATGCCGACAGCATTTCGTAGGGAGAAGGACCATAATCGTTTCCTCCTAATTGAGAAGGTTCATCAGCAACAGAAGCATGGTTTCCTGCTTTGATTTCGGTTTGATACCCTTCTTCATCATCGATTCGTGCTGCAGCTTGGTGCTTGGTAGCTAATTTGCTTTGCTCTAGCTCTTCAGGTAAGTACCTAGCTACCCATGCCGCTATTGCAGACCCAACGTAATGTGCATCTTTTCTACTTGAAAGGAGGTGGTCAGCACCATCAAGCGAAATGAAACTTTTTGGGTGGAAAGCTGAACTATACAACTCTGCAGCATTATTGATGTTAACAATGGTGTCTTGCGGACTGTGCATTATTAATAGAGGAATCTTTAAGTCTTTTAAGTAAGTTGGAAGGTCATAGGTATGCAAGTCATCAATAAATTGTTTCTTCAATTTGAATGGACGTCCGCCTATATTAACAGTCGCTTCTCCTTTCGTTTGAATTGTCTGGGCTTCATCTCCCAATAAATGGGTTACATGAATAGGGTCAGAAGGGGCGCCTACAGTGGCAATAGCCTTAACACTTGTAATTGCTTTCCCTGCGTATAATACAGCAGCACCTCCTAAAGAGTGACCAATAAGTAGAGCAGGGGCTTCATAATTAGTGCGCAAGAAGTTAGCCGCTGAAACCAAGTCTTGAATGTTGCTTGAGAAGCCGGTATTAGCGAAATCTCCCTCAGACTTGCCCAATCCTGTGAAGTCAAAACGAAGAACAGCTATGTTTTGAGCGGTTAATGCAAGTGCAATAGAACGGGACGATAAAAGATTCTTTCCGCACGTAAAACAATGGGCGAAGAGCGCATAGGCAATTGGCTTTTGATCAAGCGGAAGATCCAATTGTCCGTGTAGTTTTTCACCTTGATCATTTTCGAAATGAACCATTTTTGAAGCACTCATCTGTTCTAATTTTTGTTGAAAGTTAGCTTGGAAATAGCACGAAGCCATATCAAGTTCTGGAATAGTGCTTTTATCTTCGAAACTCATTTAAAACAAAAAACATGAGGTACTAACTTTATGTTTTCTTGCTATTGTCCCTCGCCATCTGCACAAACATTAACAAATCAATGAAGTCGCCAAACGTTCTGGTTGAGCTTGAAAGAGAAGAGTTCAAATTGAGAAGCCAAGTAGCTGCTTCGGCAAGCATAACAACAGAGCTTTTCATTGACTGGAAGAGACTTCGTTCTAAGAAGTCAATACCAATTGGGGCTTCATGACCTTCAAGAGCCATCAACATCGCGAACATTCCTATGATTAGAAATGTGCTAATGAATCCAATTAAAGGTTACACTTTGTACAATTTGATGATAGAAAACCCTCTTTGCAATGTTGTGTTTTACCCACAATATGAAACCACCATTGAACGCCCAATTCCAGGTCTTGGTTTTTTCAAAACGGTTACTACAGTATAAATAACTGCTAGAACTAGATGAATTGAATAAAGAGGACACTCTTTAAGCAGTCTGCCTACCGTTGCTTATTGCGTGGATGATACTCCATGATTTCACTTCGCAAATAGGCCGTATCTAAATGAGTATAGATTTCTGTTGTGGTAATGCTTTCATGTCCGAGCATTTCTTGTACAGCTCTCAAATCTGCACCGGCTTCAACCAGATGGGTTGCAAAAGAATGTCTGAAGGTATGCGGACTAACATTCTTGTTTATTCCTGACATTTCTGCCGCCTTCTTTACGAAGTTAAAAACGCTGATGCGGGATAAATGTCTTCCGCGTTGATTCAGAAATATGTGGTCTTCACTTCCTTTATCAATAATGAGTTGTGTGCGGTCTGACTCTACATAAAGCTTGATGAACTTCAATGCTGCATGTCCAATTGGCACCAGTCTTTCTTTATTCCCCTTTCCGATCACACGTATGAAACCATCATCGTAATAAAGGTGGCTCAGGCGCAGCTCAGTTAATTCGCTAACGCGAAGCCCACAACTGTAAAGTGTTTCAAGAATGGCTCTGTTCCGATGTCCGTCTGATCTACTTAAGTCAACGGAACTGAACATTCCCTCAATTTCATGGTAGGAGAGGGTAATGGGGAGTTTTGAACCCAATCTCGGAGCTTCAATTAGTTCGAGTGGATTGGCGTTTGTGACTTGCTCAAGCTCCAGGTATGCGTAGAAGGCTTTCAGGCCTGAAATAATGCGTGCTTGACTTCTGGCGCTCATGCCTAATTCATGGAGCCAAGCGAGGAATTCTTCAATGTCATTCCGAGAAATAGCCTCAGGACCATTTTCTTGCTTAAAGAAAGCATCAAATTGAGCTAGTTTTTCTACATCGCGCAAGTAGGCCTCAACGCTGTTTTCAGCGAGTGACTTTTCCAGTTGAAGGAAATGTTTAAATCCACGTATAAGCGAGTTCCATTTCATAAGGGGACCTCTATTTATTCCGAATGAGGCTGTCGATGGGCTATTTTGAATTCAGACAAGGCAATTCGAAAGATAATAGCCGTAGCTACTTGATTGAGAATTAACGCAGTATGAATTTAAAAGAGCCATCGAAATTTTTGCTGCACGTGCGGTAGAAATTGCACAGTCCATGAGCGAATATTTAGAGGTTCCCATAAGCAATAAAAAACCTCCGCGACGTTTCTCGGAGGTTTTTAAGACTAATTTACCTAAACAAATTCTACAGTGAATTTAACCAAAATTACTACGAGAATTATTCTAAAATTCACGTTTCCGTGAAGCTCATTTAAACCATTGCTGCTTTGAGATCATCAATGCTTCTTGCACTGTAATGCGATCACCTTCATTGTAAGCAGTTACAAAAGGACCTAGGAAATTGTACCTCGTCCTGATGCGCTCACGATCATCTCTCGCTTGCTTGTAACCATCATGACCACCGGTAGTGTATTTCACCCATCCTTCATGGTTTTCAATATCAAACTGTTCGTCAAAACCATGGCGACCTTTAAAGTAGGGCTGTCCTACTACTTTATGTGCAGCAACAATTTGAACTTTAAAAGAGACGCCTGTTTCAGGGGCAGGAACTGAAGTCCCTTGTCCTTGTGTTGACGAATTAATTTTATCAGTAGCAGATGCAACCGTTTCTTCAATCACTTCTGGTTCAATAATTTCTGGTTCTACTACTTCAGGCTCAACAACGGTTTCAGTTTTCATTGCCGTATCAGTACTCTTGTCTACAATAGGGGCAGGAATCACTTCATCAGTTTCTTCAATCGCTTCTGGTTCAACGTTTTCAGCTATTTCTGGTTCGTCAAGATGATCTATTTCTTCAGGAGAAGAATTGTCAGCGAGTGTTTCAGCGAAGATGGAGCCATTGCTTAAAACATTCATTTCACGCGGAGCATTGTTCTCTACAAATGAGAACACACCGAAAACAGCTGGCATTTCACTATCACCATTCAATCTATAAGAGACCGTGAAACTGTCAGAAGTAGGAGCGTCAAACCAAATGTATTTGATTCCAGAATCATCAATGGTTACAACGGCGCCGTCAGAGTCATCTTCACTTACCACATATCCTGTTGGGATGCTCTCTTTGATTTTTGCAAATCCGTCAAGTGATGCATTCACTAAGTCTAGCGTCACTAAATATTCACCACCACCCATCTCAGTAATGGTCCTAACACAAGCCATTCCGTCAATAGGGATAGTGAATTCAGAAGCATTTTGCTTTTGAGCAACCGCAGCTTCACCTCGCACTTCAATTATCTTGGTGGGGAGTTCATAATCTACGCGCTGGTTCGTTTTAATGTAGGAGAATGTACCTGAAATGGCTTTGTTTCCAGTGGCCTCAGAATCTGCTGTTAAAGAGTAGGACACTGTGAATTCTTGTGATTCAGGAAGCGCCATCCAAATGAACTTGATTTTTTGAGCACTAAAGGTGAAACTTGCACCTTCTGTTTTTATAGCACTGGCAGTAAGTCCTTCTGGTAATTCAATTTGAAGTTTAGCGAAACCTTCTACATCGCCTTTATTTATTGTAACCGCCACTTCTTTTGATTCACCTGGAGCAAGAGTAGTTGGGGTGTTATCTTCTATGATCACGCCATCGTCCATGAATATTCCGAAGGTGAGAAATCCAAAAAGGTTAGCAAGTATTAAAGCGTATTTGATCATTAGGTTAAGTTTACAAAGTAAGGTTACTCCTGCTCCAAAAGTAGAATAGACTTTGGGTGACACGAGGCAACCATCACGTACTTGCAAACACGAATCTGTGGATAAGGCTAAATTAGCGACCGATATAAAGCATGCATATTGGCGCTCAGCTGTTCTTTCGTGAAAAGAGAAAAGGCATGTTCTATCCCGCGTGCGCCGAAGGATGTTCTCAGTGGCTCAGAATCAATTAGTTGGGTTACCGCTTTCGCAAATAGAGGCGCATCATTGGGTGCAACAAGAAATCCTGTTTTTTCATGTAGAACGACATCTTGTACTCCGCCAACCTTTGTTGACACCACGGCTATTCCTGCTGCCTGAGCCTCTATTAAGGAGACAGGAGTTCCTTCATTGTGCGAGGTAAGAACAACTAAGTCTAAGCCAGGCAAGATGAACTCAATCTCAGTGACCCATGACATAAAACAGACTTGCTCATTGCTGAAGTTCGGAGCTTTTGCGAAGGAAAGAGTATGTTTCTTAAGCGCTCGTTCTATGGAATCTCTTTCTTCGCCATCCCCAATAATGAACGCTACATATTTTTTTGGATCCAGTTTCGAAATAACATCAATGAACAGCGAATGGTTTTTTATAGGGGCCAGTCTACCAATGATGCCAATGGCTACTTTCCCGTCAGCTAAACCATATTGCTTTCTGAAAGCTGACCTTCTTTGGTCATTGTTTGTTTGGAAACGTTCCAAATCAAATCCCAAAGGAATCACATGGGCTTTTTCCGTAGGAATGATTCGGTGCTGATTGACCAATTCATGCCTTTGTTGATTGCTGATCACCACCACCGCGCTGCTTCGCCGCGCTAAGTTTCGCTCCAATGCTTTGAAAAGCATTGTCTTGGCCTTGCCGAAATAACTGTGGAATACATGTCCGTGGAACGTGTGCACAACCACTGGGACCCCCTCTTTAAAGGCTGCCAATCTTCCCAGAGCTCCGGCTTTTGAGGCATGCGTGTGCACAATATCAGGTTGAAAGGTTCTGATGATTTGTCTGATCTTTTGGTAGGCAAGATAATCTTGCCTGAACTTGATGCTTCGCTTCATTTCAGGAATACACTCCACCTGCACGCCCATGTTTTCAGGAATGAACACGGCGCTGATTTCATCGGTTTCTGGAATTCCTCCAATGAGTAAAGTCTCGAATTCAGGAGCAAGTCCCGCACTCAAATTAGAGGCGTTGTGCACAGGACCGCCTAGGTTGAACCGATTAAGAATGCGCAAAATTTTAACCATGAGGACGAAGGTAGATATTACTTTTGGCGAATGAATTTTACTTTAGAAGCTTTTTCTACGTAGTTTTGCATAAGTATGATGGGAAAATGCTACTTTTGCAGTCCCGAAATTCTGAGCAAAGATGAAAAAGGACCTACATCCAGAAGATTATAGATTTGTTATCTTCAAAGATATGAGTAATGACCACCGTTTCTTGAGCCGTTCAACAGCGCCTTCAAAAGAGACAGAAGAGTGGGAAGATGGAAAAGAATATCCAATTATTAAATTGGAGATTTCTAATCAGTCTCACCCGTTCTTCACTGGCAAAGTACAATTCGTTGATACCGCAGGACGTATTGATAAATTCCGTACGAAATATGGAAAGTGGTCGAAAGACACAAAAGCTGATGCCGGAGAAGAAGCAGAAGCAGAAGCTCCCAAAGAAGAGACTAAAGAAGATTAATTTTTTCTTCCAACCGAATATAAACCCGACCATGTGTCGGGTTTTTTTGTTTGCAACAACGCTACTTTTGTCAGTCAAAATTAAGTGGCATCTTTCTTAGATTCAGTACCTTTGCACCGATGAAAAAAGAACTCGATTCGATAGAATCAGCCATTGAGGCAATTCGCAGCGGTGAAGTAATCATTGTTGTTGATGATGAAGATCGTGAAAACGAAGGTGATTTTTTAACTGCAGCTCGCAATGTTACGCCAGAAGTAATCAACTTTATGGCAACACACGGAAGGGGACTCATATGTGCTCCTCTGGTGGAGTCGCGCTGTGATGAACTGGGCCTATCGCTCATGGTGAATACCAATAGCGCTGCTTTTGAGACTCCATTTACAGTTTCTGTAGACCTGGTTGGTTATGGAACCTCCACTGGAATTTCTGCTTCTGATCGGTCCAAAACTGTTTTAGCCCTTATAGATCCTGCCATTCGTCCTGAGGAATTAGGAAAGCCAGGCCACATCTTTCCGCTCAGAGCAAAAGAAGGTGGTGTGTTGAGAAGGGCAGGGCATACAGAAGCGGCCATTGATTTTAGTAGACTGGCCGGATTTGAACCTGCAGGAGTCATTGTAGAGATCATGAACGAAGACGGGACCATGGCCCGCTTGCCTTCACTACTTGAAATTGCAACAAAATTCAATTTGAAGATTGTTAGCATTGCAGATCTAATCGCCTACAGACTTGAGCATGACTCTTTGATCGAAAGACAAAATGAAGTGGATCTTGAAACAGAGCATGGGTCGTTCAAATTGATCTCATACAAGCAGCTGACAACAGATAGTGAACACCTCGCTCTTGTGAAAGGAACTTGGGAAGAAGATGAAATAATTCCTGTGCGTGTGCATTCTAGCAGCATGATTGGAGACATCTTCAACGCCGTTAACTTTGGCAAAGGGCATCAATTACGTAAAGCCATGTCTTTCATAGAAAAAGAAGGCAAAGGAGTAATCGTCTACATTAATAAGTTGGATAAAGGACGCGGCTTGAGCGATGAGATTCTGGCTTATAGTGCCTTCTCCAAAGAAGAACAGCACCTCGCGGGACCTCCAATGGATACCAAAGACTACGGCATCGGTTCGCAGATTTTACGTGATCTTGGGGTGAAACGAATGAATTTACTGTCAAACACACCGAATAGAAGAAAAGGGGTGACCGTATACGGATTGACAATTGAAGACACCATCTCGTTAAGTTGATTGAAGTGATATTTTGGGCGAAATTGTGATTCGCACAAACTAAATGTTAGCATTACCTTTAAAGCATTCAATAAAATGATTTTACCAATCGTTGCATACGGTGACCCGGTTCTAAGGAAAAAGGCCGAAGAGATTGATGAAAACTATCCAAAACTGGATAAGCTCATCAGTAACATGTATGATACAATGTATGAAGCTAGAGGAGTAGGACTTGCAGCGCCACAAGTAGGACTGTCAATCCGTCTGTTTATTGTTGATGCCACTCCCTTCGCTGAAGGAGATGATCCAGAGCCTTCAGCAGAGGGATTCAAAAGGGTTTTCATCAATCCCATCATCTTTGAAGAGACAGGTGAGGAATGGCCTTTCGAAGAAGGATGCCTTTCTATTCCTAACATTCGTGAAGAAATAAAGCGAAAGTCTGAGCTTAAGATTGAATATTACGATGAGAATTGGGATTTATACGAAGAGGCTTTAGACGGCGTGTTGGCCCGCGTTGTGCAGCATGAGTATGATCACATTGAAGGTGTTTTGTTTACAGATAAACTTTCCCCCATTAGAAGAACACTCTTGAAAGGGAAGTTAGAAGACATTTCAAAAGGAAATGTTGATGTGAGCTACAAAATGAAGTTTCCAAAACAGAAAAGAAGATGAAAATTAATCTGTTCGCTTTAATGATCGCTTGTCTCGTTGCTTCTTGTGGAAGTGCAGACGTAAATGAGAACGAAATTGCTATTTCTGACACCTCTTCGAAAGAAGAAATGTATATAGCCAAGAAAGAGCAGCTTCAAGAACTTGAAGCTGCTGTGAATGCAGATACAGATTATTCAGAAAGAAAATTGCGTCAGCAGCTAGTAGCAACGTATGCTACTTTTACCAATCAGTACAATCAAGATGACATGGCAGCTGAATATCTGTTTCGTGCAGGTAAATTAGCCAATGAGATAGGGAAGCCTAGGAGAGCCATTGATTTTTTGATGAACGCACATGATGGATATCCTCTGTTTAATAAACGAACAGAAGCGGCATTTTTGGTGGGGTTTATTTACGAAAATGTCTTGAATGACCGCATAATGGCTCAAACGGCCTACGAGAAAGTAATTGAGCTTTATCCAGAGTCTTCATGGGCAGATGATGCACAAGCTTCAATTCAGTTGCTATACCTTACAGATTCAGAAAAGATTAAAAGGTTCAAAGAACAAAACCAAAATTGATATGATACTCTCAACCATTGAAACAATTCCAGGAAGACAAATCTCAGAAGCAATTGGTATTTGCAGGGGAAGCACTGTGCGCGCCAGAAACGCCGGACGGGATTTTTTAGCCGGATTAAAAAGCATTGTTGGTGGGGAGATTTCAGAGTATACAAAACTCCTTGCTGATGCCCGTGAAGGTGCATTGGAACGAATGAAGGAGGATGCCGAACGCATGGGAGCAGATGCTGTTGTGAACGTACGTTTTACAACTTCTGCTGTGATGCAAGGAGCTGCGGAAATCCTCGCTTATGGCACAGCCGTCAAGTTGAGTTGATTAGCTTGAAGTAATGATGTCATTGCTGACGACCAAGGTAATGTGGTTTTCTGCAGTCACAGATGATCCTAGAATAAGTGCTTTAGTGCTCGTGGGTAGTTCATGAGCAGGAGGGAATAGTGTGCGGAATGATTGGAATCAATGTGCGCTTCGGTTGTCAAGTCCGTTCCTCCTTTTCTCCACCAATTAGGGCCTTGATTTTAGAAAGCGTGAATTACATCGCCCATTATAGACTCGTTCGAAAGAAGAAAGAAAGGCGGTAAATGCGAACGTATGCTGCCTGTTCTTAGTTATAATTCCATTGTAGAGGGGCTTAGTTGCTACTATTTGAGCTCTCAAGGTATTCAAATCACCACTACAAAGCCTCTACACCAAACCCTTTACTCAAGTAAATTCAAGATGCTCTTCAACTTCCTACAGGCTATCCAGGGATGATGCTTCTGTCACTTTGGCCGCCTCTGTTTTTAAAGCTTTTGAACAAAAGGGCAGAAGAGGTAAAGAATAAATAGCTCGCTTCAAAATTCTTTGGCTTATTCCTTTTTCTCATTTTTGTAATTCATTAAAAGAATAGAGATGAGTCAAAAATTCCGCCCAGGTGTAATTTGGGGAGAGGAAGCGAAAGCGCTTCTAAGAGATGCAAATGAAAATAATTATGCATTGCCTGCTGTGAATGTGATTGGAACTAACACTGTGAATGCAGTGCTTGAAACTGCAAAAGCAGTGAATTCTCCAGTTATCGTTCAATATTCAAACGGGGGTGCTTGTTTTAACGCAGGTAAATCTTTGTCCAATGAAGATCAAAATGCAGCCATCTTAGGAAGCGTAGCTGGGGCCCATCACGTTCACGTACTGGCTGAAGCTTATGGCGTTCCCGTCATTTTACATACAGATCACTGCGCCAAGAAATTACTTCCATGGATTGATGGATTGGTAGGCCATTCAGAGCGCTATTTCGAAGCCAATAAGAAACCCTTGTTTTCGTCACACATGATTGACTTGAGCGAAGAGCCTATTGAAGAAAATATCGCAATTTGTAAGTCTTTCCACGAAAGAATGTCTCCTTTAGGGATGACATTGGAAATAGAACTGGGTGTGACAGGAGGAGAAGAAGATGGAGTAGACAATACAGAGATTGATAGCTCTAGACTTTATACTCAACCAGAAGAGGTTGCATACGCATATGAAGAGTTGAATAAGATTAGCGATCAGTTTACAATCGCCGCCGCCTTCGGGAATGTACATGGTGTATACAAACCAGGCAATGTTGAGCTTCGTCCAATTATCTTGAAGAATTCACAAGATTACATCCAAAAGAAATTTGGTACGGGCCACAATCCAGTAAACTTCGTGTTCCATGGTGGGTCAGGTAGTTCAACTGCTGAGATACGTGAGGCTATTCAGTACGGAGCAATTAAGATGAACATCGATACCGATATGCAATGGGCATTTTTGGCTGGTGTGCGTGATTACGTGACATCAAACATTGCGTATCTGAATACACAAATTGGGAACCCTGAAGGAGCTGACGTACCAAATAAGAAAAAATATGATCCGCGTGTTTGGCTGAGAGAAGGAGAAAAGTCTTTCGTTAATCGCCTGCACCAAGCTTTTGATGACTTGAACGCCATCAATAGAAACGCATAATTTTTATCCTTGCCAAAAAAAATCACCTGACTTAACGTTTAGGTGATTTTCTTTGGTGAAATTTGAAAAGTGTAAAAACAACACTAAGTATCCTATGAACTCTTTCGACCTGAATTCGTCAACTGCCGCTGGGCAATTAAGTAAGTTGGCTGCGAAGCTCAAGCCACAGTCCATTCGCTCAATGTTTCAATCTGATCCTGATCGCGTTGTCCGTTTTTCGGTTGAGTTAGGAGATTTGTATTTTGACAATTCGAAGCAGCACATTGATCAGGAAGTTTTGAAGTCTTTAATTGATCTGGCGAAGGAAGCGGGCGTTTCTGAAGCGTTAAAGGCACAGTTTTCTGGTGAGAAGATCAATGTCACTGAAAATCGTTCTGTACTTCACATGGCTTTAAGAGCAGGGCGAAATGAGCACTTCTCAGTTGATGGTGAGAACGTTATGCCTCAAGTTTATGAGGTGTTAGATCAAATGGAGACATTTACCAAGAAGGTGCTTTCGGGAGAATTGAAAAGTTTCTCAGGAATGCAGTTTACAGACGTCGTTAACATTGGGATTGGAGGGTCAGATTTAGGTCCAGCGATGGTGGCGAAAGCGCTTGAGTCTCATGCTGGGGGACTAAAAGCACACTTTGTATCTAACGTAGATGGTGCAGATCTTGCTTCTGTGTTAAAAGTTGTTCCGGCGGCTACAACGCTCTTTATTATTGTTTCGAAAACCTTTACAACGCAAGAGACGCTAGCGAATGCGCTTGCTGCAAGAGCATGGTTCAAGGGAAAGGCGAATGATGATGAAGCGGTATCAAAACATTTTATTGCGGTTTCAACCAATTCGAAAGCCGTAGCTGAATTTGGCATTGCACCAACTCAGACTTTTGGATTCTGGGAATGGGTAGGAGGGCGCTATTCATTATGGAGTGCTGTAGGTTTGAGCATTGCACTAAGTTCAGGGTGGCAAAACTTTCGTGCGCTTTTAGATGGTGCAAAAGCCATGGATGTGCATGTGCAAGTGGCCCCGTTTGACGAAAACATACCTGTTCTATCAGCTTTGACCGGTATTTGGAATCGCAATTTCTTAAATTATTCAAGTGTTGGAGTGATTCCGTACAGCCAAGAATTGAGTCGATTCTCAGCCTATTTGCAGCAGGCAGATATGGAGAGCAATGGGAAATATGTGGGCCGAGATGGGAAAAAAGTAAGCCATTCAACAGGGCCGGTTATTTGGGGCGAACCAGGAACAAACGGGCAACACGCGTTTTTCCAGCTGTTGCATCAGGGCACTGATGTCATTCCCGTTGACTTTATTGGATTTGTGAAACCCACCTCACAATTCACAGACCACCATACCAAGCTGATGGCGAATTGCTTCGCTCAAGCGGAAGCTTTAATGAATGGAAAATCAAGAGCGGAGGTTGACCAACAGCTGGAGAAAAACGGGATTTCTGATGAAAACCGAATTAAAATTGCCCCGTTTAAAGTGTTTGAAGGTAATAGACCTTCTTCTATGTTGCTTTTTAAAGAGTTGAATGCGTTTAATTTGGGAATGCTAATAGCCTTGTACGAACACAAGATTTTTGTTCAAGGAGTTATCTGGAATGTATTCAGCTATGATCAATGGGGGGTGGAGTTAGGGAAAGAATTGGCAAGTAGAATTCTTCCTGTTCTTGAGCAAAAAACAAAGGGTCAATTCGATGACTCTACACAAGCGCTCATCGATCGTTTTCTAGAGTTGAACTAAACAAAGGTGTTTTTTTGAAGATGATTTCTTATATTTGAGAACCTTAGTTTTTAAAGGCTCTAAAGATACCTTAACCAAAATAACTCTCATGAGAATAGTTTACGCTATTTGCGTGGTGCTGTGTGGAATACTGACCCCACTTACATCCATCGCAGACATCACGGGCATCACAGGTGAAGTTCACGCTGTAGATGGAATTACTGGATTAACTACTTACCGCGTCTACGCAGAGTTCGATAATCCCGCAGATCAACTGGGAGCAATATACGGCCTTGACCTCACCCCACTATCTATAACAAGCACAACTTCCTTCTTTCAAGAAACGATAGCTGGAGGACCAACTTCCGCAAGCATCAATCCTGCATTGTTCGCTTTCTTTCCTGATTCAGAATTCGACTCATGGTTAACAATTGGAGCTGATACAAATTCGCCAAATACAATCCAGGCAATTGGATTTGACTTCTCCACTTTCGAATCTGGAGGAGACCTAATTATTGATGATATTATTGGTGCAACACTTTTTGTTCTGCCTTTCGAAGCGCAGGCTTTCCCGGTTGCCGGACGTGTGCTTATGGGACAGTTTACTACAGATGGTGTTATTGACATGATCTGGAACGTTCAATGGAGAAACAGCCTTGGAGTTGCTGCAGAGGTATCTGGACTTACACTTCAACTTCCAATGTCCAATCCAGGGTGCAATGACCCTGATGCATTGAACTATGATCCTTCCGCAACGGAAGATGATGGCTCATGTACTTATCCAGCACCTAGCTTTTCTGGTCTTACTTGGGAAGAAGTTATTGATAACGGCGTTGCAGGATTCACAACTTATAGAGTGTACGCGAATTTCACGAATCCATTCGATCAGCTTGTTGCTGTATATGGACAAGATGTTGCTCCGCTTTCTATTGCCACTTCAGGTTCGTTCTACCAAGATCCAAATGGAGGGGCATTCTCTTCAAGTATATTACCGGCTCTTTTTGGAACTTTCCCAGCCTTAGAATATGATTCTTGGGTAACCATAGGAACTGAATCAGGTCCGAATAACCTACAAAACTTAAATGTGTTAACCGGAACCTTTGAAGGTGGCGGTTCATTGATTGTGAATGATGGTAGCGGAGGCGCTTGGTTCGTTTTTCCTGATGATGAGCCAACTGCATTACCTGATGGGAGTGGGCGCGTTTTAATTGCTCAGCTTTCTACCGATGGAATTGTTGACCTGACCTTAAACTTGCAGTACAGAGCCCAAGATGGCACAAACCCGCAAGAAGAAGGATTGAATCTTGTCTTTCCTATTTTAATAGACGGATGTACGAACGCAGCAGCGTGTAACTTTGATCCACTTGCTACAAATGATGATGGATCATGTGTCTTGCCTGATGGCTGTACAAACGCATCAGCATGTAACTTTGATCCAGCTGCAGTATGTGACGATGGATCATGTGCATTGCCTGATGGCTGTACAAACGCATCAGCGTGTAACTTTGATCCAGCCGCAGCATGTGACGATGGATCATGTGTCTTGCCTGATGGCTGTACAAACGCATCAGCATGTAACTTTAATCCAGCCGCAGTATGTGACGATGGATCATGTGTCTTGCCTGATGGCTGTACAAACGCATTAGCATGTAACTTTGATCCGGCCGCAGTATGTGACGATGGATCATGTGTCTTGCCTGATGGCTGTACAAACGCATCAGCGTGTAACTTTAATCCAGCCGCAGTATGCGACGATGGATCATGTGTCTTGCCTGATGGCTGCACAAACGCATCAGCGTGTAACTTTAATCCAGCCGCCGTATGTGACGATGGATCATGTGTCTTGCCTGATGGCTGTACAAACGCATTAGCATGTAACTTTGATCCGGCCGCCGTATGCGATGATGGATCATGTGTCTTGCCTGATGGCTGTACAAACGCATCAGCGTGTAACTTTGATCCAGCCGCCGTATGTGACGATGGATCATGTGTTTTACCTGATGGCTGTACAAACGCATCAGCGTGTAACTTTAATCCAGCCGCAGTATGTGACGATGGATCATGCGTTCTGCCTGATGGCTGCACAAACGCATCAGCGTGTAACTTTAATCCAGCCGCAGTATGTGACGATGGATCATGCGTTCTACCTGATGGCTGCACAAACGCATCAGCGTGTAACTTTAATCCAGCCGCCGTATGTGACGATGGATCATGTGTCTTGCCTGATGGCTGTACAAACGCATTAGCATGTAACTTTGATCCGGCCGCAGTATGCGATGATGGATCATGTGTCTTGCCTGATGGCTGTACAAACGCATCAGCGTGTAACTTTGATCCAGCCGCCGTATGCGATGATGGATCATGTGTTTTGCCTGATGGCTGTACAAACGCATCAGCGTGTAACTTTGATCCAGCCGCCGTATGCGATGATGGATCATGCGTTCTACCTGATGGCTGTACAAACGCAATAGCCTGTAACTTTAATCCAGCCGCAGTATGCGACGATGGATCATGTGAGTTTGCAAGTTGCACAGGATGTACAAATCCTTTTGCTGACAACTTCAATCCGGCAGCTACCATTGATGATGGTTCTTGTATTCTTTCTGGATGTACATACCCAGCAGCAACAAATTATGACATCACTGCTACAATTGATGATGGAACATGTGTCTTTGAATGCACATTCCCAGGTTGTACAGATCCATCTGCAATAAACTACAACGCTGCAGCCAATATGGATGACGGATCATGTATTGCTCCAGTCTCAGGTTGTACAGATGCTACAGCTGTGAATTATGATGCAGCTGCCAATGTTGATGATGGTTCATGTATCGCAACCGTATTTGGATGCACTGATCCAGCCGCTTTCAACTTTGATCCACTTGCGAATGCAGATAACGGAGGTTGTATAGTATCAATGCCAGGTTGCACAGACCCAGCGTTTGATAACTACAACATGTATGCAAATGTTGATGACAGTTCTTGTGCTGATGTCTGCGTCGGAGATTTCGATGGAGATGGGCTAATAGCCTCAGCTGATTTATTAGTATTCCTTGGAGTCTACGGGTCTCCTTGTCCATAAAGACAACCAAAACCTAAAAATTGAAAAGAGACCGCATTTTGCGGTCTCTTTTTGTTTAGAGACTCTTAAGTGTACTTCATACACATTTCCTATATTGAGGCTTATATTACGTAGTATGAAAACCAAAAATCGACTGTCGTTTTGGGAAATTTGGAACATGAGTTTCGGTTTCCTAGGAATTCAATTTGGCTTCGCCTTACAAGGTGGGTTCATGACGAGAATATTTCAAACACTTGGTGCTGAAAAAGATGACATTCCAATGCTATGGATAGCTGCTCCGTTGACGGGCTTATTGGTGCAGCCCATAATTGGATTTTTAAGTGACCATACTTGGCACCCGAGATGGGGAAGGAGAAGGCCATACTTCTTAATCGGAGCAATTCTTAGTTCTATTGCCTTGCTCTTCGTGCCTAATTCTCCTGCGCTTTGGGTTGCAGCTGGATTGCTTTGGGTGTTAGACGCCTCTATTAACATAAGCATGGAGCCTTTTAGAGCCCTGGTAGCTGATAAGTTGCCTGAATCACAACGGTCCTATGGATTTGTAGTACAAACGTTGATCATTGGTATAGGAACTTGGGTGGCAAGCAATTTGCCCTGGTTGGTTTCTGAGCTAGGTGTAAGTGATTCTGCTCCTTCAGGGGTGGTACCTATGTCTGTGAAGATCGCTTTCGCTATAGGTGCATTTGTCTTTTTAGCAAGTATCCTTTACACGGTATTCACCACAACGGAATACCCTCCTGAAGACATGAAAACCTTTGATGAGGAAAAGAAAAATGCCAAGAATACATTTCTGAAAGACATTGTGGCCAATATTGGAGCAATGCCGGTCACAATGAGGAAGCTAGGTGTAATTCAATTTTTCAGTTGGTTTGCCTTTTTTGCGATGTGGAGCATGGCCAATCCTGCCTTGACTGAACACGTTTATCATTCACCTGACCCTTCTAGTGAGCATTACGCAGAAGTGGTCAAAACCGGCAATGAATCTCATTATGAGAATGGTTTTATCAAACTGGCTGCTACTGATTCAACCTTTTTCAGTTCGGCTATTGTTGACTCGGTTTTTGTGAGTTATAAAGCGCAAGGTGAATTTTTGGTTGACTTCTATGGTTTAGCTACAAGGGAAGAGAAAGAACAGATGCTTTCTGCTGAAAAAGCAGTCTTTGTGCCAAGGAAGGTTTATGCCTCCTATGCGGGTTATGAATTTCAGCAGGCCTCCAATGGCGTTGGATCCCACATGGGGATGTACGGCCTTTCTTCAATGGCATTTGCGCTACTCTTGACTATTTACACTTCGAAGCGAAGAATTAATCGAAAGCGAGTACATATGTTCTCGCTGATCTTGGGGGGAATCGGTTTCATTCTAATGTACTTCGCTACATCACCTGATTGGTTGATTGCATCCTTTGTTTTAATCGGCTTTGCTTGGGGAAGCATTCTCTCCATGCCTTATGCCATGTTATCTAGCTCAATAGATCCGAAGAAGATGGGCATGTTCATGGGCATCTTCAATATGTTCATCGTCATACCGCAGATCATCGCTTCTCTTGGGGGCGTTAATTTTCTGTATAAGTTATTTGGCGAAGAAACCATCTATGCGATGGTAGTTGCGGGAATTTCGTTGATTGTTGCGGGGCTCTGCAATCTGTTGATCACAGATAAGAATGCAATTAGTTATCAATCTGAAGATCCTATTTGAAACGAACCAGGAACCTTTATAAGTTATTCCTGAGTGAGAAGTAGTGTTTTTAGGGTGTGTAAAGCTTAGGATAAGTTTAAATGTAGGGCATTAATTATTAAAAAAAGGCCGCCATTTTGGTAGTCTTTTTTTGTGCCCACATTTTTCATCAAAAAGGGTGTATGAAGTGGGTGTGAAAGAGAATTGTATATGGCTAAATTTATCTAAACATCTGTAAAACAGTAGTTAGCGGTTTTTTAAGTAAGGGAATAATTCAAGTGTGATGTAGTGTTGTTGTAGGTTGAGGTTGGGAGTTTGGAGCACTTAGTCTTACTTTTGGGGAATAACCTAATTTTTCCGATCCGTCGGAAGCAGTAAACCAAAAACCAATAATACTCCTATGCTTAAATTTATACAAACAGCAGTTGCGCTTTTCGTGGTATTCACGAGTGTGGGCCAACTCACGTTGACAGCAGATTTATCTTGTGCTGCCAACCCTTCGCCCTTAGAGGTGAGAATGACAGGTCCTTTCTGGGGCTGGGATCCAAACGGAGGTCCAGCGGCAACAGACAACGGCGATGGAACATGGTCTGTAGTATTGGACCCTGCACCCGCAGCAAACATGGAATACCTTTGGGTAAGTGATGGAGTTCAAGAGAACCTCATACAATCAATGGTAGACGGTGGCACATGTGCACCGATTACAGATTTAGTAAATTATGCAAACCGCCAGTGGATTGCTGGAGACCCTGATATTACAGGAGATATTTACGGTTCTTGTGCGGGTTGTGGACCCGCTCCACTCACGCTTATATTGGACATGTCTTGTTCAGCAATAACAGCACCTGCAACCGTAGGTATAACAGGTCCTTTCTGGGGCTGGGATCCAAATGCAGGACCAGTAGCTACAGATAACGGTGATGGAAGTTGGACAGTTGTTTTAGACCCTGCGCCAGCAGCTGACATGGAATACCTTTGGGTAATTGATGGCACGCAAGAGAATCTTATTCAAGCGATGGTTGACGGTGGCACTTGTGCTCCCGTTACTGATTTTGCTTCTTTCGCAAATCGTCAATGGCTCACAACTAACGCTGATCCTTCAGATACGCACAATCAATGTGATGCTTGTCCTTCTGTATGCGCAGAGCTATTCTCTTTAACATTTGACGATGCTACTTCAATTGATGCTTGGTCAGAAGTTGCAGATGCAACACTACCAGAAGCCACTCTAGGGTGGAACGCTGCAGGTGTAACAACTGGAGCACTTGAGATTTCAGCATTGAACTCTGCAATTGTAGGTCGCGCTTACATCTTTCAGTATGATAATGCTGCCGTGAATTATGACGGAGCAACAAGTGTGCAAGTTTCTTTCGAGGCAAAAATTTCTACTCCATTAGTTGGAACGGCTGTTCACTTTCAAGCGAACCTACCAGGAATTGGTGTTTCAACCGATTTAAACATTCAAACTGGTGGACTGAATGATGCAACTTGGACTACCTATACGTTTGATTACGCGGGCGTAGGTGTTGGAACGAATTTCAGCATGAATTTCAATTTAGCAGCTGGAGCCTTTATTGGTTCAGGTGGTGCTTTATTGATTGATAACATGCAATTGTCTTGTACGAGCACTGAAGTAGCAGCTCCTGTTAGTTTAACAGCAGAAGTGTGCGGGGCTCCTGCAACAGGATTGAGAATTACTGGACCACTTTGGGGCTGGGATCCAAATGCAGGACCAGTAGCTTCAGATAACGGTGATGGAACTTGGACAGTTGTTTTAGATCCAGCACCAACAACCAATTTCGAATACCTATGGGTTGCTGATGGAGTTCAAGAGAACCTGATTCAAGCAATGGTTGATGGTGGAACATGTGCACCAATAACTGATTTCGCGAACTTTGCAAACCGTCTATGGATAGTTGGTGATGGTGATGTTTCTGAAACGTACGCACAATGTGCTGGTTGTAGTCAACCTCCTTTGATGTTAACGTTGGACGTTTCTTGTTCAGCGAATGCTACTCCGGGTGCTGTTAGTTTCACAGGTCCTCTCTGGGGCTGGGATCCAAATGCAGGACCAGTAGCTACAGATAACGGTGATGGAACTTGGACTGTAACACTTGACCCTGCTCCTTCTGGAAACATGGAATATTTGTGGAGCGTTGATGGAGTTCAAGAGAACCTGATTCAAGCGATGATTGACGGTGGTGATTGCGCTCCCGTAACTGACTTGGTTAATTATGCAAACCGCGAGTGGGCTGTTGGTGAACCTGATGTAGCTGATACATTTGAGCAGTGTGAAGCATGTGTAGTTGCTGGTCCTGGTTGTACTGATATTGCAGCTGCGAATTATGACGCAGCCGCTACTGAAGACGATGGGACTTGTTTATACAATGTTACTTTCCAGGTAGACATGAATGAATATGTAGATCCTTTTACTACAGTTTATGTAGCTGGATCATACAACGGATGGTGTGCTGATTGCAACCCTATGGAAGATCTAGATCTTGATGGTGTTTGGACAGCAACATACCCTATTCCAAATGGTGAGTATCAGTTCAAGTATCAGTTAGATATGTGGGCTGCAGATGAGCCGCTTGTTGCAGGACAGTCTTGTGTTCAGTCTAATGGAGGTGTGATCAATAGAACACTTTCTGTAGCTAGCGCTGATCAAACGTTTGATCTTGTATGCTGGGCTAGCTGTTATCCTTGTGCGTCAGGACTGGTTCCTGGATGTAACAATTCAAACGCAGTGAATTTTGATCCTTTGGCAACAGTGAATGACGGTACTTGTTTACTCAATGTTACTTTCTCTGTTGACATGCAAGATTACGTTGGTGCGTACACTGATGTTCATTTGAACGGACAGTTCAACGGATGGTGCGGTGATTGCGCTCCTATGGAGGATCTTGATCTTGACCTTGTTTATGAATTGACCATTGAAATGCAAGAAGGTTACTATGAATTCAAGTACACAATTGACAACTTCACTGATGAAGAGATTTTTACGGGTACTGAAGCATGTACAGTAGAGAACTTCGGTTTCTCTAATCGTTTCGTTCAGCCTACAGACATCCTCGTATTAGACGTTGTTTGCTGGAATTCTTGTACTGTGTGTATAGCAACGA
>Ga0208768_1000196_pt1 | contig 46004 bp, 89 predicted proteins | sample AntAceMetag02UK1_FD_184760 | JGI IMG/M metagenome (GOLD analysis project Ga0208768, IMG submission 184760) | Saline lake microbial communities from Ace Lake, Antarctica - Antarctic Ace Lake Metagenome 02UK1 (SPAdes) (version 2) | ecosystem: Environmental > Aquatic > Non-marine Saline and...
CGGAACAATTATAAGCATTTATAGCCAATCTAAGTTTTGCAATTCATGCGTAGTGAGCAGTAAGCAAGTTGTGAACGCACTCAAAGAACTCAGGGGGATAATAGATTATGAAAAATTTGACAAGTAGACCTGATAGTTTGTGCTCTATTGATGCCAGCACTAACAGCCTTGCTTTTGCATATTTTGAAAATAATCAATTAATTAAATATGGAAAAATAAAATATTTTGGTAATGACATATATGAAAAAATCATAGACGTTTCGCATAAAACAAAAAGTTTTTTTGATAATTTTAATTATTTAGACCATGTAGTAATAGAGCAGGTTGTATATTTAAACTCACCCAAGACTGCGGCAAACCTTGCAATGAGCCACGGGGCTATCTGCTCTTCCCTGGGTGCTTCTGGGGCTAAAAAAATAAAAAGCGTAAGCCCTATGCAATGGCAGAACGCCATTGGCAACAAAAGACTAACCGCAGAAGAAAAACAAAAAATTCGCTCATCTGTTCTTGGGAAAAGTGAGTCTTGGTACAAGTCACAAGAAAGATTATATAGAAAACAAAAAACAATTAAATTTGTTAATGAGAAATACAACTTAAAGATTAATGATGATGACGTAGCCGATGCCATTGCGATAGGCGTTTTTAGTCTAGAAAATTGGAATAAAATATTTTCACAGTAAGGAGAGTTATATGCCCAGAGGCGGGTCTTTGCACCACTCAGAAGCATTTTTAAGAAAAAGAATACACCTTGATAAAAAAACCCCAGAAGAGGTTGCAAAAGAATGCAACGTTAGTATACAATTAATATACCGTCAAATGAAAAAGTTTGGTATAAAATGAAAAGGTATCTGGTCATTGGTCTTGAATCAACTTGTACCAGAATTGTTGCTCGTCTAATGGCCTTAAATCTTGGACTAATAAATATCATAGATGATTGGGATGGAGAAGATGTAATAAAGTCCGATAAATATTCTGTAACACATAGGAGTATTCCTCATGGATCACGACTAGAAAAAAGAATATTCCCATCATTGAAAGATACACTAGACTTTGATGTTGTTATTGTTACTTCAAGAGATATAAATTGTTCTTTGCAATCTAAGACAAGAGCACATCAGCCATATACGGACATAGCAATACAAGAAAATGATATTGCAATTAAAAACCTAAAAGAAATATTGACCAATAAAAATGCAATTGTTTTTTCATATGAGTCTGCAAATCTTTTTCAAGATGCATATATCAATCAATTTTTAAAAAGTATTGACATTGAGACTCCAATTGCGATAGAATTTGAAAACATAAATGAAAAATACTTTACAGGAAAAAAAGATGAATGATCAAGTAAACCATCCAATTCATTACACTTCTCATCCCAGCGGGATAGAAACTATTCAAATAACAGAGCACATGGGATTTTGCTTAGGCAACGCCATCAAGTATATTATGAGATCGGAATTAAAAGGAAAGCAAATAGAGGATCTTAAAAAGGCAGTCTGGTATCTTAATAGAGAGATTGAAAGATTGGAGAAACAAAATGGGACGTAGGGAAAAGCACAAGAGTGTGAATCCTAACGAACATCTTTTCGTTACTTCTGATAACTATCAAATTCCAGATTCAAACAGGGTGATTGAAAGCGGAGAAGTAATTAAAATTAGTGGTGAGCATGGGACTAAGTTTAAGTTTAAGGCCCATGTGACTAAAATTGATTCTGGGATAGAGTGGATCGACTGCTATGAGTTAGAGCGGGGTGTGCCATCAAAGCATAGATCCTTTAATCCAGATAGAATAAGAGCAATGCCAAAAAATAAGAATAGGATATAATTGACTAATTATGGGACAAGTTGTAGAGCATTTAGAAGAAGTCAACGCGGTAGCCTCTTACTATATAAAGGGGCTTAATGAATCAGAGATATCCAAGGAACTGGATATACCTAGGGCAAGAGTCTCCTCCCTTCTAAGGGAGTGGAAGACGATGGCCTCCAACTCTGAAGCGGTAAGGTCTAGGGCAAGAGAAGCCCTCTCCGCTGCCGACACCCACTACTCTGGGTTAGTGAAGCAGGCATATGAAGTGATTGATGAAGCGAATCAAAATGGTGCCCTTTCTGTAAAAAATCAAGCAATTAAACTCATCCTTGACATTGAGTCAAAAAGAATAGAAATGCTTCAAAAGGCGGGGCTTCTGGAAAACAAAGAACTTTCTGATCAACTTATAGAAACAGAAAAGAAGCAAGCCCTGTTGATGAAAATTCTCACAGAGGTATCCTCTACATGCAAGGCATGTAAGCCACAGGTTCTTAAAAGACTTTCAGAGGCATCGGGCGATGATGGAGAGGCTATTGTGATATATGAGTCTTGATTTTAAAGATTTTCTTTCTGCCTTAGATGATGATCCATTTGAAGAGATTCCTGTAGACCTAGACACCTTCCTTCATGATCCCCAGTATTTAGATCAGCCCCCATTATCTCAAATACAAAGAGACCTTGTTGAGGTGATGAGCCAGATATTTAGAGAAGAAGATTTAATGAGGTTTATGGGGGAAAAGGAGGGACGAAGACACTATAAGAAATACACTAAGTCTGAGGTAATCATGCAGTTGGGCAAGGGGTCGGGCAAGGATCACACTTCCACCATAGGTTGCGCTTACCTGGTTTATAAACTCATGTGCCTTAAAGATCCTGCTAGATACTTCGGAAAACCACCTGGAGACTCTATTGATATTATCAATATTGCCATCAATGCCCAGCAAGCAAAAACAGTTTTCTTTAAAAACTTTAAGACAAAGATACAAAGAAGCCCTTGGTTTGCAGGGAAGTATGATGCCAAGGCAGACTATGTAGAGTTTGATAAAACGATAACTGTTTATTCTGGCCACTCAGAAAGAGAAAGTCACGAGGGCTTGAACCTAATACTAGCCATCCTTGATGAGATCTCTGGTTTTGCTCAAGGCTCCAACAGTGGAAATGAAAATGCTAAAACAGGTGACGGTATATATAAGGCGTTCAGGGCATCTGTAGACTCTAGGTTTCCAGATTACGGAAAGGTCGTGTTACTTTCATTTCCCAGATTTCCAGGGGATTTTATTTCTAAAAGATATGATGAGGTGGTGTCAGAAAAAGAGGTAGAGGTAAAAAAGCATACCTTTATTATTAACCCAGACCTACCTGACAACATTGAGGAGAATAAGTTTGACATAGAGTGGGAAGAGGAACACATCTTGTCGTATAAATTCCCTGGTGTTTATGCAATTAAAAGACCAACATGGGAGGTTAACCCCACAAGAAGTGTAAACGACTTCAAGGTTTCTTTTATTACTGATTATGCAAATGCAATGCAGAGATTTGCTTGCGTCCCCTCATATGTTTCCGATGCGTTCTTTAAACAAAAGGATAAATTAGAAAGGTCTATGAGCAAAAGAAATCCGATAGACTCATTTAAAAGAATAGAGCCTTCCTTTCAACCAGAGGAGGGGGTTCGATACTTCCTTCATGCTGACCTTGCTCAAAAGCATGATAAGTGTGCTATTGCCATTGCTCATGTTGATAAATGGGTAAGCGTTCAAACATTTAACGACTACACCCAGATACATCCTTTTGTAATAGTGGATGCCGTTGTTTGGTGGGAACCTAAAAAGGAAGGTCCAGTAGACCTTTCAGAGGTGAAGAGGTGGATAATTGATTTTAGAAGAGAGGGGTATCAGATTGGACTCGTAACCTTTGATAGATGGCAGTCGTTTGATATTCAACAGGAGTTAAAGTCAGTTGGAATAAAAGCAGAAACTCTTTCTGTTGCTAAAAAGCATTATGAAGATTTGGCAATGTTAGTTTATGAAAATAGGGTGGTCATGCCACATATTGATATTCTTCTAAGTGAGATGAGTGAACTTCGTATCATATCTGATAAGAAAGTTGACCATCCAAGAAAAGGCAGTAAGGACTTATCTGATGCTGTAACAGGTGCGGTGTACAATGCTATTGCTCATACCCCCCGTAATTTAAATCAAGAAATAGAGGTTCACGATTGGCAGTCTTTGACAAGTAAGCAGAATAAAGAAAAAACTCTAAACGATACCTATCAGCCCCCGCCAATGAGCAGCGAAGTTGAAGACTATCTAGATTCGTTTAACACACTGTAAAGGAGAACAACAATGATTTTCGTTACTATATTTTTATTTATTTCACTATTGGTTTTTGTTTTGAACTTTATTTATAACCTTATCGCCCTAAGTCAGAGGACTTATAATGGCAGCAAGGTTATTGCCCTATCGTTATTTTTCTCATTAATTTTAATATCGTTTAACATTATTTCGATAGTGATTGTCTTTACTACATGAATTATTTTAATCGTCACATGATATACTAAAAAATATGAAAGATATGCTGGATAAGCCATCATGGAAGATGAGAAGGAGAGCGGTATTTTTTACATTGCTCTTCTCCTCTGCCCTTATAGGATATGTTGCCTATAGGTGGGAATCCACATCGCTGGCTGAAAATTTAGTCATAGGGGCATTTGGACTTATGGGTGCCACGATAGCAACATATATAGGTGGGTCTGCCTATGAAGATGTGAGAACCTACAAGACTGATTCTGAGTTTAACACTTACTCAGGTTCTTACGAATATAAAAACACAGAACACTATTACTCAGAGGAGGGTATGAATTAATGATTTTTACTAAGAAGTTTTGGATTGAAGCATCAGAAAGAGCAGTCAAAACATTTGCACAATTTGTCCTAGCGTTGCAATCGGGTGAGGCATTGAATATTCTTGCTGTTGACTGGGGCCAAACGCTGGGCGTTGCCCTAGGCGGCGTTCTATTCTCTTACGCTACATCAATTGTTTCAGCGGGAATTAATAAAAAAGGAACTCCCAGTCTAGTAGATGAAGAGGGCTAACGCTATGTCTAAAGAAGAAGAACTAGGTCTAGAAGACCTTGCAGACATTGAAGTTTCTGAGCCACCCAAGGGATGGCTTCCCTTAGAAAGCCAGGAAGATTTCGGCCCTAGAGATGAGGACGATGATGCAGATGGCTAACAATAGACCAAGTGCAAGCGAAATCCGTCAATCATTTATTGATCATGGTGTTGATGCAAGATACTGGGAAGACTGGGCATCTTCTGGAAGGTCTTGGGGATGGGAAGGCGGAGGACTTAATGGTGTTGTTCTTCACCACACAGCCACCGCCTCGGCGGTTGACGGAAATGGTGCCCCAACCTTATACTGGGCAGTAAACGCATATGCCCCAATGAAAGTTGCTAATCAACTAGTAGGCAAAGACCCAGGAACCAACTGGATTCTTTCTGGCAATGGAACCTATCACTCAGGAATGGGAGGACCTTGGTCTGACATGGGCCTTGGGGTAGGAAACGTTCTACATTGGAGGGCCTGGGGTATTGAAATTGATGATCCTGGTAGGTCAAAAACTATCAATAGTTATCAAATAGAGCAGGTCGGCAGAACCGTGGCTGCCCTGTGGGATCTTTGTGGGTGGCCAGAGGATGGCTCTACCATTATTACTCACGGAGATTGGACAGATTCTGGACAGTATCTTAACGAATCAAGTTATGGTCCTCACAGAAACAGGAAGAATGACACCTTGCGTCAATTTTATAGTCAAGAGTTTTGGAGAAAAGAAGCCCAAAAGTATCGCGTTGGTCAGGAGTTGTGGGATGGAACTGTTCCTAGAATACAGGCAGTTAAAAACGCTCAAGAAAAAAACTCTGCCAACAAAGCGACATGGCGGGTGGCATGTCGATTATACGACTTAGGCATAAGAGGGAAACTCCCCGCACCGCAGGGAAGGCAGAAATATCCCAAGAACGCCGTTGCTGATTTCCAAAGATCCCTAGGGTGGGAAAATCCACATGGTGAATTTAGCCCCAACACTCAAAAGAAAATGTTTGGGAAAGTAAAGAAGTAGTAAGGGGTGATGAAAAGATGAATAAAAAAATTAGTGTTGGAAGCATGGTCTCTTGGAATTCAAGTGGCGGTAAGGCAGACGGTAAAGATAAAGGCGCTGGTACTTCGGTGGGGTGGACTAGGGCCAATCAATTGGCCAACAGAGAAAGTCTTTCTTTGGATACCGTTAAAAGAATGTATTCTTACTTCTCTAGACACGAGGTTGACAAGAAAGGTAAGGGATTTTTTTCTGGACCAGACTTCCCATCTAAGGGTAGAGTTATGTGGAACGCTTGGGGTGGGGATAGCGGATTTTCCTGGTCGAAGAGGATAGTAGAAAGAGAAAGTTCCAATAAAGTCTGGCAGGGATCGGCTTTTAATTTTAACAAATCAAACAATTAAGGAGTTTTTGTGTGGTTTCTTTTAGCAACAGTTCCCTGGGTTATCCTTTCTGTTGTGGCCCTTAAACTTCTCCTAAGATCAAACTCGTATCTAGAAGAATACGATGACGAGGGAATAGGTTTGACTGAGGCAGTAGCAGATAGTATAATTACAGTTGCGGTATACGAAGATAAGGCTTACTGGGTTCATGAAAATATTTTTTATGAAGCAGACCTATTGGTTGAGCCTGATTTAGATACAGCACGACCACTAGATACAATGTCGCTATCTACGGCAAAAGTTGTAGAGTTAATGGAGATTCTAGACGAACTAGAAGATCACGAAAGGGATTAGTAATGCATGTTGCTGTTCAAGGAACAACCGACTTTTCTAATTATGATGTGTTTATGAGATCAATGGGTGTAGCCCTTTCTTATTTTGAAGGAAATGAGTTTAATGTATACAGCCTAGGTCCTAAAAAAGTAAATCAGTTTACGGCTGAGTTCTGCAACCTGTCTGAGAATGGACTCAAGGCTAGGGGAATTGGCATTAATTTTTTCAATGTCTCTCCATCATTTTTTGTAGAAAACGTAAGCCTGTTTGATTATTTTATATTTCTTTCTAATCCAGACCATAGGTGGGCGTCTAAGTTAGCGAACTTTGCTGAAAGTAGTGGCGTTCCTATGGATATATTTAGATATTAGGCTGTACTGATGATGTCAAAAAAAGATAAATCGTATCTAAGTTTTGCTAGATATTGTGCAACAAAGTCTAACTCAAGAAAAACTCATGGGGCGGTTATTGTTAAGGGTGGAAGAGTTCTAGGAACTGGATTTAATAAGGATAGAAACGACCCAAGCGTTGTTTCACCAGAGCACATTAAGGAGTACTGCTCCTTCCACGCAGAAGAGGTGGCTATAAAGGAGGCAGGACAAGATAATTTAAGAAATGCTGTAATATATGTGGCAAGAATAAATCGTCAGGGATTAGACAGAGACAGCAAGCCTTGTTCCCGCTGTAATGCTTTGATAAAGCGAGTTGGAATAAAGCGAGTTATCTTTACCGCTGAAATTGGAGAAATAAATGTTAGTTAATGGTTTGTTAGAAATGGAAAAGATAGTAGACTCCAGAGAAGATCTAGATTGGCATGGGTGGGATGTCGTAAGATATTTTAATAACGGGTCGATTATGTCAAAAGACTCTGTTTTCATTAACAATAAATGGCTTAAGAGAAAGATCTATCCAGTAAAGGAAGACGGATGGAACGTTCCTGATTCTTTTGGGGGCAGCCTTGCGTAACTGGAAGGATGAAGCAAAATGCTTGGACATGGACACTAACTTATTTTTTGACAAGTATGAAGAAGACCCACACCTTGCTGGATCAGTAGACAACATATGCAAAAGGTGCCCCGTAAATAAACAATGTTTTGCATGGGGAATATCTAACAAAGAGTGGGGGGTATGGGGAGGGGTCTACCTCAAAGAAGGAAAGATTGATAAGGAGTTCAACGCCCACAAGGAAAAGGGAGACTGGTTTGATATTTGGGAGTCTTTGACGATGGAGACACAGTGAAGTACACCCCAGACGTGTCCGCCGCCATTAAGTCTATCCCCATGCCAGTGGAGATCCCAGTTGATATCGTTGACTACGGAGAGTATCTGGGGATACGATTTTATGAAAGTGACTGGTCGCATCTTTCTGAAAGCGAGAGGTATAAGATGGCTATTTATTTCCAGGCCCTGAAAAAGATGCTAGAAAAAGGTGGGGTTCTGTCAACATTGGACCCAGTGTATGATAAGCCAGGAGTGCAAAGGTTGTCATGACCATTTTTATTTCTATCGCGTCCTATAGAGATCCCCAAATTATAAAAACGATAAGAAGCATTTTGGATAATGCAGATAATCCCGAACAGATACATTTTGGAATTGTCTCTCAGGAGTCTAGGGGCAATCACCCAGACCTCTCTTGGATATCTAATAAGGCCAGGGTGGTTGAGATGCACTACAAGGAGGCTAGGGGAGCGGGGTACGCAAGAAAACTTTGCATGGAGTTGTATGATGGGCAAGACTATTTTCTGCAAATAGATTCTCACATGAGGTTCTCTAAATCTTGGGACTCAAAATTAATTAAAATGTTAAAGAAGGCTCAAGAAATAGATGGTAGCAAGAAGATTATTTTAAGCCAGTTCCCCGCACCATACATGGTGTTGACCGATAATTCCGATCACTATTTAAAAAACGATAAAAGTTTTTGGGATAGGCCGTCTTGGACTACAGTAGAAAGTACTTGGGGTGGATTTTGGTCGGGGGCAAGACAAGAAATTGAAGACCTGTCCCTGCCACATAAAACTCATACGCTGCTGGCAGGATATATTTTTTCCACGGGTAAACTTGTAGAGGAAGTCCCCTATGATGAGAGAATATCTTTTATGGGGGAGGAACTGTGCTTTGCTATTCGTGCATATACGAGGGGGTGGGAACTTTATGCCCCTAATGAAATGGTTTGCTGGCACTTCTACAAAAGAGAAGAAGACCCCAAGATATGGAAAGATAATATAATGTCAAGGTCTTGGAGCGAAATAGAAATGTATTCTCAGAAGGTTCAAAAAAATGTTTTGTTGGGAATTGAGAAAGGGGTCTTTGGTGTAGGTGATGTAAAAAGATATCATGAATATCAAAAGATGATCGGCATAAACTTTGCAAAATTCTATAAGGAAGAGTTGCATGACAGGGTAAACCTTGGTACAGTAAGTAGAGAAATTATTTTTGATGATAATTTTAATTTACTGGAAATAACTAAAAGCGGATACTGTAATAATAATTTACATGTTGATTGTGCAAAAAACGATATATGCATGTGTCATTGTCATGATGAGGTGTTAAGTGAGTCCTAAATTAATATCAAAAATAGAAAGAAAAGGTTTGTTTTTTGAGGCATCCTTTGTCAAAAAAGAATGGTCGGAGGACATGTGCACCCATGAAATAGTGGGGTGCATAAAAAAAAGATTTTTCTTTAAAAGAAAAGCATATCTTTGGACACAAGAAGTAATATTAAAAGATATTATTAATAACAACTATGTGGAGGTAATTACGGATGGATGAAAAAGAAGTTCTTCTTGCAACGCTAAATAGTACTGTTTCTAGAGTATCAAAAATGGCTCAGTCATATGAACTTGAATTGGCCAATCTTACGGCAGAGGTTATTCGTCTTCAGATGACGATCAAGAGTCTTTCTGAAGGTGCAGAATCAATTACAAGCAAGAAGCCTGAGGGGAAGTAGTCATGTCATTGTCTAAATCTGGTCAAAAATTAATAGATCAAATATCTCACAGATGGCCTAATGCAACCTTTAATGTCGACCAGTCTGAAAAGTCAAGATCATTTACTGTAAATATTGAAAGCCCACGAGAATCCTGGTGGCTTACTGAGCAAATTGCTGCTTTCTGTAAAAGAAAGAGTCCAGGCTATGTCAGACTATCTTATTTAAAGCACAACAGTTTTGTTTTTGATGCGTCTAATCAGGGTCACTTTTGGGAAAAAATAACTTCTTCAGAAGAGGGAATTGGAAACTACATTGAGGTCGGTATGTCAACTCATGGAGAGAAGGACGACATGCCCTTTGATATTCCCATTCTTTCAGGTAAGGCGCTAGAATGTGTGCCCCCTTTATTTGATAAACTTATGGTTTCTATTAATCTAAACCTAGCATCATCAGATGTTTGTAATCTTGCTTGTCGAATGAAAGAACTTGGATTTATCGATGGCCCCGTACTCCCTGAGGGGAGGCAGAGGTATCCACACACCGCTATTAGGGGAATGCAAGATTACATAGGATTGCCAAGGTCCGACTACGATACCGACCTACACTGGCTTATTTGGAATGAACTGCGAATCTCTTCTCTCTAAGATTGGTTGACTTATGAATTTAATGAAAATGTTTTCTTTTACATGCTCTATGCTTTTTGTTATTCCCTGCATTTATGGTGAAGTTTCCGATAACTATTCACAAAAACCAGAAAAGTTATATTTTTATCAAGCCTCTTCTAATGAGCCTCGTAGTGTAAAGAATGAAAGACGGCCACGAGCGCAATCTTTTTCTTGTAAGGACAAGACGGCCCAAATTCTACATAAGGCTGGATTTAGGGGCCAGTCCCACAAAATGGCGTGGGCTATTACATATAGAGAGTCTAAGCATCAAAATCTAGATGAAAGCAGCAGGCACTTTACTGGTGCTTTGGGATTTTGGCAGGTACAAACAAGCGCTCACTCAAACAATGGCTGGTGGTCTAGGGAGGCAATGCTCAATCCACTAGAGCAGTCTAAAATTGTTTATAAGTATATGTCCAATAAAGGAACAAACTGGGTTCCATGGGGACTCAACCGTGATGGCTCTTTAAATACCACAAACTACGGCGGCTGGTCTTCGTGGCAACATGAGAACTGGATAATGAAGAACTTTAGGGTCGGACTTAGCAAGTATCCTTGTTGATTTTTTCAAGATGAAACCCATCCCTAACGATTGACAGATGGCCATGGGCCTTGAATAAAGTCATCTCTGGGTCAGGCTCTTCAATGTTTTTTATATAATCGTTATCTTCATCTACCCATATAGGAAATATCTTGTCATTAATTTCAAAATTATCTTCAATCTCGTCTCCACTTCTCAGGTGGATTTCTATGATCTTACCGCCTTTGATTTCGATGTTAAAGCAAGTTGTTTTTTCATCGTCAAGCCAATTAACAAAGTATGGAAGTTTTTCGGGAGGTATCCCATGAGACAAGGAGACCTTTTCCCAATAATTAAATTTAGTTAAATTTTCATCAGAGAACAGTACTCCACGCCACACAGAAACTAGGTGCCATTTACCGTGTACTGTTTTTCTATAATTTAAAGAAAACTGATCACCCTCTACCCACTCACACCAAAAATTACCAGGGGGAATCAGATCATGATTTATAATTCTTTTAAACATGTAGGGGTGGTAGAAAAACTTTTTTGCCTCTATCCCCAGACCATATAAATTGTATGTCGGTCGTTGTATGTACCACCCTTCTTTTTCAGGAGGCACTGCGGCAGGTCCAGCGTGCAAGCCTTGTAGCAGGGCTAATTCAAGTTTATTAAATGTCCACCTGTGCTCCGTGTTCTTATACATATTCCAGGACTGGCTATCGGAAACAGAAGATATAGGAAGAAATTCTTTTGACATAGAAGAATTCTATCATGTAGAATATAACTGAAATACGCTTTCTTATATAACAATTAATCAAAACTAACAAAGGAATAGAATGAAGAAAACACTTGTTGCAGTCCTGGTGGCTGCCTCAGCATTTTTCGTAGCATCTTGCTCTACTGCTGACCCAAGTGATGGCAGGACCTCTACAAATGGTCAGCCATCATTTCCAGATCAGTCCGATTCATCAGAAATATCTTCACAGCAAATGTATTTGAATTTTGTTCGTGAGCAGGGCGGGATATACGCTGCCACGGCAAGCGATCTATCAATTATTAATCTAGGAAATATTATTTGTGAAGGATATCGAAAAGGATTGTCACAGGATGACATTACTGGGGTGCTGGCGGTGTCTTTAATTGAGAACAATATGAATAACGAACAGGGTTACGTTCTTGCCGCAGCACTAATTGTTGGAGCAGAAAGATACCTATGTTACACATATGCTTAAGCAAGGCAATGTTTTAGTACCCTTTGGTACAATTGGTTTATGACTTTATACGATATGCTCACGCTAGAAGAGAAGGCATTCCACCGATCTCTTGTCTCTATATCTAGACAGTACGGCCCTTTTGATCAGGGCACATCCAGCATTTGGGTGGGTTACGAAAACCCCGAAGAAAACGAAGACAAAGTGATTGGAGTCAAGTGCTCTAATTGCAGCCTGTATATGGGTGGCGGCAAGTGCATGATCCTTTCTTATTTAGTCGAAGACGAAGGAAAGTGCAGGCTCGCCGCAATACCTGATGGACTCGTTAACGCAAAATATAAAGAAGATGAGAGTATGGGCAAGTCATATTCATGGAACGGAAATTTTTCCCCAATAAGCAAGGGATCGGAATAGATTTTGTCAAAAATTACCTTCTTGGGGAATTTTAGAGTTAACTTTACTAGTGAGACACACCATGTCGCTAGCCTAAGATCCCTAGGACATGAAGTAGTAAAGTTGCAGGAGTCAGAGGCAACAAGCGAGAATATATTAAGCAAGGCAAAAGACTCAGATCTTTTTGTTTGGGTTCATACTCACGGGTGGAACACGCCTGGAAGGATGCCTATGAGCGAGGTTCTTGATAAACTGCACGCCCTTGACGTACCGACAATAACCTATCACCTAGACCTATGGATGGGACTTGAAAGACAAAAAGATTTACAGCAAAACCCAATTTATCAAAACATTGGACATTTTTATACAGTAGACAAGAAAATGTCTGAGTGGCTTAACAAAAACACAAGCGTTAAAGGGCACTACCTTCCCGCAGGAGTGTTCGGCGCTGAATGCTATTATAGGCCAGCAAGACTTAAGCACGATCTAGTCTTTGTAGGTAGCAAAAAGTATCACAAGGAATGGACTTACAGACCTAAGTTAATTAACTGGCTTGGTGAAAATTATGGTAACGACTTTAAGCATTTTGGGGGAGACGGAATAAAGCCTGTCAGGGGGAAGGAATTAAATAACCTATATGCATCCAGCAAGGTTGTTGTCGGCGATAGCCTATGTCCAAACTTCTCCTACCCTCATTATTGGTCTGACAGAGTGTACGAGACAATGGGGCGTGGAGGCTTTATCATTCACCCCTACGTTAAGGGAATGGAGGATGAGTTCGTTGACGGAGAGCATCTCGTCTTTTATCAGTATAAGGACTTTAAAGATCTGAAAGAAAAAATAGACTTTTACCTTAACAATGACAAAGAGAGAGAAAAGATCAGGGTTGCTGGACATGAATTAGTTAAGGATAACTATTCGTATAAGAATAGATGGCAGACAATAATGAAGGATTTTAACCTATGATGTATCAGGTGCCGAACTCAAAAATTTATTTTGATTTAAGAAATGGTTACGCAACAGATAGAATAGTCGTAAGAGAGATATGGGAAGAAGACGTTTACGAAGTCTCCCCTGGAAGAATAACGGATAATGGAACGGTCATTGATTTGGGGGCAAATATAGGAGCATTCTCTATATATGCCGCCTATCATGGGGGTAACGTATATGCTGTTGAACCAGAGCCTAACAACCTTAAGGCGCTGAGAACAAACATTTCTCTAAATAACATGGACGACCAGATAACCGTAGTACCCTTTGGGATAACTGATAAAAGGGGCGTCGCACAGATAAGCAATGACGGCGGTGATTCCACTATTAAAGACGGTGTTGGTGTGTCAGAAATAGAAACAATGTCCCTAAATGCTCTTTTCATAGAAAACGACATTGAGGAAGTAGATGTATTGAAGATAGACACAGAAGGATCTGAACTTGAAACAATACTTGGGGCTAGCAGAGAAACTCTAAACAAATGTCGGTACATAGCCCTAGAATTTGACATTAGGTCAGGTGCTCAGATGGGCGACATGGTAAGAAAGTTATCAGAAACGCATCATGTAAGAACAATGGGAAGTTGGGTACGTGGCGGTATGATTTGGGCATGGTTATATTAAAATGAAACTTGGACTTATTGCTCGTTGTGATGATACTGGTTTAGGAAACCAAACAAAAGAAATTGCTAAGATGCTTAATCCAGACCACATTCTTTTAATTGACTCTACCCCCTTTCATCACAACAATGTTCAGCATACAGATTGGTATGATCAATGGGATACGCAATTGGTTCATGGTCTGCCCGACAATAAAGTGTGCCTTGATTTTATTAAAAAGGTTGATGTTGTCTTTTCCTGTGAAACATTTTACAACAATAGGTTTGTTAGTATTGCCAGAGCAAAGAATAAAAAAACTATCCTTCAATATAACTATGAGTTCCTTGATTATTTGCAAAATGTGTCATTAGAATTGCCAGATCTGCTGCTGTCACCAAGCCCATGGAAACTTAATGACGTTGTGGGAATATCTCAAGGAAAATGTAGGGTTGATTTTTTGCCACCTCCCTCAGACCATGCAATATTTAAAAGAAATGCTGAAGAAAACACTAAAGAAAGCAAAAAAATTCTTCATGTTGCTGGTAAACCTGCTGCTAATGATAGAAATGGGACAGAATCTGTCTTAAAAATGCTTGAATACTCTAAGGAAAGTTATGAAATTGTTATAAAGTCTCAATATGACCTTAATTTTCAGTCCAATGACCCACGAGTGAGTTTTATTGTTGACAACACAAAAAAAAGAGAAGATCTGTACTATGGTTTTGATGCAATGATCTTGCCTAGAAGGTATGCAGGTCTTTGTTTGCCAATGAACGAGGCGCTTTTAAGTGGCCTACCCGTTTTTATGACAGACATTTCTCCCAATGACTACTTTCTGCCTCCCGAATGGCTTGCTTCTTCACAAAAAATCGGGGAGTTAATGACAAGAACTATGCTTGACATCTATGAAGCAGATCCCGTAGAATTAGCAAGCAAGGTAGACAGGTATATGGCCAACACAAAGGAAGATGAAAAAGAAAAGGCTTTTAATATTGGGTATGAAAACTTTTCTGCTGAAGACTTGACTGAAGACTATGAACAATTGATTAATAGTTTTTAATGGCGTGTAGCACAATTGGCAGTTGCAGTCGGCTGTTAACCGACAGGTTGAAGGTTCGAGTCCTTCCACGCCAGCAAAATATATATTAACTTACAAAAGAATGGTAAAAAACATGTATACATATAAAGCAAAAGTAACAAAAATTGTTGATGGAGATACCATTGATGTAGATATAGACTTAGGTTTTTATATAAGAGTAACAAAAAGAATTAGGTTTTCCTTTATCAATGCCCCGGAAAGATATACGGATGCTGGGAAGCAGGCAACAAGTTTTTTAAACTCAACTATTCCAGTGGGATCTTTTGTTATTATAAAAACAGAGATTGACAAAGCAGATAAATACGGCAGAGTTCTTGCAGAAATATTTACCGATGAGAACAGTATTAGTGTGAACAAGACCATGATAGAAAAAGGATATGCAGAATATTACTGATAGTAGGAACATCACAGACTTCTACAAGTATTGGGAGCATGATGCTATTGTTGCTGACCTTAATACCAAAAGGAACGAATTTGTTGTTGCTGTTGAAAGAGTAAACGGAGACTTTAACTTTAGCGTATGTATTAGAAATGCTAATGCCTTCCTTGCTCGTAAGATATACCGCACAGGGAAACGACAATATGATAAGAGGGGTGCTGTGGGGACCCATCATTATGAACATGTCGGTTATGAAGAGAGTGTGGTTAATCTAATTAACAGATATCGGAAAGAAGGATACAGAATTGTTGCTGTTGACAATGTTGGCGCGGCGCAAGACATCAGGTCCTACCGATGGGAGCCTAAGTCTTTTATGATTTTTGGGGAAGAAGGCAGAGGTCTGTCTGAAGAGGCCGTTGAGTTGTCCGATGATTTAGTTTATATTCCTCAGTTTGGTTCAGTTAGATCGCTAAACCTAGGAACAGCCAGCGGGTTAGCCATGTACGACTATGCCTGTAAGGTATTGACATAGCACATCAGACCTATGTATAATTTATTGTACGGAGGCCAATCGCTCAACAACCTGGAAGGCTACGGATGAAAAGAAGGAAAAAAAATGAATCCTTTGAACCACCCAGTACCCCAGATAAGGAGTTGCTGCATAAGAGTGGCTGGTGCATGACGGATCATCACAATTCATGCCCAGGCAGTTTCTATTTTGGAACATGCAGTTGCTCATGTCATAAAAATAAACAAGGAGAGAAATGAAAAATAGTAAAGAATGGTACACAACTCCTGAGGAGTTTTCTGATATTGTCTCCCATTCTGTTTTCCTAAACAGTGGTTTTGTACTAGGGCAAAGTTACCATCCTGAAGATCTTGCCGTTGCCTTTTCTAATGCCGCTCGCAGCGTGGCCCTGGGCCTGTCCTATGCGGCACACAAGGAGCAAAAAAGGGCCATGATGCAAACTGGTGGCCTAAGAAAAGCCCAATCATAATGCCAACATACGAATATTTATGCAACAAGTGCGGGGTAGTTGAGGTTCAGCAAAGCATGTCTAGTAAAAACCTTATGCAATGCCCGTATTGCGAAAGTTTTTCCTTTAAAAAGAAAATTCCTTCTGTTAGCATTAGTTTTAAAGGTACTGGATTTTATACTACAGACAGTAAGGGTAAATAATGCTTATGCTCTATAATTAAAAAGGGTAAATAATACTTATGCGCTATAATTAAAAAATGGAAAATATTGAAGACGGAATAGAAAAACACTATAGGTCTTTAATAGCAGACAATATAGACAAGTGTCTTCACAATACTATTTCCAAAGATGAGGATGAAATAAGACAGGTGTACTGGTTTAACCAAGGCATGATGTTTGCAAGCATGATAGCAAGATGGGGCCTTGGAAATGATTGAAAATAATTTTGTTATATTTAGGAATTACTCTGTAAGAGGGTATTGGGAAATATCTGGTTCATTGTACACAACATACCTTCATCACGATGCCCTTCTTTCTTCTGAGGGGCCAGAACTTATAGAGACCATGATGTATCTTCATAGAATAAAAGATATAAAAGAAATAACAGAGACTATGACAAAGTACACACAAGACCCCCAGGAAGATATGTTTATTGTGGAAATAAATTAAGCAAGACGTAGTTAAAGTTTTCTGCGGTACAAAATAATTGACAGAATTAATATTTTTTGATAAGATTCCTGTAACTAAAAGAGAAAGGTTTATCATGTTAGACGCACGAGGAATCCCCACCCCTGAATGCCCACAATGCGGTAGTTGGCTTATGAAGGTGCATGTACATTTAGACGAATCATATTCTATTGCAGGATACCTGCTTGATGCGGAATGCTCCAACTGTGGTACATTATTGACGTTAGCGACACCTATAGATCACCCTAACTATGAAGAATCTTTATAGGTACGAGAAGGTTGCCCCCTATGCCTTTTTAGCATACTATGGGCTGTATTCAGACCCAGAAAGCCTTAACAAACTGCGGGTCCGTCTGCTAACATTAGAGAAGATACACGAAAGACAGGAAAACTCATCGCGGCAAGCGTGGGTTAATTCCTTCGCTAGGATAATGCACGAGTCTGACAGAAACAGTAAAGGTAATGTTATTTATACTACTAACCCTAAAGAATTGGCCTACTATATCAATGATTTGATGAGGAGAACACCGTGAGAGACAGTGTTGACGACTACTTTGAGCAAATGTTTAATGAATTGATTAATGATGAAAATGATTAGAGTTACTATCGAACTAGTACCCCCTGGAATTGAAGAAGAAGCAAGGACTATTAGTAGTATGATTATTGCTAATGATGGTACGGGAGACTCTACAACCGCAAACTATGGGTATGTATGGAAAGACGAACATGATGGGGGTGAGGGAGGGTTATATGACTTCCCCCGCCGAAATGGTATCTGGGATCTTATTTATAAATGCCTAGGATCACAGACGACGCATAAAGATGAAAAGTTTATGGAACTTATATGGGAAAAGATTCGTAAGTAGCATGTCATTTTGCAGGTTCATCGAAGCAGATGCATATATCTTTTACGATGTTAATGAGGGCCTTGTGTGCATGGGTTGCTCTATTATAGAAGCACCAGAGAAAGATGACGAAATTTTTCCTACGTTTGTGGCGGGGGAAGACTATAATCTCATGCTCAGCCACGTTGCCATGCATAGAAAAAATGGTGACTATCTACCTATTCATGTAGAACATAGACTTGTTTTTGATAGAGACTGTGAACATTTCTATGTTGACTCAAAATGTAAGCACTGCTGGAAGCCACAAGATGTCTGATAAAATAATATTAAAGCAAGGTCCAAATTTCTGGGAAGTAATATTGGTAAGCGAAGAAGAAAAAACCTTTAAACCAATAGGAAAGATCAGCAAAGATTCCTCTGATACTGCTTACTGGTTTTATTCCTTAGAGGGATATCAAGTAGAATTTAATTTAATTGATAACAATCTTGAAAAAAATTTATAAGGAGAGTTATGGCAAAAAAGAAAGCAGATAAAAAAGAAAATCATAGTTTTTATGTGGGTCAAAAGGTTATTTTTGTAAGTCCATATGATCAGGATGTATTTACTGGGCGTATTAAGAAAATAAATAAACATAGTGATGATCCAGATAATCCAGGAGAGTGCCTGTTTTGGTTTGACCGCCTACCTGAAAGTGCATCTGCCTGGGTGTCGTTGGAAAGCATTAGCCCATTCAATAAACCTGAAAAATATTTTTTAGATAAAAATTATGAAGTCACTGACTATCATGGATACCTAACTCTTAGAGAGTTCCTTGTTGCACTTGAAAAGTATTTAACGTCTTTTCCTGAAGACTACTTGGATAAAAAAAATCACCCAGAAGAAATTTTTGAAAACATAAACGGTGCGGTAAAGTGCCTCTGCATGGGTCTTCATGCATCAATAGATCCAGAAGACGTTGACGTAGAATTTTACAGAAGCCTATGAAGATTTCTTTTGTAAGGTCGGGGTTTCCTGATGGTTACAGTTCTATGGGTTACGCTGTGTGGTCAGATCAGTATCACGGAATAGAAAATCCCATCGGGTTTATTAGTAGAAATATCTTAAAAGACATGGAAGAATACTTTTTAGAGAATGGATACGAGGTAGAGGTTTTTCATAAGCCTCAAGACCATTTAAAGGAACGAGAGCAACTTGAATTATTCATTTAACATAAGGAGAAGCAATGGGGATTTATGACGAAGCAGAGGTCGTTCTACAGCCTCCTGAGGGTATGGTAGAGTTTGTTGCGAACTCACTAATGAAGTCCTATAAAACAGATGCAAGAACTTGGTACGATTTAGCAAAGACTGCTATCGCCTCAGTAGAGCGATACAATCATTTTCACGAAAAATAATTAATTAGGGAGACTGCTACATGACGTACGGAATTGAAGTTGGGCGGTGGACGGGAATGTTTTTCTTTCTCCACTACTCCGATATTTTTATATCAGATAGTGGAATTAGTAAGCCATATCACTCATTTACCGCCTTTACCAAAAAGGGGGCACTGAAAAAGGCTACACGATATGTTAAAAGAATTAGTCATTCAGAAGAAAGCAATGAAGTGTACTCTTACGATGTTCTTAATCAAGAACTTAAGAGGATTTCCTAATGGAAAATAAGTTGTATTCAGTAAGAATCCACCCCTCCGTTAGTTGGCTAAAGTGCGCGGATATATACATGAATGATCAGCATGGCTTTGCTGTTGACCATCACATCCATACTGTGTATGCTCTAACTTGGCGGGGACTTACGAGAAAAATAAACTCTTGGATGAAACAGCATAAACATGATGTTCCCGTTAACTGGTATATACAATAACTATTAATAGATAGGGAACTCATGCAGGTTTTTCTTCCAGAGCAACGTTACAAATCATGCGCCCAAGTCCTTGATGGGAAAAGACTCGTGAAGCAACTGCTAGAAGGTCGTCAAATTCTTTCTGCACTAGCAGAAGAAACAAAAGGCTGGAGAAATCACCCTGCCACCCTCATGTTTGCGGGGGCAGAAGTAGAACTTTTCGTTTACCTTCATCACATTCGCTTAGAAATGAGTCATCGTGAGTACAAGTGGCAGAATAACTGGGACGTTATTACAGACACCTATAAAAGAAATTTTCATGGCAAGGAAATGAGGTCTCCTGATTATCTAAAGCCTGGACATCCAGAAAATCATAGACTTATGACTACTCATCGCGGTAGACTATATGAGAAAGCACCAGAACTATATCCACAGTATGAGTATGAATCTCATATCTACATGGACTATGTGTGTTGTCCTGGAAAGTGTACCTATTACTGGCCAAGCGGAAAGCATGTCGAAGGGAAAATAAATGTTTAATAATGTAAAAGTTTCCTATGGAAAAGAAAATGTAAGTACAAATAATATATATTACTCAAGCAACAACGTACAGGAACTTCCGAAAGAAGAAAACCCGTACCACCTCACGGGCCATCAATTTTTTGATATTCTTGCCCTGTGTTATGAGCAATCTTACGGAGAAGATTATTCTTACCATCCAGAAGATCTATATGTTAATGCCTCTCTTACCCTAGAGATAGTATCCAATACACTGGCTAACCTTCTCCATATTAAAACGGGGCAGCAGATAAGAGGCGTTAAAGAATGACACCTGAGTATTTTCGCTCGTAAAAAAATAGCGCTCATACTAATTAAATAATTGCGGCATTCGTATAAAAGTATTACGGCACTCTTCCAAAGTGCAAAAGTCGGGGCAGTACCGACATGCCGCTCCAAGAACATCAAATACTAGCCCCAATATTCGGGGGAGTTGCATAAACACCCACAACTATGACCTATATTACATACAACAACGTATCATTTAATTGAAAGTGACCTGCTCCCTTTGGTAAAATATAAGTAATTCATAAATACTTTTATGAAAATAAAACTAAATAGGAGACAACCATGGGAAGAATAATTAGTTGTGATGGCCCTACTTGCATTTCTTGGATTAAGAATAATGAGGAAGCAGATTTTATTGAATTGTTTGAGGCAGAAGCAGAACTTTTATTTTGCTCCTGGGATTGTCTCGTAAAGTTTGGTGCAGTCAAATTACAAATGGATGAAATGCCAGGGAGGGATGTATGAGTAACTCAATTTTTAACATTATAGAAAATATTACTAAAGAGACTATGGAACATGTGGACACTTACAATAATTAATGGCGTCAGCCATGCTCTGTCCACCATCAAGCGGGGGTACATGGAAATAGAAAACACATCTCTAGATACCATCATATACATACTAAGACATATGAGATAGGGGTTATGTGTTTATGAGAAAAGGTTTTGAGGTATGTGAGACAAAGAGACGTATTTAAAACATAAGATATAGGTATATATAGACAGATAAATATAGACAACGTGTTACTGTGGTTTTTACATAGTGGTGTTAATAGATATTTTTATAAAAGAATGGGTTTTAGAATATATATATAAAGCCGACATATCCCCATAAAATATAATAAAATATGACAGAATATGACAAAGTAGTACAAACTATGACTAACTAGGGCAAAACGGACATATCACCCATAATAATATAGGGGATTTGTGCATTATTCTATATCCTATGCAGAATAGTGGACATATCTTATGCAATATAGTAGATATATAGAGGAATATAGACATAATGATCTATAGGATACAACTAATATAGTTGTTTTGATATAGCAATACAACTAATAGTGTCGGATACCCCCACAGTTAGACAACTAATATAGTAGAAGCACCTACTAATATAGTGGAATGGCATATTATTATGTCATATTATAGGGGGGAAAAGTGTAAAAACATATCAAAACATAATAGTTTTTTATTAAAACATATCAAAACATATCTATAAAGAGAGTATATCTATAGGGTGTTGACATGTAGGGGAATAGTGTATAGCGGATTCAATGGCTACCTGGATTCTTTTGGCAGGATCTGTCTTTGATGCAGATGTATATAGAGAACCAAGACATATTGATGCACCAGATCCAATAGATGTTTCTTCTACCTCAAGTACCCCCCAATCCATAGTAGATAGTCCAAATAGTCTTCCTTGTGTACCTATAAGAAATTCAGCATAATGCTCTTCCCCATTTACCCCAAGGTCATCAACTAATTCTTTTATCTTAGATACTATATCCATACGAATAATCTCATATGGGTCTGAATCTTTATCAATAGTAGGTAGTTTTATAAATTCTATTAATTGCCCCACCCCCACAGATCCAGAATATCCAAATATCCATTCACCATTTATGTGGATTTTGGGGCGGGACATAGATATAATACTATCTCCATCACTAGCACCCCTATCTGCTCCTATATAGATAACATTGTTCTTTGATATTCCTACTATGGCTGTCATGTTAACATTATATCCCAACTTCCCACGATTTTTTATGCCCCTTCGTAATCTATTTTTGAATAATTGTTCAGTGATTTTTTATGTTCCTTCGTAATGTCAAAAAGCCCCAGCGATTTTTTAGGCTCCTTCGTAAAGGAGTTTATTAAAATAAATAGATATCCGGTTATCGAAAAAAAAGTCCAGCGATTTTTTTAGGAGCCTTCTTAAAGGAGTATTTATTAGATTAGTTTTATGACCGGCCCGCAAACCCTGATACCTGTTGCGGCACAAGGCTTTTGGGGGTAGGGGGCTAACTAAAAAAAATCAGCCCCACTACGACAATGGGAAGCAGCAGAGAGAGCAAGCCGAACATGCCCATAGCCACCTCAGTCTTGTTAGTATTACGCATGGAACTATCCATGCTCATTCTTCCTAGAGTTCTTTGGTGATCATACCCTGTAATCTTGCTGATGTTAGCCATTGGTGTTTCCTTTCACATCGTCTTCGTCTTCAATGAACGGAGCAAAAATAATGTCTCTCAAGTTTTTGTATTCTCCCTCGGGGGCCTCCCAAGCAACTAAAAGTGAATCATATGCCTCTGTCATTTTATTTTCTGCGTCAGCACTTAGTTGCATGACACTACCTAATGATACAAGGTATCCAGCAAGGACTCCCTCCTCGTGTTTATCAAAAAAGGTTAGCCAAACTTCATCATCCCTGTGTCCATAAAACTCTGATAGGATGTTGGCCTTGTCAATGAGTTCCATCATATCTCCTTAGGTCGCGGTGCTGGTGCTGATTCTTTTCCAAATGTGGGCTATTCATATAGTGTATCAAGCCATCGCTAAAATGCAAGATATTATCTACAATTGTTCTGCGAGATTCTGTGTAAACATAGAACGCAATAATCTTCCATTCCTCGGGGGTAAAGTCCATATCATTAAATACTTTGTTTATGGCTCTTGCTTTCTTTTCCACGATGCGTCCTGTCTATAGTGGGGGGACTTATATCATACACGAACGAGCGGATCATTGCTAGATATAACCAATGATGGGGCCTTGACACCACCCTCACATGAACAATAGATCATATGCATACCGCAGCCAAAACACATGACAAAGGCTATGGTGTATCCTTCTGTTGTCTTGCCTTTCAGTACTCGTTCCTCCCGCATTTTTTTCATGGGCACTATTTCAGTTACTACCCCTCCAGGCTCAACCTCAGGCAGTCCATCTTCACGCTTGCCAGATCGTCTTTCTAACTTGCCTCCACCCTGCTCAAAACCAGATAGGGCCTGCTTCATTTCTAATGAGAATCTACCACGATCCCCTACCTCAAACCCTAGGGTTCTAAGATATTCTCTTTCATTCATCATTCATCCTTATGTTCTCTTTATGAAACATTATTGAACTTTATGCTACGTCTATGCAGCATTGGCACGTCCACTAACCCAGATGTCTTTGTCAATGATTACAACTTGAGTAGCATTGTGAATCGGAGTCGCGGTATCGCGCATGACAAATGAATCATTGTTATATGGGTTGTAGGTAACTCTTTGGTACCCCTGCCGATCCATGTTTGATGGAGTATAGTCTTCAAGGCTTTCATTTACCCCCGCTATCCATGAGGGTGTGCCTCGGACGAATGCATGAACATTCTTAGCCTTATCTCTGAGCACCCTTGCTCTGCCCGCAGGTTGAACAGAGAACGATACATCATTGAGAATCATGGCTTGTGCGTGAGACACCTTCCCACCAATGGGGCGGTAGGACAAGCACCTCTTGTGCAGATTGTAGTAAGCCTCTAGCCTTTTCATGATTACTCCAATGCTAGGTGGTAGTCAGTATGACTTTCTCGCTCTATGGCAAAGTCTACACCAAGGAAGTGCAGGAAGTCAATCATGTCATCGTCTTGCTCCGATAGTTTGATCATAGTTCCATCTCCAACTGGCCTGGAATTTCCTGTACTTCAGGATCGGTCATACTTTCAATGTTATACTTCTGTGGCTCCTCACAGTGATCCCACAAGGCGTCCCAAAGACGTAGTTCCTCTATAAATTTCCAACCTGAGATAACCTTGCCATTAGGAAGTTCATATTCTCTATTAAATACAGAGGTATTACAAAACTGGTATTGCCAATCACCTTCTTCATCTATCCCCCCCAAAATATATGGCTCAGATTCTATAATCAATTCATCAAAGATCTCCTGCGCCCGCAGTTTGATGTCCTGAGGAATGGGCGGGTAAAAATTAGCGGTAAGGTGCATAGTGATGTCAGTCATTATTTTCCTCCATGATAGTCTCCGCGTATTTTTGTGTGTTGTTAGACATTATGCCTCCTCCACTTCTTCTAGGAATAAAGACTGTTCATCTATATACCAACAAAGTGCGTCGGGCACGGTTCCATTTAGGTACTCCACCGCAAATTCGGCGGTAAAGTAAAGACATTCTTCAATGTCGAAGTCATCTTCTCGGGTAACATCATTTTTATAATCTTTAATGTCAGCATCATATTGGTCTTTGTTAACTTGATAACCATGATCTATTGCAAAGTCAATAACGGCAATATCAAAGTCAATTGCCTTGGAATGACTTCCGTCGATATAGCAACCAGTTTTCATATCAATTCCAATCATTGGGCTTGAATCCACCGTGAATTAACCATTCATCCAATGCTAGTACACTCTCGCACACTTCGTCAATAAAATCTTCTAACTCTTCGCGGGAGCCAAAGGGAAGCCCTCCATCTTCCCATACGTTTATATTCTTACGAATAGCCTTCAACGTTTCGTTGGGGTCCATAGTTCCTCCTTATGTGTAGCCTCATCTGCCTGAGTTGTTGGTTACTGCATCATGGCTTCATCCACGAACTCACCTAACTCATCCGCGTCTGTAGTGAAGATCACCGCGTCACCGCTATGGCGCTGGGAGGTCTCATGAACAGTGCGGGCAAAAGAGTCCACCCATGCTTGTAGGCTTCCCGTATCTTGCTTTTTGAAGACGGGTTCTAGGCGTCTCATGGCCGCGACTAGGGCTACTTGATACATACCGTCGTCATAAAGGTTGTAAGCCCGCAGAAATTCTTGTGGTGACACTTTGATCATGGTTCTCGTGTTCATTGCTTGCCCCTTTGGTTGTCGCCCGTGTTGGCGTAACTCCATTATACGTCGGTCAGGCTCAAAGTCTAGTGAATCCGACCTCTGTTACCTAACCGTTATAAACCACCTTTAGAGGTTCAGCCACTCCGGACGCGCCAACGTCCACTCAACCGTCCGCTTATACGATGGGTCTGACATTAGCAAGAAAGTTTTCACGATTTTTTTCATGACTTTCTTAAACGCCTTCTTAAAGTAGTTTTTTGTTTAAAAAATGGGCCCGGAGCGTGTAAGCCCGAGCCTGTTGCCTGCGCAAAGAATCCTCCAACGACAGCGGAGCAACCCAACCCGCGTCAGCCAACCGAGACCCATCCAGCGCATACCTGAGATCATGCCCGGGCCGTGACAGGGTGACGAGATAACCGCTACTCCATAGGTGCGGGTGGGCAGTTTATCATCATGCCCAGGATGCGATACCTATACTCCTGCAACCTCTTTCACGGCATGCAGGATGCGGTTCTTCTCAGCGTTGGTAACGGGGTCGAATCCGCTAGCAGCAGCAAGTACGTTCTCTTGACCACGTTCGCCACGGCCCTTGCGGAACCAGTCCAAGCGCTCCGTCATGGAGTTGTATGCACCCCACGCAGTGTTGGCAATGCCCACACCGTTGACAGTTTCGGACGAATAGATCTCCTCAATGAGGTCAACCTTGGTTTCCCACTTCTTGATAGCACCCTTGGCGTCCTTATCGGGACGAGGGTATAGAGCCTCAACGATTTTGTTAAAGGTAGCCTGGGTGATCTCTTTTGCGATTAGAGACTGAGCCTCTTTCTCAAACTCATCAAAGTAGTTGTTTGCCAGAGAAAGCACTTCGCGTGCTGCCATGATCTTGCCACCAGCAGTCTGGGTATGACGAATCTTGAATGACTGCTTGGCACGACCAAGGGCCATGTTCAATGTGTTCTGGCAAACTACACGAACGGGTGTGATGGATGCCTGAATTGCGGTAGAGCCATCATGCGATGTGTGAACCAACAGGTATGACTTGACAACATCCGAAACACCATTAGGGTCAAGAACTGTCTCACGGTCAAGGGCTAGGGAGCCAAACACGACGCGACCATCCTTGAGAGAGCCAGCGGTCTCCCAACGACCACCGTCTAGCAGGGCATCACCAAAGTCAAATAGTTCCTCGTTCTGTAGAACACGGTAGCGCTCTCCGACGGTAGCCAGAACATCGGTTTCCTTGTTGAATGGGTTATTCCGTAGTACCATGTGGATAGGACTAATGACATTATAGTCAGAGGGGTAGGGGACAGGCTCTAGGCGAACGTCCCAATCGTTTAGGTATGCTGCTTCAAGCATCTGTAGGGTAGACTTTTCTTCGGTAAACACAGTGCCAAGACCATGCCACGCGGGTTCGCGGAAGGAAGCGAAAGCCTGCTCACCATTCTGACCAACTTCGACTGCGTGCATTTTTATCTCCTTAGTTAGGTTTGTGTAATACCATTACCTTATCCTACCAGTCTGACATTGTCAAATATTTTTATGCATCTTGCGAGATATTTTTGGGGTTTCTTAAAGCAACTTCTTAAAGGCATAAAGACTTGACTTTTATTGGTTTTCGGGGCCGGTGCCCTTGGCAGGATTCGAACCTGCGACTAATGGATTAGAAGTCCACTACTCTTTCCGCTGAGTTACAAGGGCGTGAGTGCGGTGAGTGGGATTTGAACCCACGATCTCCTGCTTATAAGACAGGGGCCTTGACCAGACTTGGCGATCACCGCTAGATATTAAATTATGCAGATGACTCAGAGTGATCATTTATCTGATCACGTTCATCTATTATATTCACGGCGGTATCGAATAGTCCAGTTTCATGCTCATTAAAATGATGTGAACAAAAATAGAGTGAGCCTGTAACAAATTGAACAATCACAAATGCTTGTGCAGGGCAGCCTTTTGCATCGCATCTATCCTTTTTGGTTAAGGTAGGAGCCTCTGGGTTATTTGTTGTCATTATGTCTGGGGTGGCTGTTGAAGCACTCACTCATTCTCCTTTGTTTGTTCTATTATACCCTCTCTACCCCCAATAAATAGCGTGCTTCATCGGGGGCAGAGGTGAGTGACTAATTACTTACATTCACAGACTCTACAATAGAACCTGTTACGTCTGTGTCTCCGTACCAGGAGTCCATAGAGTAGTGTGCATTTTCAAAAATTTGATCAAGGTCTTCATCAGCACTACAGGTAACGAATCCTTTGTATCGAACAACAATATCAAATGATACGGTTTTGGTAAGTTCAACTCCTAGCAATTCCGCCATGTCTTCAATGAGATCTTTTTGATTGGCAGGATCTTCATACACTGTTGCCAAATAGTCTTTGAGAGACTCTATAGAGTAAACAAGTTCTTCGTTACGCTTTGATAATGCGATATTGGATTTGCTTAGGTTCTCAGCAAGGCCGTTTAATTGATCAACGTCTGAAAGGTTATTGTATTTGTAGTTTACGAAACTAGGGTCAATCATTTTATGCCTCCACTAATTGAGGGGCGTACTTATTAATAAAGTCTTTTCTAGTTAATTCCTCAATGGGTTCGGTGATTGTATTGGTATATGAAGAGTAGTCATAGATAGCAATGGTGTCTGTGCCAAAGTCATAGACAGGAACTGGATATTCATTATCTGCAAAGGTGTTAATGGTAATTCCCCAGCCAAGATTTTGGCTCCAATCACTACCCACTAGTTGTGAGATAGTGATTCGTGTTGCATATGCAGCATCGTGGGGGAGTCGATCATTAGCAGAACTTAGAGCATAGGCAAAAGAAGTTAGCATGTTTACCCCCGCCCAATGCCCGTAGACGAAAATGATGTTTCCATCTTCCTGACGCATTCCGAAATTCGCACGTTCCCCCATGCTAGGCCACCTTTACGGTAGTCCAGCGAACCGAGCCTTCAACATCAAGGCGCACGCGCATAGAGCCATTGTCATTCTTGACAACCTCTTGGATAGTACCTGTGACGCCGCTCTTCGCGGTAGTGAACTGTGAGCCAACAGTAATCATTCTTGCTTCCTTTCGTAGTTGATAGTAAGACACTATCACATGGGTCTGACCTTTGTCAAGGGGAATTGTGGGCAGTTTTAATGAACATGTCCAGGTTCACCAGCATTACTTTACGATATATGGTGAATTCTTCAAGGCAGTCCAAGACACATTGTCAATAATCTTGCCTAGTGAATCACGGGTAACGATACGCTCCGAAACACCATAGCGAGTGTTCCAAGTTTCGAGGGTACGGTAAGTGGTCATTATTTCTCCTTTAGTCAACGATAACGGTTACTTTGGTATGATGTAAGCCTTTGAGTTTCTTACTATATCCTTCTTCGTCTAGTAAAGTCAAGACAATTACGATAGTTTCTCCGACACTTTCTTCGTCATAGTCTTTGTCTATTACCTCATATACTTCGTCTTCAATGAGAAGGACATCATCTATTTCTATAGAGTATAATTCCATATGTTCAGTGGTCATGTCAAGGTTTTCTCCAAACTATTTATATTTTTATAGCCATCCAAATAATACCACCCCAAGCCCCGCAATGACGGGGAGGATAATGATGGCGGTAAAAAAAATTCCCAAAAGGGTTTCAATGGAATTGGGCCTATCGTTATTGTTCATGTCATGACACTATCATTTTTTATTGATTATTGCCAGATTTTCCACGATTTTCAGCGATTTTTTCTTAATGATCTTAAAAGAAAGGAGGTTCCTCTTTAAAATGCGACCGGCCCCATACTGCAAACATGTTGCAGCACAAGGCTTTTGGATATGCGGTCAAACTGGTTGCAGGGCAACGGTTTATGGCTATGCATTTTTTAATACAATGCCCCACAACACAAGCATGACGATCAAGTAGGGTACGAAAGAAATTGCTCTAGGTCTATTGGGGTTTATGTATAAGACTAGGACGGTAATGCTAAAAAATATAAAGGCAAGCGCCATTCCTATGACGCCCCTCCCCTTACGATAATCCAAATTAGTGCCTGAGCGGTACGGGGAGTGATCCCAAACTCTTGAGCCACAACGCAAATGGCTTCCGACAGTTCTCGATACACTTTCTTGGTGGGGCTATCGGTTGACATGTTGGCAGCACGCATCATCCACACGTCAATGACTACCGCTTCGGTGTCACCAGCAATGGCGCGAGCGAAGGCGTTAGTCTTCTGGCCCTTGAGAGCCGAAAAGCCTTGCGAAACAGAGGCTTCGGCCATTTTTAGATTATTAGACAGACCCTTGACGGGCTTGCCGTTGGCGAACGCATATGACTTGGCAACGTTGGTGGCCCAACGCTCACGGGGAGAGAATGCCGAAACGACAGACGCGCCACACTCTAGGCTAATGCTCATTAGTTCGGCCACGTCCTCAGCCACCTCTTGCGCCTCAGAATACCACACGCTGGCGGCTTCCATCTGGGCAAGTGTTGCGGTCATTACAAGGTCACGAAAGGACTGTGCGTAGGTGGGAACGGTGGTCAGGGCTTCTTGTGCTAGTTTCGTTGTCATGAGGTAAACCTATCAGATTAGTCAGACATTGTCAAAGGGGGAAGGGGGGCTATTCGGTAACAAATTGGTTACGATGCTTAGGCTTGCGAGAATACTTGGCCTTATTCTTGTGAGGCTGAGCAGCATTAGAACGACGAAGGTCAAGGGTGGCTCTCAGATGTCCATTAGACTTGCGAGTATTATTCATGACATGATTTTAGCATATATTGTAAGTGATGTCAAGTTTAAAAAGTTGTTTGTTTGCAACGGGTTTGGCATTCATGGCTTGTTATCTTAACCTCGTAAACCGTTGTGCCGCAACAACTTTCGCGCCCGGTGCCTTTCCCCCTAGAAGGGGTACTCAGCGATCTCATCCCATCACCTCCCGTCCCTTATCGGTCACATACCACCACGGGTTGGGACTACCAAGCAGACCCAAATCGATCAGCCCGTCCGACCAGAGACGATCCAACATCCGCCGCGTGACATCCATGCGGTATCCGCTGTCGATCAGTTTTAGCGCGCGTCGCGCGGCTGGGGTTACCGCGCTCATGCCGTCACCTCCACTAGCAGCGCATCAACCCACGGGTCATCGGAAAATTCAAAGGGGGTCATGTCGTTTCCTTTCGTTGTTGTTAAATAAAAACTATCACGAGGGTCTGACACTGAGAACTTAAAGAGGCATCTTAAAGGTATGGTTATCATCAAACCAAGGAATCGTGACCGGCCCGAAAACCGTTGCGCTGCAACGACTTTCGCGCTCGTAATAACCGCGAACCGGCACCATCACCGGTGACATCAGCCAACGGCCCCTTCCATCTGCAACTCGATGAGCCGATTAAGTTCTAGCGCATACTCCATGGGCAACTCTCGGGCGATGGGCTCAACGAACCCGCGCACGATCATGGCCATCGCCTCATCCTCGGTCATTCCTCGACTCATCAGATAAAACAACTGATCATCGCTGACCTTGCTCACGGTCGCCTCATGACCGATGGAGACGTCATCTTCACGCACATCCACATACGGGTAGGTATCGCTGCGCGAAATATCGTCTACCAGCAAGGCGTCGCACTTCACCGTGCTCTTCGAGCCGTGTGATCCTTCGAGGATCTGAACAAGACCACGATAGGAGGTACGGCCGCCGCCACGGGCTACGGACTTAGACACGATGTTCGACGATGTGTGCGGCGCGGCATGGACCATCTTGGAGCCTGCGTCTTGATGCTGTCCTTCACCGGCGAATGCCACCGAAAGAGTCTCACCCTTGGCATGTTCACCGGTCATCCACACCGCCGGGTACTTCATGGTGACCTTCGACCCCAGGTTTCCATCGATCCACTCCATGGTGGCTCCGCGCTGTGCAACCGCCCGCTTGGTGACGAGGTTGTACACATTGTTGGACCAGTTCTGGATCGTCGTGTAGCGGCATCGTGCGTTGGGCTTGACCACGATTTCCACCACTGCCGAGTGCAGCGAGTCAGATGAATAAACCGGTGCCGTGCAACCCTCAACGTAGTGCACGTAGGCATCCTCATCAACGATGATCAAGGTACGCTCAAACTGCCCCATGTTTTCAGTGTTGATGCGGAAGTAGGCTTGCAGGGGGATGCCGACCTTGACGCCCTTGGGTACGTAGATGAACGACCCACCCGACCACACCGCGGTGTTGAGTGCAGCGAACTTGTTGTCACCCACGGGAATGATCGTGCCAAAGTATTCGCGGAACAGGTCTTCGTGTTCGCGCAGAGCCGAGTCGGTGTCGAGAAAGAGCACACCCTGCTCTTCTAAGTCTTCGCGAATCTGGTGATAGACGACCTCTGATTCGTACTGGGCCGCAACACCAGACACAAGACGCTGCTTCTCCGCCTCGGGGATGCCGAGTTTGTCATAGGTGTTCTTGATGTCGTCGGGCAACTCTTCCCAACTTGTTGCCTGCTTCTCCGTGGAACGCACGAAGTACTTGATGGAGTCAAAGTTGATACCCCCCAGGTTTGATCCCCACACGGGCATCGGTTTGCGTTCGAACAGACGCAGACCCTTCAGCCGCATCTGCAGCATCCAGTCAGGCTCATTCTTCAATGCGCTGATGTCACGCACCACGTCCTCGGACAAGCCACGTCGTGCATTGGCGCCGGCGGTATCGGAGTCGCGCCAGCCGTAGTCGTATCGGCCAAGGCCGTCAAGTTCGGGGTGAGCGGTCGTGGTCATGCGTGGGACCTCCGTTGTGTCGTGGCGGATGGTGCAGATGCAGATTGTGCGGATACAGATTGTGAGGTGTGTTCGGTGAGTGGGGCTGGGTTGCGACGCGTGGCCTCACGTCGTTTGATGTATCGACGCTCCTGCTTTTTGCTCATGCTTCGGCAGCAGCCGTAGTGGCAGTTAGTCCGATGGCTTCCTGCGTTTCGGCGGGATCTAATCATGATTCCTCCTTGCAATATTTACAGTAGTGGTCGGGGTCAGATATTTTTTCCATGAGGTGATCTCCAAACTCTAGGATGTTCATCAGTACTCCTGCCCATCTAATTGATCGTTAATTTCATCGCATAGAGATTTCAACAGCCACCCCTCGCGATCCATGAGATGCTGCAAACACATTACAATAGTGTCGACGTCTGCTCGGGTTAGGGTTAGTTTATTCATGCTGACACCTTTCCATAGTTGATAGCGATATCTTCTTGCAAGTTAGATACAAATGAGCGCCGTTCCGCTCCTGTCATTCCCCCGTATACATGAGGCTCAAAGTCATCGTTTGCAATAGCAAAGGCTAGACAATCGTCGATGACGCTGCACGATTCGCATACCTCTTTCGCCTGATTGACTCTAGACGTGACACCGCTCAGAAAAATTGCACTGTCAACGTTTAAGCATTCTGCCTTATCCTGCCACATGTCTTGCTCCTTGCTAGTAGTTGATTAAATCTTATCATGAGGGTCTGACATTGTGGCTAGGACACTAGCAGCGATTCCTCAAAATAATCTAGGACACGTTCGGCCAGTTCTGTTTCTCCCACATAGACACTCTCAATGCCTGACCACCACGAGCACTCCACATATGTTTCACCGCCATAGCCAAAGGTGATCCAAGCGTTAGGGCCGCCATGTGCCACGAGCAGCGTTACCGAAACAAGGTCACCCCTAGAGTTTCTAGTGTACTTGTAGTCCAAAATGTCTTCTAGGTAATCGCCAACGTCTTCGACCTCTGCCGTTCGCAGCGAGACGGCGAGTTGTTCTGCATACTCTTTAGCGGTATAGGTGGTCATTTTTTAATCCTTCGTTTGTTGGATAGTGTTTGATTTTACACTAGGGGTCTGTCTGTTTGTCTACCCTACGGGTATGGCACCCACCCTACCTATAGGGCAGGGTCGGCACCATAGACCTAGGCTAGTCGTCGTACTCTTCGGCTAGGGCCCGCAACTTACGCGCAACCCATTCCACGTCGACAGTCCTGCCAACGGCCAAGGAATTGCCTACGTGGTCGGCCACTTGGCTGACCTCCCGCACTAGTTCGCCCATAGTATAGTCGGCGCTCATGACATCGCCTTTCGTCCCTTATCGGTCACATACCACCACGGGTTGGGACTACCAAGCAGACCCAAATCGATCAGCCCGTCCCGTTCGAGACGATCCAACATCCGCCGCGTGACATCCATGCGGTACCCGCTGTCGATAAGTTCTAGCGCGCGTCGCGCGGCTGGGGTTACCGCGCTCATGCCGTCACCTCGAGCAGCGCATCAACCCACCACGGGTCGTCGGTGAGCGGGGGGAGTGAATTAGCAATGAGAGTAGACATAACTAGGCTACGTTCCTCATACCCAATGTGCATATAGATTTCGCACCCAACACATAGGCCCTTGAATAGCACGCCTACATGTCCACACGCTTCGCAAATATCAATCATGATGAGAACCTTCCTAGTGGCTGTTGTTATGTCTCAAGGCTATCGTCTGGGTCTGACATTGTAAAATTATGAATCATGACAAATCGGACATTCTGCAAGAATTATTTATAACATTTGCATAACGGGAAAATATCATTGGGCTGCATAAAATATATTTTCATATACTTCAAACCCGTTGCGCTGCAACAACTATGGTTTTCTTAAAGCAACTTCTTAAACCCTTGTGCTGCAATGACTTTCGCGGGGCCGGTGGCCGAAAACTGTTGCACTGCAACAACTATCAGCCCGCATCCTCTAATATCCTGTCCCGAATAGCATGGCGAAGTTCTCGCAAGGAAAACATAACCTCTTCGCCCATAGAGTAGTCGTCATCATTATCGGATGCGTTGCGAGAGCGCTCTGCAATTTGTTCTAGTCTCGCAAGGTCATTGCTGATCATTTTTAGATTTAAGATAAATGCATCGGGTCGTTCCATGTTAGTCCTCCCGTTCATCAAAGTCTAGTGGCTCAAAGTTCTCGCAGTAGTCACAGACTAGGTTGTGGCCATCAACCCAATCTAAAAACTTTTCGTCGCATAGGGCGCATATAACAATTTCCGTATCATGCTGCTCTGTTGTCATCATGGCATTATCCTAATCTGGGAAGTCTGATTTGTCAAGGATCTCAAAGTCACCAAAGTTAACGCGAGGATCAGCGTCTACCTCAGATTCAATGTAGTCTAGTGCGCCATCACGAAAGTAGAAGACGCGGCAGTATTGGTTTAAGTAGTACACCTCGTATATGTTCATGGGTTCACCTTAGCACTAGGGTCTGACATTTGCCGCCTGAGGCTCATGCACCTATCGGTGCCTTATTTGCTCAGGATATTTAGTTATAAAACTACCCTATCATGAGGGTCTGACATTGTCAAATATTTTTATGCATCTTGCGAGATATTTTTGGGGTTTCTTAAAGCAACTTCTTAAACCCTTGTGCTGCAATGACTTTCGCGGGGCCGGTGGCCGAAAACTGTTGCGTTGCAACAACTTTCGAGATTACATAGTTTCGATATGTCCTACGATGCCCATTAGGAATATGAAAACTGTTAGTGCCGCAGCGCTTTTCAGCATTACAATGCCTCCACAAAATCGTTGCCATCTAACACTTTTTCAATGACTGGCAGGTGAGCATCACACACAAGGGTGACCCTGTTGTATCCATTGCCAAACACTTGTGTGATCTTGTGCCTTGCAAATTGGCGGGCAGAACGATTGTCACAAAAAATGTGCTGACATACGGGCTTGCCCTCTACGGTATAGTTAGGCCAGGCCATGTTAATCACTTACCTTCTTCGTTGTTGAACACTTGCCGCTGTACGCGGATATAATTATCGATTGCTTCTTGTATCCTGTTCATGACTACACCTTCCTACGAGGGTCTGACATTTGCCGCCTGAGGCTCATGCACCTATCGGTGCCTTATTTGCTCAGGATATTTAGTTATAAAACTACCCTATCATGAGGGCCTGACACTTGTCTAATCCAAAATCATATCAAAACGGACATTTTCAAGATATTTTTATAACGGTTGTGTCACAGGATAAATAGAACGTTTGTACTAATATTGTGGCCACGCATATCCAGCCAGCACTTGCAAAAGTCGTTGTGCTGCAACGGCTTTCGGGTGCCCTCATATGTGTTGCGCTGCAACGGTTTTGAGTGCGCTCTATTCTTTCACCTTAGCGCACTCGATTTTGCGTACCGTACAAATCTCTCTAAAATTAAACATAGAGATATTCTAGTTTGACATGTTATAATATATACATAAAACCATGTTCAAAATGTCAACAAAATAAAAACTTTGACCAATTCTATAAAAATTCTGCATCGAAGAGTGGGTATTCTGCATATTGCAAAGAATGCGATAACGAATATCAAAGAAGGAGGAGGGGGAGTAAAAGAGAGTATGGTAAAAGTGGATTTATATCAGAAACACATAAAGAATGCACTAAGTGTAGGGAAATAAAAAATATTGATGGGTTTACTAAAAACAGCGGAAACAAATCGGGCATACACTCTTGGTGCAAGCAATGTATGTCTGAAAAAGTCCTTGAGTATCGTGGTGGTAGAGTACTTAAAGTATTAGAAAAAACAGACACTCATAAGCAATGTAGGCTTTGTGAAAAAATAAAACCATATTCGGAATATGCGGGTATAGAAAAGAAAAGTAAACGTAGAGAGACATATTGTAAAGAATGTAAAAAGTTTATGGGCACAGAAAGCGTTTTAAGAAGATATCATTTAAATGTAGAAGAGTACATGAAAATTTTTAACAGTCAAAAGGGAGTTTGCAAAATATGCAAACAACAAGAATTAGATGGCAAAAGGCTTTCAGTAGACCACGATCACAAATGCTGTCCTGGTGTGGGTAGTTGTGGCATGTGTATAAGAGGACTATTGTGTGCACGTTGTAACAAAACTCTCGGAATGGTTAATGACAACACAGATTATTTAAAAAGCATGGTGTCATATTTACAAAATTTTTAAACTTTTCTCATTATTAAATAACATTTTGATAACATTTGGCGATATGTATAATAGTATTATGAAACCAGTAAAGCCTTGGGACCTATTAAATAAAGAAAATTGGACGGTAGAGGAATTACGACTCAAAAGATTAGAAATATGTCGTCAATGTCCTGAATTTGTTGATCTTACAAGACAATGTAAACAATGTAAGTGTTTTATGCCAGCCAAGACATGGTTAATTAATGCATATTGTCCATTAAGAAAATGGTAAATAATGTTATAATTAATTATAGTTTAATAAAAAAGGGGCGACATGCTTGAGCAGAATAAAAGATGCGATACGTTCGACAGTAATGCAACGCCCTTTTGATTTCTATGTTGCTTTTTTACTCTTTATTACTGGATTCTATAGTATTGTCAGCGAAACCTGGCCAGAAACTGTCACCGATGGCGTAAGTAGTGTTTTTCTTGTTATTGTTTCGTTATATTTCATGGCATCTTCTATATTAATTATGATGAGTTTGTCATGTAAAAGAAAAAAGCATCCTATTTTATCCCTTGTGGGCGAAAAATACGGTTGGCTGTTTATATGTGCAGCCTCCATTACCACAACCCTAATGTATCTAAGTTCAGCCATGCACACCACGCCCCCCGAATGGTGGCTATGGTTTGTTCTGGTTGTTGTTTGGGCTGGTATGGGTGTAGCGTCGGCGGTGCGTTACCTTGACCTACTCTATGTGTATCGGAGTTTGAAAAAATAATGGAACCCACCATCATCATTGCTGTTATTGGCGTGCTCGCAGCCCCTATTGCGGCGGTAATTACTTGGTTATTGAACAGAAAAAAGAATGTTGCCGAAATATATAGTGCTTTAAGCGAATCTTCTCAAACGGCGGTGGAAACAATGCAATTAACCATGAATGAGTTACGCATAGAACTAGAAGAATCCCGCAAAAAAATAGATTTACTCATTAAAGAAAACGAAATGTTACGCACTGATCTTCGCAGCCTCAAACAACAAAACAATCAACTCATGATCCAGATGGCTGAATTGCGATCTTTCTACGGGAAGTCACAGCAGCATGACAATTAGCACATCGAACTTCACACTTATCTATTTCTTCTATAATAGTGTTCCATGAATAATCACTACGAATAAGATTTGATACACAGTCTTTTTTGTTATCTGATACATGATCAAACTGCAATGCCTCAGGATGCTCATTATAACCACAATCTATGCAACCTTGTGCTTGTTTTATGTGTTGTGCTTGCAACCATTTTTGCTTTCTTTGCTGTGCTCGAATGCTTGTCATAGAAATATTATGTCACATATACTCTGCACATGTACGCATAGATACACATGTGTGTGGGGTTTTGTTCTATTTTCGCGCCACGGAAATTCTTATTAGATTTACAAGACACGATGTGTGTTCCATGATGCTAGCGCTTCTATTTCTGCGGTTTCAGTATAGCCATCAAACTTACTATCTGGTTGTTTAAAATTGCCTATATGTTCTTTCCACTTTTTTTCAATTTGAATTGCCTCTATTCCATTTTCAAACTCTTCAATTTTTACTATTATTGTAAAGTTTTTTTTATGCTTTTTTAATCTTGACTCAATATTGTTAGTTATCCCTAACTTCACCCAATTGCTATTACGAATAATGTAGACATATGTTTTTTTATTTTTATCAAATCCTGATTTTGAGCAAGATGGACAGCGATTTCCTTCACGCCAATGATTTGTAGATACGCTCCAGTCATGTCCGACGGGGCATTGGAGATGCATGTAAGCAATAAACTCTTTTCTTGATTTTCTTCCAGAGTTTTTTCTAGAACTTCCCTTGACGGTATACCCTTGCTCCTGGGCTTGATTTAGATATTTTTTTACATTAGAGATTTTTTCAGATCTTTCTTTGTACGAGCAGTGTATGCAGGCTTTTTGATTAAAAAGTAAATCTGAAAACCTAGGAGAAATGTCTTTTTTGCAAACTGTACAAAACCCTTTCCAAGGATATTTAGAGTTTTTGTACTCTTCAGTTGGAGTAAAGTTAATATTTATTTTTATTATTTCTAATCTAGCAGAATCATCGCTCCATTTTTTCCTCATGTGTTTTTCCAAAAATTATATACATGTGGAAACTCTAATTCAATAATTTTTTCTACTGCCAAAGAATATTCTCTTATTTCATACTGAGAATCTTTTGCACTTCTCATTTTAACAAAACTTAGTGCAGCATGAAGGCTAGGAGTCCACAAATACTTAGTATACATTGCATATGCTGGCAAAAGCATTCTGGCTTGCTCTGGGGCTACCCCATCTTTTAATGCTTCCCTGTAATCGTTAATTCCACGCTCCACAGAGGCTCGTAATCTTTGGAGGCACTTTTCACCAACCTCTGGACTTACGGGATCTCCTGACCCCTGCTTGCTGTTTTCTGGGGCACTGCGCCACTGGCTGACAAGGGGGATGTAAAACTCTTCCTCTCCCCTAACGTACCTCCTTGACATTTCAGAGAAAGGGGTTCCGTCTTCTAGTGTTGATGCCCCCACAATATGCCGCCAATGCTGTCTTGCAACCATAAGAGGAGACTTAAACTCCAAAGAAAGGTGAACGTGTCTAAAAGGAGAGGTATGATCTTCTCTTATTAAGAAATTCAAGAGTCTTTTATCTTTATCTTCAAGAGATGAAGACTGCTTGTCATAAGACAAGCGTGCTGCATTAACTATATCTAACTCAGTTCCAAAAGTATTTACTAATCCTACATAACCTTTATCTAAAACATTGATTTTCAAAAAAGTACCCTTCCTTTATAAGAAATATATCACATGTAAAGTGTATTAGCCAGAGAAAATATTAGTTATTAAGATCAGACCCTTCGGGTCTCTGTTTTGGATTCTAAGAAGATCATCATTATCTTTACCCTTTACTTTTAACTACATTAAAAAATATTGTACATACGTTTTCATCAAGTAGTCAATAAATTAAATAACATTCTTATAACAACACAAACCTGATATAATAGATTTAAAATTAATAGGAGTTTTGCCTCTATGACACCTGGAAAATATAACATATTGTGCCCTCAGGGGGCTACCTTTGCCAAACAACTTACTTATAGAATAGATGGCGACCCTGTTGACCTTACTGGATACACTGCAAGAATGCAGGTAAGGGAAAATCATGCGAGCAAAAACATTGTTGTTGACATTAACACACAAAATAGTGGAATTACCCTTGGTGGAGAAGAGGGGACCATAGATCTCTTTATTAACGATCAAGACACTGAGTTGATTTTTCCTAAAAAATATGTTTATGATTTAGAAATTGCTTCATCGTCAGAAGTATACAGAATACTAGAGGGTAATTTTATCGTTACACCAGAGGTGACTAGATAGATGGCAGAAGTTACCGTTACAATAGTTGACTCTCAGGTTAGTGTAACAACCTGTGAACAAGATGTTGTAGTTCTTTCCTCAGACAGTGGACCGCAAGGCCCAAGAGGATCACAACTTTTATCTGGGGCAGTAGACCCTTCGATAAATATTGGTTTAATTGGTGACCAGTATATTAATACTAATACTGGAAAACTATTTGGGCCAAAAACTGAAAGTGGTTGGGGATTAGGAGTTCCTCTAGGAAACAACGACCCAGATGATTTAGGTCAAGTTTACGCGCAGGCGTCTCCCTCAACTGTTTGGAATATAGTTCACACTTTATCTTTTATTCCAAACATCATTATTGTTGATTCCGAAAAAAATGTTGTTGAAGGTGATTACAAATATGCAAATGCAAATGAAATTACCGCAACATTTAATTCTGCAATTTCGGGAAAAGCATACTTATCTTAGAAAGGAGATGAGTTTTTATGGCTAAAAGATTTCTTACCCACATTGATTTAGCGGGTAATCAAATTATTAACGCTGCCTTCGAAAAACTCTCCACAGACCCAACTACTGGAAATTTTGAAGGCCGTATTTACTACAACACTGCTGAAGACATTCTCAGAGTTTATGATGGATCGGCATGGGTTTCTGTAGGAGCAATAACAGATGTTCAAGGCACAACAAATGAGGTAGAAGTGTCTGTTGTAGATGGGGTTGCAACAATTGGACTCCCAAGCACGGTTAATGCAAACACAACGGGGAATGCCGCTACAGCGACTGCGCTTCAGACTGGCAGAACTATTTCGTTGAGTGGAGACGTTGCAGGTTCTGTTTCATTCGATGGTACGGGAAATGTTGACATTACCACAACGGTGCAATCCGACAGTGTTGCTCTTGGCACAGATACCACAGGTGATTATGTTGCTACCGTTACTGGAACAACAAACCAGGTCAGCGTTACTGGCTCTGGGACAGAGGGAAGAGAGGTAACCCTTTCCACACCGCAAGATATTCATACTGAAGCAGAACCCACATTCGCAGGTGCTACTTTAGGAGAAGTTCAAGTTGGCGTTACTGGTGACAACGAAATTGATACCGCTACAGGTAATCTCACCATAGATTCCGCAGGCGGCACAGTAACTGTTGATGACGACCTTGTTGTGACTGGAGACTTGACAGTATCTGGCACAACGACTACTATAAATACAGAAACAATTAATTTAGCAGACAATATTATTACCCTTAACTCTAATGCCACAGGTTCTGCATCAGAAAATGCTGGTATTGAGGTTGAGCGTGGAGACGACACAAATGTAACTCTTCGTTGGAATGAAACCAGCGATACATGGGAAGCAACAAGAGATGGAAGTAACTATGCAGCACTACTGCTTGATGGCGATGATCTTTCCGCAAATGAAATTGTTGGATTTCAAGAAGACGTAGAAGATGTTGTTGCTGGGCTAGTCTCTGGGAGTAACTCTGTTTCTGTAACTTACGCAGATAATGCAGAAGCAGCAGGAGACCTAGTAATTGACGCAACCCTGGCTACTACAAGTTATTTGTCAAAGGCTAGCGGTCTTGCCGTAGACATTGCTACACTAGAGGCAAAACTGGTAACAGACTCATTTACCAAAAAGGCAACTGCAAGCGTGGGAAATGGAACAAACACTTCATTTGCTGTAACCCACAGCCTTGGAACAAGAGATGTTCAAGTTCAAATTTACGATAATGCTACATACGATACCGTTGAGGCAGATGTAACAAGAACAGATGCAAATACTGTTACTGTTTCTTTTACTCTTGCCCCCGCTACAGATGCTTATCGTGTAGTTGTAATAGGATAAATAGTTTGAGGGGAGGGGGTAAACAGCCTCCTCCCCTAAACTAGAAGGAGTATAATACTTTATATGGCTAAAAAATTTTTAACACCAATAAACGTAGGGCAGATCAATATCTCCCCTACTGGCCAGTCGTCACCTGCTCAGGGGTCTATTTCATGGAACAGCGTAGATGGAACGATTGACTTTGGTCTTGAGGGCGGGATAGTTCTTAAAAACGGTCAAGAACTTCACGCACGAGTTAAAAATGAAACAGGGTCTCAAATAAATAATGGAGAACTTGTTTATATCGCGGGAGAAGGAGAATCAACTCCAGGACACCCTGCTCATCCTTTAATAAATAAGTTTATTGCTGATGGATCTGTAAATGCTGCTCAAATTGTAGGAATATGTACTGAAAATATTTTAGACGATGAGCATGGGTATGTGACTGCTTTTGGAATGGTTCGAGGCATTGACACATCCTCCTATTCAGCAGGAACAGAGTTATACGCTAGTGCAGCAACCCCAGGATCATTAACAGAGATTCAGCCAGTCTCTCCAAATCAAACAATTGTTGTTGGAGTAGTGGTAGAAAGCAGCGCTCTCACGGGATCAATATTTGTTAATCCTAAAATATCCCCCACGGCAGACCTTGTTACCTATAGCAATGAAGATGCTGATCTATCTGCGTCTAATGTTAAGGGCGCTCTTGACGAACTGAGCATGGGCAAGGCAGATATTAACTCCCTTTCCTCTAACATAAACCTGTATGCTACTACAGCCGACTCCGATGTTTCTGGATACTATGTTCTTGTAGATAACATTTCCGATGAAGATTATGACACCACTGCGGTGAATATAGGGACAGGAGGCATAAACTCCTCTAATCAATTAATTGCCTCCCTTTCATCTAAAGCAGGACTTGTTGTGGGGAACCCTGGAGTTATCGGTATTACTACTATTGGAAATATAAGAAAAACATCAGGAAATAAAAATAACTATGGAGAGTTTTTTTTCCGGGTATACAAAAGAAACTCTTCAGGCACAGAAACCTTATTGTCCACATCGGATACTACAGGCGCCATCAACCCCGAAGACCTAAATGAATACTTAGAGTTTAACGCCACCGCCTTAACAAGTTTTACAGAACTAATTGCTACAGATAGAATTGTTATAAAGTATTATGCAAACAATTTGTCTGGTAGCGGATCTGAATATGATTTTCTTTTCGGGGGAGACGATCCAGTAAGGACATTAGTTCCCGTTCCCGTTTCTGTCATTCCTATAGCGAACGCCAGTGGAATTATTGTTGACACATCTTCTTTTAATAACAATCTTTCCAGTTTGAACACTAATGTTCAATCTGCCCTAAACACTTTAGATGATATAATAACTCTTCCTAATCAATCGGGCAATGCAGATAAATTTTTACAAACTGATGGAACAAATGCATCATGGCAAGGTATTTCTGCATCTAAAACACTTTCATATTTTCCAGAAAATCCAAATAATGGGGGGTTGTTGTTTTATTATCCAGACTTAACTTTCCATGTGGCATTTGGTGGAGCATGGATTCAGGTAGGATCATACTACTCCCTAGATGGCGGAACTTCTTCTACCTTGATTTTTGCAGGGGTATTAGATGGCGGAGCATCAGATTCTACATATAATCAATTATTAGACGGGGGGCAAAGTCAAGAACAAGTAGAACTACTTGCTTGATATAATCTAAAAATGACTGATAATTTTTCTAAAAGAGTTGTAGAAACATTAAAAGATTTACGGTCTTCTATTCCCAATACAGAAGACTTTATTAGTATAGAAAACTTAAGCGCCCACGAATCTGATACAACAAACGTTCATGGGGTTGCCGACACTTCGTTGTTAGCCACTAAAGCAGATGTTTCCGCCCACGAATCTGATACAACAAACGTTCATGGGATATCGGATACAAGTATTTTGGCGACTAAAGAATATGCAGATAATGCAGCATCAAGTGCATCAGCAGCAATTGTTGACTCTTCTCCAGAAACGCTAAATACTCTAAATGAATTAGCAGCGGCACTTGGGGATGACGCAAACTTTGCTACCACTGTGACCAACTCTATTGCATCAAAGCAAAAAACCATACCTCTTCAAAATACACAACCAAACTCTCCATCAACGGGAGATTTGTGGGTAGACAATGCAGAAACAACAAAGCCAAAACTTAAATCGTATGATGGATCAGCGTGGGTAGAGGTAGGAAGCACCGTTGAAGCAGATAGCGATCAAATTATTATATCTACAAGGATGTTTACATAAATGTCTTTAAGGACAGAGAGATTTCTGCCCTCTACCCCTGCTTCTTCATGGTTGAATTATGGCAGAGAAATGGTGATTGACAATAGAACCCCGCCTGTAGTTGACGGTCTAGTAGGATTATACGACTTTGAAAGTTGGACTGGGAGCCAATGGTCTGACATTTCTGGAAACAATAATCATGCAACTTCTACTACCGGAACAATATCTACACCAACGATTAGCGGAAATGGCTCCTCTTTAAGCATTGACACTCTGCAAGGAGCAACAAACTCAGGGATAAGATTTCCAGCAGCCATTCTTCCATCAACTTTTACACTATTTCACCTTGCCAGATACACTGGAGGAACAAGAAGAAGAATTTTTGACGGTGTAGGAACAAACTGGCTGTCTGGATTTTGGAGAGGTAACGCTGGTGTAGCATTTCATGACGGATGGATAACGGGACAAACTGACACTCATGGTAATAACTGGGTTATTTCTACAGATCAGAATAGTCTTTACAGGAGCAACGGAACACAAAGAGGAACGGGCGGCGGCGCCACGAGCAAGCAACTGTCGATTAACTATGGGGCATATGCTAGTGGAGAAAGTTCTGATTGGAATGTGGCATTTGTAGCCGTATACAACAGAACACTAAACTCAACTGAGTATGGGCAAGTTGAGTCTTGGATATCAGAAAAATATGGGGTATCCATATAATGGATCTTAGAAGGATAGCACCATCCTCTATAATTTCTTCATATGGAGAAAAGTCTGTTGAGGAGGTGCCATACATTACAGACGAACTTGTTTTGTTCTTAGATGCAAGCGATATTGAATCTTATTCAGGCACTGGATCTACCTGGTATGACATCAGTGGAAACAACAGAGATTATTCAATAGGAAGCGGAATATCTTGGAACTCTTCTGGATTCTTTACTGTTAGCGGAGGCACCTTTACAGGACCCGCCAGCGACTCCTTTGGATTCTTATCTACCAATGAACACTACGTTGAGGTAGTATCAAAAATAAATTCAACTACGGGAAACAACTTTTTTAACTGGCAGGCTAGTCCCACTTCAGGGTCCGACACAAGGGGAATACAAACACACTTTTATTATTCCAATGGTCAAACTTATTATGATGTAAGCGGCTGCTGTTCAAGTACTCAGAGAATTAATTACTCTAACGACTCCTCTCTAACTTCTTCCGTTAACCACTTTGCGTGGAGGACTAGAACTAGTGCTACCCCGAATAGAGAAATGATAAAAAATAGAGTTTCTCAAGTCAACTCCGGGTCTAACGGAACTGCAACGGTAAACTGGAATAGGTCGAACCCTGCAACTATTGGAAATAGTTGGAGTGGAAATCTTTACTCGTTTAGGGTTTACAATAGGGCGTTAACAGATGAAGAGGCTAACTTCAATTATCTGTATGATAAAGATAAATTTGGATTTTAATCCACAATGATATAATAATTATATGGCAACTTTTTCAAAAATAAACTTATCAGGATCAACAAATGGAAAGCCAGTGGCGGTTTCTGCCACTGCTACCCCAGGTACTATTATTCATACCGCTCAGACTGGCACATCTGGCATAGACGAAATATGGCTATATGCCGTTAACGCAACATCCTCCGATGTTAAATTGACTGTGCAATTCGGCGGGACGGCAACAGCAGAAAACATTGAATTAACCATAACGGCAGAGTCAGGACTAGTTCTTGTTTCTCCAGGACTTACATTAAACAATTCTCTAGAAGTAAGAGCATTTGCAGGAACGGCTAATGCTATAAATATTGCTGGATATGTAAATAGAATTTCTTAAATAGCATTTTAATGCTAGAACTGCGCTGGCACATATAGTACCATCTTTAACCGTTAACACACCCTAATAACATTAATAAATAATTATTTTTTAATATTCTATAAATGTTATATAATGATTATATGAGTAGATCTAGAAATACCGCAAGCCTGTTAGGAAGCGCTTCTGTTATACTTTCTGATGGAACCTTATCCCTTCCAAATTTAACAGACACTGTTGTAGGAAGAAACACTAGCGACATTCTTACTAACAAAACTTTTCAGGGTGTTGGAGAAATAACAACAATATCCTCAAACTCAACAACAGGTACGATAAACTTTGA
>Ga0208768_1000198_pt1 | contig 45661 bp, 59 predicted proteins | sample AntAceMetag02UK1_FD_184760 | JGI IMG/M metagenome (GOLD analysis project Ga0208768, IMG submission 184760) | Saline lake microbial communities from Ace Lake, Antarctica - Antarctic Ace Lake Metagenome 02UK1 (SPAdes) (version 2) | ecosystem: Environmental > Aquatic > Non-marine Saline and...
TACAAAAGTAAACAACCCACACCCTGATCCAAAAAGGAAAAAATAATATGGAAATGCTAGACGTACTAAACAGACTAAAAGAAATTAATGAATCAACTCCGGGATTGGTGGACGATGCTATTGATAATGTTACAAGAACAAATCCAAAACAAACTGAAGCGATAGTTTCAGAAGACTCGCAAGATTACAGTAAAATGACAGACAAAGAATTAACAGACACTTACAACGCTGTCATGGCAAATGCTTATGCAGGTGATGCAGGTGCTATCGAAGACGAAATGAAAAAACGTAATTTAGAAGAAAACAAAAAACCAATTGAAGAAGCAAAACCAGACTTCTTAGACATGGACAAAGACGGCGATAAAAAAGAGCCTATGAAAAAAGCCATTAAAGATAAAGAAGCTGTAAAAGAAGCAATTCAAATGTCGGCAGACACTCCACAAGAAGCGAGTATGTTGATGCAGATATTAAAACTAGCAGGCATTGACCCACAACCGGTTGATGATCAAACAATTAACCAACATTCAGATTGTGGTTGTGATGATTGTCCTTGTGATGGCAACTGTAGTGCAGATTGCACATGTCGAGACTGCAACAAAGCAGAAGAAACGTATGCTAATGAACCAGATACAAAAGTTCAAGACACAGATACTCTTGTAAACTTTCATTCAGGTGGATTGAACAGACAAAAAGGCACACATCCAAAAGTCGCAGGCGGAGATAATCCAATGCAAAAAGCAACAGAAAATATGACTGACTCTTTAAGAAAACAATATGCTGAATTTAAAGCAAATTATTTGAATGCAGTTAACGAGCAAAAGAAGGATAGATAATTAGTATGGCAACAGTTACTCTAACAGGAAACGGTCGACAAGCTACAGTAGGTACTGTGTATTCTCCTAATGCAACAGCTTGGCTGTTTACAATTAAAAATGAAAGTGCTTCTGCAATTGACTTACGAGCAGAAGATGATGCTGTAGATGAAACAGTAGAACAAATAGTAAGAGAATTTAATCCTCTAGCGTATTTTATTACCAACTCAACCGCAGGCACAATGCACATGATTCTAGATAAAGGTCAAAGCACCGCCGCTGATTTACAGGTTCAATTAAGAAGAATTGGCAAAGATGCAGGAACGGCTACTGTAACATCGGTTGGTCCTAATGATATTGATATTAGCGGATCAACAGTAGCGATTGCGGCTACATTTTTGGTAGCATAAATAATAGCGATGGCAACACTTACAAGACAATTTGCAGGACAAGTACAAACAACAGTGGGAACGATGTATTCTCCCAACTGTAATGCGTATCTTTTCACAATCAAAAATGGCCCTTCAGCTTCTGCTGTGGTTGATTTACGAGCAGAAGATGATGCTATTAACGAAACAGTAGAAATAATTTTAAAAGAATTTAATCCTCTTCTTTACTTTATTAAAAATGATGCATCGGGTACAATGCACATAATACTCGATAAAAATCAAAACAACGTTGCAGACTTACAACTTCGATTAAGAGGCATTTCTGAATCAAACGACGACGGATCTACAGTGGGTGCTAACAATATTGATGTTAGTGGTTCACTAGTTGTTGCGGCTAGTTCAATAGCAATAACTGCATAATCAACATATATTATTTTATAATTGGTTAAGTTTTTAACTTAAATACTGTTATGGCATACGTATCACTGGATTCTGACCAGATTAAAAAAGCAAATAAGAAGCACAAATACACTCACGAACAAGTAATAAAACTAGAAAAGTGTATGGATCCTAAAACAGGTCCTCTGTACTTCATGAAAGAATTTATAAAGATTCAGCATCCTACCAAAGGATCAATGGCTTTTATTCCGTTTCCATACCAAGAGAGATTGATTGAAAGTTACAACAGTCATCGTTTTTCCATTGCTATGCTACCTCGACAAACAGGCAAGACCACCTGTGCGGCTGGCTACCTTATATGGTATGCAATGTTCAGACCAGATTCTCAAATACTGATCGCGGCACACAAGTATGCAGGAGCATCAGACATTATGTCACGAGTACGTTATGGATATGAGATGTTGCCTTCGTGGATCAAAGCAGGTGTCACACAGTACAACAGAAACTCTATAGAATTTGACAACGGTTCAAAGATTTCAGCAACCACCACAACTGAAAATACAGGACGGGGTATGTCCTTAACACTGGTTTATTGTGATGAGTTTGCATTTGTGCAACCACCGGAGAAAGCAAAAGAATTCTGGACTTCGTTGTCTCCTACCCTTTCCACAGGAGGAAAATGTTTGATTACTTCTACACCCAATTCGGATGAAGATCAGTTCGCTCTTATTTGGAAAGAAGCACTAAAAAGAATTGACGAGTTTGGCAATGACACAGTAACAGGTACTAATGGTTTCTATGCCATGAAAGCACACTGGTCGGAACATCCTGATCGAGACGAAGTGTGGGCCGCGGCTGAGAAATCTAGAATTGGCACAGAACGATTTAGACGAGAGCACGAATGTGAATTTTTAATCTACGACGAAACTCTAATATCCAGTATGAGGCTTATTGAAATGGAAGGCAAAGATCCTATTTGGAATCAAGGTCAAGTGCGTTGGTATGCAAAACCCAAACCCAAACACACCTACATGGTGGCGCTGGATCCTTCGCTGGGCTCTGGAGGCGATTACTCAGCTATACAGATATTTGAATTACCCACATTTAAACAGGTGGGGGAATGGCATCATAACACCACGCCTGCCAATCAACAGATAAGAATTCTACAATCCATAACCAAGTATATCCATGACACAATAATGGAACAAGATTCCCAAGCACAACCCAGCATATTCTATTCTATGGAAAACAACACACTGGGAGAAGCGGCTCTAAACAGGGTCATGGACATAGGTGAGGAAAACATAATGGGCTCGTTCCTGTCAGAACCTATTAGGAAAGGTCATCGTAGAAAATTTAGAAGAGGATTTAACACCACTGCCAAGCACAAAATTGATGCTTGTGCCAAGTTTAAAGAGCTGGTTGAAAACAATAAAATGGAAATTAACTCTAAAGCTCTAATATCAGAGTTAAAGAGTTTTGTTGCTTCGGGAGTATCATTTAAGGGTAAACCCGGTGAACACGATGACCTTGTGTCGTCGGCACTGTTAATGACTCGTATGATGAAAGTGTTAGCAGACTTTGATCCTAAGATATTTGAGCAATGGACCAACAGAAGTTCTGAATGGACAGCACCCATGCCAATTTTTGCTAATCTAGGCGTTTAAATAAATACTGTATGATTTCATCAAAAACATCCAATGACTTGTTTAACAAAATAAGAAGCAAATTCAGCAACATACAGATAGGTGATGCTATGGGAGAAGCGTCAGCTGATCCTGGCGATGCTGTGTTTTTTGACTTTGATTTTCAGGAAGAAGGTGATTCATTTGGAAGAGTTTCTATCAGTTTAGCAGACGGTGAGAGTGTCAAAGTATTCTACAACCAAGGATTGATAGAAAAATTAGAAGAAGACGATAAAACAGAATGGTATGCTTTCCTTAAAGAATTAAAAGACTTTGCTGTAACACATCAATTGGGCTTCGATGTGCGAGATATTACTAAATCTAGCCTAACAAAACAGGATTTTAAGAATATTGCAGACACGAATCAAACGGTAAATACAGCAGATATGTCAGAAGAACTTAATAGAATAGTTAAATTATCAGGTCTAGCAGAAGGGCTAACAGGCACTTCTAAAAGTTCATTTGAGAATTTAGATAAAACTCGATTGATTATCCGTCACTCCAAAGCAGTGGACGAGAACATACCTGGAGACAGAACAAGAAATATTAATTCTCTATACGTTGAAAATTCCGATGGTGAGAGATTCAAGTATCCACTAGTACACCTAGCAGGTGCAAGGGCCATGGCTCGACACGTTGCAAACGGTGGCGTACCACATGACGATTTTGGTAAGCACATTGTGGGAGTGAGCGAACAAATTGCACAACTAAATTCATTTTCTAGATACACAGCCAACAAGGATCAGTTGAATGATTCAGCTGGTGATATCATTGAAAAAGCAAAAATGAAATTAGAAACCATGAGAAAGTATGTTAAAGGACTTTCCAAACAAAAAAATTACGAAGCAATCAAAGAAACTTTCCAACCTTCCGCAATAGCAGAACTGGATGATGCTACTAAAGATTCTTTGAGAGAAAAATTCACATTAAAACACATGGATGACAGAGTTGAATCTGCTCTACCATTACTACACTCTATCATGCAAGAATTTGACAAACCAGAAGATGAGATACCAGATCCAGAAATGGATGCACCTATTTCAGCCAAGGATGCAGAGATTCCTGCTCCGGTAAGTGCGGCACCTTTGGTACAGCAATATCTGTCTGATCCAGAAAACAAATTGGTACTTAGAAAAGATGATTCAGCAGATGCCATGTTGAAACGTACAAAATTCACAACAAAAAACGGAATGTTAAGTTCTATCTTAAGCGACATTGCTTCAAGAATGTTAACTAAAACTCCCGACCAAGACAGAGTAGCAAACTTTGCTTCTCAAATAGCCAACGACATTGGCAGAGAAGGCACACCGTTCTTTGACGTTACAAAAGATTACATCGCAAATAAAAAAATTGCATTTCAATTGGCCAAACGATATGTGGACGACTATAAAAAAATTCAACAAGATCCAGAGTATGCAGGTCAAGTGAGACAGGATCCAGCAGAATTTGGCAACCCTAAAAAAGACAGACAGGGCAAAGCCAAAGAAGATGTTGAAGCACAATTTGAATCATGGGCCGACAATATTGTAGATTCATCAGAACAACCGGTTGAAGAAAACACAGATCAACCAATGATCATTGACGGCAAGGAAGTGGACGAATCCACCATCGAATACGACATGCAGGATTACGGAGATCTTATTGCTCCCATCTCTGACGCTAAATTTATCGATGGCACAGACCTAACACCAGAACAGCAGGAAGAATTAGAAAATTCTACTTGGTACGCAGATTGGGTGATGATAGATTATAATAATAGTCGAGTAGAATCCGCAGAACAACCTGTGGAAGAAGACGCAGGCGACGACGCATTGGCACAGGAATTAGCAAAATATTTCCAAGGTATTGCGGATGGCTATCCTAAAGACCAGCACGGTGATCAGGAACACGAAGAAATGACTTCCATAGCGGTCGCATTCAAGACTGATGGCCTACAGGCAGGCATGAATGACATAAACACATCAAGATTTGAATTTTCATCCAATCCTTTCGATCAGGATGGGTCAGGAGACATGGATGACGACATGATGATGTTGTTGAAAAAACACGGAGTATCCGCTAAAATGAAAGGCGCCCTCGCATACCTAGTGAAAGGTTCAAAAGCAATCACCAATCCGGAAGAAGAAACAGCGACAGAAGGCAACGATTTTGCTCAAGCAGTCAACAAAGCCAAAGCGGCTGGAATGCGACCAGGTGATAAGTTCACTGTAGGTGATACAGAATACACTCTTAAAGATGCTATCGAACGAGCAGGAATGCAATTAGAAACTTTCTTTAACGAAGACTCTGATGATTATCAAGGCTCTTTTGAATACGAATTCACAGGCGATGACGGCGAGACAGCCTATGGTAAGATACATTACAAAGCGGTAAATGGTCAAGTAGATCCAAACTCACTGCAGGGTGAATCAGAATACGAAGGCAATGCCAAAGTGGATGACGAGTATGCAACTTACGTGATACAACCAGGAGGTGCGGAGCACGATGAAGCATTGCTGGCCGCACAGGAAGAGTACGATGCAATTGCAATGAAGATGCAGTCAAAATTCGAACAGCCCGAGTCAGAAGACAACAATGAACTGGACAGAATCAAAGAACTGTCTAACATTGGAAACGAAGACCATGCTCCAGACATGGTGATCAGAGATCCAGATGATGAAGCAGATGACAAAGATCAGGAAATAGCGAAAGACCAAGCAGAAGCAGAGAAGATCAACACAGATTTAGATAGAATCAAACACCTAGCTAACATCCAGTAATAAAACTCCACATTAATGTCCATACATCTTGTAACTTCCGCAGATTGGAATTACAGACACTACGTGACCGCCCTGTTACAATCCTTAAAAAATAATTTTGATTGCAAGAGTGTTATAGCCATAGGACCAGGTGCATGGGAAGAATTCTTTAAAGGACAAGACATACAGATCATACCACAACCTATAGAAGACACCCTTGATTACACAACATTTTGTCAGACTATCAGACTAAGACACATACACACATTAATAAAAGGCCACGACAGTGTGCTGTTACAGGACGCTGACACTCGCCAGAATCAACCTTTTAATTTGTCATCTAAAAATTCTGTGTTGGGTATCTGGAGACACACACATAAAAAAGAGAAGTTCAAAATGTTGGCCGCTTCTGTGCTGTTTAATAATAACCCTGACACTGTTAATACTCTAAAAGAGATTGCTGATCTACAACGAGCAGGAGGATATGAGAATGGATGGGATCAACTGATACTGTATCGTAAATTTGGTAAATCTGGTGATAATTTTCCAAACACCTGGATGGACCATGGCGATAATGCACAGCACAAACCTAATTTTGATCCAAATGCTGTGTGGTGGCACGTTAAGAACATCAACCGTAAAGAAAAAACCAAACATTGGTGGTTTGATAAATTTTAATATTTCATTTGACATAAGATAAATAAGTGTGTATATTATGTACTATATGTCTAATATACATTTAGGCAGACAAACAAACAACTAAACATAGGCAAACAAGGAGGCTTACATTATGGCAACACTAGCAGAGATAAGAGCGAAGTTAAAATCTACAGAGGTGAATCGCTCCACTTCTAACACAGGCGGAGACAACGCCATCTACCCACATTGGAACATACAAGAAGGACAGGAAGCAGTAGTACGTTTCTTACCTGACAAAGATCCAAACAACACTTTTTTCTGGACAGAGAGAGCAATGATCAAATTGCCTTTCGCTGGAATTAAAGGACAGGCAGATTCAAGACCAGTGCAGGTACAAGTACCGTGTATGGAAATGTACGGAAAAACTTGTCCAGTACTGACTGAAGTAAGACCGTGGTTCAAAGACAAGTCGATGGAAGACATGGGCAGAAAATATTGGAAAAAGAAATCATACATCTTTCAAGGTTTTGTTCTAAACAATCCACTGGCTGAAGAATCACCAGAGAATCCAATTAGAAGATTTATTATTGGACCTCAAATCTTCAACATCATTAGATCAGCATTAATGGATCCAGAAATGGAAGAATTACCAACTGATTCGGTGAGAGGTGTGGATTTCAGAATAACTAAAACCTCAAAAGGTGGTTATGCTGACTATTCAACTTCCAAATGGTCAAGAAGAGAAAGAGCTTTAGACGAAGCGGAAAGAGCGGCAATTGATAAACACAGTTTGCATAATCTTAACGACTTTAGACCTAAAGAACCAACAGATGCAGAAGTAAAAATAATCAAAGAATTATTTGAAAAATCTGTTGAAGGTGAAGCATATGATTTGGAAAAATACGGACAGTATTACAAACCAGCAGGTATGTTTTATCAACCATCAGCATCTACTAACAGTTCACCCGCAAGTGCATCTAATACAACAGCGGCTCCTGTAGCACCAGCTACCGCGGCTACTGTAGCACCAGCAGTGAACACAGAAACTACAGCAACACCAGCACCAGCGCCAGCAGAGGCAACTACTGCACCAGCAGGTGACAGTGCTAAAAGAGCTGAAGATATTCTGAAACTCATTAGATCAAGACAAAGCAAATAAAAACCCTTTACCAAGTAGTCATTCTATTGACAGGGTGACTACTTGGTGCTAATATATACACATTATGACAAAACCATTTGATATATCAAAATTTAGAAAAAGTATTACAAAATCAATCCAAGGCTTAGGTTTAGGATTCAACGATCCCACAGATTGGATCAGTACAGGCAACTTTGCACTGAACTATCTTATTTCAGGAGACTTCAACAAGGGTATTCCACTAGGCAAAGTATCAGTCCTAGCAGGTGAATCTGGAGCAGGTAAATCTTATATTGCATCAGGTAATATTATTAAGAATGCTCAAGAACAAGGTATCTATGTGATACTGATTGACACAGAGAATGCACTGGACGAAAAATGGTTGCAGGCATTAAAAGTAGATACATCAGAAGATAAGTTGTTAAAACTTAACATGTCTATGATCGATGATGTAGCAAAGACTATGTCAGAGTTTATGAAAGGTTACAAGGAAGCACACGCAGACGACAAAGAAAATGCTCCAAAAGTATTATTTGTAATTGATTCATTGGGCATGATGCTTACACCTACAGATGTAAATCAATTTGAAGCAGGAGACATGAAAGGTGACATGGGTAGAAAACCTAAAGCACTAACTTCATTGGTCCGTAACACTGTGAACATGTTTGGATCATATAATGTAGGGTTGATAGCAACCAATCACACATACGCATCTCAAGATATGTTTGATCCGGATGACAAGATATCAGGCGGACAAGGCTTCATCTATGCAAGTTCTATTGTGATTGCAATGAAGAAATTGAAATTAAAAGAGGACGAAGATGGCAACAAAGTAACTGACGTGAGAGGTATTAGAGCCGCTTGTAAAGTTATGAAAACTCGTTATGCCAAACCTTTTGAATCAGTACAGGTTAAGATTCCGTACGAGACTGGAATGAATCCATATAGCGGACTTGTAGAACTGTTTGAGAAAAAAGGTCTGTTGAAACAAACAGGTAATAGATTAAAATATGTAGACTCTAAAGGCAAAGAAATCGTAGAGTTCCGAAAAAATTGGACTGGAGATAAATTAGACATAGTTATGGCAGAATTCCATGACGTTGCTAACAAAAAACCAGTAGACGAAAAGGAAATTGAGAAAGATGGAGTCGATGAATAAAGAGCAAATAGAAGAAATTTGGATTACAGTTTCAAACTATCTGCCAGAGAGAATGAAAGTGGATTGTGCTGTGGACTATGTTAAAACACTGGTTGACATGGACGTTGATCCAGAGGTAATTAAATCGTCAGGTGAATTTGATGAAAAATTACAACAGGCCATAGAAGCAGTTCTAGCCGAAGATGAAGACGAAGAAACAGCTAACAAATACTACGAGGAAGAATGAGTTGGTACTCCACAGTAAGTTTAAGCATCGCTAAAATACCAGAGTGTATACAACACTATACTGTTGAGTTAGATCAAGCTAAAAAAGAAATTGGTATATGGGGCAATCTCGAAAAGAACAGTGCCGCAATGCCAGGACAAGTGGAACACCGTTTCAATCAATTACAAGAAATAGAAGCTATATTAGAATATCTCCACATAGAAAAGAGACGATTACGGTCTCAAGTATTTAAAAAATTTTTAGAGAACTACCAAAGAGCATTATCATCTAGAGATGTAGAGAAATATGTGGACGGCGAAGCAGATGTTGTTGACATGGAAAAAATTGTAAATGAATTTGCTCTACTACGAAATAAATGGCTAGGTATTCTAAAAGGATTAGATCAAAAGCAATGGCAACTTACCAACATCGTTAAATTGAGAGTGGCGGGGATGGAAGATGCGTCCATTAGATAGAAGAATCATACTCACAGACGTAGACGGTGTACTCCTGGAATGGGAAGAACATTTTGCCAAGTGGATGGCTGGCAAAGGCTATAAACAAAAACCTGGCAAACAAAATCTTTACTCCATGGAAAAAAGATACGGGTTACACAAAAATGTTAAAGAATCACTTATAAAAGAATTTAACAACTCAGCATGGATGAGCAACCAAGATCCCATGACGGAATCTCAGACCTGGGTCAAACTGTTACACGCAGAAGGATGGACTTTTATCCCTATCACATCACAGACCACAGACAGACCCGCACAGGAGTTAAGGAAAACAAGGTTGCGAGAACTGTTTGGAGGTACTGTGTTTGAAAACTTTATTATTCTAGAAACCGGTGCTGACAAAGATTCTGCTCTAGCAGAGTTCCATGGCACGAATTTATGGTGGGTGGAAGACAAACCAGAGAATGCACTGCTGGGATTGGACTATGGATTACGGCCATTACTGGTGGATCACAGTTACAATCGTAGATTTAAACACAGAGAAATTACAAGAGTAAAGAACTGGAAACATATATACAAAGTAATCAACGGAAGAGTATAACATGAGCTTAAAAGTATATGTAGGATGGGATCCAAGAGAAGACATATCATATCAGGTATGTGAACATTCTATTAAACGCAGAGATCCTAATTCAGAAGTAGTTCCACTTAAACAAAAAGATATGCGAGCCGATGGTATGTATCGCAGAGACATTGATAAACAAGCCACAACAGAATTTACATTTACTCGTTTTTTTGTACCCTATCTAAATGATTATAAAGGATGGGCAGTGTTCTGTGACTGCGACTTTGTTTGGAAAGTTCCCACCACAGAACTAGAACAATACTGCGATGATTCTAAAGCAGTGGTATGTGTGCAACACGACTACACTCCCAAAGAAGGCGATATTAAAATGGACGGACAGGTGCAGACTGTGTATCCAAGAAAGAACTGGTCATCAATGGTACTGTGGAATTGTGCTCATCCTAAAAATAAAATACTCACACCAGAATTGTTAAACAAAGAAACTCCGCAATTTTTACACAGATTTAGTTGGTTAGAAGACGAAGATATTGGATCTCTACCGCATGAATATAACTGGTTGGTAGGCTGGTACAAAGAGCCCAAAGATGGGGCACCTAAAATTCTACACTACACAGAAGGCGGTCCATGGTTTGATGGGTATAGAGATTGTGAGTATGCTGATGTGTGGAAAAAAGAAGTTATTAATCTTTTTTCGAGTTAAACTCGTTAATAATTTTTTACTAATTTAATTTAAGATATTATATTAACTTATCTTTCCACGTTTTTGGAGTATGCTCATTGATAATTTCTAGAGGTAAATGATATTGAAACTTTTTTGTGCCTCTGGTTCTAATGTATTCAGCAGTTTTTTTCACTGCTTGTCGCATATTAGTCGTGGTCTTGTAACCCAACAACTGCCTAGCTTTGTCTGACGAACAGGTTGCTAGTTTAACTTCTTTGGGTCTGTCTTTATGATGTATTGGATCTAGATTAATTCCTGTTTCGTTAGCACAGGCTTCTGCTAGTTCGTTTATGGTAACAGGTTCTTCGTCTGGACCAATGTTAACTGTTTCGCCTATTACATTGTCTTGGAAAGCCAGAGCATTCAAACAATACAGACAATCGTCAATATAACTGAAACATCTTTTTTGCTTGCCATCTCCGTAGATGATAGGCTGTTTGCCTTGTAGCATTCTATTCAACATGATAGACATCACGTTCCTAAATGGATCGTCGTATTTCTGTCTTGGCCCAACAATATTGTGTGGCACAGCAATAACATATTCTACTCCATGTGTCTCACACAAATTTCTTAGAACATCCTCCCCAGCTTTCTTTGCAATACCGTAAGGATCTTGCGGACGACATTCGTAGGTTTCTTGGTACGGCATTTCTTCATGATGTCCGTATCTTGCCATTGACGAGCAGTACACAATACGTTTAACTTTGTTTCGTATGGCCGCTGTAATGGTTGTAACAGATGCTTCAAAAATATTTCTTGTGACTAGCACTGGTGAAAAAACAGATAGTCCTTCGTATGCAGTGGCCGCACAATGATACACAATGTCACAGCCTTCCATTGCTTTGGTTAAATTTTCTAGATCACAGCAGTCTACTTGATGAAACTCTACATCCTGTGGTATATTATCTGTGTAGCCACCGATCATATTGTCATTACCCGCAACTGTGTGTCCACCAGCCAACATTAAATCAGCAAGATGTGAGCCTAAAAATCCGGCCACTCCTGTTATAAAAATTTTCATATACGAGTATTTACTATGTTCATATTATGCCTATATCTTTCATTATACCCACAGCAGTACCGTTGGCAAATTCTTGTGGTGTAAACTGTTGATAGGCCAGACTGTTCAACCAACGTGAAGGATCGGTATAAAAAGGATTTTCAATCTCTGACAGATCCGTTGATCCCATAACCTTAGCAAAACTTTTGTAATGACAGAAAACAGGCACTCCGTTCACTGCGGCTTCCACGGCACTGATGGAGCAACTGGTAACACATGCCCAGGCATTTTCCAAATCCTCTTCTATGGATATATTTGCTACGGACGGGCCAGATGTGCCATTGCCTCTGGGTTTTTTCCTTATTCGTATTGGCCTGTCTGTGTGTCTTTCAATATCTGTTATGGTGTTTACCAACCAATTAGTCTCATGTAGATAATTGTCCACCCCTGCCGAACTAGGACAGATTAAAATATACTCTCCTTTGTAATTAGGACGCTGTTTGATATCAATATTAAATCGTTTAAATCTATCTTCGGGGCAATCTTTTATGAACTGTGCGTGTATCCTGTTCTTACAAATACGCCAAAAATGATTGGTGTCTGTGAGGTCTGCATTGTTAAATCTTCCAAAATATGGAGTGTCTGTAAAATAATAATCCTGCTGTGCTAGTTCCAACTGGTGTATCAGTCGAGTGTTGTTGTTGACAAATCCCCAAAACATTGCAGGGGTGGTTGCTTCAGACGCACTGTTGTCTGCAACTGTTACTGCTTCTGGCCACGACTGTTTAATACCATCAAACACTCTCCAGCACTTGCTCTGTGGTTTATCTGTGGGTGCGTATATGGTTAACATAAAGTTTGAATATACTGTTATTTTATAGTATAATTATAAGAAATACAATAACAAAATAGAAAATGAACATAGCAGGCATACACACCACTAAACCACGAACACAGAGATATGTGGATGCATTTGTCAGAGGCACTCCTGGTCCTTATAAAATTTATGATTTTAAAACGATGCAGTCTTTACCAGAAGAGACTCTTGCATTCTATGGCATACTTGCAGGATCTGGAGAGGTATACAAATGGTGTGAGAAAGAAGGTAAAGATTTTTATTTTATGGATCATGGATATTTTGGCAATGCTCACGATGCTCCGCACTGGTTAAGGGTCACAAAGAACGGGCACACACAGACCACGTTAAAGAATGTTCCCACAGACAGATATGAAAAACATTTTAAAAGAGAACTTAAACCCTGGAACAAAACAGGAAAGGACATATTGTTTCTTCCTCCCACCATTGCTATCAGTAATTTTTTTAATGCCACAGACTGGATTGCAGAGACTCTACGAACATTGTCAGCAGTCACGGATAGATTTGTGGACATCAGAGAAAAGCCGTACAATCCCAATATCTCCACAGACCAATATGGTGCAACAGTGAAAGTGGACAGACCCACAGAGCAGAAAGGTCCGATCGATTGGTCTAGATATCATGCTGTGGTCACCTTTAACAGTAATACCATGATAGAAGCCCTGCACAACGGTGTGCCTGTGTTCTGTGGCACCCAGGCCAGTGCGGCCCTCCCAATTTCAGAAACTGATTTTACAAAAATAGAAACGCCTAAATACGGAGACAGGATGGCACTGTTTTCAAGTCTAGCATACAGTAATTTTACCATGGCAGAAATGGCCAACGGTACAGCATGGAAAGCGTTAAATGAAAGTTGAAATATTTAGAAGAACAGTTAAAGATCGTAAGAGAGGCAACAGTTATGATTTATTATATCAAATGGCTAAAGGAATCAAGGCGGCAGGAGACGAACCGGTTATAGTTAATGAGAATAGAACCGGCCCCACAGTTGAGGGAGAAATGGAGCCAACAGCACCTATAGCAGTGATGTTTGGCTACGGAGGAACCAATCAACGACATCATACCAAAGGTAGAAGATTGGAGTTAGTTGAGAGAGCCAAAGCCAAGGGCACACATGTTATAACATTCGACGGAGGATTATTGTCTAGTTTTGGCAATGTGTCCACATCACCCGATCACCATTTTAGAGTTGCATTGAATACTCCTATGAACAATGGAGATTTTTTATCTGATAATTCGCCTTCGGATAGATGGGAAATGATGAGAAAACTTTTTAAAGTTAGAAATGAAGAATGGAGAGTATCCAATCCTGAAGATCCTATACTGTTTGTTTTACAACCTAAAGACAACTGGTCCATGAACGAGCTTGATCCCATTGAATGGTTTAATAATGTGTATAAAGTACTGAGACCGTTAACTAAAAGAAAATTTATTGTGCGGCCACATCCTAACAATGTAGATAATATATCGCAGAGGTTGCAAGAATTCCCTGCAGATGTGGAAGTGGCTATAGGAAAGAAACATTTTGTAGGCGATGATAAGAAATACTATAGGTTTCATTTCCAAGAAGCGATTGCAAACTGCCACGCAGTGGTCAGTCATAATTCCACAGCCACTACAGACAGTTGCGTAAGAGGCATACCTACATTTTGTACATCAGATCTTGCACTGTGTTGGCCTGTGGCAAATAAAGATTTAACAAAGATTGAATCTCCAGAGTATCCAGACAGGACTCAATGGTTACATGACCTAGGATATAAAATGTGGAGTATTCGGGAAATTGAAGACGGCACTGTTTACAAAAGATTTAAATCAAAGCTAGGTCTTTAATGTGCGGCATATACGGAATAACACAAAACAACGAAAAGTTTATTCAGTCGTATATCAATGCATGTTCTCACAGAGGCCCAGACGGTCAAGGTATATGGTCAAATGATAAAATCACGCTAGGACATAATTTACTTTCTATCACAGATCATCCAGAGAATTCAAAACAACCGTGGATAACTCCTCGTGGTAATATATTAATTTATAACGGAGAGATATTTAATTACCCAGAGCTTGTAAAGAAGTATACAGACTTCTGTCCTCGCACAACCTGTGACACAGAGATACTGGCGTGGGGACTGGATTAAAAAGTATAAGATGTATTTTTAGATTAAATATAGACAATAAATGAAAATCAAAGTCATAACATCATATAAGCCTGGAACTTGGAGCAAGTACGCACAACGATGTGTACAAAGCGTATTAGACCATTGGCCAGAAATTGCTGTTAATGTATATCACGAAGGTCCGTGTGAAGAAACTAACAAGTTTCATCCGAGATTAAAATGGATAGATCTACATCAGGTACAACCTGCTCTAATAGACTTTAAAGACAAGCACAAGAACGATCCTGTTGCTAATGGTGAGTTAGAGGAGATAGCAGGTGGGGTACGAAGACTTCCTGAGTTTAATGGCAATGATAAAAACAAAGGAACCTATCTGTTTGATGCTGTGAGATTTGCAAACAAAGTGTTCTGTGTCGTTCATGCTGTGAGAACATCCGTAGAAAAAGAGTATGATTATGTGATTTGGTTAGATGCTGATACCTACTCTTTTCGTCCAATGCCTCGAAACTTTTTAGAATCCTTGTTACCCACAGATTCCATGTTGACCTATTTGGGCAGAGAGAATCCTACAAAAAATGATGGTGGCAAATACCCCGAATGTGGATTTGTTGGCTATAATCTACGTCATCCACAGATACAGAATTTTATCAATGACTGGGAAAATTTATACACAACCAACGGTTTATTTAAATTGTTAGAATGGCACGACTCTTACGTGTTCTGGCATCTATCAAAAATATACAAACAACAACACAATATAAAAGTAAATGATATTGGTTACCGGAAAGGTGTGAAAGGTCATCACGTTTTTATTAACAGTGAACTTGGACTGTACATGGATCACTTCAAAGGCAAAAGAAAAACCATGGGATCGTCAGCAAGAAACGATCTGAGACCTCCTAGAGATGATGCACCCGCAAATGTACTGGATGTAGACTATTGGAAGAAAGCCCCGAGTACCTGGAGATGAAGATAGCACTGTTTCCAGAGCTTGGCAGTCTTAACTCACAGCCGGTGTTTGCGGCCTTGATAAAACATCTACAATCCAAAGGTGAAAAAATAGTTCTTAACAAGTATGACAATACCTGTGATGTAGCTGTGATATGGTCTGTGCTATGGCAAGGCAGAATGGCTGGCAATAAAAAAGTTTGGGATGACTTTCGTTCCCAGGGCAAACCTGTGGTAGTGTTAGAAGTGGGAGGACTGCTGAGAAACACCACGTGGAAGATGGGCATCAATGGCATTAACCGAGACGCCGACTTTGCCAATCAATCCTATGATGATAAAAGATGGCCGTTGTTTAAATTAGAGTTGAAGCCGTGGCAGAAGACCGGAAATGTCATTGTGATATGTGGACAGCACCATACCAGCGAACAGTGGAAAGGATTGCCCCAACCTAAAAACTGGTGCGAACAAAGGATTAAAGAAATAAGGAAGTACTGCGACAAACCCATAGTGATACGTCCTCATCCTAGAAATGTATTTGATTTTGACGAAACAAAATACCCTCACGTGAGAGTTAACCTTCCCAAGAAAGACTACAGCACATACGACGATACTGATTTTAAAAAAGTGCTACGTTCCACGTGGGCAGTGGTGAATCATTCCAGCAACCCGGCTATAGAATCAATATTAAACGGTATACCTGTGTTTGTATCAGAATCTAGTCTGTGCTATGATGTGGGCAATCACACACTGGCAGACATTGCACAACCAGCTCAGCCAAACAGAGTAAATTGGGCACACCAATTAGCCTACACAGAGTGGACCACAGAAGAGATTGGTTTGGGGTTACCATGGAAGAGACTCAGAGAAAGACTGTTGGAGAAATATATCAAATGAAGACTGTAAATTTATCAAATACAAATGTCGTTGAACCCATAGAGTGGACACCGTACACAGGCGAAACTGTGATAGTAAAAACTATCATACGTGGAGGTAAGAAAATACAAGAAACAAAATATTTTGAGGACACGGTTAAAGCAGTGCCCAGGGGCAATGCATACTGCATAGGTAATGGCCCATCCAGAAAAGGATTCGATCTTACATCATTGACAGAGTCTGGACAAACCTATGGATGTAATGCTCTGTACAGAGACTTTGTTCCTGACTATCTGTTCAGTGTGGACGCACCAATGAGCAAAAAACTCAGCGAGGATAAAGTGTACGAAAAATGTGTTTGTTACGCTCCAACGTTGGAGGTCAACAGAAACAAAGGACTAACACTGATCCCTCGTAATCCTCATTACACCAGCGGTAATCAGGCGATATGGACTGCCACTGTGCATGGCCATAAAAACATCTACCTGATAGGATATGATTTTCGAGAGTATGGTCCAGGGCAACTGAACAACATGTACCAGGACACAGAAAATTACGGAGAAAGAAACGGCGGTGATATTTTTGAAGCATGGTATTCTACCCTAAGACGAATAATCAAACAAAGACCGTACTGTAATTTTACGCTCGTGCATGACAATCCTCCTGAATATTTTAATCATATGCAGACAGGAACAGACCTAAAGAATACTTTTAAGATGACCTACGCGGAGTTTAATAACAAAGTCCTAAACCAAGCCGGTTAAATTTATTTCGCCAGCGATAGAAGTTTGCGTTATGATTGGAATAGATGTCCCGGTCAATGGTCATTTGATGCAGATGAACCATTTCGTGTGCAAGAGTTTCGATAAAGTCTTTCCAGGTGTCGAAGCGTTTTCTTAATTCAATTTTAAATTCAATACCTTTATGAGGCAGTTGATCCACTGGCAATGCTCGCTTGTTAACAGCTTTAATTTTTCTTGCGTCCCATATGCAAAAACATTGTCCCAAACAATCTGTTAACTGACGGAGTTCCATGGGAGGCATGTGCAAACGATTTTCAAACAATCCTTTGTTTAATATGCGGAACCAACTCTGTGCCTGTGCTAGTGTGGGCCTGTAGTTCTTGATGCCAGCACGTTTTACCAATGCCTGCTTGACCTGATAGCGAACTTTCTTCACTGCTTTTACTGAGATTTTTCTTCGTTTCTTAAGTTTCATAAAGTATGCACATAACGGTGGTTGACAATATTACCATCTATGTTATACTGTAATTATCAAGAAACAGCTATGTCTAAAACTACACATAAATCAATCACCACAATAGAACAAGCAATACAGATTTTAGCGTATAACGAGCACTTTTGGAAAGATTTTAAAGCATTGCCTGCAGATCATAAAACCATGAACAGTCTAGCAGATGCTCCATATGCCTGGACTGAAAAACAGGGTCGGTTAGGATTATCACTGCTAAAGCGATATCACACACTGTATAAACAGTTTAATATTGATCTGTCTGACCTGCTACAAAATCCTGTTTATCAACAGCCATTCCGAGTGATTGAGAATGTTAAAACAGTAGAGCAATATCAGCATGCTGACGGCAGAGAGTTGATAGACATTAAATTTCCGTACAACGAAAAACTAATATCGTTGTTGAGAATTCTTAAAAATAAAAAAGCAGACAAGTTTGTACCGGCAACATACAACGGCGAATCTAAAAAATGGACCATGCAGTACACCGAGCTGACCTGTTACTATGCAACACTGATAGCTGTAAGATATAATTTTAAAATTGTGACCCCTCACATACTCAACGACTTTGAAGAAATTAAAAAAGAAAAATTAGCATATCGCCCCCCAGTAATCACACAAAAAAATAATAACATCATTATGGAGAATGCCAACGAGAGTTTAACAGAATGGTGGAACACCAATTATAAAAATAAAAATACACTGCATCAATTTGATGTGCTAAAAAATTTATCTATACCATCTTCAATACCACGTACAGTAACAGAAAAGAATACGTTAGCAGAACGAATTGCCACATCCATGCACACTAGTTTGTGGATTAATCGGCAACAGCATTCTCGAGTAGAATTCTTGCAAGCTCTGGAAGAGCTGGATGCATTTCCTGCTATGGTACCCATGAGTGGTATGTTGGAAAAATTTGAAGACATAGAAGAGTTTGAAAGATGGTATCAAGCATTTGAAGAAATGGGATACTCTCCTGAACAAATTGCTTGGGGAGTAACACTCGAAGACCCGCCAAGCATCAATAACAGTCACACAACCCATGAAGACATGTGGTATGCCGGGAACGGCGATTTTACATACGGCAAGGAATCGTCCATGGAGGAAAGAGAACTAATGCAAGAACGTTGGCGGGGGTTGGTTTTACAATCAAAATCATTCAAACACATAGACAAAAATACCAAACTAGTAATAATGAGAAACAAAATACCAAAAGGACTACTACAGTCAGACACACAACTGCGTTGTGGTTTTGCTCTGCAAGACACGCAATATTGGCCTATGCACACAGACTCACTGGCCAGGGTGGTTGATAGTCTTCCAAAAAGACTGTATTATGTTAGTAAGAAACCTGGTTTCTTAGAAACTAACATTGTACAAATATGAGCTCATGTCGACTGGTAATTAAAGACGAGGTAAATGTCAAGTTTGAAGACTTGTCGTTGGATCATCGTAAACGATTACACAATAAATTTAAATTTGAAATACCTTATGCTCGTCATTTGCCTGCAGTAAAGTTGGGTAGATGGGACGGCAAGATCAGTTTCTTTGGACTGGGAGGAACCACGTATCTTGCTCTAGTGTCTCAGGTATTGCCCATACTGGAAGATGCAGGAGTATATGTGGAACTTGTAGACGAACGCACTCCACACAACTTTGAATTCAAACGGATAGACAAAGATCATATGTCAGATGTTAACTGGCCAGAGTCTCATCCAATGGCAGGACAACCTATTGAATTGCGAGACTATCAAGTAGAAACTATTAATAAATTTTTAGAACATCCTCAATGCATACAGGAGATTGCTACAGGAGCAGGTAAAACTATTATCACAGCCACGTTGTGCAAACTTGTTGAGGACTATGGAAGGACATTAACTATTGTTCCAAACAAAAGTCTTGTAACACAAACAGAGGAAGACTTTATTACTTGTAATCTCGATGTGGGAGTTTACTATGGTGATCGAAAAGAGCTAGGCAGACAGAACACCATTGCAACCTGGCAATCATTGAATGTGCTAGAGAAGAAAAGCAAGGACGAAGATTCAGAAGCATTTGCAGAAGCAATTAAAGATATCAATACAGTTATAATAGACGAAGTGCATATGGCCAAGGCAGATGTTTTGAAAAGAATGTTGACTGGACCATTTGCTCACTGTGGTATACGTTGGGGATTAACCGGTACGGTGCCCAAGGCAGATTTTGAATTCTTTGGGTTAAAATGTGCTATAGGTGAAGTGGTCAATCGTATTGCCGCTAAGGAATTACAAGACAAAGGAGTACTGGCACAATGCACAGTTAATATTCTACAAACTCAAGATCATCCTGCATTTAAAAATTATCAAGAAGAATTAAAATGGCTCACCACAGATGAAACAAGAATAGAATGGATTGCCGGCACTGCGGAAAATATTTCCACGTCTGGTAACACGTTAATTCTAGTAGACAGAATATCAGCTGGAGAAATGCTAGAAAAGAAATTAAAAGATTCAATTTTTATTTCAGGATCAACCAAAAACATAGACAGAAAGGAGCACTACGATGAAGTGTCTACTGCAACAAATAAAATTATTATTGCCACATATGGAGTTGCCAGTGTGGGTATTAATATTCCTCGTATTTTTAATCTTGTCCTAATAGAGCCCGGCAAGAGCTTTGTAAGAGTCATCCAGAGCATAGGAAGAGGTATTCGTAAAGCCGAAGACAAAGATTCTGTGCAAATATGGGATATAACCAGTTCGTGTAAATTTGCAAAAAGACATCTTACCGAGCGGAAAAAGTTTTACAAAGAGGCCAATTATCCGTATAATATAGATAAGATAAATTATGAAAATCCTTACAATAGAAAATAAAACATACAAGTTAGAAACAATACCTGAATATGTCGACGACAGTCTAAGATTTTCTGTGTTTGATAATTCTAATCCTATTGATCCAGACCACTTCTTTATACCGTTAATATTCCTCGAGAGCTTCAATGCTCCGGCGGCAGTGTTACAGATTGGCAATCGTAAAATTAAAATGCCACTGGATTGGAAAATGATCATCGGCGATGCCGAGCAGGGAGAGATGTACGTGTTACCTATTACCAGTTTAAACGATCGTGGCTTTGAAGCATTTATTTTTAATCCGTTAACAGGATCCAGACCTGAGTTTGAAGAGGTAGACATTGTAGATATCTACAACGAAGTAAAATGGTATTTTCCTAAACTCAAATCGGGACAGATACTGGCAGTGCCACTAGAGGATGGAGATAATCCGCAATGTGCTTATTTTGTTAAAGATATATCTCGTCAATCAGAAACCATAGATTGGAGTTCTGTATGGTAAGAAAAAATTGTGTAAAAATCAAAAAACCTGTGTTAGATTGTGACGGAGTAATGGTTATAATGGATCGTAATTATCTCGAGGAAGTAAACGAACACATTGAAGAAGTAAGCAAACACATTAAAATAAAAAAAATTCATAACAATGACACACACGTTTTACTTGAGTTTAATTCTCAAAAACATGTTACAATGTATAATTTAAAATATGGCCACTAAAAAAGACAACAGAAAATTCTTTGAATTAAGAAGCGGAATGAAGGCTGTGGATTTTCGTAATAAGGATTACTATGATCGTATTGACGACAAAGAACGAAGTCTATATTCTCCATACATGATTATGAGGTATGCTAGTTCTGTGTCTGGAGACAAGTTTTATCAAGAACACTATGTCGAGATGATCAACGAATGTGTGAACAAACATCTATTCACACTGTCCAGCAAACATAAAAAACTCTGTTGGTTGTTGACTGCTATGTGTGGATCACTGCAACAACAATTTCATCCATGGGTTAAACCAATGAAAAAAACAGCCAACAAGAGTATGCAAAAGTTATTGGATATTTTTCCATACATGAAAGAAGACGACGTCGAAGCGTTGGATAAAATAATCACCGATGGAGAATTAGAAGAACTGTTAGAGGCACATGGACAACAGTCTTAAGACCTGTACGTACTGCGGCAAGAGTTTTCAAAAAGAACGTACCTTACAAGTCCATGTGTGCGAACCTAAAAGAAGACATCTACAAAAGAACGAGAAATGGGTACAAAATGGATTCATGGTATTCCAGCGATTTTATCAAGTACATCAAAATAACAGCAAACCAAAGACATACGATCAGTTCTGTGATTCGTCTTACTATAATGCATTTGTTAAGTTTGGTCGATTCATCATGCATATCCACCCACTGTATCCAGAAAAATACATAGAGTATGTGATACGATCACAAATCAAGTTGGATCATTGGGCCAGAGATGATTTATATGAGACTTATCTTATTGACACCTTAAAATCAGAACCGTTAGAATCTGCCATGCAACGATCTATTAAAACCATGATGGAATGGGCAGACGAGCAGAATGTGCAATGGTCAGATTATTTTCGATTGGTTAATACTACAAGAGCAGTGGCACACATACAGCAAGGCAGTATATCTCCATGGTTAATATTAGGATGTTCGGCAGGAAAAAAAATGTTAAACTCTTTTTCAGATGAACAATTACAAATGGTACAGAGATTTATTGATCCCACGTTCTGGAACAACAAGTTTAGAAACTATCCTGCAGATGTGTTGTTTGTACAAGAAACAGCCAAGGAGGCACACATTGAATAAAAAAGAAATAGACGACAGTTTAGAAATACAACCCGGCGACAGTGTGATTGTTATAAGAGCAGACGGTACTATAGGAAAAGTGATTATGCCTGAAGTTAAAAATGAATTAGACAAGACCCCAGGATATGACAAGGTAATTGAAGTATTAGAGTTATTCAATCCTGATGCTTCTGTTGAGCTGATACAAAAAACTAAAAAGAAATTAAACTAATGCTGAAGTTGAAAACCCCGCTTACTCTTAAAATTTATACAAAGAAACCCAACAAATGGATTTTGCTCGATACAGAAACTGGAGAAAAATACCAAGGAAGAAACAGTAAAATAAAATTCAAACAGTGGAAGAAAATTAACTAATGCCAGATGTAGATATAGATTTTTTTAACAGAGAACAAGCATTAAAATTATTTAAGCACACTCCCGCGGCAATTATAAAGGAAGACGAATCTGAAAAACACAAAACTGGTGTGTACTTCCATTCTGCTCCGCAGGATCCAATCACAGGACATTGCAGTTTGGATTACAAGAAAGCAGAGGAGCGAGGCTATTTTAAAATTGATTGCCTTAATGTTAACATCTACAAAGATGTAACGTCAGAACAAGAGCTGGTTGAGCTGATGCTGACAGAACCTAATTGGGATTCGCTGAAAGACAAGAGCACAGTGGATCAACTTTTCCACATAAATGGTCATTATGATATTGTTTCAAAACTAGAACCTAGAACTATAGAACAACTTGCGGCAGTGCTGGCAATTATACGACCTGCCAAACGAGGACTGATGTATAAAGATTGGTCAGAAATATTACAAGACGTATGGGTACGTCCCACAGACGGCTCTTATTTTTTTAAAAAATCACACGCAGTGGCTTATGCTCAAGCAATTGTGGTACAAATGAATCTCATAGCAAAACAGAAAAACTGATAAATAGTTTTTTAGTGTACAACTCAAAAAACAACAACGCTAAAACTCCTCATCACATCACAGTAAATCTATCTTCGTCGCCTACTACCATGATGGATATTGAGATGATAAAAATATTTGAACAAAGTATTTCTGAAAATAACCCTTATCTTATACAGCTAGACAACACAGATTGGACAGACTGGATCAAACGGAGAAGGGAATATTGGGAACAGGAAAAAGGTGTGAGTATAACATATCACACATTAAGCAACAGTGTGTATGTTGTGCCTATGCAATAGGCCGGCGCATCAATTGGATAGTTCTTCTTTTAATACGTTTCTTGGCAATATCATCTAATCTTACTATAGGTCCATGCACTATCTGAATATCTTTTGTAGAAAGAGTTACCAGAGAAGTCTTAAAATATCGGAAGTCTTGCCTTAAGAAAATATTGATGGGTATTTTTCTGTTGGATTCCCACCACCAAGTTTCTCCTAATTTGAGGAATTGAGCCTTGTCTTGCGGTAGCATCAATCTGCCATAATCATAGAAACTGGTCACTTGATTGTCCTGGTTTTGTATTATACCCACAAATTCTAGATCACCCTTACGTATTAGGGACAGAAATGGGAATTTTTTACCTAGTGTTTCAAAAACTTCGTTCATATGTTTCCAATAAATACTGTTAAATATGTGCTATGCAAACAGTGTCAAGGTATTTACTTTCCAACATGGTAATAGCCTACATAAATGGTTATCACGGAAGGAACTCTAAGGTGTACGATCGACAGTTAAAAATATACAAAGGAGTGTCTAATCCTATCACATTTACGTTTAAAAATGAGGATCAAAAATCGCAATTTGTAGACTCTAAAACTTTTGAATTCAACCTAATAGACACAGAAACAAACAGATCTGTAATAACACGCAGTTTAACTGTTCTAGACGACGGTTCGAGTACATCGACCAAAGGACAGGCAAGTGTGACGCTTACAGAGGGGGATTTGTTGCAACTAGACGCCAAATTTTACAATTATAGTATCAGAGAAGTGTCCTCAGATGGCACACGCACAGTGACTTTTACCGACACTGCTTATAACTCTGCAGGCACAGCAGAAGTATTAACCGGAGGATATCCTCAGTTTACCAACAGCGAAAACATTACTAATTTTACCAGATCTGGTTCTACTAGTACATCGTCTGCTGTGGAGGCAAAGCCCGGAATCAATAACAATTCAGCACTGCACACTGTTGCAGTTTATCCAAAAAACTTTGCAGGTACTTTGGTCATAGAAGGCACAATGGTTTCTACTGCTCCCGGAGATTCAGATTATTTTACAATTGGTACAAATAATATTACCTCATCAGACACAATCACATACTACAACTTCACAGGTGTGCTACAAAATGTTCGATTCAAATGGACGAACACTAGTGGTAATACCGGTGTGATTGACAAAATCCTATATAGACAGTAAACTAGTACAATGAACTTAATCCAGTCAACTATTCTGACTGCTTTGCCTGCAGGTAGAAAGAAAACCCCTTCTGGGTGGACTTCTTTTAATGCTCCCTGTTGCATACACAATGGCACCTCGGCCGACAAAAGGAAACGTGGTGGTATAATGACATCAGCAGATGGCACTGTGAGTTTCCACTGTTTCAACTGTAGTTTTAAAGCATCGTACATGGTTGGACGCAGATTATCTCTTAAACTAAAACAGTTTATGGGATGGTTGGGTATTGCAGATGATGTGATAAAGAAACTGGCTCTAGAAGCCATGCGCCATGAAGAGACCGGGACCGCATTTGAAAAGAAAAAATTTGTAGACTTCAAGAAAAAAACACTGCCAAAGAATTCACAACATCTGTCTTATTGGCTGGAAAAATATGTGGGCAACGATCTCACACAGCCTCAATATGAAAAGATAGATCAACTATTGAACTATCTCAAAAAAAGAGGCATTGGAGCAGAATGGTATGATTTTTACTACTCGCCTGTGCAAGAAGGAAATTTCAATAGACGATTATTAATACCATTTTACTGGCGAGGAGAAACAGTGGGGTACACAGGAAGACTGTTTGATACTCGCAATAAAGAAATGAAATATTGGACAGAGACACAGCCTGGCTATGTGTTCAACATGGATGCTCAGGATTGGTCAAGGAAGTTCGTGATAGTAACAGAAGGACCATTTGATGCAATTACCATATCTGGGGTGAGTATACTGGGATCAGAGATAAATGATACACAGCGAGAGCTGATAAACGGATTGAACAGACAAGTGATTGTTGTGCCGGATCAAGACGAAGCCGGACGGAAATTAATAGATCAAGCCATGGAATTTGGTTGGAGTGTGGCATTTCCAGAATGGGGTGTTGGGGTAACTGATGTGGCCGAGGCAGTACTAAAATACGGAAGACTGTTTACTATACAATCAATACTGAAAACAACAGAGACTAGTAAATTGAAGATAGGATTGACAAGGAAAATACATGGTTAGTTTTCACATAGAACCAACTAGTAAATGTGCTTTAGAATGTACGTTGTGTGACCGAACTTGGTTTTACGAAACATTTAAAAAAAGAAACTTACACGAAATCAATGTGGATAACATTGTAAAGTTTATAGGAGTCAACGCAGATATAAATTTATGCGGCAACAACGGTGATCCAATATATCATTCTAAATTCTTAGAGCTTTGTAAAAAATTTAAAGCTAACAATTGTAGCCTGCACATACACACAAACGGGTCGGCAAAAACAAAAGCATGGTGGGAGAAGCTCAATAACATGTTAACAAATGATGATTCCATAGTATTTGCAATAGATGGATTAGCAGACACCAATCATTTATACAGAAAGAATGCTAAGTGGAATTCAATTATGACTGCTGTAACAGTATTAAAAACTAGAAATTTTAAAATGGTATGGCAATTTATTCCTTTCAAACACAACCAACATCAGATAGCAGAAGCTATAAAAATGAGTAAAAAATTATCGTTTGACGAATTTAAATTAACGAGAAGTGATAGATGGTTAGGCAATAAAGAATTAATGCCGGATAAACAATATATTGACCATTACTACGAGCATCAAAAAAAAGTATTGGTAGATGCAACATATAAATCGAATATGTCTCCGTCTTGTCTAAAAAAAGGTATACCAGCATCTAGCTTATACATTGATGCCGAAGGAGACTTTTATCCGTGTTGTTGGATGGGTACATATCGATATAGATACAAATCGGTATTCTCACCAAAACAAAAATCATTTAACATAAGAGACAACACATTAACTCAAATACTTGAAAACAACAGCATAAAAGAGTTTTTTGCCTCAACAAAACAATTTACTTCTGCTCATGAATGTTGTAAAATACAATGTGGAATAAGAAATGACTGATTATACATTTGACGTACAGAAACTATATTTAGAAATGATGATGGCAGATGCTGAATCATTTGCTCGAGCTCAGAATATATTTGATCCTGCTAGTTTTGACAGGAAATTACAGCCTATTGCAAAATTTATCAAGGACTATGTAGAAGAGTACAAAGTAATGCCTGAAGTAGATCAGGTTAATGCCCCTCATGATATTAAATTAAAAACTGCTCGAGAGATTGACCCTGCACACTTTAACTGGTTGTTGGACGAATTTGAAATGTTTTCTCGGCACAAAGCCATGGAGCGAGCAATATTAGAATCAGCTGACCTACTAGAGCGTGGTGACTATGCGCCTGTGGAAGACAAGATCAAAGAAGCTGTGGGCATAAGTCTCACACGAGATCTAGGCACAGATTATTTTGAAGATCCTAAAGGCAGACTGGAACATCTTAAAAACTCCAATGGTCAAATCAGCACAGGCTGGGCATCTGTGGACAAGAAACTGTTTGGCGGATTCAACCGAGGCGAACTTAATATTTTTGCAGGAGGATCAGGAGCAGGTAAATCGTTGTTCTTACAGAACCTTGCAGTAAACTGGTCGTTGGCAGGACTAAATGTGTGTTACGTATCTTTTGAATTAAGTGAAGCACTGGTAGCGATGAGATTAGACGCAATGATGTCCGGCGTGCCCACAAGAAAAATATTTCCAGAAATTGACAATGTAGAAATGAAAATTAAAATGCTTCATAAAAAATCAGGTAATCTACAGATAAAATATCTACCCAGTGGTAGCAATGTTAATGACATTAAAGCATATATTAAAGAGTTGGAGCTCAAGAACAAAAAGAAAATTGATTGTATTCTAATAGATTATTTGGATCTTATGATGCCCAAGTCTAAAAAGATTTCACCGGCAGATCTGTTCATCAAAGACAAGTATGTGTCTGAAGAGTTGAGAAACTACGGAGCAGAATCCAAGATGTTAATGGTCACAGCATCACAGTTGAACAGAGCATCTGTGGAAGAGATTGAGTTCGATCACTCGCATATATCAGGAGGATTGTCCAAAGTACAAACAGCAGACAACGTGATTGGTATCTTTACAAGTCGAGCAATGAAAGAACGAGGCAGATATCAAATACAGTTCATGAAGACTAGAAGCAGTTCTGGTGTTGGACAAAAGGTGGATTTGGAATTTGATTTAGACACTTTAAGAATTAGGAATTTAGACGAAGAAGCAGATTCTGGACAGCACTATAAAAAAACTGCTACAGCCATGTATGATTCCTTAAAAACAAAGAGTAAGGTTTCCACAGACACACCCAAGGATGCTCGCAAAGAAGAAATTGATCCTCGTAAAGGTGACGACTTTGGCAAAGTAAAAGCCACAGTTGAAGGCGGCAAACTACGACAGTTGTTGAACGAATTACACTCAGACGAAGAACAATGATGCAGGTTGAACTGGTAGATAAAATGGGGTCAGACCTTTCTGTAGTAAATGCGGCTAGGGTTTCTTATGCAAAATTCAAAGACGAGTTTGAACCACGAGATGAAAAACTTATTAAGTTTCTAGCAGAACACAATCATTGGTCACCATTTGCTCATGCAAGTCTACAGTTTCGAATCAAAGCACCTGTGTTCGTTGCTCGACAGCTGGTCAAACATCAAGTGGGTCTTGTGTGGAATGAAGTTTCTAGAAGATATGTTTCCAATGATCCAGAACTGTACGAGACAAAAGAATGGAGAGGTCGACCAGAAGATTCCAAACAAGGATCCGCAGGCATTGTGGAGTTGGATCTCACAGATCAACACATGTTGGACACAGTAACGCAACAGTGCTTGATTATCTACAACACAATGATTTCAAAAGGCATTGCACCGGAACAAGCAAGGAGTGTGTTGCCACAAAGCATGATGACTGAATGGATATGGTCTGGAACACTATACGCATTTGCTCGAGTGTGCAATCTAAGATGTGCCAAAGACACACAACAAGAAACTCAACAGGTAGCTGATCAGATCAGAGACTTGTGTGCTGAACAGTTTCCCATCAGTTGGAAATACCTGCATGGCCTACATAGTTAACGACAAGTGCGTGATGTGCAAACACACATCGTGTGTTGAGGTGTGTCCTGTTGACTGTTTCTATGAAGGTGAGAACATGCTGGTTATCAATCCTGACGAGTGCATCGACTGTGGCGTGTGTGAACCCGAGTGTCCTGTTGATGCTATAGAACCTATGGACGCAGGTGATTGGGTGGACTTCAACAAGAAATATGCTGAACAATGGCCTGTGATCACAAAGAAAAAAGATCCGTTGCCTGACCATGAACAGCACACAGACGAAGCAGACAAGATAGAGAAGTACTTCAAAGGTCGTTAACAGCGGAGCGCCAATATTTTTTAGAAAGCGTCAGCGTAAATTTTCTAAACAGCGATAGCGTACACAGCGTAAGATTTTTGACTCTCACTGGTTAAAGTTAAATACACATATAATGATATACATTGCTCACCGAGGGAACACCAGCGGTATAGACACTGCACAGGAAAACACAGTTTCATACATTACTCAAGCAATTGCAGACGGATTTGATGTGGAAATTGATATTTGCAAATGGGACGGAGAATATTTCTATCTAGGACACGATGTGCCAGGAGAAGCAGTAACACCCGGGTGGTTACAGTCTAATCCCTTGTGGGTACACGCAAAGGACCACACAGCACTACATGAACTCATTAAAAAGAACATACACTGTTTTTGGCATGACAAAGACAGGTACACCATCACAAGTCGTGGGTACATCTGGGCATATCCGGGAGAACCGGGTGGCGAACGATGCATATGTGTGCATCCGGAACAGAGAGATGACTGGAAACAGTTTGCAGGCATCTGCGGAGATAATGTCAAACAATACAAGGAGCAACCACAATGAAAATAATAGTACCAATGGCAGGAGCTGGATCTAGATTTGAAAAGGCCGGCTACACATTTCCCAAACCTTTGATAGAAGTCAAAGGACAACCCATGATTGCTAAAGTGGTGGAGAATTTAAACCTACAAGGACAGTACATCTTCCTGGTACAGAAGTCACACTACGAGAAATACGATCTACAACGACTGTTGACGTTGATTGCACCTGGCTGTGCTATTGTGCAAATAGACGGCTTAACCGAGGGAGCGGCCTGCACTATATTACAGGCTCGGGAATTGATCGACAACAACGAACCTTTGATAATCTCAAATTCAGATCAATGGATAGAATGGAACAGCACTGAAACAATTGGTTCATTCAATCACGAAGACTCAGATGGAGGCATATTGACTTTCAACAGTGTGCATCCAAAACACAGTTTTGCAAAGATAGACGAGCATGGATATGTCACAGAGGTTGCTGAGAAGAATCCCATATCAAACAATGCCACAGTGGGCATCTATCATTGGAAACGAGGATCAGACTTTGTGAAATACGCTGATCAAATGATTGCAAAGGACATCAGAACCAACAATGAATTTTATGTGTGTCCTGTGTACAATGAAGCTGTGCAGGATGGTAAAAAAATAAAAGTCAGTCAGGTGGATGCAATGTGGGGTATGGGCACACCGGAGGAACTCAACAACTTCTTGGCCAACCACCGGCAAGACAAATAATGTTATTCTACAACACAGATATAGATCGTGAAAAATATTTCATAGCCACCTATGACATGGCCAGCAGTGCCAATCTCAAGGAGGCCGCGTGGGCACTTGCGATCGGTCAGAGCGTGGGCAATCCGAGTGTGCGTAATAGATGGGAGACAGACGAGCTGTTTGAAAACCACAGTTGTGTGATAGTTGGAGAGAAAACAAAACTGGAAAAACAAACACAAGGACTTGTAAAGATTGCATTTCCTGTGGTCAACACAGATTGGGCAACAGACGGAATGGCTCACATGCTGTGCCAGCTGATGGGAGGACACATAGATATTGATATTATCACAAAATGCAGATTGGTAGGATTGGACCTACCTAGAACAGTGACCAAACATTTCCTTGGACCCAAGTTTGGTCTATCTGGAATAAGAGAATTTACAGGACAGCACGGCAAGCCTTTGCTCGGCGGTATAGTCAAACCCAAGATAGGGATAACTCCAACTATTTTATTGGAGATGGTCAAACAGATGGTGGACGGAGGAGTGGACTTTATCAAAGAAGACGAGATAATGGTCAACCCTGTGATCTGTCCATTAGACCAACGTGTGGAACTGATCGCAAATTATCTGGCCAAACAGAGTCGTAAAATCGTGTTCTGTCACACTATCAACTGTGACCCACACGTGCTGACCGATCGTGTGAAGCGTGTTCACGAGCTGGGCGGCAACGGAGTACACATCAACGTGTTCAGTGGATATGGCGCTTACAACAGTATCAGGAAATTAGATCTACCATTGTTCCTGCATTACCAGAGCAGTGGTGCAAAAGTTACAACAGATGTGAATCACCGGTTCAGTATCAGTTGGCCAGTGATGTGTCAGCTAGCCACACTGATGGGTGTGGACACCATTCAAACCGGAATGGTAGGCGGCTACAGCAACGACAATCCTGAAGAGATACTAAAGTGTTTAGAAATACTGAGAGCCGGAAATACTGCACCAGCACTGAGTTGCGGATTTAATCCAGGGCTAGTACAGAAGGTTAATAGTATAGCAGGCGTAGATTATCTAGCGAACGCTGGCGGAGCCATACACGGACACCCAGGAGGCACAGTTGCAGGTGCTCGAGCAATGCGACAAGCAGTGGACAAGAATCACGGCATTGAATACGAGCAGGCTATTGCCAAATGGGGTTTCACAAAATGATTCGTGCAGACGAAGTTGCTGTCTGCGTATCTGGTTTAGCCAGAGAAGGCTACAAAGAAGCAATAGAAAGAGCCAAAAAAGTTTTTCCATACGATTTTTTTTATATGCAGTGGACAGGGTATCCGCCGCTTGATGTGACTGACTGTTATTTTTTTAATGAACCACAGTATGACTATCACAATCTACTAGATACAGAATACAAACCAGATTGTAAGATATGGAGAAGATACACAAAAACCGCAGATGGAAAAATATTTCGAAAACCCGGATTACTAGAAAAAACTAAAAATAATTCAAAACAAATTTTAGCTCATTATTGGTTAACAAATGCACTGCCTAAAAAATACAAAACCATAATAAAGTTGAGATACGATAGTTTATTATCGACCAAAATTGATTTCACTCCATTAATAGAGAAAGCAGTTACGGGAACAGTGATCGGTATAGCCGGAAGTGCGCCGGGCAAAGATGTTGATTCTCCGTTACACACGCACACTTACAAAGATTGTGAAAAATGCACAGGGCCGTACCTGTGGGATCATATTATAATTCATCCTAGATACAAATTAAAAAATGTTGAAAAACTGTTTAAGGAAAAAAATTTAGTAGGAGCAGAATGGGGGTGGTATCAAATATTACACCACCAATGGGCAGATAACAATTATTTAAATGTCACAGGCGGTAATCTTCTAATCGGACATCAAACATGAAAACAAAAGATTATCAAGGATGGAACATATTAGAAACTGAAAAAAACTTCTATAATAATTTTAATGAGTACAGTAAACTAGGTGAAATAATAGAAACACATGTCAAACAAAAAGACTGTGTTTTACAAGTTGGCGCTAATTATGGATTTGAGACTAAATTTCTCGCAGAAAAATTCAACACAGTACATACTTTTGATTTTGATAATGATGTATCTACCTGTTTCACAGCAAATATAAAAAAACACAATATTGAAAATATTGTACAACATCTTTACGGATTAGGAAATACTGAACAACTAGTGGCTATTTCTAAAAACGAGAACTCTGTAGCAACACATATTGACCTATTAGGAAATGATAAAAAATATCAAATCAAAAGACTCGACGATTTGAATGTTGAAAAGGTTGATATGATAATTATTGATACTGAAGGATATGAATACTTTGTGTTATCAGGGGGAGAACATACTATAAAAAAACACATGCCTGTGATGATTGTCGAGTTCCATAAGCGAGAGTTGACAGAAAAATTTTTTAATTACGAAAGTAAAAAAACAGACAAATACTTAAAAAAACTAGGATACAAATATATTTGTAACACAACTAAAAATGACAGACTATACGTTCCGGCAGACTAAATGAGAAATTGCATCGTTCAATATTTTATAGATCCGAGATTATATTCAGATCCCGAGTACAACAATCTCAGCAACGAGCAGGATAATTTTGCCAAACTCAGCGAGCAGAGTTTTAGAGCATATGCTGAAAGGTACAATTGTGACTACCAATTAATAACCCAACCAAAATTAAAATATAGACATCCAACATTTGAAAGATTTGATCTGTGGCTGGATGCCACGTGGTGGGAACGTTATGATCAGATACTGTATGTAGACTCAGATGTTTTTGCCATGCCCGGTGCACCGGATGTGTTTGCACAGTATAATAATATAGAAACTCTTAAAGTGTGCGAATCAAATAAATTCCAAAATGCTTCTTGCCAAGAACACTACGACCAACTACAGCAAGGATTGGTTACCAACACCGACATTGAAATTATTAAGCAACGAGGATTCCAGCCTGGAGTGTTTATACTAAACAAGCACGTGGTTGAGAAAACTAAAAAGTGGATTGAACAATATCAAACGTTTGACACACACGACGGAGATATATTGTTGTGGGCAGTGTGTAACAGTGCTGTGGGGATTGAACGACTGAGCTGGAAGTTTAATTATAAAAGAGCTTACTTTAGCGACGCACCAAAAATATATTTTTTTCATGCCGCGGGCAGAAAAAAAACTGTGGATCATACAAAACAACGAATATTAAGTTTCCTTAAACGCAACGGTATCGAGCTATCTAACAAATAGATAATCGTGTGGCTGTCCTAATTTGTAATAGACGTCAACACATTTATAACCAATGTTTTCTAATAAGTCTTTGGCCGTAAAATCTCCACGGTTTATTTCACATAATATAACTGGATTATTTTTTTCTATAGTTTGCATGCCGCCTAGTATAACCTTGGGCTCGTATCCTTCCACATCCATCTTAATAAAGTCAATGCCTTCAAAGAGACCAAAAGAGTCTAGTGTATTAATTGGAACTTTCATTGTAGAGTTTCCGTGCGGCACATCACTTTTTATTCTTCCTACACCGGGTTTAGTATATCTCGTATCTTTGATTTCTCCCAGTCCTGTGTGATAAAATGTTATTTTGTCTGGATTAGAAACAAATGAATTTATTTGTTTTTCTTTATTTCTAAAATCAAAACAATGAATGTGCTCAAAGTCTTTTTCTAGTTTTCCAGCAAATTGAAACACGTCGCAACCAATGTCTATAGCATGCTTAAATTTTTTAATATGATTTTTGCAAAGCTCGTATGTGTTGTCAGTTTCTTGCTGTCTAAAATCCGGCATTTTTGATTGTGTTGTTCAAGGTATTTAAGTCAACCACAAGGTTCCTGTTTCTTTCTCTAGGTCTCAGATTCCTCTTACCGGTGCCGGCCGCAAACGTCTTCCATGTTAAAGACGACGCACTACCAATGTTATTGTACCAGTGCTCGTCAGTTAGCAGAAACTCGTGATTGAAATCTATCACCGTGGTGTTTGGTTGCATGGCATAACAGTGGCAAAGATTTGCTCCTGTAGGACTTACTACCAATTGAGCTTGATTAAACATATCTATTTTTTGTTGCAGAGAATACTGTGCGAAGTTATCGTACAAGTCAAATCCTTTTGCAGATAAAAAACTTTTCACTTCATCTTCGTTGTCTACTGCACGAGCTTGTGCGTCGTTACGACTGATGTATATTTTTTTATTAGGTGTATAATTGGTGGACGGATTAAAATTTTCTTTTAAAAAATGTGTAACCCAGCTGGCATTTCTTCCTGCTCCGCTGTCGGGTTTAGAAAATAAATGGAGCTCTGGGGATTTGATCACTGCAGGTGTTTCAACTTCCACAATACGTTCTGCTATGTCTGGGAAAAAACTTATAGACTCGCGTTGCCAGGCTGACAGTTTGTTGGTTACGATTTTATAAGAGTTGGTTCTTAAAAATTTAAACAATGGTAAGTCTTCACAGAACCAGTGCCAATAAGCATTTATACTGAATAATAAATTCACCGGTTCGTTAAATTCAACTGTGTTCTTGTTGTTAATATCAACTGATATTGTTGCTCCTATATTGTTTGCAGGAAGTATTTTCCAGAAGTCGCTGGTCGACCTGGACGCTTTGTTTCCTTTGCACCATCCTGTAAAATAATAGTTTTGATTTTTTATAATACCAAAATAATGATGCGAGCGACTGCCACTAATCCCAACAGCATTGTTAATCACATACTCGTCCACATTACTTTCTTGATAATTGAATGTGTGAGAGAATACGTTTTTGTTGGTTATCTCAATATCGTAGTGTCTGTGCTGTCCTGCGTAACGAGTTATTTTTTGTAACTGTTGATTATCACAAAGAGTTAGTTCCATACTATTAATTATTTTCGTATAACTGCTAGTGGAATTAAATATGCGTTAACACATGAGGAAAATCAATAAAAGACTGTTCGAGTGGTACGGCATAGACACTGATAAAAATCTAGGCATTTCTGACCGCTGTCCCCGACCGTACGACACTGTGCTGATAGACAAAGCAGGCAGTTGTTTTTTATGCGAGTGTGCTTCGTGGTTGCCACAGAGTGCGGGCAATCTACACACACAGTCACTGGAAAATATTTTAACCTCATCTATGGCTGGTGAGTTGCAGAATTCTATTGCGGATGGCTCTTATCGATACTGTAATAATCGGCAGTGTTCTTATTTGCTAAGTGGTGATAATAGTGAACTCACACCACGTGGCAAACTTCTTGGGTGGCCTGTTGGTGTACCTGATAAACAGATAAAAAATATAAGACTTGCTATTGACGACAGTTGCAATCTCAGTTGCCCCAGCTGTCGCACGCACCAGATATTTGAACGAGATAAATTTCAATTAAGAAAAAAATATGCCCTGGCGGATAAAATTATTGAATATGTAAGATCACAAGCTCACACAATTAATTTACATGTGGGCAGTGACGGGGATCCGTTTGCCAGTTTGATTTACAGATATTTTGTTAAAGCTATTAAAAGTCTTCCTAACGTTAGATTCACTATACAAACCAACGGATTGCTGATTAAAAAAATGCATCAGCGTCATTTGAATATGTTTAAAAAATTAGATGTATTAAACATCAGCATTGACGGTGCTACTAAAGCAACCTACGAAAAATTAAGACGAGGCGGATCTTTTGATAAAATTATAGAAAATTTAGAGAGTGCAAAAACATTAAAACAACAACACGGTTTTAAATTTAATTTGCATTTTGTTGTGCAACAAGACAACTGGCGAGAGATTCCGTTGATGTTGGAACTCGCACACCGGTATAATGTCGACGAAATGTTTTTTAATAAAATACAAAACTGGAACACAGGAATTGATTTTGCAACGCAGGTTTTTTTCAAAGATGAAAAGTTTATTGAAATGCTGGAGCGAGTCCATGAAGATCCTATAGCTAGAATATGGACACTACTTTAATTTTGATTTGAATCTATTGTAAAACTTTTCAGCAAACACTCGATGATGATCTGCTCCGTAGTGGACGCCGTCTTTGGCTAGACTGGGAGAGGTTGTGTGTTCTCGTTTTGCATCTGGTAGATGATGTTGATCCCATTCGGGCCAGCACAGTTTGAGACTGGTGTCGCTGTACACAACAGAGTTGGGTATGTCATACACATCCTGTGCGAAGCAGTGAAACAATGTAGCTGTCTGTTGCTCTGCAAACTTCTCAGCAAAGAAAACATTTTTTAAAAAATTATTCTGATCTGTGCGATCTGTTTCTGTTTTTAACAGAGGATCGTAACTCATGAGACTCTGGGCATAGCTGTCTAACCTTTCTCGGCGACTCCACAGCGGCCAACATATGATAATGATAGATGGGAACAGAACCTTTGATGTGGCATACAGTATTCGCACAATCTTGTCTGCGGATGCTCCGGGCTGTCCAAGATTCCAGAAACGTAATCTGGATTGATCCACTCGACTGTGCAACTGATCCACCCAAACATCGCCATCGTCCAGACCTTCTCCGAATGTGTGTGAGCAACCCAGTATCGCCACATTCTTTTTACCGTTGGGTATGGGGTGCCATTCTGGACAGCGATAGCCTGATGAGTTTACAGTGTAATCCACAATCAGTTTGCGATCCACAGCAACGCTTTTGGGTATTTCGTTGTCTGAGTAATGTCCGTATTTCATAACGATATTTAATGGTAGAAGTGGTGGAGGATAGCGGGATCGAACCGCTGACCTCCTGAATGCAAATCAGGCGCTCTCCCAGCTGAGCTAATCCCCCACGTTGTGGTGCCCCTTGCCCGATTCGAACAGGCCACCTACTGATTACAAATCAGTTGCTCTACCAAATGAGCTAAAGGGGCAATAGACCGTATTCAATGATTTCATGAACACCGTTGTACAAAAAGTATACAGCAAGAATGCTGAAAATCCAACGACTAATTCGGAATACAGATCGAACTGGTAGTTTTTTGATCTGGTGATTTGAAAACAGCATGACCATGCCCAAAATTACCAAACCTACCAAAATGCCCAAACCTGCCGAATACATGTCCGAGGCATCGATGATTATGCCGGTCATGAACACCACCACTTCAACTCCTTCTCTGAACATTATACCGAACACAGCGAGTCCCAACAGCCATGCATTGTGCAGTGGCAGATGTTTCACGTGCTGTGCGGCACCATGACAGAACCATGCTACCCATGCGAGTATAAGTCCTGTAAACACACCTATAACACCTTCAAATCGCTCTATGTTTGCGTGACTGCCTAGAACCTGAGCAGTTATACTCGCTAGAGCCAGAGTGGCTATCAGAGACGCTATAATAGCACTCCATATCACTTTTTGCTGTTTTAGGTTGCCACCGGTGGATGCCAGTGCCAATATCGCAATCAGATAGGTTTCTAATCCTTCTCTTGCAATAACGAATGTGCTTGCTAGTAGTGTGCTCAATTTCTTCTCCTGTTGCTAGATGCGAATAGTTCGCAACTGCTAGTTATTGTACAATATTCAGAGGGTAATGTCAATGTGGTTGTGTGCATATTATTCTGGTTGACTTTTTTACAGCATGTTGTAATATACACATATCAGGTATGCAGGCACTGCATATAAATACTGTACCATCCATATGGTTTACAAGTGGCTGATCCACATCAGTTAAAAGTGGCTAACTTAGAGCAAAAAGGAGGCGACTTATGAGAGAACGCATGAAAGACAACGTGGCACGATACAGCACAGCAAAACTCAAAGAACAGGCAGACAAGACCATGTTCAGGGCCAGACGTGAGGTTGAAATCAACGGCAACGGCACCACTGGATATGTCATCAAGGAAGGTCCACAAAAAGGCCTGGTGTTGAGACACATCAAGATAGAACCAAAGAACATCTAATCCATATCGATCAAACACGGGGGCAGTGTGTTCATGTTGACCACTACCCTTTGTGATTAAATACGTTGAATGAATTATAACAAACACCTACAGACCTTGATCAAACTGGCATGCCTGACAGCACTGCTGTTCTTGGTGTTCCTGACTTCGTGCGCCCCCGTGGAGAAGAAACCCACCGTGACCGCCAATCCCATCGCCAATGCCAAGAACATTGGTCGAGCGTTGGGCTGTATGTTTGGTGGCTGTGATACTGCCACCCAAGACCGTGAGTTTCAAAAAGACTTCGAGAAGATCGATCGAAATAAAAAATCTTCTAAATAACGGTTACCGCTTGTCTATTAAATCGCAGTCCACTGTGTTGGCTGGTAGACCTGTTTTTCGGTCATAGACCCACACATAAGAATATGTGACCTGTTCACCTTTTGCTATGCATTTTTTTCCGAGTGCAACTCGTGGTTCTGGTACTGCTGTGCAGGCCATCAGTGTCAGTAGGCCTGAGATTATTATCAGTTGTTTCATTTAAATACTCCATGCGTTGGTTGATTTATTCTATGCTAGTATTACTTATGTTGAGTGTGTCTGTGCCGGCTGGAGAGTCCGTGACTCAACTGGAGTTCGATGAGTTCGTGGCCCGTGAAAACTTGATGCAGAGTCAGATCAACATGTGGGAATTGATCCATCAACTGGAATACACACAGGGCAATCAGAGACTGCGAGTGTATGCAGAGATAGCAGAGATGCAACAGAGAATACAGGCACTCATCGTGCAGATCCTGGAATTGGATCTTCTATATCACAATCCGGACGCTCAGTAATTATTGGCTGTCAGTTTTTCTTTTGGTCACCACGTGATCGATCAGACCATAGTCCAGTGCTTCCTGTGCAGACATGAACTTGTCTCGCTCCATGTCAGCAGACAACTGGTCGAATGTTTTGCCCTGGGTGTTGTGTGTTTCGTATATCCGGGTCAGCTCTCGCTTCATCTTGAGGATCTCTTCCACCTGTATCTGCATGTCAGTGGCCTGTCCTCGAGCACCCCCTGATGGTTGGTGTATCATGTGTCGAGCATGTGGCAACATGAATCGTTTGCCTGCGGTGCCTGCCTGTGCCAGCAGTGATCCCATTGAGCAGGCCTGCCCCATGACCACGGTCTTGATGTCACAGGAGATGTACTGCATGGTGTCGTAGATGGCCATGCCGGCCGTGACCAAACCCCCGGGTGAGTTCACGTATATGGTGATGTCTCGGTTGGGTGCCTGTGACTCGCAGTGCAACAGTTGTGATGTGATGACGGCGGCTGTGTGCTCTTCAATGGCACCATCCAACATGATGATGCGATCTTTCAGCAGTCGTGAAAATATATCGTAGGAACGTTCTCCCTTGCTCGTCTGTTCTATCACTATGGGTACACTTGGCATATGCTCATATTATAGCACATGTGCTCACAGTGTCAACCGTTACAGTGAGATCAACGTGATGAACAACACTGCAATGACCGCAAGCGGAGCCGTGATGTTTCGGTGGGTGTGGGTGAAATGAATCAAACGTGCCATGACAGTAGTTACCGCTGTGACTGACCCCGACGGGCCTGCTGTGTGGTCACTGCTGTCATGCACGTGGTGCAGACCTATGCCTGTGATAGGTTCACGGCTGAAGGACCTTTAGGACCATCTTCCATGTCGAATGCTATGGTCGCACCTTCTGTCAGTGTGTCCATGCCTGCGGCGTTTACTGCTGTGATGTGTACGAACACATCCTTGTCTTCTGTGGCAATGAATCCAAAACCTTTTTGTCCATTGAACCATTTTACTGTTCCTGATTTACTCATAGTGTGTGTACTCTTTCTTCTGTTGTTTGTTGTTTGTAGGGGGTATATTAAAGGGTGGGAGGCTTGTTAGTTCTCGTACTCGATAGTGTACTCTTACTCAACTGTACTTAGTATAACACATCACAGCTATAATGCAACCAGGGTCAGTTCACTTCAGTGTGTTGAAAAAATCCCCGTGGCATGCCAGGTAGTGTGCCAGATAGGCTTCCATGCGAGGGTTGATCACAATGTTCAAACGATCACACAGTTTCTCCCGCTCGAGCGGATCCTGCAGGAATCGTAAAAAATCAAATGAATAATCAGCCGAGTCAATGCGAGAATGCCCCGGACACTGTTGATATGCCTGTTTATAATGACGGAAAAACGCCTGTGGGCTGATGTCTGTGGGGACATCTACAAATCCCTTACATCTTTTAGCAATCTGTATTCTTAACCATTTTTTCCGGTCTGCTATGTACGGATTGATGACCACCATGTTCGATGTGTCTAACTCGTGTACTGTGCCTGAGACATGCTCATACTGCAGGTCGTTACAGCACAAAAACATTTGCCGATCATCGCTCACTGTGTGTTGCTCGAAGCTCGGCCATATTTCAGTGTGTTTCCATGTGTTCAACTGCTGAGGGTGTTGATGAAATTGACGATAAAAACATGCGTCCAACAATCGTTTGCTCGGGCCTAGCTTTATTTCGCGAATGTTGGCAAAGATGTTGGAATCAGAGGCCAGGAGATAGTAGTACATAAAAAAACCACCAGAACCACCCAGGTAATGTATCACGATGTTTTTCACACAGCTATTTAGACGAATTGCGTGTGGGTGGAGATAGTATTGACTGACCTTACAGCATGAACAGCACAGCCACAGCCAGTGTGATCACAGCAGTTATGCACAGGGGTTTGATGGAGTGTGCATCCAGCTCCGACATGGGTATGCCGTCACAGCGTGATCTGACCCAGCGTGAACACTGTATCACACAGGCAATGGGTCCTATTATGAACACACACAGCACACAGGCCAGCACAGCCACAGTCAATTGAACGCAACGAATCATCATGCTCGTATGTATGGAAAGGGTCGTGTGTGCCGTAAAAAACTGCTGTGCAAAATTTTTGAATCTGAGGTACACAGTGGCTGGTCTGTTTAAATAGCAGTGATGGTCTGGTTCAACACATGGCAGGAAGACGACTACCTCCGGGACAAGCAGGACAACGTGCAACGAATAGAGCAGTGCTTCCTGGGCTCGCCCATACGCACCATGCTGGACATCGGTTGTGGATTGGCCTATGAGGCTCGACACCTGCACAGCACACAAGGCACACAGTGCGATCTCATGGACAGAGAGGCCGAACACAACCACCCACAGGGTCGCACACGTCACAACAGCTACGGCAAGGTGGGGGACATGCAGGGCTATCACTCACTGGCCGAGTTGCAGGCCCAATTGGATCAATACCAGAATTTTGATCACAGACTGTACGATGCCGATGACCTGCCAGACAACACGGGCCGTGTGTACGATCTGGTGTATTCCAGCAAGAGCATGGGTCTGCACTATCCGGCTGACACCCACCGATTGTTCGTGCAGAGACACTCACACCAGGACACCCGCATACTGTTGGAACTGAGAGGCACCACTGAGGCACAGATACAGGACATGCACCCGAGTGTGCTGATACAACGAGTGATCAAACGCTATCGCAAGAGTTGGCTGTGTGAGATACAATACCGCGAAACGGGCACACAGCTCGTGTAAAATCTGCTGTGCAAATTTTCTTGATCTGAGGTACTGGGTGGGGTGGTCAGTGTGTACAGCAGTGCAGAAACAGGTATGTGCAAAAACGGCCAGTTACAGTACGGGTATTTTATTACCCGGGTGGTGATTAGTTCTCCTCCCCCCTTCAAAAATCCTGAATATCAAAACCATTACCACCGACAGAAAAATACCCTCATTACACCGAAGCAGTGCCCGTTTGACCCAGATCTGCACATGCGACCACCCTGTCAACAGCACAGTCAGCTCTGGACTGTGCTACCTGTGTCGGTGGTGGGCCCGGATCACCAACAGCACACCGAACGCCACTCGGAATAGATCCGTCCACAGCCGGCTCACAGCCAGGTCACCCCGACAATGATCCCGAGCATCACAACAGCGATCAGGTCCATCATCATCGTATGGAGTCCCATATCTGTGCTGTGAGCTGTAGTGTGAGGGCCAGACCCATGGAGTGCAACACGATGTCTATCGACCAGGCCCATGCCCAAGCCCATGCGAAGGCAGTGGCAGTGATTGAGATCCAACGCAGTGTGTGGGGAGTGGGTCGCCGCATGTCAGGGACGGGTGGGTGTTGTGCCCAGGTCGATGTGTATCAGTAGCTGATGCCACAGAGCATGTGTCTCCAACCACAGCAGGACAGTGGAGGTGCCCAGTACAATCACTGTGAGGCAGAGTAAAAAGGTCAGTGTGCGTGGTGCCATTGTGTGTGTACTTATCCGGCCAGGTGGTGCGGAACTACATGCTGTGGTAGACACCGATCGGTGCCCAGACTACATCCAGTGGTAAACCGCCCGGGAACGATCCGCGGATCCGGGACTACATCCAGTGGTAAAGCCGGAGTTAAATATGCACACATGTTCGAGTTCCTGATCACAATCTGCACCCTGGGCAACCCCTGTCTCACACTCACAGACCGAGAGGGCACACGCTACCCCACACACTCCGCCTGTGTGCGAGAGGCCCAGAGTCGACAGGTGCCCATACTGCTTCAAATGCTGGAGCAGGGCTATCGATTGGAACACACCCAGATCACCTGTCACATACCCGGTGCCCGCACAGACTCATGACACACTGGGTTGATCCCGGCTACAACAGCTCGCGATCACAGCACACAGAGCACACACAGAGCACACACTCACATAGAGCACACACCGAGCTGATGAACTGTTCGACACCGTAAGGTGGGGTCACACACGGTCAACACAGTGGCACACCATCGCGATGGTGGCCAGCATGACCCACAAAGACGTCGTCCGACGTGACCGGTACGGTTTGCAGGATCAAAGGTGTGATTTCATTTGGTAAGATCCAGAGGATGAGCCACTATACTAAAATACGGCAACCGCTTCTACACACCATACGATCAGATCCCAGATACATACTCACAATGCACACCACAGCCCTCCAACGCCTACTGCACCGCTATCGACGACGCCCACACAGATTCAACCGTGCGTTAATCGGGGTCTGCATTCTCATCCTGCTGTATGCCACCTTTTAATCACATACTCAGTCAGACCCTACTGTTCATCACAGGCCTCCCATGCTGGCCCTGTGTGCGGTTACGATTGATCATAGTGCTGTCAGCTCTTGCCCTGTCACTGCTATATCGGATCGTGTGTTGATTTTTCATCCTCCTGTATAAACGAATATTGTTCACACTATGACTCGTACGGTATTCCAACATTCCTATTGTACACACACTCCAGACACAAGCGGGCGATCCAGCCCAGCGGATTCAGAGTGCGACAACGGTCACACATGGCGGGGTCAACGAGTTTTATTGCTGAGGATACTGTTCTAGAAAGGTGTCAAAAAATCGCACGCAAGTTCCTGCTAGGAACTTTAGGGAACATTGCCCTTGGTAATAAGCCTTTAGAATTCGGAGCGGACGCTGGGCAGAGCCCTAGGGGTCGATGCCGGTCTGGTAATTGTGTTCATAGGAACAGGCCCGCTGGGTTTTGGATCGGAATGCTGATTTTTTAGGTTGTTGTGCTTCGGTACAGCATGTTTGATAATATACTCAACTGGGTATCCACGGCTGTTTCTGTGGCGTTGTCACACGATGCCGCAGGTTGTCATTGGTGATCATCATGTCTGGCGTGATATTGTCGCAACAGCTCTCTCGCCCACAGTCTATAGCCCTGCGTCGTGAGATGTGTGGAGTCCTTGAACAGGTCGTTGTGCTGTGTCAAGGCCCAATCCAGTCCTGCGGGCCATAGTGTGTGTTTGGGATCCAGTTCCTGCAACAGCAGTTCCGTGGCCGCGACACTTCCCAGGGTGGAGAAGCCTTCGCTTTGGCACTCATGCGTTAGATGATTGTGGTCAAAATCTAGATTGGCATAGTCATATAGGAAACAGCACAGGTAAGGTATGCCACGAGCTCGCAGGAAATCCTGTAGGAGAATCACCTGTAGCAGGCTCTGACTTTTGACAGATCGGTATGCCTTCTCTTGATACATCAATCGAGTCAATCGTTCATCGATGTGTAAGCTGACAGAGCGATCTCGCCACGGCGCCATGTTATTGGTCCAATATTGTGAATTCTCAGTGACTCGACGTGGACTGCTTGGATCGCGATAGCCTGCAGGTAGACCACGAGGCAGGGCAAAATCTATGCGGTTGAGTCCGGACCAATTGACCAACACGAAATCCACATCCGCATGGTATATCACCCGATCCATTACCGATTCCGCAATATAGCGATTGCCCGAACCCGCCACCGCTAGGTCGGTCACGGATTGGTAATCAAATATCTCTGAATACCAATTACATTCATGGTCCATCCAGCTGTCGCCCGATACGAGCAATCTGTTGGTGGTTATTTTCTCTAAATTATTTTGATTCATTTGTTGCTTTCAGTAATTATGAGCCGCCGTTCACACGGACAGGCCCTTTCGAGCCTGTACCTGTCTTCCCCCTCTGTTACTGGGAGGTGTTAGGGAAGGAAGCTGTCAAATATGGTTCCAAGTGCCAGCACGGTCACTGTGATCGCGATGGTGCCCACTGTGATGCGAGTGATGATTCCCAGGTTGCGTTGGCCTTCGAATTCCTGTCGACGTCTCTCCTGCTGTTCTGGGGTCTGTCTCTGGTTCATTATGCTGGTTTACCTCCGAACAGGATCACATACACGATGAAGGCCACTGCTGACCAGAATGGTAGATGCAATTTCACCATCTCGATACGGTTGTGCCGTTTCTGACATTGGTACCAATGGGCACGGGCCTCTTGGTACTGCTGTTCCGCCTGTGCCAATTCCCGTTCCAATCGCTGTCGTTCCGCCTTCTGTGCGGGTTTCAAATCTCGTAGTTGCTGTTCTATCATGGAGCGTTCCACCCCACACAGATCCAGCTCTGTGTCTGCCCTCTCCCATCTGGTCCGTTTCATTCAGCACCTCCCACCATGTTGACCACCAGTATCAGTGCGCCTGTGAACAGCATCATGTCTATCACGGGCTGTATCATACGCCTGCTCTCATACAGGTGCTCTGTGCCAGAGCTTGATAACGATCAGGAGCCATACGCCACAAATCAGCAATCTTCAGCACCATCCTCAGTGATACTTCTCTCAATC
>Ga0208768_1000199_pt1 | contig 45370 bp, 43 predicted proteins | sample AntAceMetag02UK1_FD_184760 | JGI IMG/M metagenome (GOLD analysis project Ga0208768, IMG submission 184760) | Saline lake microbial communities from Ace Lake, Antarctica - Antarctic Ace Lake Metagenome 02UK1 (SPAdes) (version 2) | ecosystem: Environmental > Aquatic > Non-marine Saline and...
TGAATGAAACTAAAAAGGGTACCCAATGAGGTGCCCCTTCTATTTCCAGAAATGTGAATTTTATCTCTCATATTAAAAAAGCGATACTCGCTTTCGCCAATGTATTCCCCAAAACGTTGTAGCCTACAATTGCTGCATTCGTATTTGCGTCCAATCCTAAACTATCTGTTTTCAAAGCAAAATTGTGATGATGTATTAGTGTGACCCATGTCCTTCAGGAGGAAAAGGGCCTCCGTAGCCTTTTGCTCTATAATCTGTTCCACTCTGAATGATTCCTTCAGGAAGAAGCTTCGCATCAAGGTTTCCGGCATTGGCCATAAATTCATTACTGTTAGCAGGAATATCGAAAACGAGCCAGTGCCACCATCCATTTGCTGTTGGTACGTCTGGATCATACATTGTAATTGCGAAGCTCTTCGTTCCTTGAGGTACAATGGCCCATGAAAGTTGTGGAGATTGGTTTGTGCCTGTGCATCCAAATCCATTGAACTCTTCTGTCATTGTTTCTTCTTCTCCCAGGTCACTGCTAATTGGGGTAAACGTTTTCTGAACAAAAAGGGCCGTAGCACAAAGCATGCTAAGTCCAAACAACAGCTGTTTCACCTTCATTATTTGGTATCTTAAGTTCGGGGCAAAATCCCCACCAAACGCTAGAAAAGATCAAGTGTAGCAGTTCAGAAAGTGTGGCTAAATGCTCAATCAGAATGGGCCATGCTCTATGCTTTCTTAATCTACATCAATGCACAGTGGACGTTACATGTTCATCTTTGCACTCAATTATATACAGCCTGAGTCCAACATACCTCAGAGGTTTTTCAAAAATTCAAGAAATGATCGAAATCGGAATAGACAGTTTTGCCGCTTCTCCTTTGGCACAAGAGGATCGTTCGCGTGCTATAAATGAACTGATAGAGCGCATGGTAAAAGCTGATCAGGTAGGACTTGATCTTTTTGGTATTGGCGAACATCACAGAGAAGATTTTCTTGATGCTGCGCCTCATATGATTTTGGCGGCAGCTGCGGCAAGGACCAAGAAAATTCATTTAACAAGCGCCGTTACTGTGCTCAGTGCTGCAGATCCTGTGCGTGTTTTTCAAAACTACGCCACACTTGACCTCATCTCAGGAGGAAGAGCAGAAATGGTTGCTGGTAGAGGCTCCTTCATTGATGCCTTCCCCTTGTTCGGATACAATATGAACGATTACGACCAGCTTTTTACTGAAAAATTAAATCTACTGCTGAATATTCGTGACAATGAGGTCGTCTCTTGGTCGGGCAAATTTCGTCCGCCTTTAGAAAACCAACCCATCTTTCCTCGTCCGCACCAAAAGAAACTCCCTATTTGGTTGGGTGTTGGAGGAACGCCAGCTTCATTTGTACGCGCAGGTGAATTGGGGCTTCCTTTAATGGTTGCGGTGATTGGCGGTGAAACGCATCGTTTTCGTCCGTTAGTTGACCTGTACAGACGGGCAGGAGAAAAGGCCGGACATGCTCCTGAAGATCTGCGTGTGGGACTTCATTCATTGGGTTATGTTGCAGAAACCACTGAAGAAGCAATTGCAGATTACTACCCCGGTTATAAGGCGCTTTTTACAAAGGTTGGAAAAGAAAGAGGGTTCCCTCCGGTCACGAAGGCGCATTTTGATGCTCAAAGTGGGTTTTCAGGGGCCATTGTAATTGGCAGCCCTGAAGAGACCGCCGCCAAAATCCTTCGCCACAGTCAAGCGCTTGGGGGCATCTCCCGCTTTACGTTTCAGATGGATGTGGGAATACCGCATGAAAAGCAACTAAAATCCATTGAATTGATTGGGAAGGTTGTTCGTCCGCTTTTAAATAAGGGCAAATAGCGGTGCTTATTAACCTAAATTAATGTTTAACTGAATTGAAAAAAATAGCTTTGTAAGATGAAAAACATAATCGCCTTTGGAGCTAGCAATAGCGAAACATCCATCAATAAAATATTCGCTACCCATGCGAGCAATCAACTCACAGGTGTAGCTGTGAAAGTGCTTGACTTGAATGACTTCGAACTTCCTTTGTACAGCCCGCGACATGAAGCAGAACACGGGATTCCTGAAAATGCGGTTCTGTTTGATCAAGAATTGGCCAAAGCAGATGGAATCGTGCTCTCGCTCGCAGAACACAATGGACTTCACGCATCTGTTTTCAAAAACCTATTTGATTGGATGTCGCGCATTGATCAAAAAGTTTGGAAAAACAAGCCCATGCTCCTTTTGGCAACCTCTCCTGGAGGCAGAGGAGGTCAGAACGTCTTAAAAGTCACAAAAGATCTTCTTCCTCATTATGGCGGAAATCTGATTGCTGACTTTTCGCTCCCTTCTTTTCATACCAATTTCAAAGATGATCAAATAGCAGACGAAGAATTGCGAGCTGCATTTCAAGTGCAAGTTGGGTTATTTCAAAAAGTGATCTCATAAACATGTTGCTTCATTCTTATGAATGATTTCGCTCCCTCTTTTCAGGCAAACTATTGACGGAAGGCTGTTTTATCAAATCTGATTTCGGTTTATTTCGCACGAAACATGAATTATTCTGAACTTGTAATCCAAATGGTATGATATTTGCCTAGAGAAATACAGAGCAAAACGAGTGATCTGCGCAATGAAAACCTAAAACATTCTTTCTGCTTCTTGACCTCCGAAACAAAGTCTTTATTTCGCCTTAGAAAAAAGTAACCTCTTAAACACTTAAAAAAATACATTCATGAAAAATCTCAATCTGATTACGCTTACTTCGGCTGCTGTTATTCTCATCAGCGTTTTTGCCTTTACCAATAGCGGCAACGCTCCTGTTGCTCCAATGGAATTTACCTCTTTCACAGTAATTGAGTCTATTGTTCCAAATGGTTTTGGACGTTCACGTATCATTACTGCTCTTGAGCAACGTGATTACAAGGAGTTCACAACTGTACAATCTGCTGATGACAAAACACGTAACAAATCAGACCGTGGTGACATCCGTGTAGAGAATTTTGAGGAAACGAAGTTGCTTAACTTCTATAACATAGCTGGAATTCGTTTTCAGAACATTGCTGCAAATGATGCTCTGGTAAACAATAAGGTAAACACAATGCTCAACGAAGGTTGGCAAGTTGTTTCTATTACTGCTGGTGTTGAATCAAAAGGAGGAAAAGATGATAGTGACGGAATTTATGTTACTCGATTCTACTTCCAACGCGCGGTGTAATCCCTTTACAATATTAGAAGAAGCCGTAAGACTTCAACTTAAAAGCCCTTGAAAGAGGGCTTTTTTTATGCTCAATAAACACACATAAAGGGGCCAGTGTAACTTTGCATTGTCGGTTCATTCAATCACTGAATACAAGCTAAAGAGGCCATGCGAACCCCGTGCTACTAAGAGAAATAAAAAAGGGGCTTTCCAATTGGAAAGCCCCTTTCAAAAAGGATTATTTTGACTATTTAGTTAACTAACAACTTGTAGGTTGCGCGTTGTCCGTCAATCACAAGGCTTAATTGATACAGGCCTGTTGATAGGTTACTTACATCAAATACATGACGGTTTTCACCTGACACAGCTGTAAGTCGCTCAGACATGATTACACGTCCGGTCAAATCAACGAGTTCCATTGAAACATCACTTTGTCCAATTAGAGCATAGTCAATTTGAACCATTGCGCTAGCAGGGTTAGGATACACAGAGAACGAAGTCAAAGCGTCAATTTCTTCAACGCCTACCAGCGTTACTGTTACCAATACTCTTTCAGAAACACATTCTATCATTGGTGTTGAAACAACCCAGTCATAGAAGAAGTAGTAAAATGCAGTTGCATTGTCACCTGTTACAGAGCTAGAAGTAATTGTTGCCAAATCACCAATTTCATAAGGGTAATTCATTTCAGATGGAGGTCCATTTCTATATAGTCCTGGATCAGCAGAAGTGCAACGCAATGAGTGATTTTCTCCGGCAGGAACAAAGAAATCAAGCTCAACAACAGACTCACCTGAAGGAACATTGAAGGTTCCCGATGCCAATGTTTCACCGTTGTTATTAAAGACAGCAAACACTCTGTCTCCTTCGTTTTCAGCGTAAGTACGGATGCTTACAAGAATCATATCTTCATTCGCATCAAAAATCTGGTAACGTCCTTCATTGTTGAAGAACTCACCCTCGCCAGAGTTATCTAAACGTCCACCTTCAGCTTGATCGCCTCCGTTTGTTAGAACGTCTTCAACCCAAAACTCAGAGGTCACATCCAAACTTGGAGTTGTAAATGTATCGCCTACATACAAAGGTTCAGTAGCATCTTCCGCATCATACCAGTGAAGTTCATTTCCCGTTCCAGTTAAATCAGCCGTTCCTGGCTCATTGAGTGTTACATTCTCAACAACTGGAGCAGAAGGTGTAGGATAAACCGTAATTGTTACCTCTTCTGAACTCAATGCTGATGCACAAACATCAATTGTAGACACAGTAACAACTGTTGATTCAGTTATCGTAATTGCCTGAACATCATCACCTGTTGACCAATCATATTCAGCAGAAGCAGAAGCAATCAGTTCAACAGACCCTCCAGCACAAAATTCCAATTCACCGTTAATAGCTATGGTTGGAACATTTGGTTCAACTACAGTCACTAGAACATTGTTAGAACCACCTGCGCAGTTTCCTTCGTCAAAAACAGTTACACTGTAATTCCCTTGTTCCGTTACAACAATTGATTGCGTCTCTTCACCATTGTTCCAGCTGTAAGTATAGCCTTCTGGCGCTTCAATAGTCACCGTTTCACCTGGACAAATTGTAGTTCCTCCATTCGCAGCAATTGTAACTGGATCAATTTGACATTCAGCTTCAATCACATAATTGTATACGTTCAAAGTTGGATCTTCAATGATTGTCTCCAATCCACTTGGCCATAGGATCTCAGCAGAATCAATTTCTTCTAGCGTTCCTATTCCGAAGTGAAGTGAGAATGTATTTACAATACCATAGCTCTCTCCTGCGCGCACTTCACGCACTTGAACACCAAAATCCCCGTAGATCTTCACTTTCGCTCCAATTGCGTTCTGGTTTGAAATGATTCCTTCGAGTTCGAACCCAATCCAATTATTGTCGTTTCCATCATTCATCCAAAGACGATCAGGGTTTCCGTTGTCAGCGTCTACATAAACATTTCCATAACTTGCGTAGACATCAATGCTTCCATCCTTGTCAAAATCACCAAGTGCAAAACTGTGCATGGTATCACCGTTAGGCATTAGATTTACATTTTCTGAGAATGTTCCATCTCCGTTGTTCATGTATACCTTGTGTTCACCGCCTGAATAAATCAAGTCTACCCAACCATCGTTGTTAAGGTCTTCCATTTTAGCCTGAAGGAAAAAAGCTTCTTCCAACAATCCAACGGCCGCAGTGACGTCTGTAAAGTTTCCTGTTCCATCATTCTCTAGGAGCATGAGGTTGGTGCTGTGATTTGTAATCAAAGCATCCATGTATCCATCATTGTTGTAATCAGCCATATCAGCAGTCCATGATTGCTCATAGAAAACCAATCCACGGTTGAGTGCATCTTCAGTGTAGTTATTGTTCCCGTCATTAATCCAAAGTTGGTTGATGCGACGAGGATCTTCAGGGTCAGAGATAAATTGACGGCATTTTGCAATCAACAGATCAACATCACCATCATCATCAACATCAGACCAAACTGTTCCGTAGTTACCACTGTGGTCATTACCAGGATAGTTGTTTAAAGCATAGTCTTCTAGATCAATCAGCGTAGCATCAGTGATCATTCCACCAGCACCATCATTTCTCCACATTCTAGAAGTAGCATCATCATGACAGCCAAAAAAGTCAAGCCATCCATCATTGTTGATGTCTGAAATGTTACAAGCTTGCATGAACATGTTTCCATTATTCAAACCGCTTGATTCGAACACTCCAGGAGCTGTAATTTCTACATAATGAACGCCATCATAGGCTCCACCAGAAATCACATCATTGTGTCCGTCATTGCTCATGTCACCAACAGTGAAACCCCATTGGTTGTTTCCAGAAACAGTTCCATAATCAACTTCGTTGAATCCTTCCCCAGATCCATAAAGAATTCGAAGATGATTGGCGTCGTCTAACAAAACGATGTCGTCGATGCCATCTTGATTCATGTCGTTTACCCCAACACAGCCTCCGCTGTTGTAGGTCCCAGGTAGCATTGCATCACTGTTGGAGAATGACTGGGCGTTCATTAATGCTGGAGCACAAAGAAGCACTGCAGCGATCGCGTAAATTTTCTTCATAGGAAGTATAAATATTGGTTCAAATCTCCCTTTAAGACAGGTTTAAGATCTCAAGGATTACAATAATACGAAATCCTAGCTTCAAGAGAAAGACGTTTACCCCTTCTGCGATGTTACATTTAGGGAAAGTTGGATTCCCTCTTTACCTATTAAGATCGGATTCTCATTAATGCGATCTTCTTCAGGTCCGTTTTCGAGGTTCAAAACACCTCTCGGACAAACCGCTGAGCAGATTCCACAACCTACGCAGGAGGAGCGCACAATGTTCTGTCCACGCTGAGCGTACCAACGCACATCGATTCCCATCTCGCAATAGGTTGAACAGTTTCCACATGAGATGCATTGTCCGCCGTTGGTTGTAATTCTAAACCTCGATTTAAACCGTTGAACGAAACCAAGATAAGCCGCTAATGGACAGCCAAATCTACACCACACTCTGCTTCCCATTGCTGGGTAAAAACCTGTTCCGATCACCCCTGCAAACACAGACCCAATCATGAATTTATAGGTGCCTTGGATGTCATTTGTACTGATGCTAGCTATTTCTGTTACTCCTGAGAAGTAAGTAAAAAGTGTCATCCCTGTCATAAAAACAGCAAAAACGAGCACACCATGAATGAGGTAACGTTCTATTTTCCATGATTTTATGCTTTTGTCTGAAAGCTGACGGTAGGGGTCCCCCAAGGTCTCTGCTAATCCACCGCAACCACAAACCCAACTGCAATACCAACGTTTACCAAAAAAGTAAACCATAACTGGAACACCAACTACGATGAGCAGAAGTCCCCAAACCAGAAGAAAAATACCAAGTGTTCCATATTCCAATTTCGACCTCAAATTCCAGTCGAAGAAAAAATCATAATCCAGTGGCCAAATTTCTTTTAAATCAACTCCTGGTGCGCCAAATCTGGTCATGATTTCAGGGATCAAGAAGGCAAAACAAATTTGAAAAAACAAGACTGAGCTTGTTCTGAAAATTTGATATCGGTTACCGCGGTACTTCACAAACATGCGAATAGCCATTACCGTCATTACAGTGCAATAGAGCGTTCCATATAAAAACCATCTTCCTCCTGGTGCATTTTTCAAGAGCATGCTCACAGGGTCAGTGATCATAGACCACCCAATGACGTAATCTGGAAAGAAATACAAGAGGACATAGAATGACACCAACCAAGCGAAAACCACCCAACCTATCCAACCTCTGTTGGTTGCCGGATGATGAAAGATGTGGTCATTTTTTATACCCGGTTTTCCTTGCAGGATAACGTCTGGAAGTATGAACATCACTCCACCTATAATGGCTAGACCAAAGGTTAAAAACAAAAAGAGGCCAGTGCTTTCGTTGATGGGTCCTTTCGCCGCAGGAACGGCTAATAGCGAAGCAAATTCGTGGGGTTTATCCCAAATAACCTCATCCCATTTCTCTTCACCCTTAAGCACCTCATTTCTTTTTGCTAGTGCACCTCTCACGTCTGCACTGAATGCAAAAACAGAAGGATAAGTCTTCCCTTCTGTTTGAGAAAGAATCGCTTCAGAAAAAGCCATGTACCGGGAACGGTTATCATCATTATAACCTTCAAAAGCTTCTTCATATCCTACTTCCGATAACTCAAATGACGGAATGAAAAGAGCTGAAGAAAAAACACCAACTCCTCCTAGCAAGATCGCTAAACCTATAAACTTGATCTGTTTCATTCGTGATTTGTTTTGCTAAAGATGCGCTTCCAACTTTTCTTCTTCGGCACTAAATCTGTGTTAAACTGTGCGTTAAATTCGACAAGTATTGCGGACTCACAAGATTTAGAAAATTCGGGGTCGAAGTTAGCATCAGGCAGATGGGTCAGAACATGATCAACAGTACATTTTTTATTGAGCCAAAAATCAAAGCGTTCGTGGCGCATCCGAATTCCGAATGCATTGATCCCAATAAACTTCCTTGTCTCTTTTTCGAATACGATTTTAATGCACTTCGTTCCAGTGCTGTCTTCCCAATAAAAATCTTCCATCCCCTCTTCTAACCTTGCTGATACCATTCCGTACGTTTGGTATTCAATGTCGAAGAATTTGGCACTGTTAAACCAGTTTCCTGGTCTGTATTCAGTTCGCTTATTTGTGATCGTTGAAGCAACGGTCTCCCCCATCATTCGTCCGGTATACCAAACTTGCTCAATGGGTCTTCTTCCTTCGGGAGCCACGTGAAACTGAGCACAATCGCCTATGGCATATACATTCGGGATGTTCGTTTCTAAAAACGCATTCACAAGAATTCCACGGGCTGTCTCAAGCTTTGTGTCTTTTAGGAATTTTATGTTTGGACTAACACCCGCGGTGAGACCAACAATCTCGCATTCAATTCGCTCTCCATCTTTTGTAATCACGGCGCATGCTTTTCCGCTGCTGTCTGCTTCAATGCTTTCCATTTCAGAATTCAATCTGAGATCTATGTGGTGATCAACCATGTGCCTAGCAACAAATTCGCCTTCTTCTTTTGGTAACACATTTCCCCAAAACCGATCTTCACGCACTAAAAAGATGATCTTAATGTTCCGCGTAAGCAGCATTTCTGCTAATTCAACACCAATCAATCCGCCACCAACAATCACGGCTGTCTTCACCGTTCGTTCTGAGGCTTTCACTAGAGGTCCGTGTGTGTTTTCCTCTAAAGTTTGAAGATCTTGGAAGCTATACAAGCCTTGGACTCCAGGTAAATCTTGACCTGGCCAGCCAAATTTGTTGGGCGAAGAACCTGTTGCCAGAATGAGTGCATCGTAACTCAAATTTGCCGAGCTTTTCATGCGCAAGGTTCTCGAATCGAAATCGACCTCATTCACACGATCATTGATTAATTCAAGGTTGTTTTTTCGCCAAAAATTATCTTCATATGGCTTCGTATGCTCAAACTTCATGTGCCCCATGTATACATACATGAGAGCCGTTCTTGAGAAAAAATGGGGCGTTTCTTCAGAGATTATGAGAATACGATCAGCCGACTTCTTTCGAATGTTTCGAGCAGCAGTTACACCAGATATTCCATTTCCTATAATTGCAATCGTACGCATGAGTCCATTTTAGCATAACGAAAGTACATGATGCACCTTCAGATTAAATCACGAAGAGTTCACCTTTTTAAAAAAGATGCCTTTTTCTTTTGGACGAACGCAAGCGGTCATCCTTGTCAGAGGTCTCGGAGATTACGCTGCTGATGAAAATAGAAAAAAGACCCATTCGCCAATTTCAGCCAACCTTCTCGCTATCCAAGGCGGAAAACACTAATTTCGCGATTGAATGATTCCAAACAAAAAAGTTGCTCTGTATACGCTGGGGTGCAAATTAAATTTTGCAGAAACCTCAACCATCGCGCGCTCATTTGCTGAGGCGGGCTTTGCACGTGTGGAGATTGAGCATGAGCCTGATGTGCTTGTGATCAACACCTGCTCTGTAACTGATCATGCAGACAAGAAATGTAGGAACATTGTTCGGCGTACAATGAACGCTAACCCCCAAGCGTTTATAGCCGTTATTGGCTGCTACGCTCAATTGAAGCCCGAAGAGATAGCTGCTATTCCGGGTGTTGATCTTGTTCTTGGCGCGAATGAGAAATTCAAGCTACTTGATCATTTGCATGATTTATCTAAAAAAGATTCCGGCAAAATAGTGGCTGCTGCCATCAAAGAAACCAAGGAATTCGTTCCCTCCTTTTCTTCTGGCGATCGCACACGGACCTTTCTGAAAGTTCAAGATGGATGTAATTATTTCTGCGCATTTTGTACCATCCCGCTCGCAAGAGGAAGAAGTAGAAGCGCCTCTATTGAAGATACGCTTCGCGAAGCAAGAAAAGCAGCTGAAGCAGGAGCGAAAGAAATTGTTCTAACTGGAGTAAACATTGGTGACTTCGGAACCCAGCATGATGAAAATTTTCTTGACTTAATTCAACAATTAGATGAGATTGAAGGCATTGAACGCTTTCGTATTTCCTCTATTGAGCCAAATCTATTGTCCAATGAAATCATTGAATTCGTTGCGAAAAGTCAAAAGTTTGTTCCCCATTTTCACATTCCGTTGCAATCTGGAAGCGATGAAGTGCTCAAAACAATGCGGAGGAGGTATTTAACAGACTTGTATGCTGACCGCATTTCGCTCATCAAAACCCTCATGCCGGATGCCTGTATTGGCGTAGACGTTATTGTTGGCTTCCCTGGTGAGACCGAAGATCATTTTCAAGAGACTTATGACTTCCTGGTGAATCTAGACATCAGTTATTTACATGTCTTCACTTATTCAGAGCGCGCAAATACAACCGCAGTACGAATTGAAGAAGTAGTTCCAATGCAAGTTCGTCAAGCCAGAAATAAACAACTCCGCATCCTCAGTTTGAAAAAGAAACGCGCCTTTTATGAATCACAATTAGGCACCACCCATTCTGTTTTGTTCGAAGCAAATGAACAAGAAGGCAAAATGCACGGGTTCACAGAGAATTATGTGAAAATTGAAGCTGATTGGGATCAGAAATTGGTGAATCGCATTGCACCTGTTCGTCTCAACTCTATTTTGCCCGAAGGAAATGTTGATATTGCCATTTTAAACTCAACCGTAGCCTAAGCTCATGTATCCAAATCTGTATTATGCCCTTTATGATCTTTTTGGCTGGGATATTCCCATTCTAAAACTGATTAACACATTTGGCTTCATGGTAGCCTTGGCCTTTATAATTGCCAGCTACACCTTGTCAAAAGAACTTAAGCGAAAAGGTGACCAAGGCCTACTTCCAGCCGGAACACGCATCATTGAAGCAGGAAAACCAGCAACACTTTTTCAAATTGCCACAAACGCCCTAATTGGTTTCTTGTTTGGCTATAAGTTTATTTACCTCCTAATAAATGCAGGCGAATTGTTTGCTGAAGAAGGCTTACCTCAAGAACACATCTTCTCTTCGAATGGTTCGCTTTTATGGGGAGTCGTCCTAGCAGTAGCATTTGGTGCTTGGAGATGGTACGAAGGAAAGAAAAATGCTGAAGCAAAAACAGAAACTACATCGGTTGCTTTTCATGCCTTTGAACATACAGGCGCCATTACTATGGTGGCCGCCATTACCGGAATCATTGGCGCGAAAATGTTCCACCTCTTTGAAGACCCTGATAGTTTCATGGCCTTCTTCAAATCGCCTTCACTTGAAAGCTTTTTGGGCGGCTTAACCATTTATGGCGGACTTATTCTGGGAACGCTGGGTGTTTGGATCTACGCCCGAAAGAACAATCTCAAATTTATTCATGTTTGTGACGCCGCCGCTCCTGGTTTGATGCTTTCATACGGTATCGGACGTGTTGGTTGTCAAATATCTGGAGATGGAGATTGGGGAATAGCCAATGCAAAGCCTAAACCTGAATGGCTTAGTTGGGCTCCTGACTGGATGTGGTCATATACCTATCCTAACAATGTGAATTCTGTTTTTGGTGGTCCTTACCAAGGCGGATATCAAGGAAAACTAATCACAGAAGCTGATCCTTATCCGTTATTTGAAGGTTTCAGAGGAACCTATTTAGACCCAGGTGTTTTCCCAACACCATTTTACGAAACAGTATTAGCCATTGTCCTCTTTCTCATTCTTTGGGGCCTAAGAAAACGAATTAAAATACCTGGAGTTATTTTTGGCATCTACCTCATCTTTAATGGATTTGAACGTTTTTGGATTGAGAAAATTCGCGTTAATAGCTTCTATGACATCTTTGGAATGCAAATTACACAAGCAGAAATCATTTCTACCTTGCTTTTCATCTCGGGAATTGCACTCGTTGTCTACTTAACAAAAAAAGCGCGAAATGGAGCCCAATCAACTCGTTAGTCAGGTAGAAGAACTGTGCGTAGAAGTTGGAAAGTGGATGCTTGAACAACGTGTTTCGCCAGAGGCAATTGAAACGAAAAGCTTAAACAACTTTGTTTCTTTTGTAGACAAAACTGCTGAAGAAAAACTTGTGAATATTTTGCATGACCTCGCTCCCAAAGCAGGGTTCATTGCTGAAGAAGGAACTGGTACGCCAAATAAAAACGGATGCAATTGGATTATTGATCCGCTTGACGGCACAACGAACTTCCTCCATGGCATTCCTGTCTTTTGCATTAGCATAGCGCTGGAAATAAACCATGAACTCGTTCTAGGTGTGATCCACGACCCCAATCGCAATGAAACGTATTCTGCCGTAAAAAAGGGGGGCTCAAAATGCAATGGCCATCCAATTTCCGTAAGTAAAACGTTGCAACTAGAAGACGCATTACTTGCTACGGGGTTTCCATATGACGACTTTGGAAAGCAGGAGGAATACCTCAAGCTATTGGGAGAGATTACAAAAAGAACAAGAGGCGTGCGAAGGCTAGGAAGTGCAGCGCTTGATTTGGCTTACGTGGCCTGTGGTCGTTGCGATTTGTTTTATGAATACGCATTGAATCCATGGGATGTTGCTGCGGGAATACTCCTCGTCAGAGAAGCCGGAGGATCTGTCTCTAACTTCGCCGGAGAAGACGATGCTTTGTTTGGTGACCATATTTTGGCAAGCAATACCCATACCCATCCTGAAATGTTAGAGGCTATTCAGCGTTACTTTTAGACACTAGAATTGATATTATTCTTTTGTTTTTTTTTTCGACGAGCCAACCTTTCGGGTAACTTAGGTGTTGGTTGTAATAGAATTGGTATGTAACACCTGCATGATTCAAAGTTTATTCAAATATTCACTACTTCTTCTGGTGTTGATTTCATTTTTCGAAATGAAATCGCAAAACATTGTTGATGAATGCTTTTTCACTCCTGCTGTTGGACCCGGATTTGAAACAACAGTAGACATTGCCAATGAGCCATTCGCTGGTGCAGACATGGTAGCCTACACTTCAGGGACATGGCAAGGTGGAAGTGGTGGGGCAAACCTATCTATAGACCCCCCGATCGGGTGTACGATTGTAAAAGCAGCTTTTTTGCGCGTAGCCGCAAACGCTGGAGAAGGAATTGGCTTTAGAATAGGAACAGGTCTCAATCCAGGAACAGGATACAGCGTTACATTTACCTATGTGAGTCATGGTGCTGGAAGCGATGGAACATTTCAGCCCAAACTTTATTCTTCGCCAGGCCCTACACTTTTTGAAGAAGATGTACTTCAAGGATCGTTAATTGGAAGTATTCCTGCGGCGAATGCAGAATGGGAGACGAATACGTATACATTCACAGCCAACGGAACGAACAACGGACACACTTATCTATGGCTCTACGCAGATGTCTCTAGCGGAATGGTCATGAACCTCTGTCAAATGAATGCAGGTGAATTGGTTATTGACCTCCCCTCTTTTCTTGAAGCCTGTGATGGCGAAAACTTAGTCTTGGGAGACCTCTCTCTAGAGGGAGCGAACATCAATTGGAACTCCGGCGCAAACACCCCTACAATAAACGTCACTGAATCTGGCTTCTATTCTGTGAATGCCAATAACATTTGCAATTCAATTGCTGACGGTGTCACGGTTACATTCTATGAAGACCCACAATTAGCACCCGCAATGGATACTGTGCTGTGTCTCGGAACAAGTTTCGACCTATATACAGAAGGGTTGAATCCGGAAAACGTGTGGTTTGATGGGTCCACAGATTCCACCTACACCGTAACTGAGCCTGGTTTCTATAGCGTTACAATCACAGATGAATGTGGCGCTGCTTTCTATGAAATAGAAGTTGTGTTAGACTCTATTCCTGCCATCTTCCTAGGAGCAGATACGGCTTTGTGCTTCAATGAGCCACATCAGTTGAACGCCCTTCTGAATGACCCAGATGCAACCTATTTGTGGAGCACAGGAACTGAAGACCCAACACTAGATGTTTTTTTGAATGAATCTGCTGCCTATTCAGTTGAAGTAACGAATGTATGCGGAACAGGTTCTGCTGCCATCTATGTTGAATACAGTTTGATCCCTGAAAATATTTTCGCTGACGATTATGAGCTGTGTTTTGGTATTCCATTTGAGTTGGACGTTAGTTTTATTGAAGGAGATTACACCTGGAAAGGCGGTTCATCAGCACCCACAACTCAAATTCCATCTCCAGGTTTTTACTGGGTAACAATTGAAGATGATGATGGTTGTTGGGAAATCTCTGACACTACTTATGTGAACGTTATTTCATGTGAATGTCCTGTTTGGCTGCCCAACTCCTTTACGCCAAACAACGACGGAAACAATGATGTTTACGCTCCCGTGTTTGAATGCGCTCCCTATGATTACAATCTTGATATCTATGATAGATGGGGTGCCATTATTTACACCATGAAAGACCCCTCTGAATCTTGGAACGGGCGCATTGCTGGTGAAGATTTACGAGATGGGATTTATGCCTTCCAGCTCTTCTACAGGGAAACGTATGATGGAATCCCTATCATCAAAATTGGACATATTCTTCTGCTCAATTATTAAACAGAGAAGAAATTCACTTTCAGATTAAACCTCTGTACCTTTTCAACGTCTTACTAAAAACAGACGATTGATCTCACCTCCGAACGATACCGAAATTTTAAGCTTGCTCAAGCAAGAAACTGAAAGGAAGAAAGCCTTTGAGTGGATTGTTAGACTGAACAAGGAGCTTATCTACTTTCACATCAGAAGGATGGTTTTATGCCATGATGACGCCAACGATGTCACTCAAAACACCTTCATAAAGGCGTGGAAAGGGCTTGCTAATTTCAGAGCTGAAAGTAAAATCAGCACCTGGTTATATCGGATTGCAACCAATGAGGCAATTACATTTCTAGAAAAGAAAAAACGGCTCCACGGTGTCTCTTTTGACGAAGTGGAACATAAATTAGCCTCCACGCTTCAGAGTGACCCCTATTTTGACGGTGATTTCATTCAACAGACTTTGCAAACCGCCATTGCTGTCCTTCCTGAAAAACAAAAGGCCGTTTTTCTTTTGAGGTACTATGACGAGATGCCCTATCAAGAAATAAGTGAAATAACTGGAACGAGCATTGGCGGATTGAAAGCCTCTTACCACCATGCCGTAAAAAAGATTGAAGCATTTATTTCGAAAATCGATTAAACCACTATCCCAAATACAGGTCTATTAAAGATGATAAGAACAGAAATCAATAACGAACTAGAACAATTGGATGCAACACAGCTGTTGCGCATTCCCGTGGTGAACAGTTTCTTGATTGATACTCAGTTCTTGAATTCCTTAGAAAAATCAATCCTTCAACAGACTTTTAGCATGGAGGAAGGTTTCGAGGTTCCAACAGATTATTTCACCGTTCTAGAAAAAGACATTTTAACGCAAACTTCTGGGGCGAAAAATAACCAAACCAATTTTTCCATTCCTTCTGACTACTTCGAAGAATTGGAAAAAGCGATTCTCACAGAAACCAAGGAACTTGAAACGCCTGTTATTACTTCCAATCGGTTCCGCACCAGGCTAACAATTTGGTCAAGTGTTGCCGCGCTCTTTATACTTGGCTTTTTCCTGTTCAATCCGGTTGAAAAACAACCCTGCCTCACCTTCGCTTGTTTACTTAAGCAAAGTGATCTATCTGATGAAGACTTTTTAGAGATCTACGATGCAGATGTTGCAGATAAATTGCTTGAAACAGCTGATTTTGAAAGTCAATCAGAATTTGAAGATGATGACCTCATTGAATACCTCATTGAAGAAAACATTGATCTAGATGTGCTTATAAACACCATTGAATCATGAAAAACTTACTCTTCCTTCTTTTGTTTTTAGTGCCATTTGTTGCCTCCGTTTCAGCTCAAGGAGACCGAAGACCACCACGTGAAAAAATAGAGCAGCTGCGCGTTGCTTTCTTAACTGAACGCCTTGATTTAACTGTTGAGGAGGCACAGTCATTTTGGCCGCTTTACAATGAATACGAAGCCGCTAGATCTCTTCTTGAAAAAGCAAGGCGCAAGCAGATGAAAGTCCTATTTAGCCTAGAAAACCCAACAGAGTCTGACGTATCCCAAATGATCACGTTAGCAGAATCAAATCATGCAAAACACAGTGCGCTTAGATCTAAATACCTTTTCGCTTCTATGAAAATATTGGGACCGAAACGAACAGTGATGCTTGAAAAATCTGATGACGATTTCAAACGGGAAGTCATGAAGAAACTGCGAGACCAGTAAACTGTTGATCAATTATTTTTGAATCTGTTTCCCCGGTTTGTAGGAAAAGTACCAATGAAAAGATTCCTCCTGCTCCTTGCGCTTGCCTCGGTTGTTTTTTCAAATTGCAAGAAAATCAAATACGCTTGATTTGCAGTTCAAGGAATAGAAGTCCTAAAATTGCCTCGCGCACCCTTGAATGCACTTGTGCAATTTGAAGCCGTTGGCCTAGGAATGAACCAGATTACCGCATAGAGAAACTACGACACAACAGGTTTCATTTCTACTGAGTTCAAAGGTTATAAAGCATAAAAAAAAGACTGCGTCATCGCCCTAATTCGAGAGCTTAACAACGAAGAAACAGAAGTAGCAATAATGACAATCGACTTTGGAAACTACCTAGAGGAAGATCCATTCTTTATTGAAAATGACGGCATACGCATCAAGCTCTGTTTTTAGCACAATGGCGACTGGTAGTTACTTTTTCCCTCTACTATCATTTCGTTGACCTCCCTTATTGTTGGATGGCTTTTTCTTATTAAAGGGTCTATTTCCTCCGCCTCTATTTCCACCTCTTCCACCACCACTTCCCGGCGAAGGATTGTATGGAGGCGTTGGTCCTAGCTTTTCAGGTACAGGTCTTTTCTCAACTGTTTGACCAATTAACTGTTCAATTCTGTAGAACTGCGTTTGTTCTTGAGGACTCACCAAAGTTATTCCAACTCCTGTTCGCTGCGCGCGTGCTGTTCGTCCAATTCTGTGAACGTAGTCTTCAGCATCTCTTGGCACATCATAATTGACAACCATTTCAATATCATCAACATCTATCCCTCTCGCTACAACGTTTGTTGCTACTAAGATTGGAATCTTTCTGTTTCTGAAACCGAGTAACACTTCTTCACGTTCCTTTTGCTCTAGGTCAGACGATATGGCTCTGCTGTTGATTCCATTTCTTCGAAGATGTCTGTCTACTTCACCCACAGACTTTTTGGTTGATGCAAATACAATGACACTCTTCCAATCATCTTCTTTGAGAATATGGACAATCAAATCATCCTTTTGCTTGTCGAAAACACTGTAAGCACCCTGTACTACACCATCAGCAGGTTTAGAAAGCGCAATGTTTACGGTAAACGGATTGTTGAGTATCTTTTTCGTTAACATCAAAATCTTGTCAGGCATTGTTGCTGAGAAGAAAAGCGTTTGACGTTTCGGATTGCTTGAATTAATGATGCGCGTGATGTCATTGAAAAAGCCCATATCCAACATTCTGTCAGCTTCATCAAGAATGAGAACAGGCAGATCTGACAAAGGCACATATCCGAGATTTAAATGCGAAAGCATTCGTCCTGGCGTGGCAATAATGATGTCTGTCCCCTCTACAAGCGCTTTTTTCTCCTGCTTAAATTCAGCACCATCTCCTCCTCCATAAATGGCCATGCTAGAAAGCCCCGTGTAATAAGACAATCCTTCAAAAGCTTGATCAATTTGAACTGCAAGCTCTCTTGTTGGAACAATAATAAGTGCTCCAATCCCTTTTCGATCAGGCATCTCAAGTAACCTGTGCATGACAGGAATTAAAAATGCCGCCGTTTTACCAGTTCCTGTTTGGGCGATTCCTATTACATCTCGTCCTTCAAGAATTGGAGGTATAGATGCCGTCTGAATGGGTGTAGCTGTGGTGAATCCCATGGCTTCAACGCTATCAAGCACGTCATAGTTCAATGGGAAATCTGAGAAAGGCCTTGTTTCTTCGCCTTCTTTCTTCTTGTCTGTCATATGATTTTCGCATCAATCAACACGCCAGTAACTTACTATTCGTGCTCTCTTCGATGCATTGCTCGAAGATAAGACATTGCTCAAGTCAAAGTCAAAATCAACGTCCTAAACTATTCACATTCTCATTTTCAAAGAATTTGACAAATTTAGCATCATAGAACTTCAACCATTGCTAATATGTTATGTCACTTAGATCCAATAGCGTTGGGTAAACCGACTCACAATGGGTACTTTAGTAACTGTTGCAAGTTAAATGAAGGCGAGATTAATTTTTCTATGTACTCTGCTCATTGGAATAATCGTTCCTATGACCTCTGTTGCTACACACATTGTGGGTGGAGAGCTTTATTATGAGCAAGTTGGGCCAGAAGAATACATCGTTACCCTCATTGTTTATAGAGACTGCGGACCAACAAACACAAATGAAACTGGTTTTGATGAGGTCGCAAGTGTTGGTATCTTCAGAGACGGAGGTGTTTTCACAAACCTTCAGATGAATCTTTTCAATGCGCAGGTCAATTTCGTTCCTGTGGTCATAGATAACCCTTGTTTCACACTCCCGCCTAATGTTTGTGTTCAAGAAGCCATCTATACCGAAACCGTCTTTCTTCCAGACTGGGGAAGTGGTTACGACCTTGTCCATCAAAGATGTTGTCGAAATCCGTCTATCATTAACATCATCTTCCCCGAAGATACAGGCGCCACTTTTTGGGCTCAAATCCCAGGCACCGACATCACCAATCAAAACAGCAATCCGCAGTTCAACAACCTCCCTCCGGTTGCACTTTGCGCGAATGCCTCATTTACATTTGACCACTCGGCATCAGATATTGACGGTGATTCATTGGCCTACTCTTTCTGCTCACCCATGTTGGGTGGAACCCCTGGTTTCCCAGCACCAAGCCCTCCCCAAGGACCTCCTTTTATTGACGTGTCTTGGTCAGCCGGATTCTCAGCAGGCTACCCCATTTTAAGTGATCCCGCATTTAACATTAATCCGATTACAGGCTTTATAACTGGCACAGCAAATTTGGTTGGCCAATTTGTCATTGGAATCTGTGTTGAAGAATGGAGAAACGGTGTTTTACTCAGCACCACTAATCGTGATTTTCAGTTTAACGTTACAAGCTGTGACCCCAACATAATTGCCACCATTCCTAACCAAGAACAATTTTGTGACGGACTTACATTTCAATTTTCACAGGAATCAACCAACGCCACTTTTTTCGAATGGGATTTTGGAGATGAAACCACTGACTTAGATGTTTCAATTGAGCCTGAACCCATTTGGACTTATGCAGATACAGGACTTTATACGGTAACACTTGTTGCCAACCCAGGATGGCCATGCGCTGATACAGCTGCAGTTGAATACGCTGTTTACCCCGTTATTGCGCCCGTCATTTCTCAAGGTGACTTTGAATGCATTGATGGCCTCAGTTATTTCGACTTTCAAGCTGGTGGAGATTTTGATTCTGACGCCTCCTTTTTCTGGGAGTTTGGAATTGAAGCAACACCCTCAACTTCTACACAAGAGAATCCGCAAAGCATCAATTTTTCAACTCCTGCAGAAATAGACATTACCTTGACTGTTTTTGACAATGGATGCGAGGCAACAGAAACTCAAACATTCAATGTGCCTGCGCAGCCAGTAGCTTTGGTAGAAGATCAAATAGGGTTCTGTGAGGGGCTCAGTTTTCAATTTGAAAACAACTCAAGCAATGCAGATCAATGGCTTTGGAACTTTGGAGTGCCACTCACAAATGAGGATGTCTCTGGCATTGAATCACCAGAATACACCTACGCTGACACGGGCACCTACAACGTCTTTTTGGTAGCATCAGCTGCAGGAACATGTCCTGACACGGCCTTTGCAACAGTTGAAATCTATTGGCTTCTTGACCCCTATTTTCTTGCTCCTGACCCACTCTGCTTTGAAGGGAATTCTTTTGATTTTCTTGCAGAAGGCTTTGGAGACAGCAACGCCATTTTCGATTGGGAATTTGACGGACCGGCATCCATCGGTTCCTCAACCATCCTAAACCCAAGTCAGATCACTTACACCGATTCAGGCACGTACGACGTCACATTAACAATCTCTGCCAATGGCTGTGTAGATTCATACACGGCACCCGTTCAGATTATTCCCAACGCTTCCATTGACTTCATTGGAGATGCTGAAGGCTGTCCGCCTACAAACGCTTATTTCAACAATCTGTCAGTCACGTATACTACTGCGTCCTATGTTTGGAGTTTTGGTGATGAAACTACCTCATTTGCGCCTAACCCACTTCACATGTACTCTATTCCAGGTACATACGATGTGTCTTTGACCATGACCACAACTGGATGGTGTGAAGAAACACTCTCAATGACAAGAGAAAACGTTGTCACCATCTGGCCAGAACCTTCTGCCGGACTGGACATTCAACCAAATGTGGTGAGTTTTTTAGACCCCGAAATCGAAATCGTAGACTTATCCGTTGGAGGCGTTTCATGTTTTTATAATTTCGGCGATGGAGGCACAACAGAAGACTGCAACCCGATCTATACTTATACAGATGCGGGGTTCTTTGAAGTAGTACAGACCATCACCAATGAATACGGTTGCACAGATATTGCCTTCGGCGAAGTAGCGGTTGAGGGCTTTGAATTCTTCGCCCCAAATGCCATTACACCCAATAATGATGGAATCAATGACGTCTTCTTGCCAGTCATGGTTGGCGTAACAAAATATCAAATTGACATCTACAATCGCTGGGGAGAAATCATCTTCTCTTCAACAGACCCTAAAGAACCTTGGACCGCTAACGTAAACGGCGGTGAACATTACGTGATGACAGAAATGTACGTTTACAGAGTGATAGCCCATGATCTTCTTGGCTTACCGCATGAATTCGAAGGTCACATTGTTCTGATCAGATAGGTCATTCTCCCCCTCATTTATTCCCTGTCGAAATCGCTAAATCTCTATTAGTCAATCTAAAGACCAACAACGTAGGACTAGTCATTAATTTATTTTTTTCCTACATTTGAGAAGAACCAACTAAAACAACTTAGGTATGTCTGATGGAGCCAATCACAGGGATGACCTGTTTTCGAAGGCTGTTCGTGCCGGAAAACGCACTTACTTCTTCGATGTGAAGAGTACGAAAGGAAATGATTTATACCTCACGATTACAGAGAGTAAACGTCGTTTCTCTGACGATGGTAATTCCCAATATGAAAAGCACAAGCTGTTTCTGTATAAAGAAGATTTCGACAAATTTGCTGATGGCCTGCAAGAAACCGTTGACCGCATAAGAGCTATTCTAGAGTCTGATGGCTATGATGATGCAAACAACCGCATTGCTGAAACAACTGAAACAGTAGCCCCTACTGAACAAGATGAGGAGGTAAAGGAATTTACAGATGTTAGTTTTGATGAACTTGATGACTAATTAGAAATCGCGCATCAATGTTGCATGCTCTGCCAAAGCATTTGTGGCAAACTCATCATTCAAGACTCCATTCACCAGAATTCGATCAATTCCAGAAAGTTTAGGCTTTAAATACAACACTGTTACTTTTAAGTAGTTCAGCACGTTTGTAAATTGATCCATCGGGCGCAAAGCACCTGCAACCCCAGAAGACAAACCAATCAAGCCCGCTTTTTTTCCTTGGAAATGTACCGGCGGAACACAGTCAATAAAAGACTTTAATATTCCCGGAAACCCTCCGTTGTATTCTGGTATGATGAAAACAAACTTCGTAGCAGAAACAATGTACGTTTCAATCATCGTTTCAAAAGAGGCCGTTCGGCTTCCAAACATTTCCGTAAAAAGAAAGTCAGTAGGCAAGTCCTTTAAAGACAATACACTGAAGTTCACTTCAAGCTTTTTCAATTCGTTCAGGTAATGCTGAGCTACCATTTCACTGTTGCTGTTTGGCCTGTGAGTTCCAATGATTACAGTGAGTTTTTCATCCTTCATGACTTCCTATTTATTAACCTCCTATCCACCATTTCGTGTGCATAACTTTATAACGTTTCCGCACCTATTCGACCTATCTTTACTGAACGAAAGTGCGACACCAAAGGAACAACATTTCACTAGGAAAAACGTTCATCTGAAGTCCAAAATCATTCGCAATGAAACTTACTTTTTACGGACATTCGTGTTTTATGCTTGAGGCGGGAGGGTCGAAATTGTTGTTCGACCCATTTATTCGTCACAATAGACTTGCTGCACATATTCCGCTAAGTGAAATCAAACCTGATTACATTTTGATCTCACACGGACATGAAGACCACGTGGCAGACGCTCAAGATATTGCTCGTCAGAGTGGCGCAATGTTCATTAGTAACTTCGAGGTGGTATCATGGTTTGGAAAAAAGGGATTCGAGAAGCTATGGGGAATGAACCATGGGGGGAAACATACTTTTGATTTCGGTACCGTCCGTTACGTGAATGCAGTTCACTCTAGCACCATGCCAGACGGTGAGCCAGGTGGGAATCCAGGTGGGTTCATTATAGAAGCAGACGGAAAGCGCCTGTATTACGCAGGAGATACGGCTGTGCACATGGATATGGAGCTCATTGGCAGACATTGGAGACCTGACATAGCCATTCTTCCAATTGGAGATAACTTCACGATGGGAGTAGAAGATGCCGTAATTTGTTCTGACATGATTAGATGTGATAAAATCATAGGGATGCATTACGATACCTTCCCTTTCATTGAAATTGATCACAAAGAAGCAGTGCGCACTTTTAGTTTAAAAGGAATTAAATTAAGCTTGATGGAAATCGGCGAAAGCAAAGAAGTTTAATATGGGAAAGATCATCAGCATAGCAAATCAAAAAGGTGGCGTAGGCAAAACAACCTCTGCGATCAATCTTGCGGCCTGTTTTGGGGTCCTTGAATACAAAACACTGCTTGTAGACGCTGATCCTCAAGCAAACTCAACGTCCGGTGTTGGTGTTGATCCGAAAACAGTCAAAACAAGCATCTACGAATGCATTGTTGACGATATTGATCCTAGAGACATTATCATTTCAACTGAGAATCCAAATTTAGATTTGATTCCTTCTCACATTGACTTGGTAGGTGCTGAAATCGAATTGATTAACATGCCCAATCGTGAATACATGATGCGGAAGGCTTTAGCGCAAGTTAAAGATGACTACGATTTCATTATCATTGATTGTTCTCCTTCTCTGGGATTGATTACTGTGAACGCCCTCACCTGCTCAGATAGCGTAATCATTCCGGTACAATGCGAGTACTTCGCCCTAGAAGGATTAGGAAAACTACTCAACACAGTCAAAATTGTTCAGAGTAAATTGAACCCTGAATTGGGCATTGAAGGCATCCTATTAACCATGTATGATACCCGCCTTCGTTTGGCCAATCAAGTGGTAGAAGAAGTTCGAATGCACTTTCTGGAAATGGTTTTCGATACCGTTATTCACAGAAATACACGCTTGGGTGAAGCGCCTAGCTTCGGAGAAACAATCATCATGCATGATGCCACTTGCAAAGGGTCTATCAATTACCTGAACCTTGCAAGAGAAATTTTGCAGAAGAATGAAATGACTCGAATTAAAGACAACGAAAAATACATCGACTTAAGCAATGGCTAAGCGACAAGCATTAGGAAGAGGTTTGAGTGCATTGCTTGACAATGCTTCGAGCGCTCCAGAACCCAGACCGTTAGAGAAAGGAAGCATCGGAAACGTTGCGGGGTCCATTGCCATGTTGAATATTGCGCAAATTGAAGCAAATCCATTTCAGCCTAGGACCAAGTTTGACGAAACAGCACTGAATGAATTGGCCCACTCCATTAGCGAGCTAGGAATCATTCAACCTCTGACTGTTCGCAAAATTGCCGCGAATAAATACCAACTAATTAGCGGTGAACGTAGGTTTAGAGCCTCCCAAATTGCTGAATTAGATGAAATACCAGCTTACATCCGCACGGCCAATGACCAAGAGATGCTGGAAATGGCTCTGGTTGAAAACATTCAACGTGAAAACCTCGATGCCATTGAAATTGCCATCAGTTATCAGCGCCTCATTGAAGAATGTAACCTCACCCAAGAAAAACTCTCAGATCGCGTTGGTAAAAACAGAGCAACAGTAAGTAATTACCTGAGGCTTTTACGTTTACCCGCTGACATCCAGATTGCCATCATTGAGAAGCAACTGACAATGGGCCATGCTAGAGCACTCATCACGGTTGAAGACCCTGCTGTTCAAATGCGCATCTTCAAACAAGTTCTCAGGGAAGATCTGAGTGTGAGAAAAACAGAAGCGCTTGTGCGCACTGAAAAGCCGGCAGCACTGAAACAGTCATCTGCGAAAACAGCCCTTTCTTTTGAACATCAAAAACTTCGTGCAGATCTCAGACTTACGCTAGGAAGAAATGTGGAGCTGAAGAAAAAAGAGGACGGATCTGGCAAAATTGAGATCGACTTCATGAACGAAGATGACCTTCGAACAATCATTGACCGCCTCAACAATTGAGAACCCTTTTTCAAATACTCCTTCTCTTGTTAGTGCTTTCATCGCAAAGCATCGCCTCTGCTCAAGATAGCACCACTGTACTCATTGAACAAGCATACCTTGACACAGTGCCTCTGCTTAAAGAACATTCCGTTCGCAAAGCAACTGTATTGAGTGCTTTGATTCCTGGTGCTGGCCAAGCTTACAACAAAAAGTATTGGAAAATGCCCATCGTTTACGGTGGAATGGGCGCATGTATCTACTTCATTGGCTGGAACACCAGAGAATACAAGTTTTACCGAAGCGGTCTCATTGCTGAATTAGATGGTGACCCATTAACAATTAATGACACAGGCTTCAGTTCAGGAGCGCTTTCTGAAGGCATGGAACAGCACCGTACTTGGTTAGATATTTCGTGGATGAGCCTTGCTGGAGTATACTTACTGCAGATTCTGGATGCCAATGTAGATGCTCATCTTTTTAACTTTGATGTTGGTGAAGATTTAACAATCAACTTCCACCCATCACTCATTCCTTCCAATCGTGTAAACCCCGGGTTAACCATGACCATGAAATTCTAACTTTCGAAAATGAAGATTGCACTGATTGGGTACGGAAATATGGGTAAAACCATTGAAAAGCTTGCGGTAGTTCGCGGACATGAAATTATCATGCGTGCTACATCAAAGGCTCCAGCTCGTGCAGAAGACCTTCGCGGTGCAGATATCGCCATTGAATTTACATCCCCCGCCTCTGCCGTTCAAAACATCCAAACAGCTTTTGAAGCAGGAATCCCAATTGTAACAGGATCTACCGGATGGTTCAGCCAGCTTGACAGGGTGAAAGCAGAATGTGAAAAGCACAACGGAGCGCTTTTCTATGCTTCCAACTTTTCACTCGGCGTGAATGTTTTTCAAGTTATTCTGCAGCAAGCAGCTCAAGTGATTTCAAAATTTGAGGGCTATCGTCCGCAAATGAATGAAATTCACCACACGGGCAAGAAAGATGCTCCAAGTGGCACGGCACTAACGTTAGCTGACATTGTAATGGATTATTATGATCTGAGCGGGTGGACGGAAGACCCCGAAGACAAAACAAAATTATTGATCTCTTCAGAACGTCTTGGCGATGTGAAAGGGACACATGAGGTGAGCTTTACCTCCTCAAATGACGAAATTAAACTAGAACACAAGGCTTTCTCCCGTGACGGATTTGCGAATGGCGCAATTGATGCTGCAGAGTGGATTCAATCTAAAAAAGGTTGTTTTACTATGAAAGACCTCTTGAAAAACATCATCGGATGAACTTATTTGAAATTCTAATACTCATTTTATTTCTTCAATACTTTGTGACCTTGCCGCAAATATTTGCGAAAGCGGGGCTTACATCGTGGCATGGGTTCATCCCTGTATTGCAATGGATCACTTGGCTGAAAATGGTAAAAAGACCTTGGTATTGGGTGTTCATCCTCTTTGTTCCAGGCGTGAATTTGCTGATGTTAACCATCCTAAACGTTGAAACAGGCATTGCATTCAACAAGCGCTCAATGAAAGAGCAATGGATCTTTGGCGCCTTACCCTGGTATGGGCTCTTTGATCTCGCATTTCGTCAGAAAGAGGCCAAGTTCATTGGGCCTCGAGATTGGACCAATAAGAAAAAAACCATTCAGCGTGAGTGGGGAGAAGCCATTCTCTTTGCTGTGATTGCTGCCTCTGTAATCAGAAGCTTCTTCTTTGAAGCGTTCACCATTCCAACAGGATCTATGGAAGGATCTATGCTCGTTGGAGATTACCTGTTTGTAAGCAAGATGAGCTATGGACCAAAGATTCAGCAAACGCCCCTCTCCTTACCATTCATTCACAATGCGCTTCCGGGAAGCATGACCAACTCTTATGTTGAGTGGGTCAAACTCCCGAATCTCAGACTTCCTGGTTTCGGTAAAGTAGAACGTTACGATCCCGTAGTATTCAACTTTCCTCATGGAGATACTGTTATTGCGCACCCAAGTTATGCCGGACATGATTACTATGCCTTGCTCCGGAAGGTGGGCGAAAGCTTGGCTGGCTCTACCGAAGCATACGCGGAACAAAAGGACTTTTACAACGAAAAAGCAAAAGCTGAATACCAAAAAGCGTTGAAGGTAGACATCAAATCAAGGCCCATTGATAAGGAAGAGAACTACATCAAACGATGCATTGTTCTTCCTGGAGAAACAATAGAAATAAAAGACAGACAGGTTTACATTAATGATGTTCCACTAGTGAATCCCGAAGGATTGCAGTATGACTACATTATGAAGCTTGAAAATCCGGCTATGCTCAAGAAAGTCCTTGATAAACTTGAGCTGACTAACATTGATTTTGAAGTTAATGAACGCCAAATGGTGAATCACGGGGTGGTTTCTTTAACTGCTTCTGAAGTTGAACAACTGCGAAGCATGAACGTGGTTGATACCTTATACCTAGAGTCACAGGCCTTCCACAAAGGCATTCTTTCAATCTTCCCAAATAGCCTCCAAGCACCCTACAACACTTGGGATCCTGATAATTTTGGTCCGCTCACACTTCCCAAAGAAGGTGTAGCAATGGAACTTAATCCAGCCAACTGGCCTTTATACGAGAGAGCAATTGCCGTTTATGAAGGGAACGATGTGAAATTAGAAGACGGACAAATCTTCATCAACGGTGAGGTTTCAACCTCCTACACCTTCAAGCAAGATTACTATTGGATGATGGGAGACAACCGCCACAATTCTGCAGATTCGCGCATGTGGGGATATGTGCCCGAGTCTCACGTTGTTGGAAAAGCAGTATTCACATGGTTCTCTAAGCAGAATGAAGCACAACACGGTGAATCGAAAATTCGCTGGGACCGCATGTTCAGAGTGCCGAAGTAATGACCATACTACCACTTTGTGCTTTTCCGAATATAGGTTACATCAAGACACTTCTAGCCGAAGATGTTTGCCTAGATCTCGGGGAGAATTATGTGAAACAAAGCTTTAGAAATAAATTTGAATTGGTTGGCCCAAATGGCCGCCTCGCATGTACAATGCACGTGGTTGGGCAATCTAGCCAGAATGCCCCTATCTCATCAATCACGCTTGCTGATGATGATTGGCGAAGGCATACCATTCGCAGCATTGAGTCAAGCTATGGGAATTCAGCTTTCTTTGAGCATTACTTCGATGAAATCAAGGAGCTGATTTATGCACCCGAACAGAATCTGGTGCAGTTCAATCGCAAGGCGTTAAATTGGGTCGAAGAAACACTCGGAGTTGAATTTAAGTGCTCCTATTCGAACAGTTTCATCCAGGCGAATGAAAACGACCTCGATCTTCGCGCCAAAATGAAAAAGAAGGATGTAATCTTAACCACAGAACCTTATCCACAAGTTTTTGAAGATAAATTGGGGTTTGAGGGAAATCTATCTATTCTAGATCTATTGCTCAACATGGGGCCTGAAGCGCCACTCTATTTGTTGTAGTTTTTCGTCCCGCGAGCGGCGTATGGTCCCACGAGCGGAGCCGCGCGTGGTTCCACGAGCTGAGCTCGCGGCTACTACATTCAATCGAGGTAGGTTTTAAACCTCGAGGAAGAAGAACCTTAGTCCTTATCTAGAAAAATATCAAGTACAATAATTTGCTTTTCGCGCACCTTGTAATAAATGCGGTAATTCCAGGCCAATACTGATCTGAATTCGCCTTCAAGCGTAATGAAATTTGCTTTGCGTGAATCAGCAATGGGATTAGCAGAAAGGTTCTTTATTCTATTCATTATCACCACTCTGGCCTCTTCAGCTCCTAACAAAGAAGTAGACTTGATGTTGTCCAAAACCCTTCGAAGTGAATTCACAGCTCGGTCTGAAATAATGATTTTAGGTTGACTCATGTTACAAAGTTAGGAAGAGTTAGTCTGATGATTGCATTTGGTCAGCTATATTTGAACTCCCGTCTTAAATAGACACGTGAAACTTACAGCTTTATGAAACGCATCTTACTTCTTTCTACCTTAATCTTACTTACAATCTCGCTCAATGCCCAGAAAATCAGCATTGAAGATGCCGTTATGCTGCAACGGTCTGAATTAGGGCCTGAGCGAATGAAACAGGTTCAATGGGTCGAAGACGCCGATTTGTGGTCTCACATTGAAGACTACAGCCTGAAAATCTTGTCGCCCCAAAACAAAGTCCTGCGCTCCATCTCTCTAGATGAACTAAATGCACTCATTGAAGGTGAGCTTAAGTCTTTCCCAGATATCACATGGCTTAGCAAAGATGTTTGCTACTTTTCCAATGGGAATCAGTACTACAAATTGAATGTCACGAACCAAACAGCCACAAAGTGGGTTCTAAAACCTTCTGGTAAAAACATCGAATTTCATGAGACTTCTGGCAATTTCGCTTTCACCAAAGAAAACAATGTTGTTGTATCAACAAGCGACAGAGTCATAGAAATAACAGACCTAGAAGAGGGGGTTATTGCCGGACAAGCCATTGCACGCAGTGAGTTTGGCATTGTAAAGGGCCTTTTCTGGTCTCCTGATGGAAACAGTTTGGCCTTCTACCAAAAAGATGAACGAAATGTTTCTGAATACCCACTTGTAGATTATTCCTCCACACCTGCTTCAGTAGACCTGATTCGTTATCCAATGGCAGGCGGACCAGGTGAATTCGCTTCTGCTGGCGTATATAATTTGAAAACAGAAAAAACAATTTATTTATCGATTCCATTCAAAGGTCCTCAAGATGGATTTTACATCACGAACATAGGCTGGTCTCCAGACAATCAATTCATCTATGCCGCAATCATCATGCGTGATCAGAAAAGCATGCAGCTCATTCGTTTCAATGCCATTGATGGTACGCAAGACAACGTGCTTTTCTCTGAAACAAGTACCAAATATGTAGAACCGGAGCAGCCCGTTATTTTCGCCCCCGGAAAAAGCAAAGAGTTTCTATGGTTTAGCGAAAGAGACGGATTCAATAACCTCTATAAATATTCTATTTCCGGAAAGCTTTTAGGAAAAACAACCGTTGAATTCCCCATCAATGAAATCATTGGCTTTGAGCAAAAAGGCAAATTTGCTGTGGTTTCTGCGCATGGAACGAATCCAACAGAGCAGCACACGTATAAGGTAGACCTCTCTTCAATGAAGGTCACTCAAATTACCAAAACAGCTGGTTCCCATTCGTCAAAACTCTCTTCATCAAGCAACTACCTCATTGATACGTGGAGCAGCCTATCGGTTCCGCGTAAGGTGGAAATCTTAACTTTAACTGGGGAAACAGGTGCTACAATCCAAAATGCGGAGAACCCTTTGGAAGGAAGAATCATTGGAGAAACCACCGTTTTCTCTATTAAAGGCGAAGACCAAACAGACCTTTGGTGCAGAATGATCACTCCTCCAGGTTTAGATGAATCAAAGAAATACCCTGTGCTGGTCTACGTTTACAATGGGCCACACGTGCAGTTGGTGCGAAACTCTTGGCTAGCAGGAGCTCCACTTTGGATGCACAGCATGGCTGCAGAGGGTTACATCATCTTTACGGTTGATGGAAGAGGTTCATCTAACAGAGGAAGAGATTTCGAGCAAGCCATTTACAGACAATGCGGCACAATGGAAATGCAAGACCAAGAAAGTGGTGTAAATTACTTGAGAACACTCCCCTACGTTGACGCAGATCGCTTGGCCGTGCACGGTTGGAGCTATGGTGGTTTCATGACCACTTCACTCATGTTGAGGAAACCAGGCTTGTTTAAAGTAGGCGTTGCAGGCGGACCAGTCATTGACTGGAAATACTACGAAGTAATGTACACAGAACGTTACATGGACACCCCTCAAGACAACATGGAAGGATATGAAGCCTCAAACTTGAAAAACCACGTGGCGAACCTAGAAGGTGATCTATTGATGATTCATGGAACCGTAGACAACGTTGTAGTCATGCAACACAACATGACCTTTCAGCAAAAATGTGTTGAAGAAGGTGTACAGGTAGATTTCCACCCCTATCCCGGACACCCGCACAACGTTAGAGGAAAAGACCGTGTCCATTTGATGACCAAAGTATTGAATTACATTAAGGAGCATTTATAAACGAATGTCCAAACGCAAAGTCCTATTCCTAGTTCCCTATCCTCAAAAAGAGGCTCCAAGTCAGCGTTTTAGACTAGAGCTTTACGAGGCTGAAATGCGCGGTGCAGACATTGAGTTTGTCTATGAGCCCTTCATTTCAGAAGCGGTATATGCAGACTATTTCCAAGAAGGAAAGACAGGAAAGAAAGCATTCGGAATTCTTAAAGGATTTCTCAGACGCTACCTTCTCCTATTGAAAATGCGTTCGTTTGATGTGGTTTGGATTCACCGGGAAACAGCCCCACTCGGATTTCCATTTTACAACTACCTCGTGTGTAAGTTCTTCGCCAAAAAGACCATTTTCGAACTTGATGATGCCGTTTGGATGCCTAATGTCTCCTCTGCTAACGCGAAATTCGAATGGTTGAAGCCCTATAGAAATAGCCTTCGACTCATGAAGTGGGCGCACACCAATGTCTGCGGAAATGAATTCTTGCTCGAAAAAGCATTGACCTACAATACTAATTCTGTACTCATTCCAACCGTAGTTGATACAGAGCGCGTGCACAACACCCTTCAAAATCAAGCTACTGAACTCCCTAAAATTGGTTGGACAGGCTCGCACTCTACGCTGCCCTATTTGATGGACTTGATTCCGGCGCTTTCTGAGCTCTGTAAAACAGACCCCTTTGAATTGGTGGTCATTAGTGATGTTCGTCCGGAAATTGAATTTCCCCCAATGCGCTTTATTCCTTGGGCAAAAGAAACAGAAATTCAAGATTTACTTCATTTTCACATCGGATTGATGCCCTTGACAGATCAGGAATGGGCTGAGGGGAAATGCGGATTGAAAGTAATTCAATACCAAGCGCTTGGTATTGTTCCCGCTGCAAGCCCCGTTGGAGTTAACACAAAGCTTATTGGAAATCATGACCGAGGTGTACTTTGCAGCTCACTTTCAGAATGGAAGAACGTCATTTCCTTCTTGCTCAGAAATCATACCGTTAGAAAGGCTTATGCTGAAAAATGCAGGCCTTTTATTGAGGAACACTATTCCCTTCGTTCCCAACGTCACAAATTCCTACATTTGCTCGAAGAAGATTGAGATATGGATAGCACTACTACAGATTTGAAAAGAACACCACTTCATGATGTTCATGTTGCATTGGGAGCAAAGATGGTTCCATTTGCAGGGTTTGAAATGCCTGTTCAATATACAGGAGTTACAGATGAGCACATTTGTGTTCGTGAAAAAGTAGGCGTTTTTGATGTCTCACATATGGGTGAATTCCACGTGAAAGGGCCAGAGGCGCTTGATTTGTTGCAATTTGTAACAAGCAATGATGTCTCCAAACTAGTCAATGGCAAAGTGCAGTACTCATGTCTCCCAAATGCAACTGGTGGCATTGTAGATGACTTGCTTGTTTACAGAATCCAGGAAGACGAATACCTGCTTGTTGTGAATGCTTCTAACCTTGAAAAAGACTGGAACTGGATCAACAGCCACAACACTTTCGATGCGAAATTGACCAACTTAAGCGATGATTATGCGCTTTTAGCTGTTCAGGGTCCCAAAACAGTGGAGACCTTGAATGCGCTCACAGAACTTGATTTGGAAGGAATGGAGTATTACACTTTTGCGATGGGAAGCTTTGCAAACGTGCCAGATGTCATCGTTTCAGCAACAGGCTACACCGGCGCAGGAGGCTTTGAGCTTTACGTTCCCAATAAAGGCGCCGCTGAAGTTTGGAAAGCTGTAATGGAAGCAGGTCAAGAATTTGGAATTCAACCAGCGGGACTCGCCTCAAGAGACACGCTTAGATTGGAAATGGGATTCTGCTTGTATGGAAATGACATCAATGATACCACTTCACCGCTTGAGGCTGGACTTGGATGGATCACCAAATTCACCAAGAACTTCATCAATTCAGAGGCTTTAAAAAAGCAGAAGGAAGAAGGTGTAACAAAAAAGCTTGTTGGTTTCGAACTACTAGAAAGAGGAATTCCGAGACATGGCTATGTGATTGTAGACTCAGAAGGAAATGAAATTGGCGAAGTCACCAGCGGAACAATGAGTCCCAGCACTGGCAAAGCAATCGGTATGGGGTACGTGACAAAAGCAAACGCCGCTAAAGAAACCGAAATTGGTATTCAAATTCGGAATAAGGTAATCAAGGCGGTTGTTGTTCGTCCACCATTCTATAAGGCATGAAAGGAGACGAGAGAAAATGGGTTGAAGTTTGCTTTTCGCCAAAACAATTTGAACTCTATAAAGGCAATTATGAGATCTGCGTGGTCATTGATGTGCTTCGAGCAACGTCTGCTATCTGCGCTGGAATTGAAAACGGTGTGAGCGAAGTCATTCCTGTTGCAACAATAGAAGAAGCGCAAGAATATAAAGACAAGGGATACATTGTGGCTGCTGAAAGAGGCGGTAAAATTGTAGAAGGATTCGACTTTGGAAACTCTCCTTATTCGTTTCTAAAGCCAGAACTCAAGGGGAAATCGGTAGTGCTTACAACCACCAATGGAACAAAAGCCATCCAAATGGCGAGTTCAATTCCAACCCTGATCATTGGCTCATTGAACAACCTAGATGCCGTTTGCAAATGGCTTCTTGCTCAGAATAAAAATGTCTTGCTTCTGGGGTCTGGATGGAAAGATAAATTCAATTTAGAAGATACCATCTGCGCCGGAGCGATTGCTGATCAGCTCATTGAATCACGACTATTCAGAGCAGAGGAAGACTCAACCATTGCAGCAAAGTTCATTTACCGGTCAGCCAAGGAGAACATGTTCAGCTTTCTGCGTGCTTCATCGCACAGACGAAGATTGAGAAAATTAAACTTGAATGAAGACGTCAAGTTCTGCCTCACTCCTAACACACTAACGTGCATTCCAATTATGAAGGACGGGAAATTAGTGAAATTAGAATTTGACTATGAAACAGCTGTCTAAACTTGCTGTTTTAATCTTCTGTCTTTCGGCTCTCCCGATTAAAGCTGAAGCGCCCTGGGGGTTTTTCGCGCACAGGCGCATTAATGAATTAGCGGTTTTCACTTTGCCTCAGGAACTTTTCGGCTTTTACAAAGAGCACATCAACTTCATTTCAGAGCACGCGGTAGATCCAGACAAAAGAAGGTATGGCGTTAAAGGAGAAGCACCGCGCCATTTCATTGACATAGATCATTACTGCAAAGACAAACCACACTGCAATCCATTCTTGCTTATGCCAAGACGGTGGAATGACGCCGTGGAACAGTTCTCAGAAGATACTTTAATGGAATATGGAATTGTACCTTGGCACATTTCGACCATGACCTATCGTCTAACAAAAGCCTTCGAAGAGAAGAACCTTAAGCGAATTTTAAGAAACTCAGCAGAGATCGGACATTATGTTGCAGATGCGCACGTTCCGTTGCATACTACTGAAAACTATAACGGTCAGTTCTCAGGTCAATATGGCATTCATGGCTTTTGGGAAAGCAGGTTACCAGAACTGTATGAACCTAATTATGACTTCTTTGTTGGCCAAGCGTCCTATATAGAGTCTCCGTTAAATAAAGCTTGGGAGGTAGTTGAAGCTAGTCACAACGCGCTTGATAGTGTACTCCGATTTGAAAAAGAACTCACTGAAGAGTATCCAGAAGACCGAAAGTTCAGTTATGAAGAACGAGGACGCATGCTGGTGAAAGTCTATTCAGAAGATTTCAGCAATGATTACCACCAGAGATTGAACGGACAAGTAGAGCGCAGAATGCGCGAAGCAGTTATTACGGTAGGAAGCCTCTGGTTTACTGCTTGGGTCAACGCAGGACAGCCGGTATTAGACGATATTCTGCCTGAAGCATTGGAGCAATTGAAAGAAGAAATTGCAAAAGAGAATGAAACAAAAGGCCTGCCAGAGCTTCGGAAAAGAGAACACGATAATTAAATCCCCTCACTTTCAACCAATTAAACAGTAAACTCATGTAACCTTGTAGGAAAAGATGAAGTATAAAGGTAAGGAAAGAACTACAATCTCACCTTTATGAAAACTACCATACTTATGTTTACCAGTGTTCTAATAAGTTTTGGAGCATTCGCAGATTTACCAAAAGTGTTGCTATACGGAAACGTCATAGACAGCCAAATACAGGAAGTCATTTCTTCTCAAGAAAACAAGCAAACGAAATTTGTAGATCATGTAATGGTCACGGTCATTTGCGCAAAAGACACCATCAGCATGAAACCTAATCGAAATACAGGATTCTACTCTGTTGTGCTTGAAAGCGGAAAAAGATACAGCGTTACTTTCAGCAAAGAAGGATACATTTCTAAAAGCTTCACCATTGACGCTTCTAATGTAGACGCCATCGAAAACAAGAAGTCATTCAAGATGTTTACTGATGTCTCCCTATTTCAACTACCTAAAGAGAGCGATTTTTCCTCGTGTGAAAAACGACCTATGGCCAAATGCGTGTATGTTCCTGAAAAGGAGCGCATGGAATGGGATATGGATTTTGCCAAATTGGCCTTTGATCATTTCCTTTCATCTGTAAAGCAGAATTCTACGGCCTCTCTTACAAGAAATTAATTCAGAGAATCCCGAATCATCGTTATTCTCTATACGGCAAGCCTTAAATGGGTTGCCGTTTTTTGTTGCTCAAAAATGACGGTGATTTAAAAAGACGGCATCTTACGAGAAGAAAGGCTGAAGCGCCGCTATCAAGTCCTCTGGACACTTTGTAGGCCGTATTGTAGATTTATTAACAAAGACCAGCGTTGTTTCTGCAGTTGTTAATACTTTATCACCGTGAAGGCACTCATAGGTGAAGTGAATCTTGCTAGTAGGCATGGTTTTGATGGTTGTTTTCACCAAAATAAGGTCGTCATAGGTAGCAGGTGCATGGTACTTTATGCTAAAATCAACCACGGGAAGCATCACTCCCTGTACCTCCATTTCTTTATAACTTAATCCTAGGCTCCGAAGTGCCTCAACTCGAGCAACCTCCAAATAAGTGGCATAATTCCCATAATAGACAAATCCCATCTGATCAGTCTCGGCATAACGTACTCGAATTTCTACTGTTGAAGTGTGCATCTGTTCAGTGAAAAAGAATGGTGATTTTTATGAATTAAGACTTTATCTCAAAGTTAAGAGACTGGCATTAAGTACTTCTAAAAAAAGGGTGTAAATTGGAAATGTGTAGAGATAACACCAAGGGTGCTGCAAAATGGCTTTCAAGCTAGGCAATCAAATCTGCAATCGCAACATTATTTTTTATGCTTTGTAGTATTATCAGACATTTCCGACGAAGAGCACTCAGAATGAAAATATCAAAAAGTCAATAGGGTAACCATTTTTTTTTTCAGTTTTTTCTCCAAATATTTGTGATCCCAAACGAATAATACATTCTGAGGGAAAAAGCACCCTAAGCAGTAACTTTTTGTTAACACCCGTTATTTTAAAACAACCATGACAAAGGACTATAATCAGGTTTGGCAACATTGCATTGATATTATCAAAGACAATGTAAGTATGCAGGCTTTCAAGACTTGGTTTGAGCCCATTAAACCGGTCAAGTTGGAAAAGAACGTGTTAACTATTCAGGTTCCAAGCCAGTTTTTTTACGAATGGCTAGAAGAGCACTATGTGCCTTTATTGAAACGAATTATCCGCAAGGAGCTTGGCCAAGATGGCAGATTGGAATACAGCATTATCATGGAGAACAACTATGACAATGCCAACCCTTACACGGTTAAGGTTCCAACTACCAACAAGAAGGCCATTAAGAATCCTTCGGTATCAATGCCACTCGATATGAGTGACAGCCCAATCAAAAACCCATTCATCATTCCGGGTCTGCGTAAGCTGAACATTGATTCTAACCTGAATCCTAACTATTCTTTTGACAACTTTATTGAGGGCGATTGCAACCGTCTAGCCAGATCAGCTGGTTTCGCGGTAGCAAACAAACCTGGTGGAACTTCTTTTAACCCTCTCCTCATTTATGGAGGAGTTGGTCTAGGAAAGACACACCTTGGACATGCAATCGGAATTGAAATTAAAAACAAGTCTCCTGAAAAGACTGTTCTATACGTTTCTTCTGAAAAATTTACGCATCAGTTCATTGATGCTGTTAAGAACAACAGCGTAAACGATTTTAGTCACTTCTATCAAATGATGGATGTTCTGATTGTTGACGATGTCCAGTTCTTCAGTGGCAAAGAAAAGACGCAAGATGTATTCTTCCATATTTTCAACCACTTGCACCAAACAGGAAAGCAGATTGTGCTTACAAGCGATAAGCCGCCTGTTGAAATGCAAGGAATGGAACAACGTTTGCTCTCTCGTTTCAAATGGGGATTGAGTGCTGACCTTCAGACTCCTTCTTTGGAAACGCGCATCGCAATCCTTGAAAAGAAAATGTATGCAGACGGAATCGAACTTCCAAAAGAAGTAGTAGAATACCTAGCATACAGCATCACTACGAACATTCGTGAACTAGAAGGCGCTTTGATCTCACTCATCGCTCAAGCATCCATGAACCGCAAATCAATTACCCTTGATCTTGCGAAGCAGATGATTGACAAGTTTGTGAAGAACACAGCCCGTGAGGTATCTATAGATTACATCCAGAAAGTGGTTTGTGATTACTTCGACCTACCAATCGAATTGTTGAAATCGAAAACGAGAAAACGAGAAATCGTTCAAGCAAGACAGATTGCCATGTATTTCGCAAAGAAAATGACGAAGTCTTCTCTTGCGAACATCGGCCTTCACTGTGGGGGTAAAGATCACGCTACTGTGCTTCACGCATGCAGAACAGTGAATAACCTACAAGAAACCGATAAGCACTTTCGAAAGTACTTAGATGACTTAGAGAAAAAGCTAAGCATCCAATAACATTTAAAAACCCTGACAGCAAGAAAGCTCGTCAGGGTTTTTTTTCCTATTTACTATTTCCTCTTGTGCTCGTTTTTGTGCTTGTGCTTGTTCAAAATAGACCACTTACTGTAATACCTCTGAATGGGAGGATGACCTTTTTTCATCTTCCATTTCTTTTTATGAAAATCATTCTTTTGGACATGACACCCCGTACTCCCAAGCATAAGAAGCATAAAAGGGAGAATGAATAGCACTTTTAAAGACTTAAATATTCGCATGTCAACTATCGTTTTGTATACTTACGTTCGCAGACAAACGATTTCCGTAGGCCATAGACCTACCTTTATGTAAGATTTCATCCCCCATGACAAAAGTCCTAATGGTATGCCTCGGTAATATTTGCAGATCCCCTATGGCTGAAGGTATTTTGCGTGATACCGCTCGCTCAAGAGGACTGCAGATTGAAACAGACTCTTGCGGAACCAGCTCATGGCATTTGGGCCATACAGCAGACCCTAGAGCTATTGTGAACATGAAAACACATGGAATAGATATTTCTGACCTTCGCTCCCGCCCGTTTGATGTAACTGATTTCACAAGCTTCGATCATATTTTTGTGATGGACAGGCAAAACTTAGCTGATGTGCTCGCACTTGCTCAAACCCAAGAAGCACGGTCTAAAGTGAAATTATTCTTAGATGAATCTGAAGCCACGAAGGTTAAAGAAGTGCCCGATCCCTATTACGGGGGCGATGAGGGATTTGAAAATGTTTTCAACTTGCTCAATGATGCCACTGAGTCTTTTCTAAAAAGACACCTTACCAACTAGCACACGGAACAACTTTTCCGCTTGGTTTCCCAGCACGTGATGTGCGTTCCTTTACTTTTCGGCATCCCCAGGTCTTGAACAGAGTGTACTTCACATGAAAGTAGAAGTCTGCTCCATACTTATCCCCATTGCCAATAAGACCTCCCAAATTATCAGTCCCTATAATGATGCTGTTCAAACGAAGCATGGCCCCAAGCATGGGCGTCCGCATTTCAAATAGCGAAATGGGCAAGGCTGCTTCAAATCTTTTAATTTCAAATCTGGGTGTAAATGAAAGCAATGATGGGCGTTGAAGTCCGAAACTGTTTTTCCATGGGATACCCTGAACCCAAGAACCATTCAAGAAAAAGTTGTAGCCCAGATTGTAATCATACTGAACGCTCAAAGCGGCGGGTAGAATTACCCTGAACTGAGCCTTGTCTGCCTCGTCTAACAAACTGAAGTTATCACTAATCAAGTTCGCAATCCCATTCACGTCATCTGGATTAGCGCCTTCAAAGTTTTCCCAATCGCTCTCCTCCCCTTCATCAAAGGTGTTTGTATAAAACTCTGGATTGAATTTAATTCGCCCTAAGTCCAGCAAAGCAACAGAAATTTTAAACTTATAATCACATGTTCTACAACCGCTCTTTTTACTGTGAGGAACATAATTCCCCACACCCTTGAGTGTTTGTTTGTAGGTAAAACCTATGTCCACGCCCCATCCACTCCCTGAATTGAATGCGGGTTCATTGAATCCGTATTGGCCTGAAATATTTTCTGTGGTAAGCAGTGTAGAATCTTCAACAGTGAAATGCCAGTCATTAAGCCGAAAACCAGCACCCGCAATTCCAATGAGGCGTTTCACATGAATTCCTCCAGTGATCAATTGCCTTCCAGACTGCTTCAAAATGGTCGCATAGGTAAATCCAACTTCTGCCCAACTCAAAGCCGTAGCACGCAAATTCCGAATGCGTGTCTCTTCGCCTATGAAAGGACCGTATTGAAAACCTTCTAGAACATAGGTCGCCATCCGATTCCCAACGCCGCGCACATCAGCTACTGTTCGAACTCCTGTGTACAAGGCGAAAGCATGCTTTCCAATTTGTGTTGTAATGGTTGGTCCTTGCGCAAGTACATCAACATAGGCTCTGTAAGACGATTTAGAAAGGTCGTAACTCGGAACTGCCCCGTTGAACCCTGAGGGATTTAGCGCAGTTCCCGTTCCTCCTGGGAAGAAAGCGAGGTTGTTTCTTGCGAAGACACTGAATCCCGCAAGATGAATGTCCATAAACGCCTTGGAATCGCTAATGGACGAAGGATTTAGCAACAGACTATTCGCTGGCGAATAATTACTGATACCAATTCCGATGCTCTCTTGCGCTTGAACGCTAAAAAAGGAAAACGTGAAGAGAATGAATAGTAAGGTAGTACTTCTCATATCTAGCTAATACTACGCATGATACGGTAAAAATGTTGTCAGAAGTAGCCTTAAATATGAATTTAAATTTCCGTTACGGATTAAAATCCTGATTTGAAAAACTTGGAATCGTTGGGATTTTAATGCGAATAAATTCGTGCTCCATCATTGCATGGCAGCTGTTGCACGAAGTAACCAAGCCCGTATAGGCATCCATAAAACCTGCTGCATCTTGCAAATCAATGACTTCGTCCAATGCCACCAATGAAGGCAAAGCCATGCGCTCAACTAAATCGCTCACATTCTTTTCGTCTTCAATGATCTGATGGTCAATGATTTCTTCCATCACCTCTTCCAACTCATGCGCATAAAAATCGCTTAGCTTCCAGTTCTTCGCTTTTCCCGCGAAATAGAGCTTATCAGCAAAACGCTGAAGGTGTCCCATGGCCATGGCAAGCTCGTAATCTTCTTCCTCATGCACTACAGGCGCCACTTTTGAGCGCTCAGAAACCAACTCTTTCTTGAGTTCCTTAATTTTATCTTCCTTCTTGCCAGAAGCATACGTTCCGAATCCAACGGAAATAAAGGTGACAAGAATTAGAGAAATGATAACGATGTTCTTCACCAGATAAATTTTGATGCAATTTCGTTCATCGAAGCAAGCAAACATATACCACTTTCATGGGATTTCTTGGGCAGCTTCGCGAAGCACATTTGCTGAATCAGCCGCAAGCACATCAACAATTTGAACCTTGTATTTCACAGGTGTGCTTGGAGGAACAATGTTTTGTCCAGAACCTTTTACTCCAAAAGCCAAGTGCGAAGGAATCCAAACTTCTTTCTCATCTCCCACGTGCATCCCTGACAACGCTATCTCCAACCCTCGAATGACTTGATCTGGTTTTCCATAAGGGAAATACATATAGGTTAAAGAATCAAGCGCAGAATCAAAAAGCTCATTGTTGAGGAAATACCCTTCGAAACCAAGCGTCAATTCATCGCCGTAACTTAACTTCTTCCCCTCTCCTTGCTTCAAAATACGCTCGTAAATTCCGTTTTTCCATTTCAGGCTGTCGGTCAATCCTAGCACGTAAATCTCTTGTTCAATAAATTGAATCTCTTCCAGTTGCCGCATCTTTTCAGCGCGTTCTGGGCTCTTTAGGTAATTGGCTTCGGTGTAAACAACGCGTGTAGAAACCAACAAACGCATTGAGGTGGTGTCATTTACCTCCACTTCGTCTACTACGTATTCGTCACAAAAAAGGCCTTTGATTTCTTGGTACGGAACAATCCACTCAATGCTATCTCCTGAACGCATGCCGCCCAACTCACTTATCATGAGTCTGTTCGTATCCCAATCGTATTCTGCCGGATCAAACTCCATGTCTGAATCGTAATGAAAGTAATCCAATCCTGCGGGGGTCAACTTTATCCCAATGATGGCATAAACCGCTTCGTTCATTTGATCTGATCCATCACCAAAACCGAGTAACTTTCGTTTTACACCACCGTCTAAATGCACATAGCCATCTGTTGGAGCATTGCAAGACATGAAGACTATTATTCCGAAGAGCAGGATTCTGTTCATTTATTTCTTCACTTCTAAGTCAACCAACAAAACAGCATTTAGCGGAATTTTATGTAGATCTCCTGTCATGCCATAACCAAGCCTCGAAGGCCAAATACAACGTGCACTATCACCGCGCCTCATCTTCTGTACAACCTCATGAAACCCGGGTGGCGCTTCTGACCCTTCCACCAACATTTGCAAAGGACCGCTCACTTCACTTGAATAGCATAACGTGCTATCATCCAGCCTAATATCATACCCTACTTCAATTGGTTCTCCAACTCGAATGGAATCACCTTCGCCCGAATGGGCAATTAGAAAACGCATCCCCGTATCAGACTTTTCCATGTCCAATTGATGGCTCTCAACGTATGATGTGATGTAGTCATCTTCGCTGTTCATCTTCCCCTTATTGTAGTCAATAAGTTGGTCGCGAATCTCTGCGTCGGTATACTGTTTTTGATGCTTATTCCCATCACCACAGGAAGCGCCCATGATCACAAAAAGAAGGAATGGAATTGAAAAGTAGTTCATATCAGTAGTTCAATTCTGCAGCGTAAGTAGGAAGCAGGCTTTCAAATCTGCTCACCGCCTCTGCAAGCGATTCACTTGTAGCTGCTCCTGCCGCGTTATTGTGTCCGCCGCCATCAAAATGAGCGCGGGCGAAGAGGTTTACATTGAAGGTTCCTTGTGAACGAAACGAAATCTTCACGATGTCATTTGCTTGTCTTAGAAAAGCAGCGAAATTCACTCCATTGATCGAAAGTGCCTGATTTACCAGTCCTTCTGTATCTCCCGATTCGTAGTTGAACCGAAGCAATTCTTCTGTAGACAATGAGATGTAGGCCGTTTTCAGTTCGCGATTGACCACTAACTTTTCGCTCAAAGCATACCCCACAAGACGCATGCGGTCCTCTTTGTTCGTATCATAAATAGCCCTGTGAATGGCGGCATGGTCAACACCTTTCCTCAGCAACGACGCCACAATTTCATGCGTTTCTGGCTTTACAGCTGGAAATCTAAAACTCCCGCTATCAGTCACTATTCCACAATAAATGCAACTTCCTATAGTGCTATCAACCAGGTCTTCTGCATCTAAGCTAACAGCAAATTCATAGATGAGCTCTGCTGTTGAGCAAGAAGAAGTGTCAGAAATAAGAACATCAGGAAACGTGTCTGGCTGCTGGTGGTGGTCAATAAGAATAAACTTCTTCTTCCCCACTTGCGCTTCCAACAGCGGCGCTAGCTTTCCTGTTCTGTGGAGTACATTGTAGTCTAAGCAAAAAATCAAATCAGCTTCTGAAATGAGTTCCGCGCAGCGTTCTTCTTCTTTTGAGTGAAAAACGATTTCATCTGCCCCGGGCATCCATTTCAAAAATACTGCGAAGGGATCTGGAAGAATGACTGTTGCGTCTTTCCCCATTTTCTTCAACAAATGATACAATGCCAATGACGAACCTACCGCATCACCGTCTGGCGATTTATGCGCTGTGATTACAATCTTTTTGGCTTCTTCTACAATCGCTTTACGATTGTCTTTCAATAGTGTTCCCATACCTGAAAGCAAAGATAACGCTTCACAACACACCCCCTCTTTCAGATGTGTTGTACTTTTACATCAGTTATGAAGCACTTATTCACTTCCGCAGCACTTCGCTTTTTTGGTGTTTTGGGCTTCGCTCTTATTTCTGTTGGGGCGAAACCTGCTGATTATCACAAGTTTTACCACAGCTTTACCATTGTTCGGGAAAATGTGATGTCGAACACGATTGAAGTAGAGATGAAGTTTTTCACTGACGACCTCGAACACATCCTAGAACAAAAGTTCAAACCTGATTTCAATTTAGGCGGTGAAAACGAACTAGAAGATGCTGATCGTTACATCCAAGACTACCTTCGAACCAACTTTAACTTGGCCATAGATGACCGCCCATTGCGCTTTTCATTCATTGGGAAGGATGTTGAAAACGACATCACTTGGTGCTACCTTGAGTACATCCGTCCGCCAAGCATAAACACAATTACCGTCACAAACTCTTCCCTCATGGATTTGTTTGAAGGCCAAAAGAACGAAGTCGATTTTCGATTTAACGGGTGGACGAAGCGCGTTGCTTTAACTGAAGGACATATTTCAGAAACAGTTTTCAACTAATGACGAAGAAGGAAAAAGCCGAAATTGTAATGAACACCTTGGAAGGGCTCTATCAAGAAGTGCCTATTCCATTGGATCACACTGATTCTTACACCCTTCTTATTGCCGTACTTCTGTCTGCGCAATGTACAGATGTGCGCGTCAACCTCATTACCCCATTGCTGTTTGAACGTGCTGATTCCCCTCAGGAAATGGTGAAGTTGACGGTAGAAGAAATTAGAGCGATCATCAAACCTTGTGGATTGTCTCCGGCCAAGTCAAAGGCCATTCATCGGCTTTCTGAAATGATCTTGGAAACGCACAATGGCGAAGTTCCCCAGACTTTTGAAGATCTAGAATTACTTCCTGGTGTTGGACATAAAACAGCGTCAGTAGTGATGTCGCAAGCTTTTGGTGTTCCCGCCTTCCCTGTTGACACCCACATTCACCGCTTGATGTACAGATGGGGATTGACGAATGGGAAAAATGTTACGCAAACTGAAAAGGATGCGAAAAAACTGTTTCCGGAAGAGAAGTGGAACAAACTCCACCTTCAAATCATTTTTTACGGAAGAGAGTTCTCCCCAGCACGTGGATTGAAGCTTGAAAAAGACATTCTACTTCAATCCATTGGGCGAAAGAGTGAAATCAATAAGTGGACAAAATAAGGAGCGATGTCGGAAAAACGAGGATGGCGAAACCACTACAGAGCAAGCATGCCGGCATCAGAGCGTGTGATAAAAGACTTGCGTTCATTTGCGGGCGACATCGGCAGAGGGATTCGAAATGCAGGAAAACTGAGAACCATTGTCACCTACCCTGACTACCCCAGCAAGCGCACAACCATTTACAAAATAGCCAGAAAACTGGGGTACCGTTTGACCAACAAGCCCTTGAAGAATGCTGACATTGTGATGTTATTTGAAGACACCACACTCAAGAGCACAAGCACAGACGCTTACCTTCAAAATGCAAAACACGTATTAAATTTGAAATGCACAGACATCAGCAAGGTGAATGTTGAAGCTGTGCACCAGAAAATATTCGGCTACGGAACATTCATTGATCCGCTCACCTTCGTGGGAAAAGCCGTTGAGAAGAGTGATGAAAACGCCAAACACGATGGTCATTACATCACTTGCCCAATAAATGCTGTGGTGCCCAACTGCATTTATCAAATTATCCTTGAAAATCAGGATGACGATGGCTTGGCCGTTGACCACAGGGTTCCTGTGATGAACGGAATCATTCCACTTGTTTGGCTAAAAATCAAAAAGTGGGACGTCCGATTCACAAATGACATCTACCGCTCTGAACTCTACACTCCACATGATTTGTTCTCTGAAGAAGAACTAACGCTCATCCGTAAGTTCTCAGCTGAAATCCACGCCGACTTTTGCGAGTTGGACATCATTCGCCACAAGACTGATGGCAAGATTTACATTATAGATGTGAACACCACACCTTTTGGTCCGCCGGCTGGTTTGCCTGACGCCCCACGTATTGAGTCTGTTCAGAAACTGAGTGGGGCTTTCGAGGCGGGGTTTATTGCTTGAGAGGGGGGCTTGAGGCGCATCAAAATGGCCAGACCTAAAGGGCTGACCCTACGATTCTCCTCTAAAAGGGCTGACCCTACAATATCCACCTAAAGGGTTGACCCTACGATACGTCCATTCCGAATTACACGAAAATGGCCAGACCTAAAGGGCTGACCCTACAATATCCACCTAAAGGGCTGACCCTACGATACGTCCATTCCGAATTACACGAAAATGGCCAGACCTAAAGGGCTGACCCTACAATATCCACCTAAAGGCTGACCCTA
>Ga0208768_1000206_pt1 | contig 43972 bp, 72 predicted proteins | sample AntAceMetag02UK1_FD_184760 | JGI IMG/M metagenome (GOLD analysis project Ga0208768, IMG submission 184760) | Saline lake microbial communities from Ace Lake, Antarctica - Antarctic Ace Lake Metagenome 02UK1 (SPAdes) (version 2) | ecosystem: Environmental > Aquatic > Non-marine Saline and...
CTGGTGCTGCGTATATCTTTACTGCTGATTAACCCATATTTTCAATTATACTATGAATTCAGCAAGTTTCTTAAAGTCTTCCTCGGTGTACCCACTTTCTGCTGCAATACCAATACCAAATCTATAAACTATAATCAATATGCTGCTGATCGTTTAGAATTTCTTTCATACGATCAGCAGCATATGACGCTGCAAACGCTTGTGGTTTTACCATAGGAACTACATTGCACATAGCACGGATATATCCAATTGATTCATTGATAACGCATGATGATCCATACATTTCACTTGGGTTGATATCCAAGTGAACTTCTACTTCCCGTTCTTCTAATACATCATGAAGTTGTAGATATAGTTCTGCGATTTTATAAACTTCTGTCATCAGACGCGCCCTAGGTTTAGACCTCTTATCGTATGATAAGTCGGGTTCGCGTTGCACCTCACCAAATATCTTACATCCATTGTTACCATTGATATGCACTACGATAGCAAGTGTATAATCTATGAACCATGTACCTTTGATATGTACTCGCTCTGAGTCACCCCCGATGTATATCTTAGTGTCGGGAGTTTGCTTTGCTATAAAATCTCTAACATCTTCTATATTTATTTTATTCATGACGAGTTACTATAGTACTATTTTCGCAACAATGATACCATTAACTCAGCGAGTTTCTTAAAGTCTGCCTCAGTATAACCACGAGTTGTTTCTGCGGCAACCCCAATACGAACCCCACTGGTTTCTGCGAATGATCGCTTATCATTGGGAATACCATTTTTATTTACAGTGATACCGTTTGCTTCTAGAATGTCTGCATATTCTCGTCCTGAATACATTTCATTAGTAAGATCAAGGGTAAACATATGACACTGAGTTCCTCCGCTGACTACCTCAACACCTGAATCTAAAAATGCCTGGGCCATTGCATGAGCATTAATACGAATGCGTTGAGCGTATAGTTTAAACTCTGGTTGAAGTGCTTCATAGAAACACTGTGCCTTTGCCGCAATAATATGCATCAAGGGGCCACCTTGAGTTCCTGGGAACACTGCACCATTCAACTTCTTCGAGTACTGGTCATCATTCCATAGAATCATACCACCCCGAGGACCACGCAATGTCTTATGTGTAGTTGTAGTTGCTACATTTGCATGAGGGAACGGACTTGGGTATGTACCACCAGCAATGAGACCAGAGTAATGGCTCATGTCTGCAAGTAGAATAGCACCTACACTGTCAGCAATTTCTCGGAATCTTTTCCAATCAATAACTTGACTATATGCACTAGCACCAGCAATAATCATTTTTGGACGGATTAAGCTGGCAACTTGTTCAATGTCATCATAATCAATAATGCCTTGCGAGTCAACAAAATATGACTCTGTGGCAAACCACTTACCGCTGACATTAACCTTAGCGCCATGACTCAAATGTCCACCACTTGCTAGATCCATACCTAGGATAAGGTCTCCTGGTTTTAGGAATGCTGCAAACACTGCCAAGTTAGCATTGGCGCCACTGTGAGGTTGCACATTCGCAAAGTTACACCCAAAGAGTTTAGTTGCATATTCAATCGCCAGATTTTCTACATCATCTGCGTTATCGCAACCATTGTAGTACCGCTTACCTGGAAGACCCTCAGCATACTTGTTTGTGAAGATACTGCCGCAGAGTTGCATTACATCATCACTGGCAAAGTTCTCGCTTGCGATTAGTTCAATGGTATCTGCTTGGCGAATACCCTCGGCAGATAGAATACTTAATATTCTTTTATCAATCATTATATACTTTCTATAGTAAATTTACTCTTAGTAGCTTATATCAGTTTGGGGGAGTTTTTAATCGATCAATCTCATCAGCGGCTTCTTCCAATAAGTCTGCGATACGATCAGACTTACCTTCCGCCACACTTTTACGACTAGGAATCTGTCTACGAATTTCTGCTCGTTTTCTCAAACGATACACCAAACTCTGCTCACTCACGGGTAAGGTACTCTCATCGATCATATTGAGGGTTCATCCATTGAAAACCCGTAGAGGTTCTTGTATCAATCCAGATAATAGACCAATACCAATAATACCGATTATACTATAAACAACTGTAATAAATACCGTGACTAATACTGATAGTACTTTATTGAACATTTTCTCGTAGCCATTGCCAATATTCTTCGTTAGACATATTATCTACTCCTACCAGCAGATCGCACAGCAGGTTTATTAGACACCACTCGATCTATAGATGAATTTATGCTGTTGTTCTGGCCGCCTGCATAATCTTGAGTGATCTTCTTTTTTAGTTTCTTCTGTTCTTTTTTAATACGCTTTTTCTCTTCCCAATCTTTTTTAAACTGAGAAGATGTAACTTCTACACTATCATCAATTAAATCTAGTTCCATAATAATACCCCTTTGATTTATTTATACAAACTTGGTGCGCCCGGAGAGTTTCGAAATCCCGACCAAACGATTATGAGTCGTACGCTCTTCCCCTGAGCTACGGGCGCATGTTATTTAAACTGATTTCAAATATATCATATAAAAACATACTCCGTATCTTAGATGTTACCCCTCAGTGAACAAACACTGATTCGACATCCCAAATAACAGTGCCGCGAACACTGTCCAACCTGAAGTATGTTTTTATATGGTGCGGATGACTGGACTCGAACCAGCACGCCTCTCGGCAGTAGCTTCTAAGGCTACCTCGGCTACCATTACGACACATCCGCATTATCTTTCTCTATGTGTATATTATAACATACTTTTCAAATAAAGTACACTATTTTTTTAATAAATTTGCAAAACGGGTTGAGATACGGACATATAAAGGATCCGTTATTTAATGCAACGCCGCCACTTGCAGACATCTCAAAACTTGGTGCTCCGTGACAGAATCGAACTGCCATCCCCTGATTACAAAACAGGTGTTCTACCATTTAACTAACAGAGCTTTTTATTTTGGTGAGCGGCGTGCGGGAATCGAACCCGCGTCATCAGCTTGGAAGGCTGTCATAATACCATTATACTAACACCGCATAAAAATGGCGGACTTGGCGAGTTTTGATCTCGCTACCTCGACAGTGACAGTGTCGTGCTCTCCCGATTGAGCTACAAGTCCTAATTTTGGCGGAACGGGATCCCGTTCCTATTATAATGGGTCCAGCGTGCAGGAATCGAACCCACGTTTAGGAGGTAGAAGCTCCCTGTATTGTCCACTATACGAACGCCAGATGCACAAAACCATATAGAAACATCCTAAGTTATCGACTGTTCTTGCGAACTCCCTGTGAATAACAATTGGGGGAAATAAAGATGTTTCTATATGGTACTCGGTAGGGGATTTGAACCCCTGTAGCCACCGTGAAAGGGTGATGTCCTAGACCACTAGACGAACCGAGTACAGTACAATATTAAAGAACATTTACAGAGTTACAATCAACTCTTTTTTAACCTATACTTTTAATACATTTGCAAAAAGGGTCGAGATACAGACATATAAAGGATCTGTTATTTAATACCACGCAACCACTTGCGGGCATCTCAAAACTTGGCGATGCGTGGGAGAATCGAACTCCCGTCTCTGGATAGACAATCCAGGATAATGACCATTATATGAACGCACCGTATTAACTATCTATAACCATATTGAAACACACTACACCATGCGAACCCATCTGCATGTTTAATTATTAATCGCTACTGGACTTCTAGAATCCCTTCGCTGAGGCGTCATGTAATATACTTCAATATGGAAACGGTGAGATTCGAACTCACGGGGCAGTATAAACCACCCGACGATTTAGCAAACCGTTGCCTTAGACCACTCAGCCACACTTCCGATACACTCTCCACGCTATGCGCCAACTAGGAATCCCCAGTCCAGGAAAATGTATTATAAAGCACTTTTCATGGATGAACCCACATGTCTCCTTTCGGATAGAAAGTGCTTTATAATAACTAGTCATCAAACTCTGCGAGTTAAACTCAATGAGCACCTACGGAGAATCGAACTCCGATTTACAGGATGAAAACCTGTTGTCCTAACCGTTAGACGATAGGTGCAAAACTAAGAGTATATTTTTAAAGAATCTGTATGTAGCGGGAGGACGATACCTTCTCACTATGTTTCTATTATAACACCGTTGGTTTGAAAATACAAGGACTATTTTAATAGTGTTGTATTTTTGATACAAACCTCATAATGTGACTGATATTACTACCACATCAGTTTAACGAGGAACGCTCCTGAAAGTTTCCGGGCTCGTCTTCCCACCGTGTTCTTCGTTAAACTGATATCCCATCAAATAATCTACGGTCTCACTACCAGTCATATCAGCGAGTTCAACTTTCTCGCTCGAATCGGTATCGCCCTTGTAGTAGTGTGGATTGATCATACGATCATACCAAGAGTCAGCGCTTCCACGGTCAAATGGACCGCCATGGCGAGCATCAAACTCCATATTCTTATATGAGACAAATTCTGTGGTCATGAGTAACTCCTTTTGAACAACCTATGAAGCTAGTATAACACAACTTGATTCCCTATGCAACTGTAGGGTTATTATTTGTTGTATTTAAACCACATCGTTTTAAGGAAGAACACTCGTAAGGTGTACCCTTACCCTATATTCTTGCTTAAAACTCTACAGCGGTCCACTGAGACCTCCTAAACATAAAAAAAGACCCTACTTTTTACGGTAGGGTCTGAATAAGTAAGTAATTATTATTATTATTATCTCTTATTAGACCCTATCAACCAGTTTATATCCCCTGATCTCTGGCCGCGTGTTGATTCATACTGACCCTTGGGGCTGCATGTATACGCATTCATGGAGATATTGAGTAATGACACTTGAGATAGTTCCTAATTTATTTCTTATATAGTATATATGCGAATTAATTATTAAACAGAGATAATATTGAATTCAATTTTCTATACAGACCTGTGTCCATTCCCACTGTTTATCACCAATATATGACCAGATATTCTCGTCACGAATATTCCAATATTCGTCATCAGTAGGTTCATTGGTTTCTGCGTCCCATAACTCAAGAAGTTCTGGAAACTCCTCATGCATCATCTCTTCAATTTCATCAGAGTCCCACTCGATATCAGCCACTAATCCACCTGCTTCAAATACCGCAGCACCAAAGAAGTTTGGCATTTCATCTTCGTATGATACCAGAGCACGAACTTGCGGATCAACCTCTGCTATTTGCTCGACGATCCACGCAATACCATTTTCTGGCCATGACCATGCAGAAACGATCGTTAGGTAATCATCACCAGCATCTTCAATATAGTTCCACTTCGGTCCGATGTTTGTAGTGGTCCATTCATACTTTTCAGTTTCTTCATATGTAGGGGAACCTTCTTTACCATCTACCCACATGTCACTTAACCAGCGGTAGTTCATATTATTTCGAATACGAGAAGTTAACTCTAGAAGTTTTGATTTACCTTCTTCAGAAATTCTGTCGAATGTCACATGAGTATTTACATTATTTGCCATTTTATTTACCTTTTGCCAAAACTGATTCTAGGAACTTCTTAAATTCAACATCGTCATTCATATAATCTTTTACAATTGTACATGTCCAGGCATATGTAAAAACACCGCCGTCAATGTGACCAGCAGAATATCCTTCGCGTTTACCGTCTAGATATACTTTCTTCAATGCATATGCAAAGAACCCCAGAAGAACTCCAATCATCCAATACTCTAGAAACATATTAGTCCTCAACAATCTCAGACAAGTCGATCATGTTGTAGATATGTTCCCATTTCCAAACTCGAGGGCATCCACACTTAGCAGTCGCATTATGGTCGTGACCAAATAATATAGATGATAACCCCATCTCTAGACCAAGTACGGCGTTTTCTGGTTTATCTTCCACCCAGATACAACGGCTGTTACGATATGGTTCTAAGATTTCTGTCTTATCAGCGCCAGTATCAGCACATATTAATTTCTCAAATATGCCAGGACCAAACACCTTGTCTAAGTTCATTTGACGCAGCCGTTGAGCAGCTGGATCATCACTAAGACTGGTCAGACAGTGGAAAACATAACCATGTTCATTGTGAAGTTTACGCACATAATGTACAGCATCCCGTAAAGGAGGTAGGAAACCAATGGCGGCGCTCTCGTTAAAAGTGCGGATAAAGGTATTCTTTTCTTCACTAGTAATATCGAACATAACATCCATGTGATATTCGCCTGGAGCAACCACCTCGTAACCACGATGTAACATCCACACCTTGAAACTATATTCCCAATCTAGGAGAACACCGTCGCAGTCGGTGAGGATGACTTTTTTAGGATCTGTGTAAACTTTATTCATTGTATAATTATAACATACTTTCTTGATCTGCAACCACTTCATCTAAAATAAATTCAGCGTCGTCGATGTCGACACCATATTCATTCATGAGTTGCGCAACAGCACCATCATAGTCGATAGAACCATCGGCAACATCTTCGATTAATTCACTAGCAAACAAGTATAATTCACCAACTCTTGACATACCAAACTCCTTTTGTTTCAAACTATGATACTAGTATACCACAGTTTTTGGAGTTTGGTACACTTTTTAGAATTATTTTGCTTTTTGTGGTGTTTTTGCAACAGGGTTCTTAGCAGGTGTAGTATTTGGTACTACTTTTGATTTAACTGTGAGTTTCTTTTTAGTAGGGGTTGATACCACTACGTCGTCATCATCGTCTTCCTCGTCAACAACGGCAAGCATTTCAGAGGCCAGTGCCAACTTAGCAGTTTCATGAGCAACTTTACCCTTGAGTCGTGTTACAATGTCGTCGCCACTCATCCAGATATCCTTGTTATCCAGGATAGATGTAATTTCATCTTCAGTGAGGAAACCTTCGTATGCTTCGCGCATTAACTTCTCAGACCACGCCCGTTCGTGTTTTAGTTGGTCGATCATCTCACCGCCCTTACCAATTGTTCCACCTGAGTAGTTATGGAACATAAACATAGAGTGAGGAGTAACCTCGAACTGATCAGCACACAAGAAGATCATTGTTGCTGCAGACATACACAGGCCCTCTACTGAACAACATACAGTTGCATCAGTCTCGGCGAGCACACGCATAAACTGGATAGTAGTAAATAGATCACCGCCGGGAGAGTTAATATAGATTTTAACAAAGTCATTTTCTCCAGCATGTCGAATAGTGTCAAACCACTCAATGTACTCTGATGCTTCTTCTACATGACCACTCAGGTAAAACTCATGCGAGTGACCAGTAGGCCTACCAACAAAACTATCAGTGCGTGACTTACCACCGCCTTTTAGAATTTCAATTACGTCCATATTATCTTACCTCAGTTCGTTTGCGCCTTTTATATTCGGCAATAGTTTCAATCAATTGTTTAGTCCAGTTATCTCGGTGTTCTTTAAACACTAAAGGTTCACTGTCGTCAACTTCGATAATGGTGACCAGATTAACAATCGGTCTATGGGTTCTTTCTTCCCACATCACTGCATAAGCGGCTTCTTGCATAAAGTAGGAATGAATCTTATCGTGTGTCTTTATCCTGCGACTTGTCTTAAAGTCGATAATAGAAGGCACGCCGTCGAACTCAGCAACGCAGTCCACACGTCCGGCGATGCCCAAGTACTCAGAGTATAAAGGTAGTTCTTGTCCATATATATTTCCTATTCTAGAATCAAGGATTGGTTTCAATCGGTTAAATGAATCGATAACATTTGGCATAAATCCCTTCTTGTAGTCAGGATCATTGTTCAAATACTTCTCGCATATTAGGTGAACAGCAGTACCACGAGTAGATGCTCGGTATGAAATTTTATTTGCTTCCTCCTCACCAACTCGCTCGCGCCAAGCGCGGATACTATCTTCACTTAATATACTAAGAACACTAGTTACAGAAGGTAACTTGCGTCCATCAGGTGTATTATATAGTCTACTACCGTTTGATGACTCTGTAATCATATCAGAGTATCCAAGGTCAATAGGGGTATGGTTAAATGTCATCTATATCTTCAGAAGCGATAATGTCTCGCGGGTTTCTCAGTTTGGCATATGTTGAAGTATGTTTTTCAGACTTATACTCCCGCCTCGATTTAGACTCAAATTGGTCATAGTCTTCACGACGACGTTCCCGCTTCTTGGGAGACTGACCTTCTTCAAAGCGTTTAAACTTTGCCATTGCCTCGTTTTCCTTTAATCATTTCTTTTTCCAACATCTCCTTAGTCATGATGTATTCACGAACCAAAGAACTACGCACGATATCTTCCCATGTAAACTCAATCTGTTTAAATTTCTTCATATGATCAAGAATATTTAGAAACTTAATGATACCTTCTCTATCATTATTCTTAGTGAAGTCAGACTGGTAGTAGTCTCCACATAGAATAAACTTACAATTATCACCCACACGAGTAATGATACTATCGAGTTCGTGAAAGGTAAGATTCTGCATCTCGTCAACAACAATCACAGCATCACGCAAGGTAATACCACGAATATATGAAGTTGTCATGAACTCTAGGTTATCTTGAGCAACTAGTTTTTCATACGCACCCTTGTCATCAAACAACTCAGTTGCGATAGCAACATATGGTAGAACATATGCAAGTTCTTTTTCTTCTTGAGTTCCAGGTAAAAATCCAATATCCCTTGTTGGTACTACTGATCGAACCATGATGACTTTCTCATACTGAGTTTCTTTGTCCAGTACTGATTGTAGACCCATGTACATTCCGAGGAAAGTTTTACCTGAACCAGCAGAACCCGACAACACCAAGTGATTGTCTCGTTTATATGATTCAAACACAATACCTTGATTAGTGGTAAGGGGTTCGACTTTACGAAGATGCTCTAGTCGAAGTTTGGTAGGTTTCGCCTGAGATTGAAATAGTTGTTGTGTTTGTGCAGAAGGTTTCATTCTTATGTTTTAATGTTGTTTATTGTATATGTATCTTTAACTTTTGACAATACGTCTTTCCATCCGTTGTCTGTTTTACCCAAAGGACCAAGTGAACCCACATCAGAAACTATCATGGGCGCGCTCATAACAAACTCACTGTTCTGTTTAGCACACTTGGGGCAAACCAGATCAGATGAGTCATGTCGCGAGGACATTTTTTTAAATGCATCGAATACATAATTGCACTCGTTACATTTATAATTATACATTGGCATTATTCTGCATTCCTTTTACAAACCAGTCTGGTTGTTTTGTTTTCCACTTAGCCATATATGACTTCTCTTTTATATAATAGTTGCGGTAAGACGCAACTGAGTCGCCTGGAACTTTACAATAATCAGGCATTGCGGGTGGAGGTTGGGTGAAAGTGGTTTCTACAGAGATGCCGCGTGGGGCAATATATAGTTCAAACATAAGATCTTCAGACTTATGAGTTTTACCATATCGGCGAGTGTACTCTTTACAGAGATGACCCATCAATTCGTATAGATGTGTGTAATTTTGTTTGGATTGTCGTGCCCACACCGCAGAAGGATGGTTGATATGACTAGCACGATATAGAACCGTTTCGCGTTGGTCATCAAGCACATAAGAAGTTTGTTTGCGACCAGTCTTGCTTAGTCCGACTGATGCAGTACCATCGATAACACGATGTGCAGTGGAAAGGAGTTGAGCGTACTCTAAGATCATTTTAACAACATGTTTATCGCAATGTTGTTCAGCACATACTTTAGGGTCGTGAGAGAGATAGAAGATGTTCATAATATAAGATTTGTTGGTCTAGACATATTATACCATACATCTAGACCATTTGCAACTGTTAAGACCAGTTTAACTCCTCTATAGTAGAAAGTTGTTGTTTTATGTATTCACGTTTTTTCATCATTTTAAAAACCTTAGTTTGGTCGCCTTCCTTTTTAAGACGTTGGATATAGTGGGATAATTCGTTTGAATCTCGCTTTAATCTCTCAACCTGACTATGTGGCATAGGGTCTCCTATTAGCAAATTTTTATAAAACTACATAACGAAGTAACTTTCGGCTTTCTTAGGTTATTTCACGATAAGGGTTTGGTAAGCACTCTTGATCAATTGCTTGGTCAAGCACGGGTACAACTTCTTGAGTTGTTTATCTTTCATTGCGATAACTAAATCTGCTTCTCGCACATGAATGGATTCTAGTAAGTCGATGAATAGTTTTTCACGCCTTGTGGGTTGCAACTTTTCTCCTGGACCACCAGCAATAAAATATCGAAGTTTAGAACTAGATCTATGCAAGTTAGATGGGGTTAGGCCAATCGGAGTTTCTTTCTCGGGACGCTTGAATGGGGGTGATCCCAGTGGGATGATCCATGTAATACTATCATCCAGACCACCCTTGAGAATGTCGCGTAGTGCAAGGCAGTTATGCTTCTTGATCAACTCAAGACGCTCGTCTTTAGTCTTAGCATCCTGAACCATTTGAAGGATTTCTGATATTAACAGAAGTTTTGCCATTTTAGTAAAATTCCCCGATACACTCTATGAGCAGTTTACAACGTTTCTTGATGAGATAGTTCATCAACTTAGTTTTATGGGGTAGTTTGTACCCATTGTATGTATTTATAATTTTTTCTTTTAGGTCTTTTGGAGTTTCTTTAAGATCAATTAATTTAACATTCCGTTGATAATTACGGAACACATCCTCGGGCATAATGCTCTTGAGGTTCTCAGCATTAGCAACATACTCCTCCATCTTCTTTGCACTCAGGGGAGTTTGTCGAGAACCGTTAACGAATACATCATCGCCAGATAGTACGTTAGGCACACCATCACCTTTATCACCACGCAGTACATGCTCAAAGAAATAAGAGCGTGAGTTCTTTTCTTGAACAAACTTTTTCTGGATAGGAGAATATTGTTTAACATTACCATATGAATGTAGTTGGACAAAGTCTTTATCTGAGGATACGATCATCACTGGTTCATGATTACCGAACTCTTGTGTATTTTCAACCAATGTGCCGATAATATCATCTGCTTCGCACTGGTCTACTCGGATAACTTTGTAAGGAGAGTTTTCCACTAGTTCTTCACGAATATTACCAAGGACCTTAAAGATCATATCCCAATCCATGGCGGAAGATTCACGACTGGTCTTGCGAGATGCTTTGTAGTTGGGAAAATATGCACGACGCCAAGAGTTGGAACCGTCTGCCGCGATGACAATTTGTCCGAAGTCTTTTTTGAACTTCTTATTGTACATGCGGATGCTGTTAAGGATCATGTGGCGAATCATTTCTTCGTCACCTAGTTTCTGAACAATAATATTGCTCAGTGCGATTTGAGAGTAGTCAAGGATTATCATAAAGTCTATTATACACTAGTTCTAAACATAATGCAAGTACTACTTTGGTATATTTATTTCTGGCTCATTAACCCATAACTTTTTAACATGAGTCTTATGAATCTTACAGTTTATAATACCATTGTAGTAAGTATGGTCTAGGAGAGCATTGTTGGTAAATTGCTCAGAGGCTTCAAGGTAACTTGCTTCACCTTTACTGAGACAAAAATGCAAGATTTTCCGAGTGAAGTTTTCTTCCCCGAGTTCGGTAACATCCTTTTTCAACTCTTCCGAGGATGACCAGTATGTTTGCCAATCGCTTTCTACTTTGACCTTCTTCTTTTTACCTTTAACCACTTTAGTTCTACTGAACTTGGTTAACTTCTTACCAATGTATTTTCGACCATTCGTAAGGTTCGTAATTAGATAAACATATGCGACAAACTTATCTTCTATTTCTGTGACAGGTTCACCCTGATACAACCACATACTATCCTTCTAGCCCATTGCCAGTGGGTTGAGCAATGCGTTCAAGTGCTTTCTTAACTGCTTTCTTAGCATCGCTTGGTGCATAACCACCTTCTTCAATAAGAGCACGAGTTGCTTTCTTCTTAGACTTTTTCATCAATTTCTTTGCTTCCCATTGCTCTTTAAATTTGCTCATTCCCAATCTTCCTCAATGTCTAATTCATCTTCATCTCTGTTTTCAACATCAGCAACATCTCCACAGAACGGACAATGTAACGGGTCTTGATCTACTTCTTCTGGATCATATATTACCGTATAGTCTGCTCCACAATTATCACATTCTTTTGCTTTTCTTGTCATATGCTCATTTCTCCTAGTTCTTTTGTTAGTATATAGTTCTTAAATTCGGCGAATCCCCCGATAACTTCGCCATCAATTAAGATAAGTGGAACTGTTCGTGCAGCAGGATATTGTTGTTTCATATTTTGCATATTATCTGCGGATGAAACATCAATATTCTCATACACAATATTCTTAATCTCAGCAAGATTCTTTGCTTGGGTGCAAAATGGACACGGAGGTTGTGTCCGTGTGTACATTTGAACTTTCATTATTATAAACTCATTCCTACAAAGGTATTACTATCGACATCTTGTTTTACACCGCCAACTACATAAGAGCTTAGTTCAACTTCTTGGGGTGCAACTTGCACACTACCACCTGAAATCCAACGCTCTGTCCACGGTAAGGGGTTTGCTTGTGGTACTTGGTAAGGTGAAGCGTAACCTACGGTCTTCATCCTACGAGCACCTATCCATTCTATATAGTCGCAAAGAAGTTTCTCGTTTAGACCAATCATAGATCCGTCTTTAAACAAATATTTTGCCCATGACTTTTCTTGCTCAATTGCAGAAACAAACATACTAGTAACTTCTGCTTCTGTCTCAGCGCGAATAGCATCATAGTGTTTGTCGTCCTTAACCAAACTCTTGATAATAGAAGTACTTGCTGCAAGGTGTGTGTTTTCATCACGAGCGATAAACTTAATAATCTTTGCATTACCTTCCATCTTCTTGAGTTCAGCAAACGCCCAAGAGCAAGCAAACGACACATAGAAACGCACACCCTCTAAGATGTTAATAGACATCATGCAGAGGTATGTTTTCTTTTTCAACTCATATTCGTTGATTTCAATGGTCTTGCCGTTGACTGTATGCGTACCATAACCCAATAGCGACTGGTATTTAGAGTACTCTATAAGGTCATCATAGTAACGACTAATATCATCTGCACAGTTTACAATCTCATGTACATCCATGATACCATCAAACACCAGTGAAGGGTTTGAGTAAATATTGCGGATAATGTGCGTGTATGACCTAGAGTGAATAGTCTCAAAGAACGCCCATGTTGCAACCATTGTTTCAACTTCGGGTAATGATGTAATAGGCAATAATGCCAAGTTAGGGCTACGACCCTGGACCGAGTCTAGTAAAATTTGTCGTTTTAAATTACTAGTGAATATATGTTGTTCATGGTCATTAAGTGACTTAAAATCACTACGATCCTTAGATAGATCAACTTCTTGAGGCCTCCAGAAGAAACCCAATTGCTTATCTGTGATCTTCTCAAACTGAGGATACTTAACTATATCATACCGAGCGATATCTACACCGCCATCATGGAACATTTCAGACTCTAGATGGGATTTAGTTTTGCGTTGAAATACTGATGTCATATTTTATTATTATAGTAAAAGGAAACCCCCGATAAGGGGGTCTTGGTATGTTATTTAGTTAAAATCAAATCTTACAACTATCACAATCTTCTTCATCTGACTGAGCATCTGATATAGAGTCATCTGTTATGATAGGGTCATCTTTTTCTTCACCTGCACCATCGAACGTATTAAAATAGTACAACTGTTTTCCACCATACTTATAGAACATAACCAAGTGTTTGATCATCTCAGATAAAGGAACTTCATTGTTTTCGTAGTTCTCAGGATTATATGAAGTGTTTACCGAGATGCCCTGATCAATGTATTTTTGCAACACTGCACAAATCATCAAGTACCCTTCTGGAGACTTCTGATCCCATAACAAATCATACTTATTCTTAAGATGATGGATACCTGGAACAACCTGTGCCATTACCCCGTCTTTAGATTGTTTGTATGATACTAATGCGCGAACTGGTTCGATACCGTTCGTAGAGTTAGAGATCTGAGCAGAAGTTTCTGCAGGCATCAGAGCCATCAGCGTACTATTGCGGATACCTGTCGTCATTAACTGACCACGCAAGCCCACCCAGTCCATACGCAGATTAGGTGCAACTAATTCGTCAACATCGCGTTTGTATGTATCGATAGGGCATCTACCTGTTGCATATTTAGTTTCATGGTTCTTGGGAATAGTACCTCTTTCAACGGCAAGGTCTGCAGATGCTTTAATCAAGTAGTATGACCATGCTTCTGCATACTCGTCAACAATTGGTAATGCGTCTTTGTTGTACTTTAGTCCGCGTTTTGCGAGGAAGTATGCAAAGTTGATAATGCCAATTCCGAGAGGACGTCTTGCCTTTGTGCTTCGCTCAGCAGCAAGAACGGGATAGTCCTGGTAGTCGAGTAAGGCGTCGAGTGCGCGTACTGACAATTCACAGTATTTCTCGAATTCTCTTGGGTTGTTAATAAGACCCCAGTTGATTGCAGCAAGCGTGCAGAGACTAATTTCTCCATTTTGATCCTCAGAGTTGGTTAAAGGTTTGGTAGGAAGGTTGATTTCTGTACAAAGATTGGACATCTTAATTGGTGCAACTTTTGCATCAAATGCTCCGTGGTCGTTTGCGTGGTCTACATTCATTAAGTAGATACGACCTGTTTCTTTGCGTTCTTGAATAAATCCATTGAATACTTCAAGTGCAGACATTGTCTTTTTACGGATAGTAGGGTCCGCTTCATACTTGGTGTATAACTCTTTAAACTTTGCCTGATCTACATAAAACGCATCATATAGATCAGGCACATCGTGAGGAGAGAATAGTGTAATATTACCACCTGTTAGCAGGCGCTCATACATCGTTTTGTTAAACTGGAAAGCGTAGTCCAAACGACGTACACGGTTTTCCTCTGTGCCTTTGTTGTTCTTCAGTACTAGTAGGTCTTCCAACTCTAAGTGCCAAATTGGTAGGTAAACGGTAGCAGCACCACCACGGACACCACCTTGTGAACAACTTTTTACAGCAGCTTGAAATAACTTAAGAAAGGGGATAAGACCAGTGTGTACAACACTACCGTCACCAATAGATGAACCAACAGCGCGGATAGACCCTGCACCAATACCAATTCCAGCCTTCTTAGATATGTATCTAACAATGGAGGTAGAAGTAGAATTAATCGAGTCCAGTGAATCACCTGACTCAATAAGGACACAACTTGAAAACTGACGAGTACTGGTGCGAACACCAGCCATGATAGGAGTAGGTAAAGAGATGTAAAAATTCGAGACTGCATCATAAAAATCTTTGACCCATGTTAAACGCGATTTCTTACCTGTCGCGGGATAACTACCAAACAATGTCATCGCGATCATCATGTACAGAATCTGAGGAGTTTCGTATAGTTCTCTTGTAGAACGATTTTGTACTAGGTACTTACCACGGAACTGTTCCATACCAACAAATGTGAACATGTTATCGCGATCATGTTTAATATGAGAGTTTAGTTGTTCAATCTCAGACTCGGAGTATTTGTTTAGAATATCAGAGTCGTATACACCACGAGCAATATTGCTCTGGATAATTTTGCTTAGACTCCAAGGGTCGTATGAACCGTAGATGTCCTTACGGATTTTATAGTTAACCAAACGAGCGGCAACATATTGATAGTTTGGAGTATGTTCACTGATAAGTTCTGATGCAGATTTGATCAATAACTCATGAACACCATCGGTTTTCATACCGTCGTATATTTGGATGTTAGCACGAAGCTCAATCTCGCTGATTGATACTCCATTAATTTCATCTGTTGCCCACTCTAGTACTCTGTGAATCTTGTTGACATCGAATGATTCTTTGTCACCGTTGCGTTTTACGACGGTAATATTCTGCATTAATAAAACTCCATGTTAATTGTTTGATATCACTCATTATACTACATTTTAGGGATCATGGCAACCCCAATATCACTTTATTTCTGGTTCGTAGTATTCTTGATACCTAATGATAATGTTGCGTTGAATACTTATAAAATTTCGTATTTCAGAAAGTAAAATACTCAACTGTTGGTATCCAGTATCAGTCAAACCGAATACGACCGGATCTTCTCCAGATTCTTTTATCTTTTCTAGGGCGGCCTCATAATTATCAGGCGTAACTACAATCCACTGAATATTCTTAGGAGTTTCTAGAGGATCGGGGTGAGCAATGCGTAGTGGAGTCTTTTGCTCTGCTTTAGTTACTACGGTAATTGGTTCAACTGGGTCTCTAAAGAAAGATGCACAACCAGTAAGACTAGTTAGCAGAATTAACGATAGCAGGACATTCTTCATTAGTTTCACCTTCTTTTAGTTTAGAACCACTTGATAACTCTAGGCAACGCAGTGCCTTCATGGATGCGTTATTAATAATCTTTTCAACCAGCGCGGGTTTCTCAATAGCAAGTTTGCCTAGGTCGCGCGACTTACCACTTGAACTAGTGATGAACCTATCGCGAAGTGCATCAACATCTTTATTTTGAGCATTAACTTGTTCTGTAAGACCATCGCTGATTTTACGAATTTGCTCTTGCTCCTGTTTGATCTGTATCAACACTTCTTGCTGCATTTGAACTGCATTATTAAGTTGTCGACTATTCTCCTCACTTACCGCAAGGTCTGCTCTTAGTCCTGTTACATACCATATACCCGCAAAGGATAGAACTAGTATCGCTAGAACTGATAATATTTTTATCGTATTCATATATGAATTATACCATGTAAAAACCCTGCTGTAAAGACTTGTCAGAATACTATTTTTGTGTTATAATATTCATTGGTCCAGCAGGGTAGTAGCTACTAATTACAGTAGAGAGTTATATTATTCTTTAGGTTTCTTAGTATACTTAGTACCACCATGAGCACGTTTAAAGATATGATCGATATGGAACTTACTACGCTTATCCCACTTAGGTTTACCAGTAGGGTTCATATCGACACCACCACCCGAAACTGAGTTTGCTGGAGCTTCCTCTTCTACCGAAGTATCTTCTTTAAGGTTGTCAAGATGTTTGTTGAGAGCGATAGTTAGTTTAGAATTCTTTTTACCGTCAACATGCACTTCACGTTTGCCTGTATTGTTAAACTCAACACCTATATTATGTTTTGCTGGACTGCCGTGCGCTTTATGTATAGCAGCGTAAATAGAGTCTTCTTTACGCTTAAATCTCAGTGGAACATACACAGTAGTTTCTTCACCTAACATCTCACCGAAATTATCTTCGATAACTGACTCAAATGCTTCATAATCTTTAGACCTCAAAGATTTAGCATACTTAATATGACTAGGATTGCCCTTGAGCTGCTTACTTAGTTCAACTTCACCCTTATTCGTAAAGGTTTGTTTCTTATGATCCCAGTTTCCAGGAGTATCAGAAACATCAGAAGCGATATTCATGATTCGACCCTTGTCCTTTGAACTTATGCCGAATAATCCTTCACCAAGTTCAAGTTCTTCTTTTTGTGTCAATTTATCAAACTTGATAGAACGCTTTAAGTTCTTCTTAGTAGTTGCACTGTCGTTAGCATCATAAGCATCTGCTGCTTTATCATGTTCTTGGTTGGCGCGTTGTGATGCAGACTTACCTGCAATATAACGCTTTAGGTTTTTCATAACACCTGATTCAGTAGCAAACTCTCTACCCTTTAGTTTCACACCTGTCTTTGCCTGAACCATTTTCCAAGCATTCTTGAAGTCTTTCTTTTGGATAGCAGTTTGTAACGCAGTTTTCTCAGCAGGAGTTGCGTTCATGTAAAACTTGGCAAGTTCCATCATACCGATGTTACCATCATATGCTGCTTCTTGTACATACATAGGTATATACACAGATTCTTTAACTGCTTTGTCAGCCATATCAGCGCCAGCCCGCATACGATCATGTCTTTTCTTATCAGACTCGAGTTCTTTGCTGATAGCAAGGGCAGCTCGATCACTGTTAACACCTTCCTTTGGTACACAATTCGGAACTTTCTTACCGTTCTTCATCTTGTGCCCGACCATCTCGTAGTCTTTCCAGCAAGGGTCATCACCCTTCATCTCTTTTTCTTCTGTCATTTCAGACATCATGTAGTTATGTGCCGTGGTGATATAGTCTTCAGCAAGTGTAATTTTAGACTGTACCCATTCTGGTAAGTCTGTGTCTGGTTTTAACATACCGATAAGGTGTTCTGCATGGCGAACGACAGTCTTCAATTGACTGATCGCCATATCACCTTCGTAACCGTATTCGCCTTCGTCTTTAGCTTCTTGCATATATCCTTCTTCTACATTTGCACCAGCACGCCATTGGTAACATGACCAGTAACGAGGGGTAGTTTTATCATTTGCGTCAGCGCAATTATGTCTTGCTCTAAATGACGCACGTCTATCAGGGTCATCTCGTTTGATTTCCATATTGGGATCACCGAAACGAACCACAACCACATTTCCAGAAGAGTTCTTAACATATACACCAAACTTCTTCTTTTTCCCAGGAGTCCTGAATGGTTTATTTAGGGTAACTTCCTTACCCTGAAATTCAGACTCACTTATTAGTTCTGTTGAGGGAACATCAAAGTGTTCCTCGATATAGTCTTTTAAACACATATATGTATTACCTTATTATATGTTATCCACTAGTAGTACATCGAATGACACCGTGTATCTACCGCTTTTGGCGCGAGTGGTTACGCGAATATCGATGTCTGATTTTTCTGGTATTGGTAGTGGTATTATAAACTCGTAGTTATATGCCCCGCCAGTGCCCGAGAATTCAAATGTATGTCCTACTCTGAATGTGGTCTGCTCAAAATATCTAACAAACATAAATCCACTTGCATCTTTTTCATTTTCTGCAGAAGCATTGCCCTTCAACAGATATGCGGTCTTTCCTGCGGGTATGGTATAAACCCCCATCAGTGTTTGTCCAAGACCAGCAGTAATTCTAGCAACGGTGGTTCCGCCTGCGGCACCAGCTTCAATATCAATATCGCCGACATTAGAAGTACCTGTGTCGGTAACAAATGCTCTATTCACTCTGCGGAAAAGAGTAGTTCCAACTTGATCTGCTCCGGTAATTGTAATATTTTCTTGTACAACATTCCAATTACTATCAAGCCCTTGCACAGTAACAATCAAACCATTATCAGCAGCGTCATTGCGTTCTATATTCACAACTGCTGGAGTGTCCAGAGCAGCCCACGGGTAGATTGTATCATTTATATCCCACACAGACCCTGTAGTATCAATACTCATATTCGGAGCTGCGCCGAACTTGTGATTGAACGAATATCCAGAAATAATACCTTGAGCAACCTCTAGGTAGAAAGGCTTGTTTAATCCCACCGCTGAAGAACCAATGATAGTAGAATTTATATTTCCGCTTACTACCCAAGGATCAGTACCTTGTGTTACATTTACATCACCAGTTATTGTAGCGTTAATATTTTCTAGAGCAGATAATGTTGCAGCGTCTAATGCTACAGTACCATCAACTGTCTGGGTTGCTGGAAAGTTGTTAATATTTACATCACCAGTTATTGTAGCGTTAATATTTTCTAGAGCAGATAATGTTGCAGCGTCTAATGCTACAGTGCCAGTGACCGCCACAGTACCATCAACTGTCTGGGTTGCTGGAAAGTTGTTAATATTTACAGTACCATCAACTGTCTGACTTGCTGGAAAGTTGTTAATATTTACATCACCAGTGACCGCCACAGTACCATCAACTGTCTGGGTTGCTGGAAAGTTGTTAATATTTACATCACCAGTGACCGCCACAGTACCATCAACTGTCTGGGTTGCTGGAAAGTTGTTAATATTTACATCACCAGTGACCGTCTGACTTGCTGGAAAGTTGTTAATATTTACATCACCAGTGACTGCCTGGGTTGCTTGCCAAAATGTGCCAGTTACTGCTACTGGATCGTTAATAGTCACATTTGGCATTGTACCGATGTTAATATTTTCTAGAGCAGATAATGTTGCAGCGTCTAATGCTACAGTACCATCAACTGTCTGACTTGCTGGAAAGTTGTTAATATTTACATCACCAGTGACCCCCACAGTACCATCAACTGTCTGGGTTGCTGGAAAGTTGTTAATATTTACAGTACCATCAACTGTCTGGGTTGCTGGAAAGTTGTTAATATTTACAGTACCATCAACTGTCTGGGTTGCTGGAAAGTTGTTAATATTTACATCACCAGTTATTGTAGCGTTAATATTTTCTAGAGCAGATAATGTTGCAGCGTCTAATGCTACAGTACCATCAACGATCCAAGGATCAGTACCTTGTGTTACATTTACATCATCAATTATTGTATCTACTGTGATAGTTTGATTAGTAATATCAACTGGAAAGCGGTTTACCGTAGTAACAATATCACCATCTGAAATAATAGTAGTAGATATAGGATTTCCTATATCATTCTTAATATCAACTTCTGGAATAGATGATATATCAACGTTCCATGTGCCAGATTGAGTCGCCTCAACCGTACCATTAATTGGTATTGGATTTCCTTCATCATTGGCGATTTCTACAGTCGTTCCGACGTTGACATTACCAGTGATAGTAATGCTATCGGACCCCAATGTAACATGCATTGGATTATCGCTGTCGTATACGAAACCATCTTTATCTACAATAATTGTTGTTTCATGCATATCGTCATTGTTTGACTTATATGCTTGGTCGCTTACGCTGAATTGTGCCATTAGTATTTTACCTCAGGATCTGGAGAACTAAATTGTTTTTTGCGCATGATGGTTTTCATAACAACTTCAAGGTCTCCATCCCTTTGTTGCTTTACTATGAACGGTAGGTTAAGGTCGTTCTGAATATCTTTCAAAACTGCTTCATGACCTGTATGTTGTTTAACCTTAGCACCTTTGTCTTTAGCGATTTTCTTAAATAGGGCCTGTAGTTCTGCAATTTTAATGCAAGGAGTATTTCGTTTATCACTCATACGCTCACCAAAATGTTTGGTGAATTCTATATCTAGGTCGAATTTTTGTAGAAGCCTATCCCCAAACTTTTCTAAGTCGTCCAGTTGCTTTTGTGAAATAATATCACATGAATTCTCTACTGCTTCTTTAATATTTTTATTTCTTTGGGTATCGATCCACTTCTTGGCAACACCATTCTTAGGTTCTTCTTTGGACCATTTAGATAATTTCTTAAATACCGCAGTTGTCTGAGGACCGAAAGATGTTCCTTCAGAATTATCTACAATGTAAAAATTGTTTCCGAATGCGTTTTGAAATTTGCCTAGATTGCTCTGGACATCTTTCCAAAATTGAGTAGCAAGTTTTTCTGGGACAGATCTATCTCTCTTAGCATTTCTTGCTAGTGCAGTTTCTAAACCTGTGTTGACAAACACCATTGCTGCGTCATAACCCTTTAGTGCAAGGTTTGCTCGCATCTTCATGATTTTGTCGTATTCTCTACCAGTGCCATCTATCAACAATCCGAGGCGACCCAATACTGCGAGTTCTGCTTTCTTACCAATTGTAGCAGTAGCTACATCTCTAACAGAATTTCTTCGTTCAGATTCACTATCTGGCATCTTTAGGTCTAGACCAGACTTGCGCATCATGTGCTCAAACGCATCGTCTGAGTTAATAGTAACGAAACCAAGTGCTTTAAATCCGGTTTGCTTCGCGATAAACGACTTTCCACTACCAGGACCACCCGCTAGGAAAACTACCTTAAAGATAGATGGATCATTAACACCTTCTTCAAGATATGATAGAAAATTTGCGATCATCTTACAATATTTCCTGTAGAGATGTATATATGCTGTTTAGTTGATACATGATCAACTTGGTAAATGTTTGCTCCAAATACAGAACCAACTGGAGCAGTTGATTCTTTTACATTTACAGTAGACCCCGCCTTAGCGATAACTTCACCTGTCTTTGGTGACTGAATGTCGTCCAACAAAATGTATGAACCTTTACGCAGTTCACCAGTAGACTCGGTTAACCAAGTATTATTTTCTAAGAGTGTATTACCAAATTCAAAATCTAAACCATTATCTTTAGAGTATTTCTCAAGCAGAGACTTTACACTATTGTCATTCATACCAGTTTCTTCCTTAATCAACCAAATTGCCGCAGCCCATGATGCAAGTGTACTCTTACCTACTAGGGGAACTTTATTGAGCAAGCGCTTTAGGTTATACACTAGTCTATGAAACATAGTGTATGCCGACTTCTCTTCATTTGTAGTTAGTTCAGCAACCTTTTTCGTAGGTTTACCATCTTTGTCTATGATACCCAACTTAAACGCTTTGGTGTCTGTCCAACGAGTGACCAACAATTTAATAAATCTAAAGGTATAGAATACATCTGCACCTCTTTGTAGAATTCCCATGTTTATAATTTCCTTAACACATTAACGATAGTAGGGTCTAGTGGAGTAGAAACCATTTCAGTCTCTGGTAGATAATGCAAGTATACTAAGAAAGTCTTAATCGCAGGCCAATAGTTCTTGTCCAATTTATATTTCATCATCTTATTACAGTTCGATATTCCAAAAACATTATACAACACTATGATGTGATTTAGTATAAGTCGATACTGTAAGTCGTCATGTTCATCATAACGCCTTAATAAACGCTTTAGGTACTTAAACCTATTAAGATCATCATAGAACTCACTCAAATCTGTACACTGGGTATTATCATAACACCTCGCGGCAAATAGAGTGAAGTTCTCTTCGTTCAATACCTCAAATAAATCTGACATTCATTTCCCATTTTATAGTTTTTATATAAACTACTTATATGGGATTTGCTTAGATTTTCTTTAATGACTCAACCATGCTTTTATTAAAATCAGGTTTCTTTGCATTTTTTGATGCATGTTCTAACTGAACAGCAAATACTTTTGCTTGGCGCACTTCAGTGAATGACTTGTATACTTGCTCACCCAATAATACATTGGTCTTGCCATATAGTCCTGGCTTAACAGAAACCCTCTTGTTTTCTTTAACAAATGATACTTCAAACTTAGAAGAGTCAAATTCAAACTCTGCTTGTTCAGCAACATATGTCTGCTCTACTGCAGATATAAACGCTTGCACTTTATCTTCTGTAATATCAGAAGGAACCCATGCAAGAGTTTTGTCAACACGAACAAACTTCTCACCAGACGAAATCTGAGCAAGTGCTTCTTTGATAGAATTGCGTTCTTTATAACTGATCATGATACTCTTCTTATTTTGGTTGAGTTGCTTGTGATTTTACTGCAACTTCGGGTTTAGCGGCGACAATCTTCTGACCATCAACTTCAGCAGTTCCAATACCCTTGGTTGTAGGTGGAGTTGCCTTCTTAGTTGCCTCGTGGTGCTTAGGATCTTCTGGAGTCATGTCGGTAATTTCAATGTCATGAGTATCGATGAAATCCATTTCACCATCAGATAGGGTATCACCCATTTCTTCCGCTTCTGCTGGTTCTGGGCCGTCAGTACCAACATGTTTCTTTTCATCAAGACCAGCTATGATACTATCGACTTCATCTTGTGAGAATCCATTCTCTAACAAGTCTTGTGCGAATTCTTCTATCTCAATATCTTCATAAGTTTTTTTCATACCTTGTTTAGCAAGGTGTTTTGCTGCAGAAGGACCGTATCCAGATTTCCCTGGAGTGGCGATTTTCCTAGTAGAGTATGGAGGATCAAATGGAGGTTTCTCGGTATCTCTTACGACTTTTCCACCGACTTTTTTCTCATCACTTCGTAGCTCCATCTTTCTGGGGGCATCTTCGTTACGAATTTTCGCTAAATCTTCGCCGTCAATCTTACCATTCTTGTTATGATCGATTTTCTTTTGTTTCGGTGAAAGTTCTTCTTTAACGTCTGTCTCTTTAGCATCCTTCTTAGCGAAGGACATTTTGAATTTCTTGTTACCGAATTCAAATTCTTCATAGCCTTCTTTATGAGCCGCAGATAATGCTCCCATAAAATCTGATACTTTGTCATCCTTGATAGATTCTGGAACCCATGATGGGCGACCCATTTTCTTTTCTTCTAAAGGTTTCTGATCAAGACCAAGAACCTTTAGGTATGCTTCTTTCATGAACATGTTATGAAACTCCTATGTATTAAAGTGTAAAAAAATATGCGGCTATCGCAGCTGCAATTGCAGACAACGCAGTCCAAAAAACTTTATTGATAGCACCAACTGTTGTATTATTACTATCGCTCTTTTCTTCGACGGATATTAATCTCCCGTCTATTCTATCTAACCGTTCATTAGTACGATCAGATTCTTTTTCTAATGATATAACTTTCTCTTCAACCCTAGCAAGTGTTACTACAGTCTCAGAAAGTTTGTCAATTTTTGCTTCGATACGGTCTAGTCGTTTACTATCACTATCTAAATGATTGCGGAACAACTTTTCTATATCGGTTTGATTATTGATTGCCATATAGACCTATTTATAGTTATTTTTCTGTGTCTTCCTTTTGCACGTTCATACGAACCTTTGCAAACATCGCATCATCACCAGTAATTAAACCAACCAATTCATTAAGTAATTCAAACAGAGTTTGACGCTCTGTTGGATTTGTTACCTGACCTTTTTCTAAACTCTTCATTGCACGAGATAAAATGTTGATCTTAGACTTGTCCATCAAACCTAGGCGTACCAATTGCTTTAGTCGCTCAGTGGTTTTATCGGTAGCTTCTTTAACTACTTCTATATCAGTAGGAACCATTCTAGTCTTAGTCTTGCCGTCTGGTGCAACATAGGTTTCTGGTTTCTTGTCTGCACTATTAACGCCTTCTTTATTTGTATTAGTTGGATGTCCGTTAATTGGTTTATTCTTTTCTTTATGAGCTTTCCGTTCAGGAGTGCCCTTGATATATTTGCGATCAAGAGTTGGAGCAACTGGTGCTTGTTCTTTAACCTCAACATCTTCTTTTTGAGTGTCGTCTGCAGACAACTTAGCAGCAATTGCCATTTCGCGTTTCTTCTCATCAGACTTACCCTTGAATTGTGGAGCATCTGACTTCTTAAAGTCCTTAATTACATCACCATCATTATCTTTGTCTTGGCGAGAAAGCGCATGTCCCATCTGATGATTGATATTACCAGCAGGATCTAATTCATTTGCGATCTTAACTCCGTCGTACTTAATGTCAGTGTCAAATACAACAGGAGGTTGCCCTGGAGTTGCAGAAACATAGTTCTTGGTAGTTTGTTGCTTACCAATTTCATTCTTCTCATGAATCTTGCGTATAAGTTCTTTAAATTTCATTTGGATGAGTTCCTATTCTTACGATCGTTGTGCATCTTCTGAATCAAAGAAGATGTTCTTTTTACATTTAATTGAGGTTTGTGTACCGGAGTTACTGGAGTTACTTTCATCTCAGAGATAGAAAATGATTCGACTTCAGATTCTTCTACAATGGTATCTTCTTCTACTAGTTTAGTATCTGATATCCACTTGCGCTTACGAGAACCATCATTATACTCTACCAACACATAGTTAGAACCTAGTAAAACAACTTGACCGTAAGAGCCTTCACCTTTACATTCTACCAAGTCGCCTTCTTTAAAGAGTTCACCTCGTACATATGCCTCTCTTTGCTCAGATACTGATTCCAACTGGATATGTTGTCTAAAGTCATAAGATTCTTTGAGACCCATTCCCTTTCGGATGGCATTAAACAATGATTGAGCATCTTTGTATCCAGTAGGCATTCCCTTAGAGAACGTCGAGAAGTCATTTGCAGATGCCGCAGCTCTAAGTTTTGACGCTGACATTCCGCTAACATCTTCAGAATCTGGATCACGTTCGCCAGCAGATACGATCTGTATGCCGTTCTTAAAATCGTATTTTCCATGGCGACCCTCTACTCCGTTGTACTTATTCAGTAACGTTTCAAATTCGGTAACTCTGTCTGAGCCAACCACCATAGTAACTTTGTTGTATCCGTCTTTGTATAACTTAGTTAATACATTGATAGCAGTCTTTGCAGTTTTATCTGCTATGATGTTCCTTGCATGTTTAGGAAACATCTTGCGCATGAACTTAACCTTCTCATCAAATGAGAGAGGATTTTTCTTTGGATCTGCAGAATGTGATGGGTATATCTGATATACACCACCTCTAGCAACAGCCGCAACTTTGTCGAGTAACTTCTCGTGACCATTAGTAGGAGGGTTGAATCTACCAAATGCAAATACGACAGACTTCTCTGGAGTGTTTGCTTCTGATAGGAACTCGCTAAATTTCTTCATAATATTTTATTTACTTCTCAACTTATTAATGTCGTCCTTACGAACCTTGTTCTTAATTCTAACAGTAAGTCTATCTATACCAACTTTACGCTTGTTTAACAGTCTTTCATATCCAGCACGGGCTGAGTATGAGAGACTACCCTTTGAACGGTTCTTTAGTAACTTCTTCATAATCATGCCACGGGCTCGGCGCTTTGCTCGCTTGTTGATAGTAGCTTTAGATGCTAGTCTGCGACTTGATATGATTCTACCAATTTGAATCTTTGCTTTGTTTCTACGCAGGAGTTGTTTTTTGCGGGCACGTTGGGCAGGATTTAACACTGCTTCGTCCATCTCGAGCAAACCAATTTCTTCTTCAGTAAGATCAGGGTCTTCGTCGATCATCTCGAATTCTTCATCTACCGATTCAACCTGCTCTTTTATATTGTATTTCTTTTTGTACCAGTCTGGAGTACCGTTCTTTTGTCTCCAGTAGCGTACTGTAGCAGAATCGTTTGCTTGATCTGCATACTTGTTTTCTGCATCTGTGTTATGACCCTTCATCGCATCTGCCGCTTTGCGGGCATCTTTAGCGATATATATCAAAGCAGCATTACTCTTGCTATGATATGGGTGTCCTTCTAGAGGATGTCGCTGCGAAGTTCTGCCTTCGTCGACTTTGCGCTTTTTTGCGTTCTTAGATTGTTGATCTTTATCGGTCTGTGTATAATCAACAGCTAATAGCTCTTTAAATGATAGCATTTTGTACCTTATCCCATTTAATAAAAATTTATCGTCGTGTCGCGGATTGCCAACCCTTAACGACGTCTGGATCAAAGTTGTTCGTTGAGAACTCCAAACGGTCTACGAGTTTTACTGCACCGCCACCTATAATATCTATTGCGACGAAACCTTCTGCCTTTGTAACTTTATATCCGTTACTGGTCTTGACGAAAGTCTTGGTCATATTCAACTGGTCAAGCTTATTTATAATAATTAACTTTGCATCTGACAAACTGTACTGTATCTCAAACACTCGTACCATGTTCGCCTTGCCTTGACCATTGAACGCAGATAGAACTTTATCCAAATCGTCTTGTTGTTTTTTCTTACCAGCAAGAGTCGATCTTTTATCAATCTCGGTTTTATACTTACCCCTGATAAAGTTTATTAGGTCATCAACCTTTTTAGATGCTGCTGGTTGTGAGGTTTTGTTTCTGAAGAATGTGTTGTTAAAAGTATTGATCATTAGGTTTAACTTATCATCATCTTTTAATGTGTCAAAGAACTGAGCAGGAACTTGTTTAAACAACTTACCAGCGTTTGACAAGTGTGCGGTGACCAACTTAGTTTCTGATGCAGTCATGTTCGCAGTTCCTGACATGTCTTTCAGGTTTGCAGAAACTGCCCATAGATCAGAACCACCCTTGATAGACGAGATATCAAATCCATATGATGCCTTCATATTCTCAAACTCGGATCCTGTGTATACTGTATGAAATACAATACCAATCTTCGCCGCGCGAACCTTCTTACCCTCTAGGGAATCTGCTTCTACAGCATAGACAATTGTATTGGGGTGAAATACCCAGTACTTAACACCATCAATTGTTTCCGATTTAAGGTCCGATTTGGTGAACATGATATCACCTTGGATAACACCTTTGATTCCTGCTTTTGATAACACATCAAACGACAGTTTCAACTTATCGGACAAGTCGCCTGAGGTGTCTGCTTCAATTTCTTTGTGGTTCTTATATACTTTGGGTTCTTTGTTGAAGATACCCTTCTTAGCAACGAAGAACTTGCCGTCTGTAGGGTCTGTGCCTGCAAACACTGCCGGGGCACCGTCCCACTTAACTGTGACATTGGTTTTCTTCTTTACATTGCCCGAGAGCATATCACGCAGACTAGACAATGCTTCAATTGCTTGTCGTGCACCTTTAACACCACCATCAAGGACTAAGTCCTCGATATGGGTCATATGGGTGTTCTTTTCTTCGGTGATGAATGAATTAAACTTAATCATTAGATATGGTCGTCTTTAGTTGAGTAGTCGCACATTATATGCGAAGGTGCGACTCCGCCTTGTTTATTGCGAATGTTTATTTTGAAAGTAAACAACTCAGTCTCAATCAATACATCAATTCGCTTGGCGGCGCCTGTCTCGGGATATCTAACCTTGATCGAAGTTGGTTTAACTGCGAGTTTAGCAGTCGCCTGATCCATGTAAATAGTATGGATTTCCGAGTTAGGTTTTGCGTTCTTAGCATGAACTAAGAAGTATCCATAACCAATTCCGGTAGATAAGAAATGGTTTAGTTTTGTTTTGTCGATCTTATTAGTTACATCTACTAGTGTCGCAGACTTCTTACTATCACCCTTTGGTGCTTTCGGATCATATTTAGAAAAGATATCAACATACCGATCATGATCAATTGCAAATAGGTCTAACAGCGCAATACCAACTTGATTATCGACAGATCCATCTGCTAGGTCTTGCTTAGTAAGTACTTTAGATATACCAATGTTGAAGAAAGTTACTGTGGGCCCTAACTTTAATGATAGATATAGTGGTTTACCATCTGCTTTGAGGGTCAGGTCTGTTACGGTTGATCCGATATCTTTAACGGACTCGCTTTCAATCGATAACTTACCGCCGTTATACACCAGCGGGCGTTTCTTGTTGAGCGCGCCCTCGTCAATAATTTCAATTTCTTTTGCTTTGCTTAAAAACTTAGGAGCAAAGTCTTTAATAAAATCTGGGTACTTATATTCCTTAGAATTAAGATTCCTAGATGCAACATATTCACCTAGATCAAGTGATAAGTTTTTCTCAAATGCATTTCCTCTATTGCCAGCGCCTAGATTTCCTCTAGAACCAGACCCGAATGAAAACTTAATTCCTGTCGCAGCATTGAGTTTTTTGATATCTACTACACCATCTAAAGATCTATGAATCTTAATTGTATTAGGGGTCTTTATATCAATTGCAAGTGGATCTTCCATTGTAGATCCCATGCTTTTAAGCATTCTGTATGCAGTTAAGATAGACGATTTGTTCTTTAATGTAGAACCCCTGATAGCATCTTCCGACTTGGGAATAAATGAATATGCTTCGTTAATAAATTCGTCAAATGTGATCATACGCCCTCTATAAATGTTGTAATACTAGGTATATTTATATAAAAAAAGACCGCTCTAGTAGCGGTCTTAATATTAACTTAGTCTGCAATATCGTTCATATGAATCATGTAGGAACTTGTTAATTGTATTTAATGATATATCTTCCAGTTCATCTACTACATTATCTAACAGAAAATCCAACACTTCGGTGTCTTTATATAATTCTGCCTTGTTGCTAAATGCAATTGGTCGGTAGAATCGGGGCAGTACTATGTCTTTAATTTTATTCATATTAAGGTGTCATTACGAAAGCGAAGTAGTAAACAAATGGTGCCATGAAAAGTGAAGCACAAACAAATGCAGCGGCGAGATCTTTTAGAATGGTTTTCATGATATATCCTTAAACTTCAGCGGTTTCAAATGTTTCTAGGTTGACAAGGTTCTGCACGACATAGTCTACATCAACCTTCTCGGTAACAAGAGCAGCCCATTTTTGAGCAGAATCCCAGTCTACGAAACGCATAGTTTCTGTAGCAGTGGTGAAACCTTCTGCCCAACCCGCGACGAAATACTTATTGAACTGAACACGTACCATTTGCAACTCCTTTTGAACAACCTATGAAGCTAGTATAACACAACTTGATTCCCTATGCAACTGTAGGGTTATTATTTGTTGCAAAAACACCACGAAATTTAAGGCGATATAAGAGGGTTTTAACCGTACCCTATGGGCAAGTACCACTAAAGACTAAAAACTCCACAGCGGTCGTTTAAACGCTCCTGTCCCTATCAGTAAACCTCGAGGTTAATCAGACTCTGAGCATAATGTAGTACTAAAGTATTACCACCAAGAGTCGTAATAGACTGCAAACCCATCTGCTATCTCTTCGCGTGCTTTGGTTATAAACTCCATATCGTAGTCAATTGAATCTTGGTCTGGAGGGTTATTACCAAAGAAAAATCCAGATGTATTAGGTAACTTGCTCTCGTTAATATCTGCCTCTAACGCATCCAGGTCTTCGGGGTATATTCTAACCTTAATACAGTTGAAGTCATCAATGCCACCCCGAGAGCGATATAAATTGTTCATCCATCCATGGAGGTCATGATGTTTGCGCCAGTAAAATAGTTCACTCTTTTTAGAGTAACTATTCTCATCAACTGCGATCTCTGTGTCACTTAGCGCATCTTTAAGATCCACAGAGTATGCATACATGTCTAGTCCCATTATTGAGCTCCTTCGGTAGATTCGTATTCAATGTAATCAGCAAGTTCCGTAAACTGTTGACATGCTTCAAACATCTTTCGGTATGCACGGAGTTCAGATTCACTCAGATCACTGATAAAATCGACACCCTCCATATTCATTTTATCGATGACTTGGTTCATTGCAGACAATGTATTCTCGCACATGCAGTATGACATATTCATTTTCACAGTTCTCCTATTATTTTGCCAAGACGTAAGGGTTGTCCCAACGACCTACATGGATGTTGATGTAATGTGAGCGACTAAAGTAGTCGGTCTGGGCGTCATCATTGTTGAAGAATTCTGGGCCTTCCATCGCGTCTTTGAGTTCTAATAAGAAACTCTTTGCTTTGCCTGTATAGTGATCACTGATCCAGTATGTGTTAACATCGACATTGTCTTTACCGAAGTCGATAACGCCTTCTTTTACAGTAACGACTAGGCTACTATGATTACGAACAGAGATACTACCCTTCATTTTGTATTTTTTAAGCACTGCCTTGATAGAAGGCGCAAGTTTAGATTTTAGTGTTTGAGATACGAAAGCCATAATTTAGTTTCCTTTTTTTGGTGTATGAGTTATTATAACACGATTTTTGGGATTTGATCCAATACCCTAGTAAAATATAGGGGTATTGTTGTTTTTTTACAACTTAATGCCGCTATAAGCAAGAGCACGGCGTACCTCAGCAATAGATTCTGCCTGTGCTACGGTTCCCAGGAGCGATTCTAAGAATCCTGTCATGTATGCATATGCGCCGTCGGGGTTACCTCCCTGACGAGCGATATATTCGTCTGTGATGACCTTTACTCGCTCTGAAACCTTGGCACGACGAGCCTGAGCACGATCGATAGAACGGTTTAACTTCTCATTGGTTGAAAATTTTGCCATGACTTGTAACTCCTTTTGAACAAACTATGAAGCTAGTATAACACAAAAAAATACCCTACGCAATGGTAGGGTTATTATTTGTGGTGTCGGAACAACAGTAGTACTAAAGTATTAGTTTGAAAACCCTTCGTTGGCAACCATCCAATCTATGTATTGGTCTATGCCCATAATCTTAGCAGAATAATTGCCTATAGCAACCTCGTCGCCTGGCTTCCATTCATACATAAACCAATATATAGATTCTGCATGTGCGCCAAATACCGTTTCCAACAATATTGAATTACTACGAGTAATAGATTCTACATATAGATTATCAAATATGATAGAACTTATTTCTGTCGGAACTGTATCTAACCAGATATCACCCTTAACATGTTCAGCATATATTTTTTTAAATAGTTCAATTTTATTCATTGTATTATATCCAAAGTGATTTTCTAATTTTAATTAGACGAATAAGCATTTCTGTATCCTCTGCTTCATATTCCGATTCCATCTTATTCATTACATCAAGAATATGAAGAGACTCTGCATGATCTTCTTCAGTACGACCTTTTTCACTAAAGAAAGATATCTCTAACCCAGCACTATCAGTACGACGGCGAGAGCAATACTCACTCCAGCCAGATGCTTCCATAGGGTTAGGACGGTTTCGATATACTTCGGTCCACCACTTGTACAGTGCAATAGTTTCCATTGCTGACAATGCTTGTGTCGTAGGATCACCATATGTGGGATCATCTTTCTCTACCCACTCATCATTCTTTAGACCAGCGGCCCATTCCAGATGAGCCAATCCTGCCTCAGCACTGCGCCAGGTTCTCCAGCGAAACCAACCACTAGCATAGAATGGGGGATTATACTTGGCACGCGCCTCTTTGCTCCAGGCAACATTCATCCAGGCAGTTTCAATTTCAACAAAATCCACCAGTTCATTGAACATACATGGTAGGAACCGATAACCCACGTCTTGCCACTGTCCAGGTTTAATATCACGAGGATGCGCGGTAAGACTATGTGTCCTGGATACCCAACGATTGTTGATATAATACTTTACATCATAGAGTTGACGCACTGGCCAAGTAATAAAATTCTGAATTGTATCCAACACTTCTTCTGCTAACCAGTAGCGAAAGCGATAAGTTGTTTGTGCAGCTAATCGCCAGTTGTCCCATTCATCGCTGGTTCCCGCTTTAAGTTTAGGAGTACCTCGCAACCAGTCTGCAAACTGCGAGCAACTCCAGTAGTTATTTTGATGTGCCATCGTTTTTCTTCCTCATACTCCAAGTACCGTCTTTGTTGTCTATCCATTCTATGGTATCACCAATTACCCAGCCCGCATCTACCATGAATTCATCACTGAGTGGCAATACTAAATCACCAGATCCATCATCTGATTCTTCCAGTGTTACTGTATATCTTATCATAAGATTAATTAGAAAAGTGTTTGTTGTTTATCAAGATCTTTTAGTTTGGCTTCTAACACATGTATTACAAAGTCATTAAATGTCATATCACGATCATGTGCCATACGGAATAACACTAACTGTTCTTCGTCGGTTAGATCTAGTGGTATCGTCACACGATCATCGTAGTCTTCACCGGCTACAATTGCCAGTGCTTTCTGAATAAAGTCGTCGTCACTTTCAAGGTCAACGAACTTAACTCCATCGTAGGCTTCGTCCTCAACACCATGCCCGAATTGCTCATCTTCGTACTGACGCAAATACTCCGGATTAGTCCTGCGGTAACTACGGCTACGAGCGTAATCATGAGCTTCTACCTGATAGACTTCTTGCGTCTTGGTGTCAAACAATATACACAATGAGTAGCCGTCCTGATCGCCAGACCAGCTGTCTAGACTATATGCGTTAGGGCCAAAACAATCCCAACAGTAATCACTACCTTCAGTAATTCGGTAGTTGGCTGCTTCCATCCATTCTTTAAGCGTAATCATACTAACCCCTGCGATTTCATAATATAACCAAGTACAGAAGCAGTATTAATTAGTGATAAAAACAGACACCCAATAAGGAATTTACTATTCTTCAAATTAACTCCCGCCATGAAGGATAATACCAGAGCAAACATTAAATTTAAATATATCATTTATCGATACCTTTCAAGAACATGAGTTATTATACCACAGAAAATGAATCAATGGTATAATTTTTATTCGTTTGTTGCAATAATACAACAAAATATATACTACCAACCTTCTACGCCAGAGATTTCAAAAGTCACGTCAGCGGGCTTACCGTTCAATTCTGTTGACACAATCAACTTCAGTATAGCACCAATGCCACTGCCTGTTTCACTTTCTAATCTATATGCACGAGCACTAGGTAGTTCGTCCATGATCTCACCAATCAGTGTAATATCTTTTCTATGTAAGTACATCATTCAACTCCAAAATGTTGTTTAATCTTCCAAGCAATAGTGTGACAAGCATAATCATATGTTTCGTCCACATCAGCGTTACTATGAGCAATGCCAGCACATTCCTGCACAATCGATTCAGCAAACGATTGCAAGCATAATTGAAAATGCGGGTTAGGCTCAATGTCTAAACTCCAAATTTTATCAGCAAGTTTTTTAATTCGTTCGTTCATTCTTCAACTCCAAAATGTTCTTTCAGTTCTTCACCCAAATCTTGTAGCAGTCTGGCATGGATATCGTAAATATCTTCCCACTTGGCACTGTGTCCTGGAACCAAATCATATTCAGTAATAGTTTTGATACATTCCTGCACAATCAACTCGGCGAACTTTAGTTCTCTTGGCGTTAATTTTGTCTTATCAAACCCGTTGGCTTCGCCTACAATCATCCCAGTCTGTAGAGCAAGTAGTTGAATTCGTTCGTTCATATCATATCCAGTTGCTTTTTGATATTGATTATGGTCACCGCTCATTATTCAATCTCCCACATAAGAACATCACCTTTACCAGTGAATACCCACCAGGCCATTATCAATCGTTTTTGAATATTGAGTCCTGGCCAGCTCATGGGTCTTGCACATTTAATAAAACCAAGACTGTCGGGACTAGTTACAGACCAATACTTAATTTCATCAGCAACATAGAATCTAGGTGTTCTCATTCTTATACTCCGAAACTTTGCTCAAACAAATCCTCATTAGGAAACTGTTCAGTTGGAACAAACACATATTCAGACTTCTCTGGTTTTACCCAAGGGAACTCAATTACAACCCTAGACTCTGCGCCAGTGTAATACGACTTGAATAGTTTACCGTCATCAATGTCCGGTGATGAGCACCATTCCCAAAACACCTTACCGTCTAACCAATATGCCTGTCCATCAAAACGATCGGACTGTTTAAACACAGAACACATTCGCTTGTTCTGGAACACACCATCTCCAACGTCATGCCATTCATCATCGGTGCCAGTCAGCGGACCTAGTGGTTCGAAACTTGCGATTTTCTTGAATAAGTTGATTGTATAAGATGCGGAAGATCCAGAGTGACCTTCATCAGCAAAGATATCGAGCATTTTCAATACATTAGTACAGATCGCTTCTTGCATCTCATTGTTGTACTTTCCAGAGTCGTCGAGCCAGCCGGCAGCTTTGAATTCTGCCAGTGCATGAAATTTATAGTTACTCATATTATTTTCCTTTAAAATTAACCAGTGCTTGCAAACAATCCCATTGGCCCCAAGGCTTGTGTGTTTCCGGCGGTGCAACTTCATACATATCTTTGACGGAAACGTGGTCTTCACTCATGTGTTACTCCTTGCGAGAATACGTTTTACTGAGTCGGCTTTAGCGTTAAACCACTCATCCCGATACGAATCTTCAGGACCAGCCGCCTTAGCACACGCCTCACGCTCCCCATTCACTGCTTTGTCAATCTGCTTGAGCCAAAACTCGGAGTGCTTGTTGCTGTAGTCGCTCCTGACGAGTTCGGCAAAGTGTTCGAAATACTGCTCCCGCAACAACAGGCCGCTCCGCCCCTTACAAAATGCACCAGCCTCCTGCGCCATTGCAATAACTTTTTCTATGCTCATGTGTTCTTCTCCTTTAATTCTTTTCGTAAGCGTGTATGAAAACCTTCTTCACCATCATCCCCAGACACTAACCAATCCACCCGTTGAACATATGTATAAGATTGTCTCAACATATCGACTGCGGTTTGAAATTCCGCAATAGTTTCTGCGGAATATTGACGACCTGTAACATCTCCCCACTCGTTCTTCTTTTCTTCATTATCATTGTCAATAATCAGTTGCTCAATGTCGTCAGCAATCTGAGTTAATTGATACTGTGTGTAATTAAAATGTCCGCCGCTCATTATTCAATCTCCCCACAGGTCTTTTAAACTGTCGCATTGTTGTACTTCATCGTGAATTCCTTGACACATAACCACAGGGAATAGTTGGGAACTGTGAGTTGTACCATTTATCAGCAAGTTCCTGTAGCAGTTGTAGCAGTTCAAGTGGAACTTCTGAGCATTTTTTATCTCTTACAACAACTTGAACTTCAATGGCAGGCTTATCGCTTTTCATTTCCAATCCCATTGATCTGATATAAAAGTCTCACGGTCTGGGCCAGCATAACGGGTATATGCATCATCAGCAGCACTGCCGGGTGTGTTGCCATAGCCACGAATCTCGTATGCCATCATGGTGTCACTGTCGGCAAATGTGAGAAAGGCACGGTAGTCTTCTCCCTGCCCCTTCTCGTTGATCTTGATAGTGAGAAAGTGTATCATTCTTCAACTCCGAAATGTTTTAGTAAATCTACACGAGCTTCTTCGGATACCATACCAAGATTGTCATTGACCCATGTGGCACATTCACGCACAATCAACTCGGCGAACTTTTCTTCATCAAAATCAACATCAAGCAGTTCGCCATTGATGCCGTATGATTTAAGTTGGCATTGCTCAGCAAGTAGTTTAATTCGTTCGTTCATTCTTTAACTCCATGTTCGGTGTTTTTCAGCAACCCATTCCAACCCATCGTATTCGCCGATCACCCACTCTACATCACTTGGAATCTCTACAATCTTTAGACTAGAGTAGATGCCGTCTGCGCCTTCGCCCATGTTTTTTACTATCTGTACTAATATAGGGTCATCCCGAGCAATGGTGCGTGAATTCCATTCTGGATCAGTGATGTTTGCTAGGAAGCAGTATTCTGCTTCGGCGTTGGGACTAATACCAAATCCGCCATGACACACATTGATCACGAGTTCTGTAGTTTCATTATTCATATAAATTCCTTAAACAAAATCGTAAGAGGTTTCACTCTGACCACACAACACATAGGTGCAGACATAGTTCTCACGTTCACCTGCCATCATTAAATCCCAGGACTGGATCTTCCGTGCAACCTCTGAGCGCATGAAACTATACTCGCCGTTTTCAGTAACACAGTATGCACTCCAGCGCCCGTCTTTCCACATCAGCTGAGTAGGCGTTTCCCAGTCTTCGTATATAGGCGCACTATCTGCCTGGATGCTGGTTCCAATGATGTACTCTTCGCACATTGGGGTGGTATACTCAATAAGAGCTGTCAGAGTAGGCAGTCCTTGTTCGATGATTTGTTCTGCTTCAGCACGATCAGAAGCCGCAATAATGTAAGTAGAGCCTCCTTTGAACTTCCAGTAAGGTTCGGCTACTGTACCGTAATTTTCTTGGTACTGGGTGTTGATTACTATTTGCATTTCCTACTCCTGTCTGTTTCTGTCTATGAGTTATTATAACACAAAAACTAGAAAACCACAAATACTCCAGTAAAATAATGCGTATTTGTGGTTTTTACACAACAGTAGTACTGAAGTATTACAAATTTAAAAACATGCTTACAACGGCCTCATTGGTTTAAAGTAAACACCCAAAGATCTTCAAAATTTCCGTCCTTTTGTTTCTTTGCTTGTCTACTACCACTCATGGCGCTCCATCGAACTTTATAATGAGTATCTAGGTTCATATGTAATGCTACGATGTCTTTCATGTCTTGAGAAATATTGCGCTCTTCCTTTGATTTAGTGCGATAATTACTAATAATAAAACCAAACTTAGCATTAGGTTTCATAACCGAAACGCACAATTTAACAGTTTCTTCCCAATATCCGTGTAACCAATCTTTGTATTCTGGATAACTATCCAAACTTTGATCTTCACTGGGATAGATTTCTAAATCAAAATACGGTGGACTAAACAAAACTGCATCTACTTTATTTTTATACTTTTCAATAAAATTATGTTTTCTATCTAATTGTTCACTGGGGCATAAGTATAGATCAGTAGTCTTATTAGTATCTACAGTCTCAAAAAAGTTTTCAAACTCATTGTCATGTATATTATCATATTGTGTTTGTAACCATTTGCCGTTTTCTACAACATTAGGTATAACATCAGTTGCTACAAAGTGTTTAAATTTGCTACTATAAAATGCCTGTTGATACGCATTCCAACCCATGACTGGAGCAAAAATTGTATCACCCTTAAACACTGTATCGAGAATACTTTTGTATGTGTAGGGATTGAATACGCTGGCTTTGTTTGCACCCATCATAAAGTCCGTCCATACTTGTCCATATGAATCTTCAATTTTGCAAATATGATCAAAAAATGCCGGGCCTGCGAGACTATTACGAATATTAAAATTTTCGTACATTGCTTTAATCAACCCTAATACATATTCACTGTCATTTGTATACAGTTTCTTAGTATTATAAAAATTTTCAAAGTTTAAATTCTTGCTCAATCTTCCGTACTTACTATTACTCATTCCCATAAAAGTATCACCAGTAAGACAGTTTCCTCCAGGCAATTCTAAGTAGAAAGAAATATCTTTGGGTAAAGTAACATATCGATTAAACCAATCAAGTAGACTTTTTTCAGCATCGACCACTAGCATTTTATATAACTGTTCAAGATACAAATTTAAACGAGGTGGTCTAGGGTCTCCAGGTTTTTTTGCAACTCTGCCTAAGAAGTCGTATATATTACTGCGAACTTTAAATGTGCCTGATTTATCTGAAATGTCTAAAATTGAAAGTCTGCTGCAAAACTCTTCAAATGTAACATCTTGAATTTTAACATGTTCTAGCAGTTTATCGAAAGTGGTTATCATTAGATTTCCTTTAAAATGTTTAAATCTTTCACGTATTTAGTATCAAAGTTGCTATGCACATGAAACATGAGACCATGATATCCGTTAGTAAATTTCGGACCACTACCTTTCATTTGCAAGTGGAATATCTTTTTATCGTTTACAACAAAGTCAAAGGTAGTTTCGTTTTGCGACCAAACACCTTGTGATAATTCTTTTTTAAATTCCGCGAGATCAATTAATAATACACTATCTACATTATTCTTTTCAGTTGCCCAGATTAAATAATTCACATTTCCAATCTGTTTATGTCCGTGTGTAGCAAGTAGGTTTAAAAGTTTATCTGTATTTGTATTTAAGAATTTAAGAAACCGTGTATTTTCACTATTAGTCAACTGACTTTTGCTCATACGATGACGCGGATAATCTGAACATAAGTCACTACCAAAAAACTTACTAATAAAATTTATAATGGATTTATCTTTAATGTCTAGTGCTTCGATAAAACTTTTTTGTGTATATAATCCAATTTGCGTATGTTTACCACTAGGGTTTTTAACACTTAATCGAACATTTGATTGTTTGTCTTTAACATCAATTTTAGTATTGCTTGCTCCTTCTACAACAAACTCTCGACGGAATTTTTTAGTAAGCATCTTACTTACAATGTGTTCAAATTTGTGACCTTCTGCTTTGGCAGTACGACCTGATTCTATTCTAGATGTCATTGCTTGTTCCAATATGTTGCTTTCTATAAGTTATTATAACACAGTTTGAATAACCCTGTCAACCGATGGGTTATTTAACGAAGAAGTCCACTACATTGCCATCCTCACATACCTTAGTGACTACAATGAAGTCATCGAGTTGACCCTTGGCATACAGACGAGCATCATCTAGATCGTCGAAGCATTCAACGCCAGCACCGTAGCCCGTGCCCACGGCATCATATAGTAATACAGAATATTCCATCTTATTGTACCTTGCCAATGATTTCTTGAGTACGCTGTCCGAGATACGCTGTACGCTGATGAATGTCTGCGGCATCCGCTAGTAGTTGTTGTGGGTTCTGGCGGGTATTGGCTTGATCGATCAAAGCCTGTACATCAGCACTGGCTTGACGAGGAGTCAATTTACCGCTAGCCGGCCGTTGAGGAGTAATTTTGTCTATCATAGTGTGCTCCTTGTTGCTGTCTATGTGTATATTATAACACAAAAACGACAAAACCACAAATATCCAGTAAAATAAAGGATATTTGTGGTTTTTATGCAACAGTAGTACTGAAGTATTACCTATCGGTTAGTGGTGATCCATATGGGCAACTTTTGACATCTTTGTGATGATGTGATCCAGTTCAGTCACAATGTCGCCAGTAGCATCGTAACCAGCATCCATAATACGGCCAGGGATTCCAGTAGGATTACCATGACGATGACCGTGCAACATAATAGAACCATAGCTAGCGCCGTTGTGATCAAAGATCGGATAATGGCACATAACAAATTTGGAACCCTCATAGTTGACCTCTAGATAATGATGCACTTCTTCAAAGGCATTTTTAAAATGTATATCCTTCAGCGTTTTTACATCATGGTTGCCTTGCACCAAGATCTTACGACCATTTAAACGGTTTACATATTTACTGGCATCATAGCCATTGCAAAATGCAATATCACCCAAGAGGTATACCAAGTCACCAGCATCAACTTTGCGGTTCCATTCGGCAATCATCCACTCGTTCATTTGATCGATGTCAGAGAAGTGTCCACGAGTTTGTGGACAAAAGTTAATAATGTTTTTGTGTGAAAAATGTAAATCTGAAGTCACAAATGTCTTCATTTTTTTCTATCCAGTAAAATAATCTCTAATACCACGAGCATCATGTAATGCATTGTGTGGAACTGCTGACACATAGTCGATGCTGAGGTCCAGTTCAAACTTTATCACACTTGGAGTATTAATTCTTTCGCCAGGGCCAGTAATAAGTGCTTCACAGAAGTAACGAATATCGTCTGGCCAGTCAGCAACAATAAGGATGTTCTCCATGTTGATGAGATACTGACACAGACGTTGTTGGAATTCACTGTAGGCGACAGGAGCCTCAGTCATATGGGGAACAACATTTGCAGCAACCCATGGATCCAACTGGTCGGTCATTTCGATCTCACAATAGAACTCAGGTTCATGTCCTGCTGGAACCAATGCCATGGACATCAACTTGCCGCCGAAACCGTTAAATTCACAGTCCAAAAATAATTTATTCATTCTACCATTCCTATTATTATGGTTGCTACCCAAATTGCTACAAGTATTTCAATCATTCAGCATACCAAATTTCCGAGAACCCTTCTTCTTCAGTAGGCATCTCTAGGTTTTTAATCATGTCTTCCATAACATGCCAGGGAATATTCTTACCAGGCCGTGTTGCCAAGCGCTTGAGCAGTTCAGTCTGGTCTGGTGTCTTAAACACCACAGCAATGTGTTCGTAGTTGGGTAATAGTTGAAACTTGCGTTTACGACTTTTTACACTCACACTGGTCTGATCCCAGATCACATCCTGTTTCATACTACTGGCAAGTTCAACACTGTCTACCATAGCAGCAACAGCGCCTGGCATTACATCATGAAATACTTCACTATAAGTCAATCCAACGCTTTCGGCGTATGCTTCAACATATCGGCCGGTGCTGACATACGCACAGATAAGTCCCCACTTTTGACTATTTACCCAAGTACTTTTACCCGAACTAGGAACACCGATCAGCTGATAACATTTAGGTTTCGACATATTAACTTCCATCGAGTTATTCACACATCCACTTATTCGCTTCGTTAAACTGATCTTCGGTCATTATGCTATTATGTAATGCCATAAACCCGCAGTCCATGCCCTGAGTATACATGCCTGCATTAAATCCAAATACATCGTACAGCACATAGCGGTAAGTTCCGCGTTCTTTAATTTCACCTTGATATAACCGTTTGCATACTGAGTAGAATGCCCATTCGCGTTCCTGCTCAGATAAACTATCCCACCATCCATCTACTTTAGATTCAAATCTTTGCCTGGCAGCTTCTGCTTCTTGTGTAATTTCACTCAACTTATCGAGCGCATTATTTTGTTGGTCGGTAGTCATGCAATATATCTCCTGACATTAAGTGTCGTCATTAAGGTGTGTACATTCAGCAACAGTTCGTCCTTGGAACCATTATTATCAATGGTATAATCTGCCATCCACTGTTCTAGATTCATACTATCCGTTGGTTCTAGTGGAAGATGCGTACTACGATCAACCCAAATTGCGCAGTCAAACACCTGAGCGTTTTTCATAGCATTAAACTCTCGACTATTCCTTAGTCCGCAGTATATTTCGTTAGATTCAAATATGGCACGACCCAGACGACCAGCATCATCCTTACAATAATCTGATATCATATCAAACCATTCTGCTCGATGGTTATGCCGATCATTGTAACACTGCTCTGGAGAGGTATATCCATATCGATCTTTTAACACATCATAGATGAATAGTTCTGCACAAAACTCCGAACTAGACTTAAACCTCATCTTATACTTGTCGCGCAGTATTTCGCATACGGTATCTTTACCGTGTCGACCATGACCTATTACTAATAGTTTCATATCAGTATTACCTGAACTTGACCACGCGGGCGTTCTTAGGTTTCAAAACTTTGTCTACCACCTTAGTATTCTGCTCTTGGGTCTTAGTCAGTGTCTTAGATGGGTTAATGAGGTAGTATACTACCAAGTCAAATTTAGTTTTCATAGTGATGATTCTTCCTTAATAAATTTACGATACAATACTTTTTCCATGCGGTATGCCTCTTTCTCCCACGGTTGGTTCTTGTATGAACAATCCGTGCGGTAGACCTTACCATTGAATTTGAATCTGGTATAACTCATGAACAATTTCTGGTTGCGAAACTGACCCAAGTGGACCATTTCGTGTGCAATTGTGATCAATATTTCCTTGATTGATAATTTACCATCAACGTCCATATCAAAACAAGTTGGACGCGAAACATTGTCATCATCAGATACTGAACACATACCACTATCTTCCATTGAGCGGAAACTCAGTGTCAGATGGGTATTATTAATCTTACGCTCAGTTACGACTTCCTGCATGAAGAATTCTACTGCGCGACGGACAAGAGCACGATCTGTACCCTTGATATAACTATTGAAATTAATTTTTATCATGAAGCTAGTATAACACAATTTGATAACCCCTGCAAATGTAGGGTTATTATTGTTGTAAAAAAACAACGGTTAGGTGTCATTAGAAACCAGTACCTCAACGACTTGAGTATTGTACATTCCTCCATAGAGTTCCGCACATGCCTTGACAGTGAATACCATAGTAGTACCACTGAAGTGGATTAGGTAGCGGGTATTGCTTTTTGAATTCATGAATGAAGTATAACATAAAAAAATACCCCATGCAAGTGTAGGGGTATTTTGTGGTTTTAAAACAACTTAATACTAAAATATTACATATCGGCGATGAACTCAGACCCCATAGGGAAGATTTTAGCAATTACTCCTGCAACCGCCTTGGCTACCTCCATATGTTCCTTCTGGGTCCCATTACCGGATCTGAGAGCTATAAAATGTACCCAAGACCTGATACTACCCTGCACATACATTCTAGACACTGTGTTACCCTCGGGGAGGATCGCTCGAGCCTGTTCCTTAGCAATACCACGCTCAATTGCTTGTTTGTAAGTACTTTGTACTAGTTCGATAATGCGTTGTTGTTCTGCCGTCCACCATACGGTAAGGGCAAAGTCATCGGTCTCAATACTGTTCTGACGGTTCTTGGTGTCCTGTAGTCGTGCTTCACGAATAACAAAGTCTAAGTCTTTGGTCGGGTCTGCGTATCGCTGACTGAACTCCTGAAACGTGAAAGATCTATGTCGTAGGATTTGTCGGGCAATGTCACGTGTAGTGGTGATTTCCAAAGTGGCACTAGCCATTTCCAAGGGGCTCCAGTGCTGGTGCTTGACCAAGTACCTAATAAGTCGATCAGAAGTTTCGAGGTCGAACTGCCCTGAGGGGTTTGATACTTTTGCACAGAATGCAATGAGGTCTTGTACATCTTCTACTCCTTTAACCGCAAACTCTTCTGTGGGTTGCGTATATGCTACTAATTTTACTTCCATATTATATACTTATTCTAAAAAATTATTTAAATCTACGGTTTCATATACCATAGGTTTCCATTTGATATTCACTGTAACTGGAACTCTTTTATTGCCAGCAAATATAGAGGCTGTATCCCATGTTATCTTTACGTTGTGATGAAAGTGCTCTTGCCAATCTAAGAACACTGCGGTGTATTTATCTGGACTCATATCAACATAAT
>Ga0208768_1000213_pt1 | contig 42861 bp, 33 predicted proteins | sample AntAceMetag02UK1_FD_184760 | JGI IMG/M metagenome (GOLD analysis project Ga0208768, IMG submission 184760) | Saline lake microbial communities from Ace Lake, Antarctica - Antarctic Ace Lake Metagenome 02UK1 (SPAdes) (version 2) | ecosystem: Environmental > Aquatic > Non-marine Saline and...
AAAACTGAAAACGGAGCACAAATCTATGCGGTCATACGTTCGGTAACAGATACCTGTATTAAAAACGGTCAAAACATATTGGGTGCTTTTAAAACTATTGCTATTTTAAAGGCTGAATAGTTACAAAAAAATAAAGGAGGTAAAATATAAAAGTAGCTCATTTTTCAGGTCATCTCCTTTCTACTTGCACAGATAATGGGATAGTGTCGTTTTAAATTTGTAAGGTGGCGTCAGATGTTTCGTTCATACATTTTATACCTCTCATTACAACTACTATTCTAGCTTTTATGAGTTTTGCGTTTTCTTGTGCAATAATTAACTCTTTTCCTATTTAGTATTCGATTAATCCCTTATCAATTTATCGATGAAAATCTTTGTTATCGGCAAAATTAATTTTTTTTTAAATTTTTGAAATATTGATTTACAGTTGATGGAAAATCATCTAATATGAAATTTTAACTCTTTTCCTCTTTGAATTCAGTTTTCGGAACAACCTCAAAATTCTAAAAAATAAGCCAAAAATCCTATTGCTCAATATCAACAGCATCAAAAGCCACAAGTTCTTCCCCACTGAAACGGCTTGTAAGCTCAATGGGTCTGCAACAGACCTCACAATCCTCGATATAGGTCTGCTGTGTTATAGAGGTATCCAACAGCATGGATATCTCTTCCCAGCAATAAGGACATTGAAAAAAGTGTTCGTACATAGCCTTTTGATTATTTCTGTTTTGGAGAAACTATACTTTTTTAAGTTGATTACTGAGCTGTTCCATGGTAAGTCGCTGTACCAAATTATCTGCATTGGAGCTAAAAACTATATACTTGCCTAGCTTTAAGACTAACTGCTCTTCGTAGTTTTCCAAAACCAATTCTGATGCTTTTTCATTAATTTCTTGCAATCGGAGGTCAAAACGCTTTTTTAGGGTAATGCTCCCGTCCTTGTTATACAATCGAAAACCGGCATAATCGAACAATCGCTTGATGCCATTAAAAAATTTGAATCCCGTTAACACCAAGCTGGCCATGGCGAAATTTACGGCCAAGGTAAATACATTTATCTCTTCTCCGTTCACGAACATGGAAACCAAGGACCCCACGCCATAAACGCCCAATAAAAATACCAGCGCTCCAAAAACTATGGCAGCTATATCTGTTAGTACGGCATTTAATGTCCTTGTCACAGTTACGCCACCAGCATCGGTTATTGCCTTAAAACCGAGATCCTTTAAATAGTATAAATTTTCTATTTCATCCATTTTGGCAGCAATGGACCGCTCTAAGTCGCCCTTGTCAACAGCTAGATTCCTAAAATTTAGTTCTTCATTCAAACTCAGCTGCCATTCGAACGTAAGCATCTGGTATTGCTCCAAAAGTTCCAACAACTCCTTTGCAGATTTATCATTATACATGCTTCGTTTCTTTATGGTCCATAGTACCTTACCTGTTTTAATTTATAACGCCACATTCAATAGTTGTCCCGTTAATTGCAATAATTGTAATTCTGCCAATTTAGCATCATATTTGGCTAGGTTCTTATTGGTCTGGGCGTTCAACAAATTTATTTGTGCCTGCCTAAATTCAATGGAAGTAATCCTGCCCAATTGGAACTGTTCCCGAGACCTTTCAAAATTGTTCTGGTTGGTAAGTACGTTCTGTTCCTGAATTTTAAAAATATTCAAGCGGTTTTCATAGATCGCCATGGCATTTTGTATATCCCTATCTACTTCGAGCACTACTTGTTTCTTTAAAAGCTCCTGATTTTCGTAGGCAATTTTGGCATTCTTTACCCTAACCGTTGTTCCACCGCCATCAAACAAGTTCCATGTGAGACGTGCTCCTAATCCAAAGCTTCTATCATTGTTTACATTTACTCCTGGAAAGAAGGCAGATGCTGCGTTTTGATTCAAATTCCAACCATAGGAACCGTTCAAATCCAAAATGGGAAGGTATCCGGATGTGTTTACCTTAATATCGTAGGCGTTAATGGCCAAGTTGCGCTCTGTTTGTAAAATCGCCACGTTGTTCAAGGTGGACTGTGCCATAAATTCGTCAAGCTTCAACTTAGGAATAAAGGCAATTAAGGTATCCACTTTGTAGATTTCGTTCAAATCTTGGTTCAGTACTACGTTAAGGTCGCGCTTGGCATTGGCCAATTGCTGGTTTGTATTCAATAGATTGATACTATCGTTCGTAACGTCTACCTGTGCATTCAGAATATCCAATTTTGTATTTTGTCCATATTCAAAAGCATACTCCGACCTGGTAATACGTTGTTTTGAAATCTCCAAGGCCTGTTGCTGAACGTTCTTGTTTTCGGTAAGTCTAGCAATCTCAAAATACACGCTGAACATTTGTATCAAGGTATTTTCTATAGTTTCCCTAGCCTGTAGGCTACTGAGTTGATACTGCTCCTGTAAGCGTTTGTAATTGTAATATCTTCCAAGACCGTCAAATAGCGTATAATTAGCGGTTAAACCGGCATTATAACGCTGTGCCTCGGCCTTATATAAACCGGCATCGGGTCTTGGAACAGGATTTCCGGCATCGTCCAATACGTTTCCCCCTGTTGCTGGATCCCTAAGAAACTGTCCCGGAAACTCAAAAGTAGAGTCGTCCCTTTGATAATTTGCGCTAGTATTTCCAGTAAGTGTAGGTAGAAAGCCCGAGTTTAAAATACCACTATTGTTTTCGGCAATTTCAACTTGGTTCCTAGCGACTTGAATACCAAAATTATTTTCCAATGCCTTGGTCATGGCCTCTTCCTTGGAAAGTAGCTCTTCTTGTGCCATAAGTGCCATTAAGGGCATTAAAAAAAGTATGGCAAATAGTTTTGATCTTATCATTCTATAGTAATTCCTTCAATTTCCTTTTTAATATCGACCCCATTTCCATTAAAGGGCGGCAGCTCACCATTAATACTATGTGTGCCATGGGAGTTCTTTCCTTCTAAATGCAGGCCTTCCTTTTTTTCCTTAATGGCCCTTTCCACTTCCTCTTTGGTTATCTTGTACCCAGAGCCGAACAAGCCGCTCTTGGATTTTAAGTTGTTACTGAAAGAAAGGAACAACGGTAATAGCAGCAAGGTTAAAATGGTTGCGATTCCAATACCATAGGAAATTGAAATGGCCATAGGTTTTAAGAACTGGGCCTGCCTACTGGTTTCCAGCAAAAGCGGGGCAAGGCCCGCAATAGTGGTAATTGAAGTAAGGAAAATGGCCCTGAACCTTGATTTACCAGCTTCAAAAATAGCTCCGTCAAAGGTCATTCCTTCCCTCAGGTTCGTATTGAACCGCCCAATAAGCACAAGACCGTCGTTTACCATAATTCCGATAAGCGCAATGATACCTAAAAGCGAAAGTACGTTTAGCGGGAAATCATGTATCCAATGCCCCCATGCTACGGCCGTTAAACTAAAGGGCACCAATAACAAGAGCAGCAAAGGCTGACTAAAACTTCTAAACGTAAAGGCAATGGTAATATAAATAAGGAACAAGACCGATAGCCCTACTACTTTTAACGAGCCCGTTAACTTATCTACCTCCCTATTCTGACCTTCATAAGAGGCGGTAACTGTAGGGTATTTGGATTGTATTTCTGGCATGATTACGTTCTGTATCTCTGCCATAATATCTGTAGGGCTATCTTTTGGGTTCTTTAGGTCCGCCGATACCTGGATCTCCCGTCTACCCTCCAGTCTATTGATAGCAACATCTCCGCGTTCAATCGTATATTCTGCAATTTCCTTGAGCGGCACCCTACTACCGCTAGGCGTTAAGATGCGCATTTCATCCAGATCGGTAATAGAGGACCTATTTTCCCTGTCGTAACGCACCCACACCCGAATTTCGTCTTGGGAACGTTGAAAACGCTGTGCCTGTGTGCCAAAGAAACCTGCACGCACCTGGTTCATTACATTTCTTAAGTCCAGCCCAAGGAGATAGGCGTTTTCCCGCAGTTCCAGTCGAATTTCCTTGATACCGGCAGGGTCGTTATCGGCAATATCCTTTAGGGTTACATTATTCTCCAAGGCCGTTTTTAGTTCCTTTTTCGCTGCCTTTAACTCGGTTATATTATTTCCAAGCAGGGAGATCGAGACCGGTGAACCTCCAAAATTACCGCCCGAACCGTAAATAAGACTCTCTACCCCGATAACAGGACCCATGAGTTCCTCCAGCCTACCGGTTACCATATCCGAGGCAATCTCATCCGGACGCTCCTCCCCAGGCAATAAATTAATGGTAAGGCTCGCCGTTGCAGAACCCGGCCCGGCCCTACGGATCATGTTTTCAAAAAGTATTTTATCCGTTCCCTTTAGGTATTTTTCCGTAAGTTCTTTGTTCACTATTTCGGCTTTCCCCTCTATTAAGCTAATGATAGAATCCGTAACCCTTTCGTTGGTACCGTTGGGCATTTGTAACTGTACCTGCACCTGATCACTGGCAATCCTAGGGAAAAAGGCCGTTCTAATGATGCCGCCACCTACCGAGCCCAATGTTAGAATTAACGCGGCTGCAAAGAAACCAAAGGTTAAAATCTTATTGCTTAAGGAAAACCGTAACGCAGGGGCGTACAGTTTATCGCGCATCCAGCACATAAACCGATCCCCGGATTCGTTAAATATCCTGAGTTTTGCAAATGCATTCGCCACTCCGGATTTTGGTCTATCGTCCAAAGGTTGTAGTGCTTTGGAATGTGCCAAATGCGCGGGAAGGATAATCAAGGCCTCGATTAGGGAGACCGCAAGGGTAAGTATTACGATTACGGATACCTCTCCAAAGAACTCCCCTATCCTACTGTCTAGAAACAAGAATATAGAAAATGCCAAAATAGTGGTTATAATAGCCGATATAATAGGTGGCAGTACCTCCATAGTGCCATCAACGGCAGCTTGAACTGGGCTTTTCCCTTTTTCATAATGCTGATAGATATTCTCTGCGATCACAATACCGTCATCTACCAAAATGCCAATAACGATAATCATTCCAAAAAGCGATAGCACATTGATGGTCACATTAAAGAATCCTGCGAAGACGAACATGCCCAAAAAGGCTACCGGCAATCCAAAAGCCACCCAGAACGCTAACCTGGTATTGAGGAAGAGGGACAGAAAAATCAGCACCAACAGCATACCCATAATGGCATTCTCAGTTAACAACTGTGTACGTTGCACCAGGGTGGTGGACAAGTCCGATACCACATCCAACTTAACGTTGTTGTATTTCTGGTTAAACTCGGCAACATAATCTTTCACCTTCTCTGCCGAGCTTACCAAATCCTCGGTATTGGTACTGGTAATTGTGGTGTTTACGGACAGGTTGCCATTGAAATAGGAAGCATCGGGAGTTTCTGCAAAACGATCACGGATCTTGGCAACATCCTTTAACCTAACGGTACTACCGGAAGGATCTGCCCTTACGATCAAATTGGAAAGTTCATCTCCATAATAGGACCTATTATTGGCGCGGATCAAATACTCTTCGGCATCGGTCTTTATATTACCGCCGGTAACCAAAATATTGGCATTGCCCACGGCCAGCGCTACTTCCGCAAAGGAAATTCCGTAGGCCAAAAGATCATTCTCGTTTACGGCGATTTCTATCTCCTCATCTGGGTAACCCGATACTTGAATTTGTGAAATACCATCTATGGCACGCAAATCGTTTTCAATTTGTCTACCTACGCTTTTTAGAGTTGCCAAAGGAATATCTTTCCCGCTTATGGCAAAACTTATGGTTTGGCGTACTGCCTCCAATTTAGAAACAATCAAAGGTTCCATACCGGTAGGAAAAGTAGGAACCCGATCTACCGCATTTTTAACCTCCAAGAGCATAAAATCTATATTCCTGCCCTTCTCTATTTCTACGTTTATGTTACCACTATTTTCCCTAGATGTAGAAGTTACCCTGTCTACACCCTCCAAACCCTTAAGGTTATCCTCTATTTTTAAGACAATACCTTCCTCTACTTCCTGAGGGGAAGCCCCCGGATAAGCTATACTTATGGTTATGTTCTTAGAATCCGTAAGCGGGAAAAATGACGATTTTAAAGATTTGGCACCAACAATACCAAAGATTGCGAACGCGATGATAATTACGTTTACGGCAACATGGTAGCGGATAAAGTATTCTATTAACTTTCGCATTACCCTTTGGTATTTTCGTCTTGGTTCGTATATTTCTTTACCGCCATACCGGTGTAGGCCCCAATCAGCGGCTTGGACATAATGGTAGTACCATTAGGAACATCTTTTAGCACCACACTTTTATCCGAAAAATAGACCGGTTTTACATCAATAATGTCCAATACCGAATCCCGGACTACAAATATCCTATTTCCTTCCAATAATAGGTTACGGTCTACCTCAATGGCATTTTCCTCCTTTTTCGCATCTAGGTTGGCCTCCAAATACATGCCTTCCTTTAAATTTGAATCGGTTACCTCTATAAAGGCCTTTATGGTCTGGGTGGCCTGATCCACACTACCATTTATACGCGCTACCTTTCCCTCATAAATTCTAGCATCGTTCATGGTGGTCAGTTCCACGCTCTCGCCCACTTTTAGCAAATCGGAATAGGTTTTACTTACTGCGACCTCCAATTCATAAACATCGGGATTTATGAACTCGCCCAACTTTTGACCGGCACGCACCAAAGTTCCCTCGGTAACCGAAGCCTCTGTAACAACTCCAGAAAAGGGCGCCGTTATCCTGTATTTGGACAAACGCTGTTCCAAGTTCTTTACGTTATAATAGCTCGTTAGAATTCCCCGGCCCGAAATAAAGAAACGTTCGTTCTCGGAGGACATTTCAGGCATGGCAGGGGTGCCTTTGGACATATCGAAACCGTTGAGGTATGCTTGCCATTTTGGGAAGATATCCGGATAGTCCAATCGCAGATCCGGCATTATGGACGTTAGTTCGTTATAGAGATTACTTTTCGCGGATTGCACGCTTGCCGCATACTCCGAAGCATCTATATTTATAATGGTTTCCCCGGCCTTATAGGCCTGCCCTTCCTTAAAAAGGGAACTGCCCCTTTTAAAGACACCCTGCACCTCGGCAAAGAGCTCTACCCTTTGTTTTGCGCTAAGGTTGCCATTGGCAGCTACCACAATGGGAACCGTACCGTTCTGTACCACTTCTGTAAAAACGGTCTTAACAACCTTTTCTGCCTTGGTCCTAAAACTCTTTTTATTGTCCACAATTCCTTTTGCCATAAAAAATGACCCTATAATTAGAAGGATACCCAGAACGGATAAAATAATGTTTCTCATGCTTGGATGATTATTTGGATTCTATTCTTGTTTGAAAATTATGTCGGATTTTTTTCAGGGTAGAAATCATAAGGGCTTTCTGCCGTGCATCTATACCATGCTCCATAATATCTATTATTCCTTGGATTACCGGTCTTGCCCTATCACAGATTTCGGCTCCGCGCTGGGTAATAAAAACTTCGTTATTTCGCTTATCCCCTTCGTTCTGCAACCTTACAATATAATTTTTATCCTCCATTTTAGAAAGCAGGCGTGCCAAGGAAGATTTGTCCCTAAAGGTTAAGGAGGCGAGTTCATTTTGATTGACACCATCCTGTTCATGAAGTTTTTTAAGCACGATCATCTGCTCTTTGGTAAGGTCTATGCCGCACCTATCAAACGCCTCTTGCAGGTGATGGTCTACAAGTTTTACGGTCCTTCCCAACCAAGGACCAATGGAAGTTTCAAAATCGATTTGAGGATTTGTTTTCGGCACGGCGCTAAACTACTAAAAAAGACATTGGTTGCACGTGCAACCAATGTTAAAATAATCATAAATACTTTATGTTTTTTGATATTTGAATAAATAAAAAAGAACCTGTTTTTTTGGGTTCTTTACCATTATTGCTATACTAACTTTATTTTTTAGTGCTCACCATCTTGAAACTTGATATCTACCAGCCTTGTCGGCGATAGGGTGTCGCTTCCAAACTTTATGTTCAGAAATTCATCATCGCTATCAAAAGTAGCCAAGCCTTCCGCGCTTAGGTTCAATAGTGCCCGTATAGACCCAAAATTATTTCCTTGGAGCTGAACAAACTTTAACTGGGACAGACTGGCAACGCCCTCTGGCAAATTTCCTTCAAACCTGTTATAGGAGAGCACCAATTCCCTTAACTTACGCAACCTTCCTAAATCAGCCTTTATAGTTCCACTAAGCTTATTGCCGAACAGTTCCAAACTTTCTAGCTCTGCAAGAGCTTCGATACCCTTTGGCAACTCCCCATCAAAATAATTACTGGATAGATTTAAGGTCTTTAACTTCGATGCTTCACTTATTCCTTCGGGAATGTTACCTTCTAGCATGTTATTAAAAAGCGTGAATTCCCTTAAACTTCTGGCATCTTTAAAACTGCTTGGAAGAATGCCGGATAGGCTGTTCATTTCCAACTTTAACTTTTCTAGATAATGTAATTGCACCAATGAAATTGGAATAGGCCCCGTTAGTTTGTTAAATGCTAGGTTAAGCACCCTTAACTGGCTTAAGTTTCCCAACGAACTAGGTATCGTACCCTGCAAACCGTTTTGATGTAGGTCTATTTCTACGACATGGTCATTCTCAATAAGTACACCATGCCACTTTTCAACTTTATCGTTGAACTCCCATTTTTTTATCCATTGATCGCCATTGGTAGCATAATAAAGATCTTTGAGTATTTGCTTTTCCTGCTCGCTAATTCCAGCATGCATTACTATTGAAACAAAAAACAAAAAAATTGGGGCGTAAAATTTTACTTGGTTTAACATGGCGGTTAATTTAATACTTTGATTGGGACGCAATATATTTTCGCAAATCAAATGGCAAAACCAATTTGATTACATCGCTGCCTAGCAATAACGCTTAAATCCCTGTTTTATGATATAAGAATGTGACTTCTGTAAAAAAAAGAGATGCTATTCGCATCCCTTTTTAACCAAACTAATTAAAAATGTAAACTACTCTTCATCTTCAATATCTTCGAACTTAGTATCTGCCATTCTCGACTTGCTAAAGTTGATGTCCTTGAATTGAATATTTTTATCATCGTGGTCGTAATCAAAAACCAAAAATTGTCCTTTATCCATCATTTCCAAGTTCTTGAAAGAGGAGAATTTATTATTCTGTATCTGAAAGACCTCCAAACTTGCCAACTGACCAAATTCTGCTGGTATTTCGCCATCCAATGCATTGTTTGCCAACACAAGTTCCTTAAGGTTTCTTAAATTACCCATAGCAACCGGGATGGCGCCTTGCAAGGTATTTTCAAACAATCCCAGCGTTTCTAAAGCACTGAGCTCTCCCAAAGAACTTGGTATACTCCCTTTTAGGCTATTACTGGACAGGTTCAGCACTTTTAAATTTTTAATACGCCCAATACTTTCCGGAATAGTGCCCGACAAAAAATTATTGAAGGCGGATAGTTCTTCTAAAGCGGTCATTTTTCCAATATCCGATGGAATTTCTCCCTTTATCCTGTTCATCTCCAATTTTAAAATTTTTAAATTTTTAAGATTTACCAAGGTTTTTGGCAATTCTCCGGTAATGGCATTAAAAGCCAGGTTTAAGGTGCTAAGGTGCTCCAAATCCCCTAATTCTTCCGGTAATACTCCCATTAAATTATTTCGAAATAGCTGTATTCCCACAACCTTATCATCCTTCACTTCCACACCGTACCACTGAGCCACAGGGGAATTCAGATTCCATTTTTTTACCCAGTGTTTTCCGTTAGTACTGGCATAAAGTTGGAGCAAGGCTGTCTTCTCTTTAATGGAAACATCTGCGCTACAAATATGGTTGACAAGCAGCGTGATAAATAGAAATATGTATAGTTTTTTCATAAGTCAGTGTTTTATTGTTCTATTAATACCTTTATAAAAAGTTAGGAATTATCCTACAAATTTGAGCTAATAACGCCAAACCATCAAACTTTATCGTTAAAGGGAAGTACTTTGTTGTGAAACCTTGTATTTATGTGGTGAAACCACTTTGGAATGACAAAAAATTACGCAATGGCCTCTATTTCTGTGGAGAGCTGTTCCCAGTTTTCCATTAGTTTTTCTAACTTCTTCTTTTTGGCTTGGTAGGAATCAAAGAAGTTCGGCTTTGCAATAGTACTATCGTAATCCATTAAAAGATTGTGGTCTATTGATTTTATTTCCTTTTCCAAAGTAGCTATGTTACTTTCTAAGGTACTCAATTGATTTTTTAGGCCTTTGATTTTTTTTTGATCCTGGAACAAAACATTCTTTTTTTCAATTTTCTTCTCCGCCTGTACTTCCTGCTTTTTCTCTATCGCCCTAAAATCATTTACTTTTCGCTGCTCCAAATAAAAATCCACATCGCCCAAATATTCCTTTATGACCTTGTTTTTAAACTCATACACCTTATTAGTCAGGCCTTGCAGAAAATCCCTATCGTGTGACACAAGGATAAGCGTCCCTTCAAAATTCTGACACGCCTGTTTTAGCACGTTCTTGGACTTTATGTCCAAATGGTTGGTAGGTTCGTCCATGACGAGCACGTTAAAAGGCTGCAAGAGCATCTTGGCAAGAGCCAAGCGATTGCGTTCCCCACCGGAAAGCACTTTTACGTACTTCTCCACTTCATCTCCCCTAAACAAAAAAGAGCCTAGAATATCCCGCACCTTACTCCTGTTGGTTTCATTGGCAGCATCTATCATGGTATCCAGAATGGTCTTGTTACCATCCAAATATTCGGCCTGGTTCTGGGCAAAATATCCAATTTGCACATTATGCCCCAATTTTAAGTGGCCCGTATGTTCCAACTCGCCTACAATAATCTTGGCCAAAGTAGATTTACCTTGTCCGTTTTGGCCAACGAATGCAGTTTTACTATCCCGCTCTATGAGCAGGCTTATATCGCTCAGCACCCCTTTTGTGCCATAATTCTTTGAAAGCTTCTCTATTTCCACCACCACTTTTCCTGGGGTAACGGAAACAGGAAATCTAAGGTTCATAACGCTGTTGTCATCTTCGTCTACCTCTATACGCTCTATTTTGTCCAGTTTCTTTATTAATGACTGCGCCATGGAAGCCTTGGTAGATTTGGCACGGAATTTTTCTATAAGACGCTCTGCCTGTTGTATTTCCTTTTCTTGGTTCTTTTGTGCACTTAGCTGCTGCTGCTTTATTTCATTGCGCAAAACAAGGTATTGTGTATAGGGTTTGCTATAATCATAAATACGCCCAAGAGATATTTCAATGGTCCTGTTGGTTACATTGTCCAAAAACATTTTATCGTGCGAAACAATGACCACCGCCCCAGTATAATTGTTCAAGAACTGCTCAAACCAAATGATCGACTCAATATCCAAGTGGTTCGTAGGCTCATCCAACAACAGCACATCATTGCTCTGTAATAGCAATTTGGCCAGTTCTATGCGCATACGCCATCCGCCGGAAAAGGTATCGGTCTTTTTATCAAAGTCCTCTCGATTAAATCCAAGTCCCTGTAAAATCTTTTCTGTTTCGCCTTGATAATTATAACCGCCCAATATCTCGTAATGATGGCTTATATCGCTAAGATCTATAATCAATTGATTGTAACCTTCGCTTTCATAATCGGTACGCTCTGCCAGTTGGTGGTTAATTTCGTCTATTTTGGCCTCCAGTTCCTTAATTTCCTTAAAGGCTTGATAGGCTTCTTCCAACACTGTCCTTCCCTGTTGAAAATCTATATCCTGCCGTAGAAAACCTATTTTAAGATCTTTCTCATAGGCAATAGTACCGGCATCCAATGGCATATCCTTTGAGAGCAATTTTAACAACGTAGATTTACCCGCTCCGTTCTTCCCAACAAGACCTACCCTGTTACCGCCGTTTAGGCGAAAGGATATTTCTTCAAATAAGTATTCCCCACCAAACGAAACGGAAAGGTTATGTATATTAAGCATTTAGTATCTTTTTACTGGTTTTCTGGGACATTTTTGCCCTATAAAGGCCATTTTCTTTTGGTATACCCAACTGTTGGCATCAATCTATCAAAACGATTTAAAAATCAAACTTTGTTATGGCCATAAAGCTTCATTGATGCTTAAAACTGTACCTTTATTTAAAGTTTTGCAAATGTTACAAAAAGGAAACAAACTCTACAGTATTTTAACAGGAAGTTGTCCCAGATGCCATGAAGAAAGTATGTATTTGGACAAAAACCCTTACCATTTGGGAAAAATATATAAAATGTACGAGCGTTGCAGCTCTTGCGGTCTAAAATACAAAATGGAACCTAGCTTCTTTTACGGTGCCATGTATGTGAGCTATGGCGTGGGCATCGCATTTGCCGTTGCGGTCTTTGTTATTGCAAAACTACTGATTGGCACTACTCTAATAAACACGTTTATAGCCATCATCATTACCTTGGTCATTTTTATGCCCGTTATTATGCGGATTGCAAGAAATATTTGGATCAATATGTTTATTAAGTTTGATGCCTCTAGCATTAATAAGTCGGCCTAATTGTTCTTAACATAACCAACATACCTTTTTATATCTACATCTGGTGAGATTTGTATCCCTTTTTCTATAAAAGAAAACAACTGATCCGCCGCCCATGGCCCGATCATGATACCATGGGAGCCAAAGCCATTTAGAACAAATATATTTTTATACTTGGGGTGTTGACCCACCAAGGGTTTTCTGTCCTTTACCGTGGGCCTAATCCCAGCTTCATGGCCTACAACCTCATAATCGCAGTCCAGCAAGGCGTCCAGTTTTTTTAGGAGTTCCTGCTTTGTTTTCTCGGTTGGAACATTAGAGCTTAGGTTACTATCATAATTGGCACCTATCTTGTACAGATCGTTTCCTAAGGGTATAACAAAGACCGAAGATTTTATGGCGTTGTTCTCCTTTAACTTCTCTGACCTTATCGTAAGGTACTCCCCTTTAGACCCCTGCATGGGCAAATAATTGAAGTATGGATTTTTAAGTAATCCAAAACCCTCTGCAAAAACAATATGTTTCGCCTTAAAGGATTTATAAACAACATGCCCTTGATTGATCTGTAATTGATCATACTCAAAAGAATCGGAAACCAGGATGTTGTTTTGTTGAAGAAAATCGCTGTAGCTATTCAAGCTCAGCACCGTATCTACTCGGCGGGCTTGCAATACACTACCAAAGTCATAGGGTGCCTGTACGGCCGTGTTGCCGTTTCTTACCAAGGTGGAAGACAAGTAATCCTTTAATTGCTTCTTATCGGCAGCCTCGAACCACATATTTTGTTCTTCCAAAGAAGCAAATCGTCTGTAAACGGGTACATCGTGAATTAATTTTTGATCTAAAAGGACTTCCAATTCGCTATAGAAAACATTTGCTATGGGCATTAGAATATCCGCCTGCCAAGCCAATGTAAACCTTTTGAGGATAACGGGATTGGATAGGCCGCCCGCAACCCTGGAAGAGGTTTGCGAACCATCGTTGAACACTATAAATTGCTTATTGTTTTTTCGAAGCGATTCGCAAAAAGCGGTACCGGCAAGACCTAAACCAACTACTATATAATCCAACATAGTGCAAAGGTAGGAAATTGAAAAATCTACAGCTTCCTTGGCCACGAAGTAAAATAAAAAAACGCCCCGACAGCTGTCGGGGCGTTTAAGTACTGTTGAATTGGATTTATTTTTGGCTTAGTAAGCCCACATATCTTGTTCTTTATCGCGAATAACCTCCTTGATACGATTGGCTTCCAATAACTGGAACAGCGCATTATCTGTAATATAGTCGCTCACCTCACGGTCCCCCTGTACGTTATCCTCCTTATAGATTACAGCATCGAACCTTCTAGAGTTCAACAACATGTCAAAAGAGATTGGCTGGGCAGAATTACGTTGGTTAAACACCTTGGCCTCATGTAAGATGTCACGTGCATCTGGATACCAGACCCAAAACAGCTCTACCTTATCCGCATTATCATTGTCAATTGCCCTAACATCTGGTGCTACGGGAGCAATTCCCAACAAGCGATATTTTAATTCGCCCTGTCTTTTATCAAAATACCAAATACCTTTAATACGGTACTCCTCGATCTGACTGGAGGTTATGTCCTTTTGGGTAATAAATTCCGCTGAAACCTGCTCACCGGCGTTTACCTGCTCATAACCATAATCCAAAGTATCTCTTTTTGATAAGGCTGCGGAAAGATCTTTATACGTTCTTTTTTCGGTAAAATAAGAATCTGCATAAGCTTCCAATTTGCCACTTTTTAGATTGGTTATCAAGACATGGTACAAAGACCTTCTATCTGAACCTATATCTATAGTATCCGTTGGATAATACAATGGAAAGTTTACCCTTTCGTCCAAATCTATGGTTTCCCATAAGGTCTTTGACCAAAGAATATCCCTGTCATCTACATAACCGTAGGCCAAGGGCGCATCATTGTCAACCGCTTTCTGGGCTTCTGTTCGCACACCTACTTCTTCTGGTTTTTTGGCGTTCAAGATATTAGCTTGTGCCATCATGGAGGCAGGAAATGCTGCCAAAACTCCCATTAAAAAAACATTTTTCCAATTCATGTTTGTTATACTTTAAATTATCCGGGCAAACACCTTATGGTCTTTATCCGGAATAGATACTCTAAGTTTAATTTGTAACCTCTATTACAACAGGAGCTGTTTTCTTTAATTTGTAGCTCTTGTTGTTTGTTATGTACGTCTCAATATCCAATATTTGAACCACATCACCTCTTTTGGCCCTTTTCAAGGCACTTTTTGCCTGATCGTTAAGCTTGTTGCCGTTTACCTTGATGGCTGGTTGTCCAGGAACTTTAAATATAAAGCCCGAAACAGCCAAGTTTAAATCAAAATCAAAGTCTGACAGTGCAGCTCCAATGGTAGCTATCTCTATGTTAGCTTTTGGAAGTTGAACACTTCCTGTCTGCTTACTTACCGTACCCTCCGGCGATGGAATATCCTTGATCCTGAATTCGGATTTTGAGGATACCGGCTGTCCGTCTGGTAACGTACCGGAAGCTATTATAGTAACCGTTCTGCCCTGTTCTGGGTTCATCACGTAGCTACTGCCGTTTACGGCCGTAAGACCGGGTGCCGAAGCTCTTACTTTATTGTTGGGGATACCAGGTATAGAAATAGACATTGGGTTGGCAACACCACGATACACAACGTTCATCTTATCCGCAGCGATCAAAGCCGAATTTGGCTTGGAAATCGTTGCAAAGGAATTCTTTACAGGAACCTCTATCTCCGCACCGTCTTGTTGAAAGTACAATGTTCCTGCTATCTCATGGTCACCGGCAGCACCGGAACCTATCAACATCTTGATGCCACCAGCTTCGATTTTGTAATCTTTGCCTTCGGCCAATTTTCTTCCGTCCAAGGTAAGATCTGCTCTTACTGGAGTAGAGGAATTATCGGTTTTGCTTATGATTATCTTACCATCATAGCTTTCACCGGAGTAGAAAGCCGACTTGCTAGCGAAAAGTGATGTAGCAAAATTCTTCAAGGATACTTGACTTGTAAGCTCGCCTTCCAACATCGTTTTTAATGCGTCTTGCTCGGTAGATTTGATATCTGCCTGTAATGCGGTCAATTTTGTTAAGGAAGCGATCAACGGGAAGCCTTCATAATGGTACTCGATCCAACCTTGCTTTGTACCGTCCCTTTTAACAACTTTACCGTTTTCATCACCTACCTCAAAACGGGCTCGTACGGTAGATTTTAATCTTTCCGGCACCAGTTGAGAGACCTCTGTGCGGTAATCGTTAATTCTTTTCATGAATTCCGTACCACCTTCTGCCAAGTTTTCTCCTTTAAAAAAGTATTGGTCCAAGTAATCCGCTTTATCCATTACTTGGTAGTCCGTTGGATCTTCTACACCTTTTAACATACCTTTTTTAATGGTTTCCAAATAATCAAAATATTCTTGGGAAAGCGCTTTGATCTTGTTTGCCTTCTGGTATACTTCTTCGTACTTCACCTTGTCCTCTGATGCTTTTGTTTCCAAACTCGCTAAGAAAAGGTCATTACTCTCTGTCGTTTTTGCGTTGGAAGTCTCCATTTTTACATTCATTAACCCGAATGCGGCGAGTACTTCTTTACTCATGTTTAACGCAAGCATACAAATGAAAACCAGGTACATTAGGTTTATCATTTTTTGCCTTGGTGATTGTTTTCCTCCTGCCATGTTACTTAAATTAGATTTTTAATTAATTTTGAAATTTGGGGTTTTAAAATCCAATTTAGTTTCTACTCATTGCAGATAACATACCACCGTACACACCGTTCAATGAAGACAGGTTGCTGGACAATGAAGCCATCTGATCTTTTAGTGCACTTGCATTCTGCACTACCTCGGCGTTTACGCTTGCTTGCTTGCTTGCACTTTCTAACTGTACCTTGTAAAGGCTGTTCAAGGATTCCATTTGAGCGGCAGCGTGTACCATTTCATCAGAATATTTTTTGGTAGATTCCATTGCATCTACAGTAGGGGCGATACCTTTTGCGGCACCTTCAAAATTCTTTATACTGGAACCAAGGCTCTCCATAAGGTTGGCATCTACACCAGCCTCTTTTAGCATCTCGTCCAGTTTCTTGGATAAGGATGTTTCAGCTTCTTTCAGTTCTGATGCAGCATTTTGTTTAGCACCCATAGATGCACCACCTCCCAATTCTGGGTATACCAAAGACCAATCATACTCGTCGTCTATTGGTTCAAATGCACTTATGGCGAAAATAAGGGCCTCTGTAATAAGACCTACCGCTAATAGAATACCACCGTTTAAAGGGCCGAATTCCCAGTGAAGAATTTTAAATAACGCACCAATAATTACAATTGACGCTCCTAGGCCGTAGGCCATGTTGAATAATTTTTTTGTTGCTTTTGACTGTGCCATGATTTTAATTTAATTTAAGGTTTAAAATTGACTAAAGATTTGGTTCAAAATTGATTTATATTAACGGCTTTACTACTACTGTTTATTGTGTTGCATCCTCTTCTCCCATGAAATCCTGTACCGTTCTAAAGCCAATATAGCTTCTTGCAGAATCGGAATATTCATAATCCCTTGTACTTACCTGTAGGAAGTAAGCAACGTCTTTCCACGATCCGCCCCTTATCACCTTTCGGGTATTGGACTGATCGCCACCGTTAGGGTTCATCGTTGATACGTAATCATAGGCACTTGGATCATAACTGGAGTTGGTCCATTCAGATACGTTACCGGCCATGTTATAAAGGTTAAAATCGTTAGGCTCATAAGATTTGGCCTCTACAGTATATAGCGCTGCATCGGCTGCATAATCTCCACGTTGCGGTTTAAAGTTTGCCATAAAGCAACCTGTATCGCTTATAACATAAGGTCCACCCCATGGATAGGTACCACCTTCTATACCACCTCTTGCCGCATATTCCCATTCGGCTTCCGTTGGCAACCTAAACTGGTTTACAAATTGTCTGCCACGACTCTTCTGATCGTCGTTCTTGAATTTTGTTCTCCAATTACAGAAGGCTTTGGCCTGGGACCAGGAAATACCCACTACCGGATACTCACTGTAGGCATCGTGCCAAAAATAATCGTTGTGCATAGGTTCGTTATAGGAATACTCGAAATCCCTGATCCATACGGTCGTATCCGGATAAATTTCCAACTCTTCGGTACGTATAAAATCCTTTCTACTGCCCTTGCCACTTTTGGCGGCACGTGCGGCAGATTCTATATCCATCCAGCTATATTTGTACTTTAATCTGGTAACATCTACGCTTCTTTGGCCGTTATAGGATTCCTCTTCTGACAGATAGATGGAATCTACCATGATTTCGGTATAATACTCATCCGGATAATCGGAAACGTCCCAGATCAAATCCACATCCTTGTTCAAGGCCCTACCTTCATAACCCGTTTCTCCCATGCCGGAATAATTATCCAACATATACTTGTCATAAGCAGAGGATTTAGTGGTATCGGCATCTTTAAATGCATATTCCCCAATTCCACCATCATCTGGCCCCAGACCTAGATCATCTGCCAAAATAGCTAACTTGGTTCTGGTAATGGAATCCTTTACCCATTCTACGAACTGGCGGTATTCACTGTTGGTTATTTCGGTATCGTCCATATAAAACGAACGTACGGTAACGGTTTTTGTAGGAGCGTTCAAGACTTTCGCCTGATCCTCTTCACTCTTACCCATGATATAAGAACCCCTTGGGATAAGTTCCATACCAAAAGGTTTTTCCGGATACCATTTTTTTCCTTGAACTCCGACTAGCTCACCTTTCGTTTTAGACCCACAACTTGTGAGTAAAAAAACAAACGCTATAGATGACAACAATAGCTTCTTCATACTTTAGGTTAAATTTCGATTATGGTTACAAACTGCGAATACGTTCATTTATTCTAACTTCTAAAACTACGTTTTGAATAAAATATTGTATAAATGAGACTATTCCCTTAAAATTATTTTTGATTAATTAAAGCCCTTCTTGTACGCTTTAAACCACCTTTCAGGAATGTTTTGATTACAAGCATCTAAATAATCCTGCTCTGTGCATGGTAATAACGCAGGTGTATTTGCTTTAGTATGTGAAGTGAAAATTGATGGGACTTCTACCCACCATCTTTGGGTCATTAAACTCTTGTAGAATATAAGATCTTCGGCTTCTGAGGGCACCATATATTTTGTAAAGTCATCGGTCTTTGAATAGGGCGATTCTAAAATCCTGTAATTGACTCCCTCTACAAAATACCACATTATTTGGGCTATCAATTGTTGTGACTGCACGTTGTTCTCCATTTCGTAAATACCAAAGACCGAAATCTTATCGCTAATCCCGGCATACCTGGCAATAGCGCAAATCTCCCTACCGGTAAATCCGTTCGGGGAAAAATTGGAGGAAAAAGAAAGTTCACTGGCTTTAATGGCACGTGCATCCAAGCTTACCATATGGGCATTTCGTAATACAGGCTCTGCCAAGGATAGGTCATTGGCTATTTCCCCTAGCCTAAAGGCATCAAAAAATAAGCGCTCCATTAAATCTACTTCTTCCTGGGCGTTGAAATAACTCTGATACCCTATATTGGAAAAATTGAAGAGATTATTGGGTTTATCCGTTATGATCTTGCTCATATAGGAATGCGAGGAAATAAGTTCGTCCTCTATTCCGAAATCGAACCTACTGTCGATCCCTACCAAATTGATCATGTCCTTGATGCCATCAAAAGCCCTGTATGCAGGATAGGTAATATCTTGGGTTGCGCCAAGGATAATGGGAATAATATTTTCCTCCAACAGTCCGGCCACAATTTCTTTTACCACAAAATAAGTGTCGTCCACGGACTCACCTTCTTCTATATCGCCTAAATCTACGATAGTGGCGTTCCAGTTCCCCAACAAAAGCTTATAAAACTGTATTCTTATAGCGGAAACATCGAGTTTTTCGATTTTTTTTTCAAAAGCGTTCCTGGATTCCCTAACGCCCAATATAGCCACGGTTGCATTGGCAAGTACGGGAAGACCGTCGTTTACCGTATGTATATACATATTCTTCCCTATGGCCTGTGTAGGCAATAGTTCGCAATGCGCCAAGACTTTATCTTCTACTGGAACTAAAAAATCAAATGCCATGGAAAAATTTAAGGTTTCGGGTTTAAAGTTTAAGGTTTCGGGTTTCCCTCGTTGCGCGTGCAGGTTCAGGTTTTATATTATAAATCTTTGGTCTTTTTTCTTTGGTCTTTTTTCTTGGTTCTTGGTTCTTGGTTCTTGGTTATATGTACTTTGTACTTCCCTAAATAGGGTTAAGAAACTGCCAACTGCAACTGCCATCTACCTACTTCTTCTTTGCCTTTGCCTTTTTTTTAGCTGTCTTCTTCGGTGTCTTTTTATCTATAAGTTCCGATGCCTCTTTTAGGGTCATCTTGGTGGCATCTACCGTTTTGGCCAACTCCACTTTAATTTTTCCCTTTAATATAGTATGGCGGCCCCATCTTGCTTTTTCTATTCTAATGCCTTCTTCTTCCCAGTTCTGGACTACCTTATCTATTTCCTTTTGCTTTTTGGCCTCTATGAGCTCCACGATATCCTCTTGGGAAAGCGTATCAAAATCATATTTTTTGTTCACGTTTATGAACATCCCGTCCCATTTAATAAATGGCCCGAACCTGCCCGAACCTTTTTGTACGCCCTTACCTTCGTATTCGGCTACAGGGGCATCGGCCTTTTGTTTAGCGAGAATCAATTCTATGGCGCGATCCATGGCCATCTCCATAACATCATCTTGCTGTTCCATAGAAATAAACTTGTCGCCAAATTTCACATAAGGACCAAATCTACCTACATTGGCCTCCACCTCTTCCCCTTTGTAAACGCCAAGTTTCCTTGGTAGTTTAAAAAGATCCATCGCCTCTTCAAAAGTTATGGTCGTAAGGGACTGATCTGGCAACAGACTGGCGAAAGTGGGTTTTTCCTCATCGTCTACCGTACCAACTTGCACCATAGGCCCAAACCTTCCCAAACGCACGGAAACCTGTTTCCCGGACTTTGGGTCCTTACCCAGTACACGCTCGCCACTGGCACGATCTGCATTTTCTTCAACATCCAAGACCCTGGGATGAAAATCGGTATAGAAATTTTTCATCATTTTCTTCCAATCCTCATCGCCGGAGGCAATCTCATCGAAATCCTCTTCTACCTTGGCCGTGAAATTATAATCTAAGATGGTAGCGAAATTCGCTACCAAAAAATCGGTTACGATAATACCTATATCGGTTGGCACCATTTTACCTTTGTCCGATCCCACAGTTTCCGAAAGTCCCTTTTCTTTGATCCTTCCAGATTCCAAAACCAATTGGGCATATTTTCTTTCCGTACCCTCTATGGTTCCTTTTTCCACATAGCCCCTGTTTAGAATAGTAGAAATCGTGGGTGCATACGTAGATGGTCTACCAATACCCAATTCCTCTAGCTTCTTTACTAGCGATGCCTCCGTGAACCGATAGGGCGGTCTTGAAAAACGCTCGGTTGCCGTGATATAATTATTGTGAAGAGCTTCTCCTACCTTCATGGCGGGCAACATTCCTTCTTGCTCCTCGGCAAGATCTTCGTCGTCCACACCTTCCATATAGACCTTTAGGAAACCATCGAATTTTATGACTTCCCCGTTGGCGGTAAATTCCTCCTCGTGTTTATCGGCCTCTATTTTTACATTGGTACGTTCCAACTCGGCATCGCTCATTTGGGAAGCGATCGTTCTTTTCCAGATAAGATCGTACAATTTGGACTGGTCCCGTTCCAAGGAAGGGGATTGGTTATCCATCTCTGTTGGCCTAATGGCTTCGTGCGCCTCTTGCGCTCCTTTAGATTTACCGATAAAACTTCTTACTTTGCTGTACTTTTCGCCATAATTTTTTATGATGGCCTCCTTTGCGGAAGTGATGGCTTCCCCTGATAAGTTTACACTATCCGTTCTCATGTACGTAATAAGTCCGGCTTCGTACAAACGCTGCGCTACCTGCATTGTGCGGCCTACGGAGAAATATAATTTTCTAGATGCCTCTTGCTGTAAGGTCGATGTGGTAAACGGAGCGGACGGCGATTTCTTTGCCGGTTTCTTATCCAGTTTCCCGACCGAAAAAGCGGCTCCGATATTTTTTTGCAAAAAGTCGTTGGCCTCCTCTTTTGTGCCAAAACTTTTTCCCAACTTGGCGTTAAATATATTTCCGGAAACGGTTTTGAATTCAGCTGACACCTTAAACGAACCTTCTGGGGTAAACCCTTCTATATCCCTTTCCCGCTCAACAATAAGACGCACGGCAACGGATTGCACCCGACCTGCTGATAGCCCCGGTTTTATTTTTTTCCACAATACGGGCGATAGCTCATACCCCACCAAACGATCCAATACACGTCTGGCCTGTTGCGCATTTACCAGGTTATAGTTTATTTCCCTTGGGTTTTCAATTGCCTTTTGAATAGCACTTTTGGTAACCGAGTTAAAAACAATCCGCTTTGTCTTTTTCTTATCCAGACCCAGCTCTTCTGCCAAGTGCCAAGAAATGGCCTCTCCCTCACGGTCCTCGTCACTTGCCAACCAGATGGTTTCGGCTTTGTCCGCGAGGTCCTTTAATTTTTTTACCAAGGCTTGTTTGTCCTTGTCAACGATATACTTGGGTTGAAAATCATTGTCCACGTCTACCCCTAATTCCTTGGACGGTAAATCTGCGATGTGCCCAAAGCTGGACTCTACCTTAAAATCTTTTCCTAGGAATTTCTCTATCGTCTTGGCTTTCGCGGGCGACTCAACAATTACTAAATTCTTTGCCATGCATTCGTTATTTATGGGAACAAAAGTAGTTGAATTTTTTAATTCCCTACACCCCTTCCTTTTTATCAATAAAAAAACACCCCTAAAAATAGAGGTGTTCCGTTATATTTTAACCTTGTTAGTTCAAGTCAAATGTGCTCAATAACCGTATATTATTATCAATATATTCATACTGGCGCAACGTTCCTCCTCCTATCATTAATAAAGAATTTTGCAGAGGGATAACGTCATATGCTTCTATATTTGGAAAATGATTTATCTGTACCAAATTGGGACTGTTGCTTTTATCAAAGACCTTTAGGCCATCGCTCCCATCGCAAACAAACAATTTATCTCCCTTTACTCCAAGACCATTTGGGCCGACCATAGGGTAGATTACCTTGAGCTCCGGATTTTTTAAATTAGAGATGTCAACGATATAAAGTCCACTTTCCGTATTGCCACAGAAATCACCTCCCTTTAGGGTAACATAGGCATAATTACCGTCTACAACAACAGGGTCGCAGGCGGTTCCGTGCCTAAATTCAGATATGAATTCGGGTTTCGCAGGGTTCTTAATGTCATAAATATACATTCCTTGTCTGCCTCCTATAAAAAGAACATCGCCCCGGTTAAAAATAGTTTCGATATCCCAGGCCACCTTTACATCGTCCAAGACCTTTGGTGTTTCCAAATCAGAAATATCAAAAATGTTGATATTGCTATAATCTACTACATAAAGAAAATCGCCTACGATCTTAAAACGTGCCATCGAACCTCCTTGGCCAATAGAGGGTTGCGATTCGCCACCGCTGCTATTGGAATTAAAAAGCATGTCGCCCGAAAAGTTATTAAACTGGGCCTCATATTCGGAAACCGGCCTTCTTTCCGTATTTACCTCCCAACCAATGACTATATCCTTGGTATAATCGATATTGGAATAATCATAAATATCCGCTTGCGGGAAGTCTATATTGGCAAGCCAAATATCATTGGTATAAATCGCATTTACGATGCGACTGGATAATTTTATGTCGGTAATTACCGAGACATCAAAAATGACCAAATCTCCATAGCTATCTGCAAACAACTTATCGTCCTTGATCGAAATATCATAATTGCCCTCCAACTTTATAAATGCAGTGCTTTTGGGCGATGAAGGATTTTGATTGTTTATAACATGGAAGCCACGGTCTGCATCGTTTACGAAAATATAGTCCTTATAGGCATAAATCTTGCCGGAGGAAACTATGGAAGTTGGCCCTTCAATAGCAATAGCTTCGGCCTTAAAGGCAATCGCGTTCATAATAATGGGGCGTGCCACTTGGTAATCCTCATACGGACCATCATCGTCACAGGAAAAAAACGAGAGCACAACTACTACAATTAAAAAAAGACCACGTTTCATTTTATAAAATTTATTGGGTTATATCAATTAGATACAAAAACATCTGTTTGGTTGCGTGCGTTTTGAAAAAAAAGTGGTTGAGTCCATTCCGAACATATAATCAAGAAAGTTACAGCGTGAAAAACTAATACTACCATACGAAGTCATTTTATAAGTAACAACCAATTGAAATGCTAAAAAAAGCAGATTTTCTATTAATCGTAGACCAAACTTACTTGTTCAACGCACTCAGAGTTTATCTTTAAAAATAAGCAATGAAAACAGAGGCAAAACAGGAATTCAAAAAAAAGCAAAAAGATTCAAACAATTGCTTTCATATGACTCCAAAATAGTTCTACTTTTAAGAAAACTAACTTAAAGAACTTCAAAAATGAATAAGTTATTCCTAGCACTACTCATTTCCTTCCTTTTTTTGCAGCCGACCCAAGAGCTTTTAGCTCAGCGAAAGAAAAACAAAGTCAGTTACAAAGACTCCTTATTTAATGGCATGGAGTACCGATCAATAGGCCCATTTAGGGGCGGTAGGGCAGGAACGGTATCGGGTGTGATAAACAACCCCAACTTATATTACATGGGGACTGCTGGCGGAGGGGTCTGGAAAACGACCGATGCGGGAAATACATGGGAGAACATATCGGACGGGTTCTATGGTGGATCCATCGGCGCGCTTGCCGTATCGGAATCGGACCCTAACATTATATACGTTGGTGAAGGGGAACAGACCCTACGCGGAAATGTGTCTTCCGGCAAAGGATTGTGGAAAAGTTTGGATGCGGGAGAAACATGGAACTTCATTGGTCTTGAAGGTTCCGAACATATTGCAAGAATAAGGGTTCATCCCCAAAACCCCGATCTGGTCTATGTAGCCGTTATTGGAAATTTATGGAAACCCAATGAGACCAGAGGTGTATTCCGCTCCAAGGACGGTGGAAAAAATTGGGAGAAGATACTTTACATTAGTGATAAGGCCGGTGCAGGCGATTTGATCATAGACCCGAATAATAGTAGAATAGTGTACGCTACAACTTGGGAAATGAAAAGAAATGGGTATCGCATGGATAGCGGCGGGAAGGATAGTAAATTATTCAAAAGTACCGATGGCGGAGATACCTGGAAGGATATTTCAACACGAGAAGGATTACCTGGTTCTCCTTGGGGCATTGTTGGCATAACCGTTTCTCCCGTAGATTCTAATCGCGTTTGGGCACTGATCGAAGCGGAAGAAGGGGGATTATATAGATCGGACGATGCAGGAACTACTTGGAAAAAAATAAACGAAAACAGGGCCTTGCGCCAACGGGCATGGTATTATACCCGCATCTATGCAGACACCCAAAACAAGGACAAGTTGTATGTAATGAACGTGAGCTATGGTGTCTCAACCGATGGTGGGAATACATTTGTGTTAAAAAACGCGCCCCACGGTGACCATCACGATTTATGGATAGACCCCAACGACAATAACCGCATGGTCATTGCAGATGACGGGGGCGCCCAAATTTCCAATGATGGTGGAAATAACTGGACTACCTATTACAACCAACCTACGGCACAGTTTTATCGCATTGCCACGGACAGTATTTTCCCGTACAGAATTTATGGGGCCCAACAGGACAATACTGCCCTGCGAATAGCACACAGGTCTGCTGAAGGCTCTATTACCGAACGTAATTGGGAACCTACCGCAGGTGGTGAAAGTGCACATTTGGCACCGGACCCAAAAAACAATCAAATTGTATACGGAGGAACCTATAAAGGGTATATGAACAGATTGGACCACACTACGGGACAAGAAAGATCAACGAACGTTTGGCCAGACAACCCGGCGGGCTCGGGTGTTGAAGTAATGAAATATCGTTTCAACTGGAATTATCCCGTTTCCTTTAGTAGACATGACTCCAATGTTATGTATGCAGGATCTAACTTCCTACATGTTACAACGGATGAAGGTCAGTCTTGGAAAACCATTTCACCAGATTTGACAAGAGGGCTACCCGAAACAATAAAATCTTCTGGAGGACCTATCACACAAGATAACACGGGTGCCGAATTTTATTCGAATATTTTTGTTATTTCGGAATCCATTCTTGAAAAAGGAATTATCTGGACGGGCAGCGATGACGGTTTAATACATGTTACCAGGGATAATGGTACCACATGGGAAAATGTAACCCCGCCATCTTCCATGTCGCCAAAATTAAATATGATCAATTCCATAGATGCCAGTCCGTTTGACAAGGGCACCTTTTACGTCGCGGCAACCTCATACAAATTTGGAGATTATACACCCTATATATACAAGACAGAAGATTATGGCAAAAACTGGACAATTATAACCAATGGAATAAAAAATACAGATTATACAAGGGTAGTAAGAACCGATCACGAACGAAAAGGTTTGCTTTATGCCGGAACGGAATGGGGAATGTATATTTCCTTTGACGACGGCGCATCTTGGAATCCGTTTCAATTGAATCTTCCCATTACCGCCATTCGCGATTTACAGGTCAGGGATAACGATTTAATTGTGGCTACCCATGGGAGAAGCTTTTGGATTATCGATGACCTGACCCCATTGCATCAGCTCTCCCAAGAGGTTGCAACAAGTGATTTTTATCTTTACAAACCCGATACTTCCTACAGAATGCACCAATCTGGAGGATGGACGGAACCGGACACAAAATTGGTAGGCGAGAATCACCCCGATGGCGTTATGATTAACTATTATGTGGCCAACCTTATTGAATCCGATACGGTGCAATTGGACATTTTAGAAAAAGACGGCACCTTAATCCAAGGTTTTTCGATGGGTGCAAAAGAAAACAAATTAAATCCTGTAGTACCAAAACCTTTAAAGGTGGTGCCAGGTGGAAATAGAATGATTTGGAACATGAGATACCCAGGATTCAAAGCTTTTGATGGGATGATATTTTATTCGTCGCCAAACACTGGACCTAAGGCTGTTCCGGGAGACTATAAAGTTAAGCTTACGGTAAATGGAGTTTCGCAAGAGCAGGAATTTAAAATCGTAAAAGACCCTAGGCTACCCAATTCCCAAAAAGATTATGCTGATCAATTTGATTTTCTGATAGACGTTAGAGAACAGGTCAGCAGAGCCAATGAAGCCATTATCAACATTAGGGATATTCAAAAGGATTTGAAATATCTTAAAGAGAAAACCAAGGATAAACCTGAATTTCAAAAGCTGGTAACGGATTACGAAACAGAACTATCCGTCATCGAAAACAATATCCATATGACCAAAAACCAAAGTAGTCAGGATCCGTTAAATTATGGTATTCGCATAAATAACAGACTGGCATTTTTAATGACTGATTCACAAATGGGCGATTACCCACCTACCCAACAGGCGCAGCAATTTTTTAAAGAGGTTACCGAAGAGTTGAACAAGGAAATTAACGCACTTGATGCACTCATTAAGGAGCAAACAAAAATAATCAATGAAAAGGTTGGCAAAGAGGACATACAAATGATATCATCAGAATAACAACTGAAGCTTACCAAAAAAGGGGGCATTACGTGTGAGATGTACCCTTTTATAGTTTTATTAATATGCCTAAAATACAAAGCGTACCGATTACGCTTCATCCTCAAAACCCACCCCATCCTTATATATAAAATACATAGGTACTTTGGACAACATGGCCGTAAAAAGAATTTCAACACAACAAAGTATAATACCGAATTCCGCCAAAATGCCCATAATAATGACCAAACCAAAGATGACCAACCAGTTCCGGTTGCCTAAGGTAAAACTTGCCTTTACGATTTCCATAGCGGAAAGCTCCTCGTTAAAGGCCAAAAAAGCGGCAACCAAAGAAAGCGGCTCTATCAGATAAAAAATTCCGATACCACAGGCCAACATCCCCAGAAAACTCAATCCAAGCATCAACAAGGCAATGGTAAATACCTTTCCCAAGCGGCCCTGTTTAAAGAAATAAAAATAATCCTCGTTGGCGGCCTAATCACTGTCTTTTTACCTACATATCCTCAAAAAAGCGACGTTCAAGGCCACACCAAAAGTCATGACCCCAAAAAGGAAAACGGGCATAAAGATAACCATGCCAACGATAACCATGGTGGGCGGCTCTTCACCCCTCAAAAGTTCCGGATCCGTAATGCCTGCGGCCAGCATCGGGATATAAATCATGATATAAAAGGGTAAAATGGTGACGAATGTCAGTAAGACAACAATAAAACCTTGCACCCAAACCTTTTTGAATAGTTCTATGGATGCGCTAAAAATACTCCCAAACTCCAAGGTAGGTTTTTCTAAAATTTTTTGATTGATGGTTTCTATATTCATGGATGGTTTTTTAGGATAATTCAAACGTAAACATTTAAAATGAAGGTATAAAATAGTGCCAAAAAAGTAGGAAGAAACCATAAGAGAGTGCAAAACTACTCCAAAAGCGAAAATTTCCAAGATATGCTCATGCTTAATGAAAACCCGAAAATTTTGATGATTTTAGTTTTTTCTTTGCCTAGGCAAAATTATAAAGTATAGCCGTAGCTACGGTTTATAATTTTAACGACGGCAAAGGGAAAAAGAAAGAGACAAAAACTCGGGTTTTCATTTGGGAGGAGTATATTTAAGCTAGGGGTATGCTGCGCCAGTATGAAACCTTTGCCAAACACCCTTCACTAAAAAAAACAGTAGTCGTCGTTCATATCTTTACCTAATATCCTTATGCCTTCGTTTATTTAGGAAAGCTCTGTTTAGCGATGAGGCAAAGGTTTCCGACACCCACGGCAAAAAGGGCGATACTAAACCCATGGTAAAGCGACCATAAAGGGCAATTCCTCATCATGCATTGTTTAGGGTCGGTAATGCCAAATCCGATCATTTAGATACAATAAAAATATAAAGAACTAAGGTGGTGATAAAGGGCAACATGAAGATAATAAATCCTTGCAATCAATCTTTTTTCACAAATCCGTAGCCCTAAATACTGCCAAATGCTATGGAATTTTTCCCCAATTATCTGGGCAATCCTAAATCAAATACTTTAGGAAACGGTTTGATACAAGGTAGTTACAATTTGAGTTTTCTTTCTTCCAAAATCCAATCTTAAAAGTTCTTTTGTAACTACAGCCTTAAAATTAAATGGTGGCTCGGAAATATCTATTCCACTTTTGTCCAACAATCGGGTGCCGGGACCAATTTTCTTATCTCTATTGGGCAAATAATCACCAAATGGCACATGTTCGGTAACAATAATATATTTGTATTTTTTCAATTTTTCCAGCACTCGACTTACCTCATCGTTGGTCAAGTGCTGCAAAACCTGTCTAATTAATACACAATCTGCGTCAGGCACATCCTCATTACTTATGTTTATACAATGGAATTCCAAATTCTCTTTTTGGAACAGCTGTTTATTTCGCTGAATCAACTCATCAACGATATCGATTCCAATATACTTTTTGGTATGTTGGACCAACTGACTTCCCACATTAAAATCCCCACAACCCAAGTCGCATACAATTAATTTTTCGGTAAAGGTATTTAACCATTCTACCATACGTTCCACATACGGATTCACCACTTTTGAAGCATGTGAACCTGCCCCCGAATAAAAATCGTGACCGCTCCCTCCCCATAATTTATTTTTATATATGAGGCCCATTACCTCTTTCGTAGAATAATTCTCTTTGTCGATCGTAGCAGCTATCTCCTTGCGTTTCCCTTTAGAACCCAAATTAAGAGATTGTATTTTATTCCATAGATTCCTAATCATATTCTTGAGGATAAGAGATTTGTTTTTGACAAAGATTTAACTGTCAAATTGTCACTATTTTGTATTAAGTATTATCTTTGTTGACCGTTTGAATCTGAAAACGAATATACGTTAAAAATGCAGAAGACAATAGGCAAAAGGGTTCAGGGAACCACCACATCATACAACGAGAAAAATACACGCAAGCTGTATATTGAAAGTTATGGCTGTGCCATGAACTTTTCGGACAGCGAAATTGTGGCCTCTATTTTATCCGAGGAGGGTTTTACCACCACCCAAGAACTCAACGAGGCCGATCTTATCCTGGTCAACACCTGCTCCATTAGGGACAAAGCGGAACAAACCATACGCAAACGTTTGACGGAATACAATAAAGTTAAAAAAACGCGACCCCATTTAAAAGTTGGTGTTCTCGGCTGCATGGCAGAACGTTTAAAGGATAAACTGCTGGACGAGGAAAAAATAGTGGATATGGTCGTAGGCCCGGATGCCTACAAAGACCTGCCCAATCTTATAAGGGAAGTAGATTCTGGTCGCGATGCGGTCAACGTAATTCTCTCCAAAGACGAAACCTATGGCGACATTGCGCCAGTTCGCTTAAATTCCAACGGTGTAACCGCTTTTGTTTCCATTACCCGAGGTTGCGACAATATGTGTACCTTTTGCGTGGTACCCTTTACGAGGGGCAGGGAACGTAGCCGGGACCCACAGTCCATTATAGAGGAAGTGAACGAATTATGGGAAAAAGGATTTAAGGAAATCACGCTCTTGGGCCAAAATGTGGACAGCTACCTCTGGTATGGCGGCGGAATGAAAAAGGATTTTGAAAAGGCGAGCGACATACAAAAAGCAACAGCCCTTGATTTCTCACAGTTATTGGACACGGTCGCCCTTACCCAACCAAAAATGCGTATCAGGTTTTCCACCTCCAATCCGCAGGACATGACCTTGGATGTCATACGTACCATGGCCAAACATAGGAACATCTGCAATCACATACACTTGCCGGTACAAAGCGGAAGCAATCGTATATTAAAAGCCATGAACAGGCTACATACTATTGAGGAGTACTTTAAGCTCATAGACGACATCAGGGAAATTATTCCCAATTGCGGCATATCCCAAGATATAATTACAGGATTCCCCACCGAAACGGAAGCCGATCACCAAGACACACTTAAGGCTTTGCACTACGTAAAATACGATTTTGGCTATATGTACGCCTATTCCGAAAGACCGGGCACCATGGCCGGAAGAAAAATGGAGGACGATGTACCCGAAGCCACGAAAAAAAGACGCCTATCCGAAATTATAGCGTTGCAAAGAAGCCATTGTAAAATACGAACGGAACAACATTTGGGAGCCATACAGGAGGTACTGATAGAAGGCCCCTCTAAAAAATCCCCGGACGAATGGATGGGGCGCAACGCCCAAAGTACCGTAGTCGTTTTTCCTAAAGAACAGTACAAGGTGGGTGATTTTGTTAATGTTAAAATGAATTCCTGCACCTCGGCAACATTGATCGGGAAAGCAGTAGGCTATTCGGACAACAATTAAAATGTAGTAGTACTAATTAGACAAGGGAAAAGTAGCATGGAAAGCATACAGAACATAAAACAACGTTTTGAAATCATTGGACAAGACCCAAAATTGAACAGGGCCTTGGAAAAAGCGATCCAAGTTGCCCCTACGGATATCTCCGTGCTGGTGACCGGAGAAAGCGGTGTGGGCAAGGAAGCAATCCCCAAGATTATCCATGCGCTTTCGCACAGAAAGCACGCCAAATACATAGCCGTAAACTGCGGTGCCATACCGGAAGGCACTATAGACAGCGAACTTTTTGGCCATGAAAAGGGTGCTTTTACAGGGGCTACCCAAACCAGAAGTGGTTATTTTGAAGTGGCCGATGGCGGAACTATTTTCTTGGACGAGGTAGGCGAGCTGCCATTAACGACCCAAGTTAGGTTGTTGCGTGTATTGGAAAATGGGGAGTTTTTAAAAGTAGGTTCCTCACAGGTCCAAAAAACCGATGTGCGCATTGTAGCGGCGACCAACGTAAATATGTTCGAGGCCATAAAAAAGGAAAAATTTCGCGAAGATCTTTATTATCGCTTGAGTACCGTAGAAATACATATTCCGCCGCTTAGGGAACGTAAAGAGGATATTCATTTACTGTTCCGAAAATTCGCATCGGATTTTGGTCAAAAATACAAGATGCCCACCATACGATTGGAAGATGATGCCGTATCCCTTTTATTAAAATATAGATGGCCTGGAAACATTCGCCAACTTAGGAATATTGCGGAACAGATTTCTGTGTTAGAGGAGAAAAGGGCCATTTCCGCGGCCGCATTGCACAGCTATTTACCCAACAATCCTGGCAGTAACTTGCCGGCCGTGGTCAGCTCCTCAAAATCCGAAAGCGATTTTAGCAGCGAGCGGGAAATTCTATACAAGGTATTATTTGATATGAAAGGTGATCTCAACGACCTTAAAAAGTTGACGATGGAGCTATTGAAAAATAACGATTCAAAAAAGGTACAAGAGGAGAACGAAAACCTGATCCGAAAAATCTATCGGGAAGACGATGAGGATATAGAAACCCAAGAAGCTGACGAATTGGACATGTTACAGCTACCGGTGTCAAAACAAGAGCAAACCTACAATCCGAAGTCACAGGAAGATAAGTATCATTTTGCAGAAGAAATTCAGGAAGAGGAAACTTTATCTTTACATGAGAAAGAGATAGAACTGATCAAGAAATCACTAGAGCGTAACAGGGGTAAAAGAAAGGCCGCAGCGGCGGAACTGGGAATTTCGGAAAGAACACTATACCGAAAAATAAAGCAGTATGATTTATAGGTTGGGGTTTTAGGTTCAAAGTTTGTCTCTTGTCTCTTGTCTCTTTAAGAGTTATATAAAACAAAAAATATGGTAAGGAATTTAGGTGTTATTTGTGTTACTTTGTTGGTATTGTGCCTAAACGGTTGTGGTGCGTACAACTTTACCGGCGGGAGCGTGGGGACGGCCGAGACCTTTCAGGTAAATTATTTCCAGAACTACGCCACACAAACTCCCGGTTCTATATTTGAGCCTGGAATGGATCGAGACTTTACCCTTGCCCTCCAAGATAGGATTCTGAACCAAACCAGTTTGGACCTTGTAAACAGTGGTACGGCCGACCTCTTGTACGAGGGGGAGATTACGGAGTACCGTATTTCTCCCATGACTGCAACGGCCCAGCAGACCGCTGCACAAAACCGATTATCCATAAGGGTAAAAGTGCGATTTTACAATAGAACAAAAGAAGATGCCGATTTTGACCAAAGCTTTTCCTTTTTCTTTGATTATGATGCAAATGCTCAGTTGGCCTCCGTTAAAAGTGAAGCACATGAGATAATTTTTGAACGCTTGACCCAAGATATTTTTAATGCCTCCTTGGCAGATTGGTAAACCGACCTATATAAAAGAGTATTCCCAGAAGATGAAAGTAACGGATTTTACATATTTACTAGAAAACCCAGCCAAGGTCGTAAATCCTTTACAGACCAAGCAATTGGAAGATATTTTGGTGGAATACCCTTATTTCCAAGCTGCAAGGGCCTTGCACTTAAAAGGGCTAAAGAACCTTCATAGTTATAAATACAACAAGGCCCTTAAAACTACTGCGGCCTACACTGCGGATCGCGATGTATTGTTCGACTTTATAACCTCTCAAGATTTTTTACAGTATGAACCAAAATCCGATTCCGCAGCTTTAGAGGACAACATACCGAAACCAGAAATTGTATCTGAAGAAAAAAGAGAACTTATAGAAATTTCAGAAGATAAACCTTTACCACAGGACGAAAAGGACGCGGAACAAATTTTAGACCCAGAACTCTTTACCCATAAAAATCCAACAAAAGAAACCTCTGAAAAACTAGAATTAGGAACACCCCTTAATTTTGAGAAAAAGGAGAAATTTTCGTTTACGGAATGGCTTCAGTTAGCGGATCAAAAACCCCTTGACCCCAGGAAGGATACAAGAGAAAAGGAGAAAAAAAACACTGCTCCCAAAACGTCACAAAATTCTAAGCAAAAACAGAAATTTGCCAGAATAGATAAGTTTATCGAACAAAACCCGAAGATCGTACCCAAAGAAAATATTCCCACACCTGCCAACTTAGCAAACTCGGGGATTCTAGATAAAAACGAACTGATGACGGAAACCTTGGCAAGGGTATATCTGGAACAGAGAAAGTATAAAAAAGCGATTCAGGCTTACAAAATTTTAAGTTTGAAATATCCGGAAAAAAGTAGTTTCTTTGCAGACCGAATAAAAATAGTACAAAAAATTCAATTCGAAAATAAATAATTAAATGAGTACATTTTCAATATTCTTGATACTTATTATCATCGTTTGCTTTTTGCTTATGTTGGTGGTTATGGTTCAAAACCCGAAAGGTGGCGGGTTATCCTCATCATTTGGTGGAGGCGGAAGCCAAATAGTTGGTGGCGTTAAAAAGACCGGCGATTTTTTGGATCGCAGCACATGGACCTTGGCAGGCATACTTGTATTACTAATTCTTGCATCCAACATAGCCCTTAAAGGAAATTTTGGCGACGTAGAATCCAAATTATTGCAAGGCGATGACATAGAGACAACTGTTCCAGAGACATTGCCCGAAGGAATGGCACCTGAGGTAACACCAGAAGTTACTCCGGCGGACAGCTTATAAACGGATGATTTTAGATAAAACAAATGCCAGCTTAGTGACAAGCTGGCATTTTTGTTTTACAAAATGTCAGTTTTAACGCAATGGCATAATTTCTGCCACCTATTAGGAAACTAAAAATCAATTATAAATTATCATATATTATGGCTAAAGTTAACATTAAACCATTGGCAGATAGAGTTCTTATAGAGCCTATGGCAGCTGAAAGCAAAACTGCTTCTGGAATATACATTCCAGATACCGCAAAAGAAAAACCGCAAAAAGGTAAAGTTGTTGCCGTTGGGCCTGGAACCAAGGACGATAAAGTAACCGTTAAGGTCGGCGATTCCGTTCTTTACGGAAAATATGCCGGTACCGAATTAAAATTGGAAGGTACGGACTATTTGATGATGCGCGAGAGCGACATTCTGGCTATCGTATAAGGTATACCTTTTTTGTTTCTCGCGAAGGCGGGAACCTTCTGATTAAAACAATTAAACTAATTAAATAGATTTCCGTCTTCACGGAAGTGATATAAAATATAATAAATTATGGCAAAAGACATAAAATTTGATATTGATGCAAGAGACGGCCTAAAAAGAGGTGTTGATGCATTGGCTAACGCGGTTAAGGTAACCTTGGGGCCAAAAGGAAGAAACGTAATCATCAGTAAATCCTTTGGTGCACCACAAGTGACCAAAGATGGTGTTACAGTGGCCAAGGAAATTGAATTGGCCGATCCATTAGAAAATATGGGTGCACAAATGGTAAAGGAAGTGGCTTCCAAAACCAATGATTTGGCAGGTGACGGTACCACTACTGCTACAGTTCTAGCACAGGCAATCGTAAAAGAAGGCCTTAAGAATGTAGCGGCAGGTGCAAATCCAATGGATTTGAAAAGAGGTATAGACAAAGCTGTTGAGGCTATTGTTGCCGATTTGGCAAAACAGTCCAAAAAAGTAGGCGATTCTTCCGAAAAAATTAAACAAGTGGCTTCTATCTCTGCAAACAACGATGAGACTATTGGAGATCTTATCGCGCAGGCTTTCCAAAAAGTAGGCAAGGAAGGTGTGATTACTGTAGAAGAAGCCAAAGGAATGGATACTTATGTAGACGTTGTTGAAGGAATGCAGTTTGACAGGGGATACCTTTCTCCTTACTTTGTAACGGATTCCGAGAAAATGGTAGCCATATTGGAAAATCCATACGTCTTGTTGTTCGACAAAAAGATTTCTTCCATGAAAGATCTGCTTCCTGTATTGGAGCCGGTTGCTCAATCCCAAAGACCATTATTGATCATCGCAGAGGATGTAGATGGTGAAGCATTGGCCACTTTGGTAGTAAATAAATTAAGGGGATCTCTTAAAATTGCAGCTGTTAAAGCACCAGGTTTCGGTGACCGTAGAAAAGCGATGTTGGAAGATATTGCCATTCTTACCGGAGGAACCGTGATTTCCGAAGAAAGAGGTTTCTCTTTGGACAACACTACCCTAGACATGTTGGGTACGTGCGAGAAAGTACAGATAGACAAAGACAACACAACCATTGTTAACGGTGGTGGAGTTGGCAAGGATATCAAAACAAGGGTAAATCAGATCAAATCCCAAATCGAAACCACTACGTCCGATTACGATAAGGAAAAACTTCAGGAGCGTTTGGCTAAATTGGCCGGTGGTGTAGCCGTTCTTTACGTAGGTGCTGCTTCCGAAGTAGAGATGAAAGAGAAAAAAGACCGTGTTGATGATGCTTTGCATGCAACCAGAGCTGCCGTTGAAGAAGGTATTGTTGCCGGTGGCGGTGTTGCCTTGGTCAGGGCGAAAGCATGTCTATCTAAAGTAGCTACTGAAAATGAAGACGAAGCCACTGGTCTTCAGATTGTTGCAAGGGCCATTGAATCACCTTTGAGAACTATCGTAGAAAACGCGGGCGGTGAAGGTTCTGTAGTAGTAGCTAAAATCCTTGAAGGAAAAGGAGATTACGGATACGATGCCAAATCGGAAAAATATGTTGAAATGTTCAAAGCTGGTATCATCGATCCCAAAAAAGTAACAAGAGTAGCATTGGAAAATGCAGCCTCTGTAGCCGGAATGATCTTGACTACGGAATGTGCCTTGACAGATATTAAAGAAGAAGCTCAAGGAGGTGGCGGACACTCACATGGCGGCGGTATGCCAGGCATGATGTAATGGCGACCCGCCATGGGCATTTTTTTTAGTTTGTTCGTGGATATACTTTATTTAAAACCGCTTTTGGAATTCTCCAAAAACGGTTTTTTTATGCCCTTAATTTTGACCCTATTATAATAACTCTGCTTTGCTCAAACCAGTTGTTTGTGCTTCTTCCCTTGCTTCCGGTCTATAAATTAATTGGCCTGAACCAATAATTCGGTAACTTTTCATAACATAATTTATTTAAAAATGAATCACCTTCGCTATTATATTTCCGCCTTAGGACTTATCCTGATCTCAGCCACATTGATTTCTTTTGTGATTCCACAAAATGATGAAGATGATGTAATCGTGGTCATGGGCTATTATGTACCGGAATCGGATTACCATGCCTCTCAGCTTCCCCTTCATCAACTTACCCATATTATTTTTTCCTTTACCAACGTTATTGATGGAGAAATGAAATTGGGGAGTACCGAAGCCGATGAAAAACTAAGGGAATTGGTAGCACAACGCAAAAATCATCCGAACTTAAAAGTAATGATAGCTTGTGGCGGATGGGGCGCAGATGGGTTTTCGGATATGGCACACACCAAAGAAAACAGGGATAAATTCGTTAAAAGTGTCATTGCTTTTAATACCGAATACGACTTGGACGGACTGGATATGGACTGGGAATATCCCGCCATACCTGCTGCGGGTACGGGTGCCAGACCGGAAGACAAACAGAATTTTACCTTGCTGATGAAGGAGCTGCGTGAGGCATTAGATACTCTAAAAAGAGATCAGGTACTGACTTTCGCCTCCGCAGGATGGAAACGCTATTATGAAAATATAGAACTTGGAAAAGTAATGCAATACGTTGATTTCATGAACGTCATGACCTATGACCAAGTGGGCGGGAATGATGCCTATACAGGCCACCACACCGCTCTTGGACATATTCCCGACGAACACATAAAAGGAACCCCAGCTTGGAACTATTTGGAAGAACGCAGGGAAGCCGCAAAAAAACGAGGGACTACCTATGACCCAAGGTCGGTGGAACGGATTATAGCTTTTTGTCTGGAAAATGGGGCAAAGCCAGAACAACTCATCATCGGTGCGGCATTTTACGGCAGGGCGTGGAAAGGTGTACCACCGGAAAACAACGGTCTTTACCAGCCCAATACAGGTTCCTATATTGGATGGAGCGGGTATAACCAAATTCGCAAGGAGTTTGAAACCAACAAAGACTATAATAGATATTGGGATCCCGTTGCAAAGGCACCTTATATCTATAGTGCAAAAGATAGCATATTCATTAGCTATGATGACACCGTTTCCGTGAGATTAAAGACCGAATATGCCATTGAAAAGAAACTTGGCGGAATCATGTTCTGGCAACTGGGCAACGACACCAAAGCGGAAGACAGTCTGCTAAAGTCCATGTACGAAGCCTCAACAAAAAAATAACGCGTAAAAATCCTGCTACCTATGAACTATAGCGCACCGATTCGGGTTCTACTACTGGCCTTATGCTTCACTTCGTGTTCAAACGATAATCTTAAACTAACCGAAAACGGAACATCGGCTTATGAAATTATATACAAAGGCGGTACTTCTGAGACCCAATATAAGGCTGCCAAATCCTTGCAGGACTATATTTTTAAGATAAGCGGAGTCGAATTACCGGTAGTGGATGAACCATCGCAAACTGTGGATAGGCCTAAAATCTACGTTGGATATGATAGTACAGAAGACCTGCAACCAGAGGAAATAAGCATAAAAACAGCAAACAACAACCTTTATATTTCCGGCGGTTCTGGCGAGGCGGTACAAAATGCGGTTTTTGAGTTTTTGGAAAACTATCTGGGTTGTAAATGGTACGCTCCCAATGCAGAACACATACCAGTTTCTAAAACGATCACGCTGAATCATATCGACTATACCTACACTCCTGATATTGTTACGCGAACGGTACATTCCCGTCTTTTTTATGAAAATCCAGCATTTGCACAACACCACAAAGTAACCACGGAAGCATTTCCCTATTATGTACCGGAGGCAAGGGTGCATACCTTTCACCGCTTTATGCCAGAAGAGGTATTCTACAAATCCAATCCGGAATATTACGCCCTGCGCGGCGAACAAAGATTGCCCACACAATTGTGCCTGACCAACCCTACCGTATTGGAAATCGTGAAGGACTCCGTGGCGGCCTTATTTAAAAGAACGGCGGAAGCATCGGTCATTTCTGTGAGTCAGGATGATAATCAGCAATACTGTCAATGTGAGAACTGCAGCAAAATTGATACTGAGGAAGGGAGTCCGGCCGGCACCATGATCTATTTCGTAAACCAAGTAGCGGAAGCCTTCCCGCAGAAAACCATATCCACTTTGGCGTATCAGCATACCCGAAAACCGCCCAAAACGAAGCCTGCTGAAAATGTATTGATTACCTTATGTAGTATTGAATGTGATAGAAGTGCCCCTATCGCCGAAAAATGTACCGATTTTGCCGATGACCTAAGCGGATGGGGTAAACTGACCGATAATATCAGAATTTGGGATTATACGACGCAGTTTACCAATTTTTTATCGCCTTTCCCCAATTTACAAACCTTGCAGCCGAACATCCAATTGTTCAGGGACAACAATGCAAAATGGGTCTTTGAGCAACACAGCAACCACCCCAGCGAACTGTTTGAGCTAAGGTCCTACATTACCGCCAAACTTCTATGGAACCCCGACCAAGACTTTGATGCCCTAGTAACGCAATTTACCAACGGATACTATGAGGACGCGGGGCCGTTCATCAAAGAATATATAGATTTGATACATTCCGAAATAAAGGAAGATGGGGATTTTTTCTTATTCCTCTACGGAGATCCGTCCGAAGCTTTTTCTTCCTATTTAAATCCCGAATTGCTTGAGAAATATTCGGAACTGTTCAATGCTGCGGAGAAAGCGGTAGCCGACAAACCCGAACTTGTAAATAGAGTAAAAGCAGCACGGATGGGAATTGACTTTGCCGTTTTGGAAGCTAGCAGAAAAAACATGACACCGGCCTTTAGTTTAACGACGACCAATAAAAATGGTGCACAAATTACCAATCCCACCGTAGCCCTGCTTTTGGACAATTTTACCAACACCGCCAAAGACCATAATTTTACCTTAATGAACGAAATGGGCTTTACGGTAAGTGAATACGGCACTAATTACGTAGCTGCTTTGGAAACCGCAAAAAGAACCAATAAAGCCAAAGGAAAAACTGTTCTTTCGCTTACCCCACCCAAAAAATACGCCGACGAAAATCCCATGGTATTAACGGACGGTGCCTTGGGCGGAAGCAGCTTTTACGCCAATTGGCTGGGGTATGAAGGCAATGATATGGAAGTGGTCTTGGATTTGGGAGAAACACAACCCATAAACAACATATCCATGGCTTTCTTACAAGTCACTAATCACGTGGTGTTCTTTCCTGCCAGCATCAGGTATTACGGATCTAATGACAATAATACCTTTATTCCATTGGGAACCGTTACCAATCCAAAACCGCTTACCAAAACCAGCAAGGTAAACGACATCCATTATTTTGATCTGGCACTGAACTCCAAAAAATACCGATACATTAAACTAAAAGCAAAAAACACGGATACCCCATATTGGCATCATGCCGCCGGACTACCTTCTTGGATTTTTGCCGATGAGATTATTGTAGATTGAGATGTAAGGTTTTACAAAAACTGTTGAAAGACGGAAGCAAAAAAACTTATCATCAAACCTACCCTGGTAGGCCAAGCGTTACGCTTATGCCCGCACTGCTGTGCCGTGTTTATTTGGCATCTCCCCATTTCGCTGTTATTTCATGATATGCACTGCCGACTCTGGATCGTACCATTTTGAAACTGCAGCGAGTATAGCACAGGCTGCACGCAATAGGTTTCAAAAGCTTTCAGTTCGGCTTGTACTAGCCAGAAATTTCCTCATAACCGCACGGTACAAGCGCTCACCATGGTGCGAACAAGGGCAATCTGCCTAATACTTTTCGTGCTATTTTTAATATTCAAGTACAGGTTTTCCATCCTCACATAAAACTCCGTTGGGTTCGGAAGGCGCTAAACAATCACTAACAATTTCCCATTTTTCATTAAATTCTTGTTGTGAGATTCTGTGTTCTTCTATTTTTTTTAGAAAAAGGACTGTGTCAATAGTTGTCGAATAGGCTATATAACCAATGGCACCTCCGCAGGCTTTATTTCCATAGCTTGTAAAAGTCCATTCGGAAGAATCATTACAACTTAGATTAGATGTCATACTTTCAATTTCAGAAAACAATTGGTTTAAATTCTGGTTTTCTTGTTCTTGAGTTAATTCATCATCGCTGTTTTGTTGAATTAAATCATTGTAACTACAAGAAAAGCAAATTCCCATTAGGAGAATAATTGCCATTGATTTTAATTTGTCCATAATACTATTATTTTTCCTTAATAGATGCAAAAACCCCAAAAGGGTTGCGTCAAATTAAAAACAAAATTTGGTGTACGATTAGTTAGCTAGTTTAATCACCTAATTTAATAGTCAATTTTGCCTTTTGGCAGGTCCAAACCGAATAAAAAAAATCCTATCCGACCACAGACTACCTCCGATAGGGTAGAGCTAGTGTTCGTTCTGCTTTGTCAATTTTCACTTGTACATCTTATTTTCTCTATTCGCCGACCACTCTAAACGGTACGAGCGCGATAAAGAAACGAGTACGGTACAAGCTGCTAGAACTAGCATTTTTGTGTTTTCAATTCTTCTTGCGCGCGCAAGAAGTTTACTAAGGACGGTACTCGTTACAAACAAGCACTAGCGTCCTCTCTGTAACCAAAGAACTAGTTTAAAACTCAATGCTTCCCACTATCATCCGAATTATCTTCGCGGTATTTACAGCAAGGGTGAATACCATCGTAAGCTTCTTCCGTAGCCTTTAGCTCCTTGGTATCATGACCTACCCCAACCAAGGCAGTCTTTATCTTCATAGGGTCTGTTTTGCGCTCGTCTACGATGAGGGAAAGTTGGTGCGAGGGAATATCCCAAGAGGCATATTTTACGCCCTTTACATTCAAGGCCGCCGTTTCTATACGTTCCTTGCACATGCCGCATTTGCCGTTAACCTCCATGGTCAATTTCTTATTCTTTTCCTGCGCGAACGTTACGCCCGTCAATAAAGCCATCACTATTGTCAATACTACTTTTTTCATAATTACATCGTTTTATTTTTCATTCCCGCGCTTGTGCTGAACTTGCGTGTGCTGAATTATTTTCAGTATTTCAGTAAAGTCGGGAATCTGTTTATTTTCACTTTTTACTAATTACTTTTTACTCCTTACTCTTTCACTATTTAATACAAATCTCTTTTATTTATTCCTCATACTTGAAAATCGGCCATTACAATTCCTCCTTTGGGGGCTAGGGGGCTTACGGTACTTTAAACCGAAACCCCAAATAAAACATCCTACCCATAATGGGCGCGTACACAATACTCGTATCAAAATTCTCGCCAAATGGGTCGTCCAAGCCTAAAATAGGGTTGGGTTGTCTAAAATTAGACAAATTTTCCCCACCTAGGTACACCTCAAATGCATTTGAAAAAACCTTGGTCACTTGGGCGTTCATCACACTATACCCAGCGGCAAACTCGCCCAAACGGAACTGTGGCGGATTGGCTTCGGTATTAGGCAAACGCTGCTCCCCTTGGGTGTGCACCGTATAATCGAACTTCCATAGCGAGCCATTTTCCTTGGGCCTTGTTTCATAACCTAAATTCACGAAAAATCGGTTTTGGGCCTGCAAGGGTTTTTGCAGCCTACTACTTCTGTAATCGGTTGCTACGTCATAATATTTATAGGCCATTCGCAGCTCTAAATTTTCTAGGATTTCATGGTTTACCTCTACCTGAAAACTATTGGCATAGCTTTCCCCATCCAGATTATAAAAGGATATCGCCCTAGGGTTTTCCCAATCTACCACAATCTGATTTCTAAAATCAGTTCTATAAAAATCCAACGAAACGTTGCCTTTTCGTTTAAGTAAAACGAATCCTTGTAGAAAACTCACGCCGTAATTCCATGCATCCTCGGCATCGAGTCCATAGATACTTCCGCCCTCATCCAATAATTGAATCTGTCTAGAAGACCCGAACAACTGTTGGTTCTCCGCAAAAATATTGGCGGCTCGCCTACCCCTGCCAAAAGAACCTCGTAAACTGCCCAGCTCCCAAGGTGTGTAGCGCACATGCAATCTTGGGGTCACAAAGGTTCCCAAACGATTATGCGTATCTACACGAAGACCCGCGGTAAGGCTCACTTTTTCCAAGTTTTCGTAGGCGTACTCAAAAAAGGCACCACCGGAAACATCCTCCCTGCCGAAGTCCGTAGTGTTCACGAGTTCATCGTAGCTATCGTAGGCAAAGGTCAATCCGGTCGTAAACTTGTTTCGTGTATCTCCGATGATGGAGTTGAACATCAAATTGGAATACACGCTGTTATGGTCGATATCATATCGATTAAACCCAA